>JGI24140J50213_10000071_pt1 | contig 39913 bp, 41 predicted proteins | sample BarGraIncu00222A_FD_50213 | JGI IMG/M metagenome (IMG submission 50213)
GGGGTGACCTCGGGCCGACCACGGGCCAGCACCCACAGGGAGATGTCGTGCCCCGATACTGCTTCCTCCTCCAGGTCCGTCCCGAGCTCCTGGACGAGTACCGAACCGCCCATGCCGCCGTGTGGCCGGACATGCTCGAAGCCCTGCGGGACACCGGATGGGCGCAGTACTCGCTCTTCGCTCGTGACGACGGTCTGCTGGTCGGCCAGGTCGAGTGCGACGACCTCGCCGCCGCGCAGGCAGCCATGGCGGCGACGGATGTCAACGCCCGATGGCAGGCCGAGATGAGCCGCTTCTTCGCAGGTCTAGACGGGCGCCGCCCGGACGAAGGCCTTCTCGTACTCGACGAGATCTTCAATCTCGAGACCCAGCTCGATCGCCTCAGGACGGAGACCTGACCACTATGTCCAACACCATCGAGGACCGACGCCGCGACGCCGCAGCCACGCTGCGCGCGCAGGCGATCGAGCTTCCCTCGTGGGCCTTCGGGAACTCCGGCACGAGATTCAAGGTCTTCGCCCAGCAGGGCGTGCCCAGGGACCCCTTCGAGAAGATCGCGGACGCGGCCGAGGTCAACCGCTTCACCGGCGTCGCGCCGACCGTCGCGCTGCACATCCCGTGGGACCAGGTCGCCGACTTCGGCCGGCTGTCGGCGCACGCGAAGGATCTCGGCGTGTCGATCGGGACCATCAACGCGAACGTCTTCCAGGACGACGACTACATGCTCGGCTCGGTGACGCACCCCGACCCCCGGGTCCGCCGCAAGGCGACCGATCACCTGCTCGAGTGCGTCGACGTGATGGACGCCACCGGCTCCCGAGACCTCAAGCTGTGGTTCTCCGACGGCACGAACTACCCGGGCCAGGACAGCATCGCCGCGCGCCAGGACCGGCTCGCCGAAGCGCTCGCCGAGGTCTACGCGCGGTTGTCGCCGACCCAGCGCATCTTGCTGGAGTACAAGCTCTTCGAGCCCGCGTTCTACACCATGGACGTGCCGGACTGGGGCACCGCCTACGCGCACTGCCTCCAGCTAGGACCGCAGGCGCAGGTGGTGGTGGACACCGGGCACCACGCGCCGGGCACGAACATCGAGTTCATCGTGGCGTTGCTGCTGCGGGCTGGGAAGCTCGGTGGTTTCGACTTCAACTCCAGGTTCTACGCCGACGACGACCTGATGGTCGGCTCGGCGGATCCGTTCCAGCTGTTCCGGATCATGCACGAGGTGGTGCGGGCGGGCGCCCTCGACGCGTCCGGGGGCGTAGCGTTCATGCTCGACCAGTGCCACAACATCGAGCCGAAGATCCCGGCTCAGATCCGGTCGGTGATGAACATCCAGGAGGCCACGGCCAAGGCGCTGCTCGTCGACGCCCCGGCCCTGTTCGCAGCGCAGCAGTCCGGTGACGTGCTCGGTGCCAACGCCGTCCTCATGGATGCCTACAACACCGACACGAGGCCGCTGGTCGCGCAGGTACGCGCCGGACTGGGTCTGGACGAGGACCCCGTCGCCGCGTACGCGCGGTCCGGCTACGCGGAGAAGATCGTGGCCGAACGCGTCGGCGGGCAGCAAGCCGGGTGGGGAGCATGAGCTCGACGACTCCCGACGCTACGACACAGCTGATCGCCAGGAGCAACCGCCTGGGGGCGGACCCCACCACGACGAACTACGCCGGCGGCAACACGTCCGCGAAAGGTGTCGTGGCAGACCCGGTGACCGGTGGCGACATCGAGCTGTTGTGGGTCAAAGGCTCTGGCGGTGACCTCGGGACGCTGACCGAGTCCGGCCTGGCGGTGCTCAGGCTCGACCGGCTGCGCGCGCTCGTCGGCGTCTACCCGGGGGCCGACCGCGAGGACGAGATGGTCGCGGCCTTCGACTACTGCCTCCACGGGCGCGGTGGTGCCGCACCCTCGATCGACACCGCCATGCACGGCCTGGTCGACGCGCCCCACGTCGACCACCTGCACCCGGATGCCGGGATCGCGCTGGCCACCTCGGCGGACGGNCCGGAGCTCACCGGGAAGATCTTCGGTGACCGGGTCGCATGGGTGCCCTGGCGTCGCCCCGGGTTCCAGCTCGGGCTGGACATCGCTGCGGTGAGGGCGGCAAACCCCTCGGCTGTGGGCGTGGTCCTCGGTGGCCACGGCATCACCGCGTGGGGGGACACGAGCGACGAGTGCGAGCAGCGGTCGATGGAGATCATCCGGGCGGCCCAGGACTACATCGACACGCAGGGCCGTCCCGAGCCCTTCGGCTCCGTCGTCGCCGGGTACGAGCCGCTTCCCGAGACGGAGCGGCGGAGCCGGGCTGCAGCCCTGGCACCGGTAATCCGAGGCCTGGCCTCGANCGACCGGCCTCAGGTCGCGCACTTCGACGACAGCGCTGCCGTCCTCGACTTCGTCTCGCGAGAGTCGGCGCCTCGGCTCACGGCGCTTGGCACCTCCTGCCCGGACCACTTCCTGCGTACGAAGGTCCGTCCGATGCTGCTGGACCTGCCTTCGACGGCGCCGATCGACGACGTGGTCCAGCGGCTGCGCGAGCTGCACGTGGCTTACCGGTTCGACTACGCGGCCTACTACGACCGCTATCGAACCGACGACACGCCCCCGATGCGCGGTGCCGACCCGGCTATCGTGCTGGTCCCCGGCGTCGGCATGTTCAGCTTCGGCGTCAACAAGCAGACGGCACGGGTGGCCGGTGAGTTCTACCTCAACGCCATCAACGTCATGAGCGGCGCCGAGGCGATCTCCACGTACCGCCCGATCGACGAGTCGGAGAAGTTCCGCATCGAGTACTGGCAGCTCGAGGAGGCCAAGCTGGCCCGCCTGCCGAAGCCCAAGCCGCTGGCGACGCGGATCGCGCTCGTCACCGGCGCGGGCTCCGGCATCGGCCTCGCGATCGCCAGGCGGCTGGTCGCTGAGGGCGCTTGCGTCGTCGTCGCGGACCGCGACGGAGCGGCAGCGGTACGGGTGGCGGCCGAGCTGGGAGGGCCCGACATCGCAGTCGCAGCAATAGTCGACGTCACCAGCGAGGAGGAGGTCGAGGCGGCGTTCGCGACCGCGGGCCTCGCCTTCGGCGGCGTCGACCTCGTGGTGAACAATGCCGGCCTGTCGATCTCGAAACCGTTGCTGGCCACCACAGTGGCCGACTGGGACCTCCAGCACGACGTGATGGCGCGCGGCTCTTTCCTCGTATCGCGTACGGCCGCCCGCATCATGATCGAGCAGGGTCTGGGCGGCGACATCATCTACATCAGCAGCAAGAACTCCGTGTTCGCTGGACCCAACAACGTCGCCTACGGTGCGGCGAAGGCCGACCAGGCGCACCAGGTCCGGCTGCTGGCCGCTGAGCTCGGCGAGCACCGCATCCGCGTCAACGGCATCAACCCCGACGGTGTCGTCCAAGGGTCGGGCATCTTTGCGAGCGGGTGGGGTGCCGAGCGGGCCGCGGTCTACGGGGTCCCGGAGTCCGAGCTGGGCGCGTTCTATGCGCAGCGCACCCTGCTCAAGCGCGAGGTGCTTCCAGACCATGTTGCCGCCGCGGTCTTCGCCCTCACCGGCGGCGACCTCTCCCAGACCACCGGGCTGCACGTCCCCGTCGACGCGGGCGTGGCCGCCGCGTTCCTCCGCTGACGCGGACCGATGGATACCACTGGCCAAGCTGCGCAAGGCGAAGGAGTCTCTCTCGTGACGACGTTGACGCCGGCCCCCCTGTCGCAGGAGGCGGTCCCCGGACTGCACCGGGTCTCGGCCCGCCGGACCAAGATCGGGCTGGTGGCGGGCGGCCTGGGGGCGTACTGGCCGCAGTTCCCGGACCTGCTGCCCCAGTTGGAGCGCTCGGCGCGGCGGGTCAGCGACCGGATGAAGTCGTTGGACTGCGACGTGGTCGATGTCGGCTTCATCTCGGACGCGGCGGACGGGGCCCGGGCGGCGGAGGCGCTGCGGGTGGCCGGCTGCGATCTGATCGTCGGCTTCCTCACCACCTACATGACAGCGACGATGCTGGCCCCGATCGCGCAGCGAAGCGGCGCCCCGATCCTCATCATCAACCTGCAGCCGACCGAGGTCATGGACCACGCGACGTTCGACACCGGGCAGTGGTTGGCCTACTGCGGTGCCTGCCCGTTGCCGGAGATGGCCAACACGTTCGAGCGCCTTGGTGTCCCCTTCCGTTCCGTGTCCGGGTACGTCGAGGACGAGCGCGCCTGGGCGCGCATCGAGCGATGGATCAAGGCGGCGGGTGTACGCGGGGCGCTGCGCGAGGGCCGGCACGGCCTGATGGGCCACCTCTATCCCGGGATGCTCGACGTGTCGACGGACCTGACTCTGGTCACGGCCAACCTGGGCGGCCACACGGAGGTCGTCGAGTTCGACGACCTGCGTGTTCGTGTCGACGCGGTGACAGCCGCCGAGGTCGACGAGCGCAAAGCTCTGGCGCGGTCGGTCTTCGACGTCGACGACAGCGTCGACGAGGAAGACTTCAGCTGGGCGGCCCAGGTCTCCGTCGGGCTTGACCGGCTCGTCGACGACTTCGGCCTCGACAGCCTCGCCTACTACCACCGGGGTCTCGACGGCGAGCAGCACGAGCGTCTTGGGGCAGGCATGATCCTGGGTGCGTCGCTGCTCACCGCGCGTGGGATCCCCGCCGCCGGCGAGTACGAGCTTCGCACGTCGCTGGCCATGCTGGTGATGGACCGGCTCGGCGGCGGCGGCTCGTTCACCGAGTTCCAGGCGCTGAACTTCCAGGACGGCGTCGTGGAGATGGGCCACGACGGGCCGGCGCACCTCGCGATCAGCGACGGCCGCCCGCTCCTTCGTGGGCTCGGGATCTACCACGGCAAGCGCGGCTGGGGCGTGTCGGTCGAGTTCGACGTGCGACACGGACCGGTCACGGCCTTCGGGATCGGCCAGCGACGGGACGGCCGCTACGTCTTCATCGTCTCCGAGGGCGAGGTGGTGGGCGGCCCGCTGCTGAAGATCGGCAACACCACGTCCAGGGTCGACTTCGGGTGCGACCCCGGGGAGTGGACCGATGCCTGGAGCGCAAGCGGTGTCGCCCACCACTGGGCGCTCGGTACGGGGCGGCGCACCGCCGAGCTCAAGGCAGCGGCCGAGCTGCTCGGGCTGGATCTCGTCGAGGTACAACCTTGACCGATGCTGGCGCTGCGGGCTTCGCCGCCGTCGACCTCGGCGCCTCCAGCGGGCGGGTGATCGTCGGCAACGTGACGGCGGGCGCCGTGCACCTGACGGAGGTCAACCGCTTCCCGAACCAGCCGGTGCGGGTCGCTGGCACGTTGCACTGGGACGTGCTGGGCCTCTTCCGCGGTGTGCTCGACGGCCTGCGTGCGGCCGTGCGCACCAGCGGCCCGCTGGCCAGCGTGGGCATCGACTCCTGGGCGGTCGACTACGGGTTGCTCGACGCGGCCGGAAGCCTGGTCGGCAACCCCGTCCACTACCGCGACCACCGTACCGACGGTGTGCGCGAGCAGGTCCTTGAGCAGGTTCCGGCGGCCGAGCTCTACGCCGTCACGGGCATCCAGCCGTTGCCCTTCAACACCCTCTTCCAGCTGGTCGCCGCGCGGGCGACCCCGGCCCTGGCCTCGGCTCGTACGCTCCTGCTCGTCCCGGACCTGTTCACGTACTGGCTGACGGGAGTGATCGGCGCCGAGATCACCAACGCGTCGACGACGCAGCTGCTCGACGTCCGGGACCGCGCATGGGCGACGGGCGTGATGACTGCGTTCGGCATCGACGGCGGGCTGTTCCCTGCTCTGCGCCATCCGGGTGCCAATGCAGGCGACCTGGTACCGGAGATGCTGGCCGAGGTCGGGCAGGTCGACCCGCTCCCGGTCACGGTGGTGGGCTCGCACGACACGGCTTCGGCGGTCGTGGCTGTCCCGGCGGCCGGGAACCGGTTCGCGTTTGTCTCGTGCGGTACGTGGTCGCTCGTCGGACTCGAGCTGCCGGCCCCGGTCCAGACCGCGGACGCCCTTGCCGCCGGCTTCACCAATGAGGTGGGGGTCGACGGCACGATCCGCTTCCTGCGCAACGTGATGGGGCTCTGGCTGCTCCAGGAGTCGATCCGCACGTGGAACGCGCGCGGCCTGCCCGCAGACCTCGACTCGCTGCTGCGCTCGGCTGCGCAGGTGGCGCCGTTCACCGCCGTCGTCGACCCCGACGACCCGGCGTTCCTGGCACCCGGAGACGTGCCGGCGCGCATCGCCCGGGCGTGCGAGCGCACCGGTCAGACACCACCGCAGAACCAGGCTGAGACGGTCCGATGCATCCTTGACAGCCTCGCGCTCGCCTACCGCGCCGCTGTTAGAGATGCGCAGACGTTGTCGGGGCGCGAGGTGGAGGCCGTCCACATCGTGGGCGGCGGTTCGCGGAACGAGCTGCTCTGCCAGCTGACGGCTGATGCGTGCGGGCTGCCCGTCATTGCCGGACCGGTCGAGGCGGCAGCTCTCGGCAACGTGCTCGTCCAGGCCCGCGCTGGTGGCGTCGTGAGCGGCGGACTGGCCGACCTGCGGGCTCTCGTCGCCCGCAGCTTCGACCTGCGGCGCTATGAACCGGCCGGCGCCGAGACGGCGTGGGCCGCAGCCGAGCGCCGCGTGCGTTCCTCGGCCTGACGGTCAGCGGAACGGGTCGATCACCGCGACGCCAGTACCTGCGAAGTCCTTCACGTTTCTCGTTGCGAGGGATGCCTGCTGGTCGAGGCAGATCGCTGCGATCTGTCCGTCGAAGCCGTTGATCGGCAGGCCGACCCGATCGCGCTCGGCGACGACCGTGGCATAGCGTGCGGCGGCACTCTCGTCGAACGCGAGCACCTGCCGGCGGAAGTCGGCGAACAGTTCCTCGGCGGTGGCCCGCAGGACGTTACGGCGCTTGCCTCGGGGGTAGTCGCTCGATGCCGTACAGGATCTCGGCGACAGTGAAGGATGTCGTGAACACCGTGTCCAGTCTCTGGTCGCGAACCCAGGACACGACCTGTTCGGCAGGGTGTCGCTTCATCAACTCGGAGACGACGTTGGTGTCGAGGACGATCATCGGGTCAGGTCAGCCGGCCGGGCGGCGGTGGAACGGGGCGGGAGCTCCAGGTCGACTCCACCAAGTTCGCCAAAACGGGCCAGCAGCCCGGTCGCGGGGCTCTGCTCCTCGCCCGGTTCGCGTACCGCCTCGCTGAGGATCTCGCGGATCTCCGCCTCCATGGAACGACCGTGCGTCGCGGCCCGTTCGCGCAGCCGCTGTTTCACCCGGGCGGGCGTCGGCCTTACGCTCACGCGGTGTGCGTCATCCGGAACCCGCGCCGGTGACCACGTACGACGTCGCGGTCGTCGGAGGCGGCATCGTCGGCCTGTCGGCGGCCAGAGAGCTGTTGCGCCGTAGTCCTGGCCTCTCGCTCGTCCTGCTCGAGAAGGAGGCCGCCGTCGGGCAGCAGCAGACCGGGCACAGCTCCGGCGTGATCCACTCCGGGCTGTACTACGAGCCGGGGTCGCTCAAGGCTCGGCTGTGCGTCGAGGGCGCCGCGAGCATGTACGCGTACTGCACCGACCGGGGCATCCCGGTGGACCGCTGCGGCAAGGTCGTCGTCGCGACCGACGCCGAGGAGCTGCCGGCTCTCGCCGAGCTGTTCCGTCGTGGGCGGGCCAACGGGGTGGCGGGCCTGGAGCTCGTCGGCCCGGAGCGGCTCCGCGAGGTCGAACCGCACTGCGCGGGCCGGCAGGCGATCTGGTCGCCGAGCACCGGCATCGTGGACTTCGCCCGGGTGGCACGGTCGCTGGCCGACGACGTGCGGGCCGCCGGCGGGGAGGTCCTCACCGGGCGGACCGTCACGGCGCTCTCGGGCACGACCGGCCCGGTGATCGTGGAGACCTCCGGCGGAGACGTCGCCGCTCGACGCGTGCTCACGTGTGCCGGGCTGCATGCCGACCGCGTCGCGCGGCTGTCGGGTGCACCGGTGGAACCCACGATCGTGCCGTTCCGCGGGAGCTACTGGCAGCTGCGGCCGGCGAGCAGGCACCTCGTACGCAACCTCGTCTACCCGGTACCCGATCCCGCGTTCCCGTTCCTGGGCATGCACCTCACGCGACGGATCGGCGACGGTGCTGTCTGGCTGGGCCCGAACGCCGTGCTGTCGCTGTCGCGCGAGGGCTACCGGCGCCGGGACGTCCGGCCGCGAGACGTCGCGCAGACCCTGGGCGACGTGGGCTTCCGCCGGCTGGTGAGGAGGTACTGGAAGGCGGGAGCCGCCGAGGTCGTCCGTGACCTGTCGCTGCGTCGTGTCGCCGCTTCCGCATCCCGCCTGGTGCCCGAGCTGACGGTGCGCGACATCGATCCGGGGCCGTCGGGCGTGCGGGCTCAGGCGTTGCGTCCGGACGGGAGCCTGCTCGACGACTTCCTCGTGGACGTCCAGGGCGCGCGCCTCATGCACGTACGGAACGCGCCGTCGCCGGCGGCTACGGCGGCACTGGCCGTCGCCAGCCTGATCGTCGACCGCTGGGAGGCGGCGGGCGGCTAGGCGGTCGCGAGCAGGGCAAGCCCGTACGCCACGGCATACCGATGGCCGAGGACGCCGGCCACGTCACCGCGACCGACCACCGCACCGGGCTGCCGGGTACGGAACAGGGCGACGAGCTCCTCGTCCCCTGCCGCGCCGCCGACCAGGAGCACGTCGCCCAGCCCGCCGGGCGCGTCCGGCAGCGCACCCAGCGCTCGCGCGACGTTGTCCACCAGGACCGCCTGCTTGGTACGCAGCCGCAGCGCTCGCCACTCGGCCGGTGCGAGCCGACCGCCGAACGGCAGCAGGCCCGCGGGGCCGGGAACGACGAGCGAGCCCACGGCAGCGGACGGTGCGGGCCGGTCGAGGAAGCTGCGGGTGCCGTCCTCGGCCAGCAGGACCTGCGGTGCCTCCAGCCGTGAGCACGGTCCGCGCTTCACCCAGTCGGCTGCGCCCCGCGGAAGCGCGAGGAAAGCCGCGACGGCGACGGTGAGCAGCTCGCCGGCCCCGGCGACCACCACCTCGACGCCGCCGGCCGAGACCGCGTCGACCGTCCCCCCTCCGAGGTCGACGACGGTGACCGACGGCCGTACGCCGGGGGTGCTCGCGGCCCCAGCCCGAGCCGCGACCGCCTCGCTGCCGGCCACGTGCACCGGCCGTCCGAGCTGGGCCGCCAGCGCAGGTGCCGGGTCCACCGCGCCCTCGCGTGCGGACAGGACGGCGCGGACGGTGGTCCGCTCGACGGCCGGCTCGACCCGGGCGCCCACCGAGCGCGCCACCGCGCCGAGCTCGACGAGCCACAGGTCGTCGATGCCGTCGATGCCTCCCATTCCTCCTGCCGGCTGGACGGACGGTGCCGCGGGCCTGACGGGTGCCGTCCGTGCGGGGCCCAGCGCGACCACACCGCGGGCTCCCATGCCCAGGGCGTGCGCCACTGCACCGGCGTCGTCCCGCTCGCCGTCGTCGAGACCGAGCAGCCAGGACAGCCGGATCGGGTCGCCGAGATCCTGGAGCTGGTGGCCGGGTGGCCGGATCTCCACGGCGACCAGGGTGGCGTCGGCCAGGTCGTCGATGTCGACCTCGTCGACGACCGGCAGCCGGTCCGCTGCCGGCACGTCCGGAGCGCCCGGCACCGCGGGGACGGGGGGCAACCGTGCGGACACCAGAACCCCTTCGTCGTCGGCCAGCAGCAGCCCGCGGACGTCGGCGCCGGCGCGGACCCATTCGGACACCGCGGCCACGGTCGCCGCGTAGCCGGTCCCCGCGGGCACCAGCAGGACGACGGCGGGGCCGACCAGGACGGGACCGTCGATCCGCAGCGGGACGCCGACCGCTGTCCCTCCACCGCCCACGGTCGACCCAGCGGCGCGGACGATCCGGAGCTGCCCGGTAGCGGGCGCGGGCGCGGCGACGCTCGAGGACTGGGTCTGCACCGGCCGTAACGGGGCCGCAGCCACCAGCTCGACCGAGCGGCCGAGCCGCTTCTCGAGGCGACGGACCAGTACTGCCGCCCCGTGCAGCGACGCTTCCGACCCCTTGGTCGAGCGCGTCGGAGCTCGGTCCCAGGCCAGCGGCCGCACGTCGCCCGACCTCGCCTCGACGAGCACCACCTCGGTCGTCGTGTTCCCGATGTCGACGCCGGCCACGAGAGTCATCGGCTCACCGGCCGCACCTCACCGCAGCAGGCCGCGGCGCTCGTAGACCTCGGCCGCCTCGCGGAAGAGCGCGGCGTTCCGGACGGCTCCCGCGGAGGCCAGTCGGTCGGCGTGCACGAGCAGCTGGGCTGCGGTGGACCGGCCGGGACGCAGCGCCTCGTAGAGCGCGAGCACCTCGTCGTCGGGCAGCCCNGCGAGCTCNGCGGCGCGGCGNAAGTTCTCGGCCAGCTGCGGGTTGTGGTGCTCGGCAGCCACCTGGGCCTGGTGCTCCAGCGTGTCCGGGTGGATGCGTACGTCGGCGATGTCGACCTCACCGTCCCGTACCGCGTCCAGCGTGATCTCCTCGGGGTGCCGGCCCGAGGCGCCGACCGCCGTCACCGCTTCACCGCCAGCTCTTCGGGCCCGGCCGTCGGGTCGCAGCAACCGCGCTCGATGCCCACGAGGGCCACCACCTTCGTGTGGTACCTCGCCTCGATGGCCTCGTCGCTGTACGGGTTCCTGGCCGGTTCCGGCGTGGCGCCCTTGGCGTGCCGGCCCGCGTTCATGCCCAGCAACCGGTACAGGCCGGCGTCGATCGAGGGGGCGACGCTGTACAGCTCGAGNTTGGCCAGCGGTGGCAGGTCGCGGCGGTGGATCAGCGCCGTCCCCTTGCCCTGCAGCCCGATGCCGATCCCCGAGCCGGACAGCCGGGCCGCGCGCAGGCCGACCAGCCCCACGTCGATGGTGTCGTTGATGCGGACCACGCGACCGGTGCAGCCCTCCTCCTCGAGACCGGCGAGCAGCTCCTCGAGCGCGGCCACCACGGTCAGCCCGGACAGGGTCACCCAGATCTCGCGGCCGACCGCCGGCGAGACGCCGATCACCACCTCGCGGGGGTCGTTGCCGGTCACGGCCGCTCCGACGACCTGCAACCGGTCCGAGCGGTGCCCGGCCTGCTCGGCCCGCAGGTCCTCCACCGACCGCTGCTGCCGTACGGAGTCGATCTCGGCCTGTCGCTCGGCGGTGGGGAGGTAGCCGGTGCCAGGTCCGCCGTAGTCGTTCGGGTCGGTGACCAGCGACAGCACCTGCATCGACTCCGTGAAGATGGCCGCCGTCTGCAGGTAGTCGCCGGCCACCCGCGCCTTCAGCATGTCGAGCACCCGCCCGGCCTCCGGTTCGAAGCCCGTCTCGTACAGGGCGGCAACGACGTCCAGCATCGTGACGGCCGTCTCGCGGATGATCCGTGATGCCACGAGCGGCGTCATCAGGTCCGCTGCCGCGACGTCCTTGGAACCGGCGGCGTCGATGGCCTGCTCGGCCCAGGCGTCGTCGAAGTCGGCCAGCCCGAGGTGCCGGTAGACGGCCCGTACGGCTTCCACGGCGCGCCTGCGCAGGGCCGCCACGTGCGGCTCGGCAGCGGTACGCAGACCTCCGTCGACTCCCCAGTCGCGCTGCATGACGAGGAAGTCGTCGACGTCCTCCGCGTTCCACTGGCTCGGGCCGAACATGTTGTCGTACCTCTGGATGGACCCGAAGCCGCTGCACACGTAGTCCGACCCGGCCAGCAGGATCGGGAGGGTACGAGAGGTGCGCCGTACGTCGGACTCCGACATCAGCGCGTCGTTGCCCGTACAGGCCTCGAGGTTCCTGGCCATCACCATCACGTTCTCGGCCATCAGCGACCGGACCCCGCCGGGTACCGAGCCGGCGACCGCTGCCGAGTCGATGCCGCCGTTCTGCACGCCCTGTGCGCCGATCGCGCGGGCCAGGGACACGCACCGGGCCTCCAGGTAGAACATCGAGCAGCCCTGGGCGGCACCCATGAGCGCCTCGGCCCCGCCCCCGGAGGTCACCCGCATCTTCACACCGCGCGAGGCGTACGCAGATGTCAGGAACGCCTTGGACCACGGGGTGTCGTCACCGTCGACGAAGACCTGCTCGGTCCCGTACAGCGACACCGTCTCGGCGTACGAGACCAGTCCGCGCATCCCCATCTCGAGCTCCAGCGCCTCCTCCACCGAGCACTGGACGAGCACCCCGGGCGAGCCGACCGCCGCGCCGATCGAGACGGCGACNGCGTTGGACGGGGCGTCGCCGAGCACCGGCACGGTCGTCTCGACCTCGCGGAAGCCGAAGGCCGCCGCAGTGGCCGCGTCGGCGGCAAGCAGCAACGGGTCGTCGGACCGGTTGGTGACGTGGGCCTGGTTGCTGGGGGTACGGCGAGCCCGCAGCTTGGTCATGGCCATGCCGAGCTCGACCGGCCGCAGGAGTGCGAGGCAGCAGGCCAGCTTGGCCGGCGTCATCCCCGATGCGAGCCGCACGAGCTCCGCGCGCGGCACGGCCGGGTCCACGCACATGCGGGCGTATGCGAGATCGGTCGTGGCCATGGCTTCGGAAGCCACCAGCAGGTCGATCCCGTGCCGGGCGATGAACTCGTCGAGGATGTCGAAGTCGCGGGCGGCGCGGGAGTCCATCTCGAGGACCCGGCCGTCCGCACCGATCACCAGGCTGGGCTCCGGGTCGGCGGGCGACGCGAAGGCGATCAGCCCGATCGACGCGTCCTCGACGGCGAAGCCGTCCAGGTTCACCCGCTGCGCGTCCATGAAGCGGAAGCGCCCGATCACCTCGCTCATCCGACCTCCTCGCGCCCCTCGTAGACGGCGAGCGCGGCCGAGGCCGCAGCCAGGTCCTGCTCCGCCGTACCGCCGCTCACACCGATGCCGCCGACCACGCGATCGTCGGACCACAGCGGCAGCCCGCCGGCGAAGCACACGTAGCGCCCGCCGGCCGCCGCGTTCATGCCTACGAGCGGCCCGCCGGGTGCGACCAGCGGCGCGAGCTCGTGCGTGGCGATCCGGTGCGCGACGGCCGTGAAGGCCTTGTCCGGGGCCAGGACCGGCCCGGCGATCTCGGCACCGTCCATCCGCTCGAACGCGATCAGGTGCCCACCGGCGTCGACCACCGCGGCCGACACCAGGGCGCCCGACGCCGTGGCCTCGACGAGCGCTGACGCCACCATCGCACGGGCAAGCGCGAGGTCGATCTCGGTGCGCGTCACCCTGCCCATGTCGCCGCCCCGCTCGAGAGGGCCCGCATCCGATCGTGCATCCCCTGCATCACCGTCGGACGCGCGAGCACCGACTTCGGCACCTTGGCCACCATCGTGTAGACGGTGTCCACGACGTTGGCCACCGGCGACAGCGTCGTCTGCGACACCAGCTGGTAGGCGTCCATCTCGCCGAGCCCGGTGAGCTCTGCCACCCATCGCACCATCTGCACCTGGGCGATCCGGAACGCGTCCTCGAGGGGTCGGGTGGAACCGGTCGTCATGATGTGGTCGTCGCTCTCCAGCCGCGGCCAGGGGGTCGGTACGCCTTTGATCAGGTCGACCACGAACACCGTGTCCATCGNGCACTCGACGGCGACGCCGCACGTCTCGCCCTCGCCTTGGCGCGCGTGCCCGTCGCCAAGGCTGAGCAGCGCGCCCGGGACGTTGACGCCCAGGTAGCACGTCACCCCTGCGCGCATCTCCGGGGTGTCCATGTTGCCGCCCCAGTCGCCGGGCGCCAGTGAGGAGCGGACCTCGCCCAGCCCCGGCGCCACACCCACGGTCCCGTGCATCGGGTCCAGCGCAAGCTCCGCGGTGTACCGCGTGTCGAGGGCGGCGTAGCGCACCACCCGGCTGGCTCGGTCGATCTCGTAGAACCAGGTACGTTCCGGAAGCGCCGGCTGGAGCAGCGAGGTGAAGCCGGTACCGGTGAGGGAGCCGAAGAACGGCACCGTCGTGCTGACGCCCCAACCGAGTCGCGGCTCGATGGAGACGAAGTGGATCGCGAGGGTGTCGCCGGGTTCGGCCCCCTCGACGTAGAACGGGCCCGTCTGCGGGTTCAGGTAGCGCGGGTCGCACACCTCGCTCGCGAGGTCGGACGTGGAGCGGACCAGGCCGGCGAAGCAGTCGAGCGTCGACGTGGACACGACGGTGCCCGGTCGGATCGACACGACGGCCTCGGCCCCGCCGAACGTGTAGACCAGCGCGGACGGGTCGCCGTCGTGGTCGACCTCGTGGACGAGGGTCCGCGGCGCCGCAGGGGTGTCTGGCACGTGCTCTCCTTCCCCTGCGGTCGCCCGGTCCTAGCGCAGTCGAGACGCAGCCCGAGTCGGTCAGACCCGCTCGTGCGCCTCCTCGAGCACCGTGTTGCCGATCTCCTGGTAGATGTCCGCGCGCTGGGTCTTCAGGTAGAGAGCGAACCCGAGGCCGAGCAGGAAGGTCACGATGACCATCCACGGGATCAGGGTGAAGAACAGCGACCCTGACGCGGCACCACCGGCGAACGCGAGGTGGTGCCCCAGCAGCCAGACCACGTACCCCATCCCGATCGCGCCGAGAGCGGGGATGATGCCCGTCACGACGACGTTCCCAGGCTGCTTCTTCTGGTAGTGGAAGTAGAAGATCACCGCCAGCGAGCAGATGGACTGCACGATCAGGATCGCCATCGTGCCGAGGATGGCCAGCAGGCCGTACTCGTAGATGTACCCGCCCTGCAGGACGTCGCTGCCCTTGGGGGTCAGCAGGTAGAAGCCGACCGTCAGCACCACGGTGATCGCCGTCTGGGCGATCGAGGCGATGTGCGGGGTGTGGTGCGTCGGGTGGGTGGCACCCAGGGTGCGCTTGAACCCAGGGACCTCGCGCCCGATCGCGTACAGGTAGCGGCTGGCCGCGTTGTGGAAGGCGAGCGCGCAGGCGAACGAGCCCGACACGATCAGGAACAGGTAGACGTTGACGACCCAGTGGCCACCCAGGTTCTTCTGGGCCAGGTCGGTGAACATACCGATCGAGTTGTTGGCCGCCTGGTCGATGGCGTGGTGGGCGCCGTTGCCGGCGATGACCATCCACGACACGAACGTGTAGAACAGGCCGAGGCCGACGACCGCGATGAGCGTGGCCCTGGGGACGATGCGCCGCGGGTTGCGCGACTCCTCGCCGTAGACCGCCGTGGTCTCGTAGCCGACCCACGACCAGAACGCGAAGAACAGCCCGATCGCGCCGATGCCGGCGGGCAGGACCGCACCGGCCACCTTGACCCCCGAGCCNCCGCCGGCTGGAAGGTCCTTGAACGCGTTCAGCGGGTTGATCGTGGAGAGCATCAGCCCGTTCGGTCCGCCNCCNTTGAACAGGACGGAGAAGGCGAGCAGCGACAGGAGGATGACCTCGCAGACCAGGAAGAAGCCGAGGATCATGGCGGCGATGTTGATGTCGAAGTACCCGAACACGCCGACGATGGCGATCCCGACGAGGCCGATGAGCAGCCAGTTGACGTTCCAGCCCCACCAGGTGTTCATGCTGGTGCTCGCGAAGTACGAGAAGATCCCGATGAGGGANCCCTCGAAGACGACGTACGCCATCGTCGCGAGGAAGCCGGCTGCCATGCCGGTCAGCTGACCGAGGCCCTGCGTGATGAACCCGTAGAAGGCGCCCGCCGTGGTGATGTACCGAGCCATCGCCACGAACCCGATCGTGAACAGCACGAGGACGACGGTGGCAGCGAGGAACCCGCCGGGAGCGTAGATGCCGTTCCCGTAGGCGACCGCGATGGGGACGTTGCCGGTCATCGCCGTGATCGGCGCCGCGTTGGCGAGCGCCATGAAGAGCACGCCGAACAGCCCGACCGCTCCGACCTTGAGCTTGTTGATGCTCTCGGCCCTGGGGACCGGAGCGTTCGCGAACTCCTCTATATCGAGGTTGGCCACCAGCTGACCTCTTTTCGGTCTGAACGACAGGACGGACACAGGCCGACGGGGGTATGACCTGGGTCACACGAATGGCCGGAGTCTGGCACTGTCTGTCTCGCTGTTCAAGGACTTCTCGCAGGCTGCCGATGTGAAGTTCAGGTTACAAACCATTTCAGACCAAATGTCGACCCGGTCTTCCCAACGGTTCGTCAGACCGTTACGGTGGCCCCGGTGATCGGGGAAGGCGAGGTGGCCGGAGTGGACGAGCCCGACGGTGCTGCGGGTGCTGCGCAGCCTCGCTTCGACTACGGCGCGTTCTCGTTCGCGTCGAAGGCCGAGGTGCTGGCCAAGTCCAAGGAGTACTGGAACCCGGACAAGACGCAGTTCTGGGTCGACTCGGGCATCCCGCTGGTCATCGACCGGCGCGAGGAGTACTTCATCTACGACATGTCGGGCAAGCGCCTGATCGACGTCCACCTCAACGGCGGAACGTACAACCTGGGCCACCGCAACCCCGAGGTGGTGCAGGCGGTCACCCTGGCGATGCAGCACTTCGACATCGGCAACCACCACTTCCCGTCGCTGGCACGGACCGCGCTGGCCGAGGCGCTGATCGCCAGCGCGCCTCCGGGGATGAGCAAGGTCGTGTACGGGTCCGGCGGTGGCGAGGCCATCGACATCGCGCTGAAGACGGCCCGNCACGCCACGCAGAAGCGCAAGATCGTCTCGATCGTCAAGGCNTACCACGGGCACACCGGGCTGGCTGTCGGCACCGGGGACGAGCGGTTCTCCACGTTGTTCCTGTCCGACCGGCCGGAAGAGTTCCCGCACGTCCCGTTCAACGACCTCGAGGCCATGGAGCGCGAGCTGCGCGGCCGCGACGTGGCTGCGGTGATCATGGAGACCATCCCGGCCACCTACGGTTTCCCGCTGCCCGACCCCGGCTACCTCGAGGCCGTCAAGAAGCTCTGCGAGCGCTACGACGCGCTGTACATCGCCGACGAGGTGCAGACCGGCTTGATGCGTACCGGCGAGCTGTGGGCCATCACCAAGCACGGCATCTCGCCGGACATCCTGGTGACCGGCAAGGGCATCAGCGGCGGGATGTACCCGATCGCCTGCGTGCTCGTGAACGAGCGGGCTTCCGGCTGGCTGCACGAGGACGGGTTCGGCCACATCTCCACGTTCGGCGGTGCCGAGCTCGGCTGCATCGCCGCGCTCAAGGCGCTGGAGATCTGCAGCCGACCGGAGACGCGGTCGATGTCGCACTACATCGCCGACTTCGTCGGGCAGGGGCTGCGCCGGATCCAGGCCGACTACCCGGACTGGTTCATCGGCATCCGGCAGAACGGCGTGGTGATGGGCCTGGAGTTCGCCCACCCCCAAGGTGCGAAGTTCGTCATGCGGCACCTGTACGAGAACGGCGTGTGGGCGATCTTCTCCACCCTGGACCCGCGCGTGCTGCAGTTCAAGCCGGGCATCTTGCTCAAGCCCGAGCTGGCCGAGGAGCTGCTCGACCGGGTGGAGGTCGGCATCGGCCGGGCCTGGCGCGAGGTGTCCGGCTCGGCCGGCAGCCGTCCTGGGGGCCGGCGGGTGACGGCATGAGCGACACCATCGAGCTCCCCGTCGAGCCCCTCGGCGTGCCGCGCGGGCGGGCCATGCTGGAGCGCGCCGAGTGGGCCTCGCGCGCCTACGCGAGGTACGACATCGGCACCGTCCGGCGGATCGCCGCGGCAGCGGCCGAGGCGGGCGCAGCGCACGCGAAGGACTTCGCCGAGCGGGCGGTGGCCGAGACCGGGTTCGGCGTCGTCGAGCACAAGGTGCTCAAGAACCTCGCCTGCTCGACGGGCCTGCTGCAGACCTACCTCGACCATGACTACGTCAGCGTTCGCGTGGACGATGCGGCGAAGATCGTGGAGGTGCCCCGGCCGGCCGGCGTCGTGCTCGCGCTGACCCCGTCGACGAACCCCGTCGCCACCGTCTACTTCAAGACCCTTCTCGCCCTGCTCACCCGCAACGCGGTCGTCATCTCTCCGCACCCGTACGCGAAGGCCGTCTGCAGCGACGCTGCGCGGGTGATGGCCGAGGCCGCCGTGGCCGCGGGGGCGCCGGACGGCGTCGTGCAGTGGGTGGAGGAGCCGTCGATCCCGCTCGTCAACGCCCTGATGACCGACGAGCGCACCGACGTCATNGTGGCGACGGGCGGGACAGCGATGGTCCGGGCCGCTTACCGCAGCGGCAACCCGGCCATCGGCGTGGGCCCGGGCAACGTCCCCGTCTTCGTCGACCGCACGGCGAACCTGCAGCGGGCGGCGCAGCGGATCATCGACAGCAAGGCCTTCGACAACTCGATCCTGTGCACGAACGAGAGCGTACTGGTGGTCGAGGACGCTGTGGCCGACCGGCTGCTGCAGCACATGACCCACGCCGGCGCCTACCTCCTGACCGACGACGAGCGAGACCGCATCCGCTCGCTCCTCTTCCCGGACGGCCACTTCGACACGCGACTGGTCGGCCGCGACGCCTCCTGGATCGCCGAGCAGGCGGGGATCCGGGTCGGCCCAAAGACGCGAGTGCTGCTCGCGCCCTTCGACCTGCCGGTCCCCGAGGAGCCCCTGGCGCACGAGAAGCTGCTGCCGGTCCTCGGCGTGCTCCGCGTCACCAGTGCCGCCCGCGGGATCGAGGCGGCGTGCGCGGTGCTGCGCATCGGCGGTGCCGGTCACTCGGCCGCGATCCACAGCGCCGACGCCCAGACGATCCTTGCCTTCGGCACGGCAGTACGCGTGCTCCGGGTCTCGGTCAACGTCGGCAACAGCCTGGGTGGCTCGGGCCTGGAGACCAACCTCGCGCCGTCCATGACCATCGGTACCGGGTACTTCGGCCGTTCNTCCGTGGGGGAGAACCTCGAGCCCAAGCACCTCGTCAACTGGACCCGGCTCGCGTACAACGCCGACGCGCGCGAGCCGATGGCCGACTTCACCGGCAGCCAGCCGTGGACGGCGCCCAGCGGCCCGGTACCCGCCTACCCGCTGGCCTCCAACGCTGCTGGTGTCGCAGCGTTGGTGCCGCCGGACGGTACGGCTTCGTCGCTCTCGACCAGCGAACCCAGGACGAGCGAGGCAGCCGAGCTCCGCGAGGAGATCCGCCGCCTGATCGTCGAAGAGCTACGCGAAATCATCAAGGGCTAGCTGTGGCAGAGCTCAGATCGTGCATCTTCATCGACATGCTGCAGCCGCAGACCATGTGCTACCTCGGCACGTGGATCAAGGGGTCGTTGCCCCGCAGCGGGATGGCGGCCCAGGTGATCGAGATCGCGCCAGGGCTCGAGATCGAGCCGCTCACCGACGTGGCGCTGAAGCATGCGGACGTCCGTGCCGGCGTCCTCGTCGTCGAGCGCCAGTTCGGCTACCTGGAGATCCACGGACCCCCGGCACAGGTACGCGCCGCGGCCGCAGCTGTCCTCGACCGGCTCGGGGTGAGCCAGCGCGACGCCACGCCGCCCAAGGTGCTGGCTGCAGAGATCGTCACGCGGCTGGATGCGCAGCACGCGTTCCTGGTCAACCGGAACAAGATCGGGTCGATGGCCCTGCCCGGAGAGTCCCTGTTCGTCCTCGAGGTGCAGCCGGCCTCGTACGCGATCCTCGCCACGAACGAGGCCGAGAAGGCCGCCCGCATCAAGGTGGTCGACTACCGGATGATCGGCGCCACCGGCCGGGTCTACCTCACCGGCGGCGAGGCCGACGTCCGGCAGGCCGCAGAGGCCGCGCAGCAGGTACTGGCGGAGGTCCGGTGAACGGCGACGAGCTGCGCGCGCTGGTCCGCGAGGTGCTGCGCGACACGCTGCCGGTCACGGGGTCTGCTGGCTTGGGAGTCGTCGCGGTCGGTGACGGCAGCCAGGTCACCGACGTCACNGACGTCACCGTCTCGACCGATGCGGAGCTNTCTGCCCTCGTCCGGCGCATCGCCGCCGACTGCTCCGACGAGCAGCGTCGTGCGGACCTCGTGAGCGGCCGGACCGGCTACCGGCTCGCGGCGGCCCGTGCGGAGCCGGTGGTCCCAGAGGGCGGACCCATCCGCGTCGAGCGGGGCGCGCTCACCGAGCGGCACGTGCGCGAAGCCGCGCGGGCCGGTACCTCCATCGTGGCTGCCAGAGGTGTGGTGGTCACCCCCCTGGCCCGGGACCGGGCCAGGACTTCCGGCGTCGACATCGAGAGGGAGCGCTGATGCTGCGGGCACGAGTAGTCGGCAACGTCTGGGCCACGCGAAGGCTCGAGGAGGTTCCCAACGGCGCCTTCCTCGAGGTCGAGGTGGACGGCACGCAGACCAGGCTGGTGGCGTTCGACGTCCTCGGCTCCGGGCTCGGCGAGCACGTCCTCGTGGCCACCGGGTCGGTGGCAGCGGCATGGTTCGCCGGCAAGCCACCACCCGTTGATGCGTTGATCATCGGGTCCATCGACCCCGCACCCGGCGACCCGGGCGCGGACACCTGAAGGAGAGAAGCATGGCGAACAATGCGATCGGCATCCTCGAGACGAAGGGCTACGTCGCGGCACTTGCTGCGGCCGATGCCATGGTGAAGGCGGCGAACGTCACCATCGTCGGCCGCGACGAGGTCGGCGACGGGCTCGTTGCCGTCACCATCGTCGGAGACGTGGGTGCGGTGAAGGCGGCGACCGAGGCCGGCGCCGAGACCGCGTCCAGCGTCGGCGAGCTCATCTCGGTGCACGTCATCCCGCGGCCGCACGCCGAGCTGTCCAAGTACTTCAAGGTCGGCGAGACCGCGTGAGCGCCGACCCGGCGGCCCTTGCTGGCGCCGGGCCGGAGCTGCGCGTCTACCTGCCGATCGAGAACCTCGGGCGGCAGTTCGCGGCATACCTCGGTACGCCGACCAGGGCGCGCGGGTACCCGCCGTACGAGGGGCAGCATGCGCTCATCGTCGAGGTGGCACCCGGCCTCGCCATCCACCGGGTCGTCGACCTCGCGCTCAAGTCGGTACCGGGTGTCGAGGTCGGAATCTTGTTCGTCGAGCGGCAGTTCGGCGTGCTCGAGGTGCACAGCGCCGACCTGGCCGAGGTGACCGCGGCCGGCCAGGCGATCCTGGCCGGGATCGGCGCGAGCGCCGACGCACAGCTGCGGCCGCGCATCCTGTACNAGGANGTGATCGAGGACGTCACCGACCAGCACGCGGTCATCGTCAACCGCACCCGGGAGGCATCGATGCTGCTGCCCGGCGACACCCTCCTCGTGTACGAGGTGACGCCTGCCCTGTTCGCCGCGGTCGCGGCCAACGAGGCCGAGCGGGTGGCACCCGAGAACACCCTCGTCGACGTCTCCATCATCGGAGCGGCCGGCCGGCTGTACATCAGTGGTACCNGTGAAGGCACCGCNGCCGCCCGGGCCGCGATCACCGAGCTGCTGAGCAGCGTGGAGGGACGCGAGCACCGTTGACCGACAGCGACAGCACCGATGCCCGCCTCGAGGCGTTCGCCCGCGACGCCCTGCGCAGCTACGCCGCCGGGCCGGCCGCGGAGCTCACCTTGCTCAACGTGTCCGAGAACGCCACCTACCGCGTCGACGACCCCGCATCGGGTGAGCGCACGGTCCTTCGCGTGCACCGGCCCGGATACCACTCGCGCGAGGCGATCCGCAGCGAGCTCGCCTGGGTCCGCGCCCTGCGAGAGGACGGCGCGGTCCGTACCCCAGCGGTCGTCCCGACGCTGGACCGTGCGGAGATCGCGGTAGGTCGGGCACCGGACGGGGAGCTGCGGCACGCTGTCATGTTCGGCTGGGTGCCCGGCACCGAGCCGCCCGAGGACCGGCTGGTCGAGGACTTCGAGGAGCTCGGTGCCATCACCGCGCGGCTCCACCGGCACGCCCGGAAGTGGGCGCGGCCCGCCGGGTTCACGCGCCTGACCTGGGACTACGAGCGCTCGCTCGGGGCGCTCGGGCACTGGGGTCGCTGGCAGGACGGCATGGGCGTGGGTCCGGCCGAGCTGGCCCAGCTGGGGCGGCTCGACCAGCGGCTGCGGGAGCGGCTGGCCGCCTTCGGGACCGGCCCCGACCGGTTCGGGCTGATCCACGCGGACATGCGGCTCGCCAACCTCATCGTCGAGGACGGGAACGTGTCGGTCATCGACTTCGACGACTGCGGCTTCGGCTGGTACATGTACGACCTCGGCTCCTCGGTCTCGTTCATCGAGCACTACCCGCAGGTCCCCGAGATGATCGAGTCGTGGGTCCGCGGCTACCGCGGTGAGGCGCCCCTCCATGCCGAGGACGCGGCCGAGCTGCCGACGTTCGTGCTGCTGCGGCGCCTGCTCCTGGTTGCCTGGATCGGCTCGCACGCAGACACCGACTTGGCGCGGAACCTCGGTGCGGAGTTCACCCAGGTGAGCTGCGACATCGCCGAGCCATACCTCGAGAAGTACTGAACCGAAGGCAGCACCGACCGGAAGAGGAGAGCGATGTTCACGTCGGTAGCAGGGCGGTCCGTGGTGGTGACGGGTGGCACCCGCGGCATCGGCAAGGGGATCGCGCGGGTGTTCGCCCGGGCGGGCGCCAACGTGCTCGTCACCGGCCGGGACGCGGAGGTCGCCCGTGCGGCGGCCGACGAGCTCGGCGCCCTGGGAGCGGGTTCCGTCGGGTTCTTCCTCGGCGACGTCAGCAGCGCCGACGCGTGCGCGCGGCTCGCGGCCGAGGCCGTCTCGAGGCATGGTGGCATCGACGTACTGTGTGCCAACGCGGGCATCTTCCCCGACGTCAAGCTCAAGGACATGACCGAAGCGGAGATGGACCTCGTGTACTCCACCAACGTCAAGGGGACCATGCTCGCCGTACAGGCCTGCATCCCGGCGCTGGCGGCCTCCGGTCACGGCAGGGTGGTGCTGACGTCGTCCATCACCGGGCCCATCACCGGCTACCCAGGGTGGTCGCACTACGGCGCCAGCAAGGCGGCCCAGCTCGGCTTCATGCGTACCGCGGCGATCGAGCTCGCACCGCTGGGGATCACCGTCAACGCCGTGCTGCCCGGCAACGTCGCAACCGAGGGACTGGCCGACCTGGGTCCGGACTACGCCGCGTCGATGGAGGCGTCGATCCCAGCCGGCCGGCTGGGCGACGTCGACGAGATCGGTTACGCAGCACTGTTCTTCGCGACCGACGAGGCCGGCTACGTCACCGGCCAGGCGCTCGTCGTAGATGGCGGGCAGGTGCTGCCGGAGTCGCTGGCGGCACTGCAGGCCGCCCGCGAGCAGTAGGGGCGCGCCTTGCCCAACCGCATCGTCCAGCCGAGCCCGATCGGCCCCGTCGCCGACGAGCTCCGTCGCCAGCTGCTCGACCAGATCTCGACCGGAGTACTCGTCCCCGGACAGCGGTTGGGCGGCGAGCGGGAGCTCGCGGCGCAGCACGGAGTCAGCCGGTCGAGCCTGCGTCAGGCTCTCGGAGCGCTCGAGCTGGACGGCGTCGTGCGGCGGGTGCCTGGTCGTGCCGGCGGCACCTTCGTCTCATCCGACAAGATCGACCGCGACCTGTCGCGGATCGTCGGCGTGCCGGCCCTGCTCCGCGACCAGGGGTTCACGGCGGGGTCCAAGGTGATGAGCTCGGCGGTGGTCGCCGCGGACGCCGCCACCGCGAAGGCGCTGAAGATCGAGACCGGTGCCTTTGTCTGCGACGTCGTGCGGATCCGGCTCGCCGACGGGTTCCCGATCTCGCTCGAGCACGCGCAGTTCCCCGCCGAGCGCTTCCCCGGCCTGCTCGAGCTCTCGCTCGGCGGTTCGCTGTACGAGCTGCTGGAGAGCGAGTTCGGGGTGCGGCCGGCCGAGGCGGAGGAGCGCATCGAGGTCGTGTCGGCCACGCAGGACGAGGGGCTGATCCTCGGCATCCCGGTGGGCGCCCCGCTGCTGTCCATCAGCCGGGTCACCGTCGACGCGGCCGGCGTGCCGATCGAGTGCTCCCACGACCTCTTCCGCGCCGACCGTACGCGGATCACGGTGCGCACGCACGGTCGGAGCAGCACGTCCGGCTCGGCCGTCACGCGCGGCAAGGTCCTCGAGCTGCGAGCCCACGCGTACTGATCCCCGGTCATCGGACGGAGGGTACGGCGAGCGCCCGACCGATGTGGATCACCGTCACAGCGGCGCGGGCACCTGCCGGCGGCGGGCGATCTGTACGAAGGGGAGCTCCACGATGCGACACGGCTGGCGCTCGTCGTCCACCACGACGTAGCAGTCCTTGACGTCGGAATGTCCGGTGCGCAACGACGAGAGCCCGATCCATCGGGCGGGGTCGTGCGACCATGACACCGACGGCAACGTACCGACCTGCAGGTCGGCGCCATCGACCTCGGCGAAGAGCTCCGCACCGTCGAGCAGCTCGCACTCCGCGTCGATCTCGAAACCCTTGAGGACGAAGCGTGAACCGTCGGTGCGCTCCTTCAGCAGCGCCTGCTTGCCGACGAAGTCGCCGTCGCGGTCGAGTTCGACGTTCCAGGCTAGGCCGAGCTCGAACGGGCTGCGTTCGAACTCCGGGTCCTCGAACGTCTGCGCCGTGTCCCAGCCGGGCACGATCATGCCGCTCTCCATGCGGCACAGCTGGATGGTGGTGAGTCCGTATCCGGAGATCTGCAGGTCGAGGGCCTTCTCGGCGGCGAGGAACGCGTCCTCGATCGCCGCCGCCAGACCGCGATCGAACCAGATCTCGTATCCGAGGTCGCCGGTGAACCCGACCCGGGCGACCATCACGCGCTCGCCCGCGAGGTCGAAGTACCCGATGTCGTACGGCTTCAGCTGCTCGATGCCGGTGAAGCCGAACGCGTCGAGGGCCGCGCACGACTTGGCCCCCTGGACCGCGAGCCCGGCCCACACCTCGGACTCGTCGACGACCGCGACGTCGGCGAACCGCTCGGCCAGCTCCGTGAGGTAGCTCAGGTGGTCGACCTCGGCGGCCATCAGCAGGTAGTCGTCGTTCGCGCGCTTGAACAGCATGGCGTCGTCGTTGAGCATCCCGTCCGGGTTGCACCAGATCGCGTACGTCGCCCGCATCTGCGGCAGCCCGCTCATCTGCCGCGTGGTCAGGTAGTCGAGGAGGGCTCCGGCGTCGGCCCCCGTGATGCGGTACTTGTTCGCCGGCGTCGCGTCGAACAGGGCGCAGCCGTGTCGAACGGCCGCGTACTCCTTCTCCTCGTCCTCGAAGACGTACGGGAGCGTGTAGCCGTTCCAGTTGAGGTAGTCCTCGTCAGGTCTGGAGCTCGCCATGTACGCGTCGAAGTCGCCGCCGCCGTAGCGGGCCAAGAAGTCGTAGAACAGGCTCTTCTTCGCGGGCTCCGGCACGGGTGCTCAGCTCCTTCGACGGTGACCGGCCCGGCGGCCGGTGGCGTCATCCTGGCACAGCGTCCGCGGCTGCACACCGCTGCCTGCGGCTGCACATAGTTGCGTGTCGTCGCTCATAGTCATTGTGCAGCAACGGTTTGTTGCGGTGAGCAACCGCTCGCGCACCTGGCGTCAACGACGACAGCAAAGGCTGGACTCTCCCGCCGCGCACGACTACTTTGCGGCGCGAACATCGTCGTTCTTCGCGCGCCGCGAATTCTCTCGAAAGGCGATCCGTGGCAGCTTCCCCTGCGAGACGGCGAGGAGTCCTCGCACTCCTCGCATCGGGCGCCTTCGTGCTCGCGATGTCGGCACTCTCAGCGCCCACGACCACCATAGCTGCAGCGGCAGTGCCCACCCCGAACCCGATCCAGCACGTCGTCGTCATCTACCAGGAGAACCACTCGTTCGACGAGGTGCTCGGGGCGCTGTGCGTGCAGGACTCGCGGTGCGACGGCTCCTTGACCGCCACGCTGTTGAACGGTGCGACGTACTCGCTGACGAAGTCCCCGGACATCGTGCCGACGATCAACCACGACACGTTGAGCGAGACCACGGCCATCAACAAGGGCCTGATGAACGGCTTCGAGAAGATCAAGGGCTGCTCGGCGTCCTCGCACTACCAGTGCCTGACGTACTACGACCCGACGCAGATCCCCAACCTGGCGGCACTCGCCCGGGCGTACACGATCTCCGACCGTACGTTCCAGCTGGGCCAGGTGCCGAGCTTCGGCGCCCACCTGGAGCTCGTGACCACGACGCTCGACGGCTTCACCGGCGTGGCACCCGCTGCGATGAAGGGATACACCGCACGCGCCGGCTGGGGCTGTGACTCGAACAAGTTCGCGCAGTGGAAGGACCCGACGAACCCCTCGGCCAGCATCATCAACGTGCCGGCGTGCGTGCCCGACCGTACGGATCCGTTGCCGTTCCTCACCTCCGACCGTTCCGCCGCGAACGGTGGCGCGATCGCTGCTACCCCTGTGGCGCACGTGCCGACCTTGATGGACCTGCTCGACGCGGGCGGGCGGTCATGGCGGCTGTACACCTCGTCCAGCGCCACCGCGCCGATCCGCGCCTACACCTGGTCGATCTGCCCGGTGTTCGCCGACTGCCTGTACACGGCGCAGAAGCAGAACATGGTGCCGCCGAGCCAGGTCGTCGCGGACGCGCAGGCGGGCACGTTGCCGAACTTCTCCGTGCTGCTGCCGGAAGGGGCGAGCGGGAGCACGTCCCAGCACAACGGCACCTCGATGATCAACGGCGACAACTGGATCGGACAGGCCGTCGGCGCGCTCATGAACGGCCCGGAGTGGTCCTCGACGGCCGTGTTCATCACGTACGACGACTGCGGCTGCTTCTACGACCACGTGGTTCCCCCCGCCGGGCTCGGCATCCGCAACCCGGTCGTCATCGTGAGTCCCTACGCGCGGCCCGGATACACCGACTCCACCGTGGCGACCACCGCGAGCCTGCTCGCGTTCACCGAGCACACCTTCGGGCTCCCCGCGCTGGGTACGCCGGATGCGACCGCGTACGACTACTCCAACGCCTTCGACTTCGGGCAGGCGCCCGCCGCCGGCATCACGATGGTGAGGACGCCGCTTCCGGCTGCCAGCAACACGTATCTGCAGACGCATACCGCGAACCTCGACGACCCCACGTGACGCTTGGCCGGCCGGTCTGGCCATGGTCGGCTCATCCGAAGGGCGAGCGCAGCCCGTACTTGGCCATCAGCTCGGGCACCCAGGTCGGGTCGAAGAACAGGCCGTAGGAAGCGGTCAGCGTCTCGAGCGACTGAGGGTCGGGTGGTCCCGACTGGAAGATCTCGGCAAGCTCGCGGAAGAAGTTCTCGAACCCTGACGGGGTGATGACCTCGATCATGCGTGCCTCGTCCGGGCCGGCGTTCCACATCGTGTGGAGCTCGCCACGGGGCTTGCTGATGTAGCCACCGGCTCCGAGCACCACCTCGTCGGATCCGGACCGGAAGCCGATCTCGCCGGCTGTCACGATGGAGAACTCGTCCTCGCGAGTGTGCACGTGCGGAGGCACGAGGGCGCCGACCGGGAACGGGTGCTCGACGATGGCGACCTGGCCACCGGTGTGCTCCCCGCCGAGGCGGAAGCCGACGCCGATCGACCCGATCGACCGGTCCGGCCCGTGCGGGGCGGCCAGGACGGTGAGGGGCAACGCTCGACCGCCTGCAGTCGCCTCGTTCAACGTGGTGGGAAGTATGGCGGTCATCGTCGCTCCTGTCGGAAGCAATTCGGGTGTACAGGTATGTACACTGAATTGCACTGTCCTCCTCGGATATGGAGCCGTCAACAGTGGCGACACATGAGCAGCCGACAGCGGTCCGGGGCTACACCATGCGGGCTCGGCAGGATGCCGTCGGCCAGACACGCATTCGGATCACCGAGGCGACCGTGCGCCTGCACGAGCGGGTCGGACCGCGCGAGACCACGGTGTCCGCCATCGCAGCCGAGGCAGGGGTGACGCGGCTGACGGTCTACCGGCACTTCCCGGACGAGGAGGCGCTGGTCATGGCCTGCTCGGCGCACTGGGGCGCCCTGCACCCCCGGCCGGACCTCGCGGCATGGTCGCGGGTGACTGATCCCGTGGCCCGGTTGCGCACGGCGCTCGCGGAGACCTATGCGTGGTCGAGGGCGGCGGCCCCGATGATGACGAAGATCCACCGGGATCTCGACCTCATGCCGGCGTTCGTCGCCGAGTTCCTGGCCGACGACGAGCGCGCGCGGGTGGCCGTCCTCGTAGCGGGGTTCCGGGCCCGCGGCCGCGGCGGGCGCCGGCTGTCAGCTGCTCTCAGGCACGCTCTGCAGGTGAGCACCTGGGAGTCTCTCTGTCTGGACTCAGGCCTCGACGACGGCGACGCCGCCGACCTCATGGTCGGGGCCGTGCTCGCGGCGGTCGACCGGCCGCGGAAGAGCTCGATCGGGGCGTAGCCGGCTCCATGCCAGCAACGCGGTCGCTCCGACCAGGATCTGCGGGACGAACGACGCCGCTCTCCAGACCAGGTCCGCGGCGGTCGCCTGACCGGCAGGTACGCCCTGGGAGACGAGCAGGGTGATCAGCGCGGCGTCGACAGTTCCCAGCCCGCCCGGGGTCAGCGGGATCATCAACCCCAGCTGGGCGATGGCGAACGCCCCGAACACGACCAGCATCGGCGTGCTGGAGCCGGACCAGCCCTCGACGCCGCGCAGGGAGCAGTACAGGACGGCGAACTGCGCGCCGATCACGCCGAGCTGAGCCGCGGTGATCAGCGCCCAGCGCCGCCTGACGAGATCGACCAGATCCTAGCGGGAGTGCGGGTCGCCCGGACGATCCGTGTACGCGTGGTGGCGGCGGTGCCCAGCGACCCAGCCGATCGGATCACCCTCGAAGGCCATCGCACCGAAGGCCGCCAGCATGACCCGCAGCCACGGCAGAGCCGTGAAGCTCCGGTGCGTCAGCATCCGGTGATAGCCGACTGTCACGCCCAGGCCGGTGATCGTGTACAGCACCGCGCCGAGGATCAGGTCCAGCCACGACACCCCGTGCCCCCACGCGAGCCAGATTCCGGCACCCACCGCGACGACCGGACCTCCGACGAGGAGCAGGGTCACCGAGATCTGGATGCGCCAGGCGGCCGAGGTCACCGGCTTCGACGTCAAGGGAAACGGTCCCTGCCCGTCGTACGTACAGTCCGGGTCGTACCTGCGCGCGCCGGAGCGGCGGGTCAGCAGGTCGCCGGGACCGGGATCCTCTTGGGTACGCACGCTGTCGGCGGTTGGCACGGGGCGGCTCTCCTCTGGTCACTCGTCGGGCACAGTGGCCGAGGTCCAGGGCAGTCACGCATGCGTCTGCTAGCAATCTACGTCCCGTTTCACCACCCGCCAGCCACGCCTAGGTGAGGGTCACGAGCTCAGCGGCTCGATCGTGCTCAACGCTTGGATCGCCGTTGGCCTGCAGATCCGCCCGGCTGCGGGTCCCGTCCGCGGCGAAGAACCGGTCCTCCTCCTCCATCCAGTCGATCCAGAGCTGACGATGGGACTCACCAGCTCGCGCCACACCACGGCTCAGCCGGAGCTCGGCTGGTGCCTCGACCCAGATTCGGTAGGTGAGGAGGTCGGCGGCAACGCGGCGCGTGCAGGTGACGCCCTCCAGGATCACCAGGGACGCCCACGGGACGGTCTTCCATCCGTCGAGCGAGGACCCGAGCCAGTCGCCGGCCCAGTCCCGTACCTGATAGTGCGCGTCGGATCCGGCCTGGAGGGGCTCTAGAACCTGACGCGCGAAGCGCGGCCACCAACCCGAGAAGTCGCGCCACGAGACGAAGTCGTCGATCTCGATCAGCGGCGCCAAGGAGCGTGCAGCCAACGCAGCGGCCAGCGTGCTCTTGCCGGACCCGCTCGGCCCGTCGATCCCCACGAGGCGGATGCCGCTCGGTCCCGCGTCGCGCCGGGCGATGTCGGCGAGCACGCTATCGATCCGAATCACACCCATGACAGGAACATAGGCCCGAGCTTCTAGCGGGCGGCACCAGCGGACGCGGCATATGCGGATCGCTTGCGGCTCAGCTCCGCCCGCAGCTCGTCATCGTCCATCACCAGGGCGACCGTCGGGCAGTCCTGCGGCCCGGTCTTGGCGTCGGGATGGCAGAGGGTGCACGGGTGCCCAGGGCGCAGCGGGCACGCAGCGGCTGGTCCCGCTCGCTCTGCCTTCGCCACAGCGCCAATTGTCCCACGCGTCAGGACGGTCCTGCGCTATGCCTGGGTGACCACCCCGAAGACGTCTACCGAGTCGGTGTTCCACGCGCGACCCTCGACGCGCGGTTGCAGGCGTGGGCCCTGGGCGGCCTCCTGGGCGTGACCTTCGGTGTCGAAGGTCACCAAGCCTATCCCTCGGTCGCCGTCTACGAGGCGCAGCCATTGCGCGCTGACGAACCCCGGCTGGCGTTGCGCCCACGGCCGGACGTCGTCGCGGAAGTGCCGGTCGACCTCGTCGGCGCGACTCGAGTCGACGGTCATGAGCACCACCATCGTGCCTTGCCGATCAGTACCGGTTGCGTCGTCGCTCACGTGGTCCGCCTTGGCTGGTGCATCGTCTCGCCGGGTTGCCCGTGCCCCTACAGTCCTCGCCCGACGACGAACAAGCCATAGCTTGGTTCGGAGTTAGCGGGCGATGGGGACGGTCGGGATGAGATGTGGTTCGGGGCGCTGTTCCGGGACCACCACCGGCTGCTCCTGGTCTACGGGTGGACCCATCCCGGCATCTGTGCGCGCCACCGCGCAGGTGCGGCATCGTGTTGTCGGCGCTGACGGTCCGATCAGCTGCGGCGGCCCGGGAAAGGGGTAGCCGGACTGCATTGTGCTTCGGCCAGCTCGCCATGGGGCAGCATGTGCGGGTGGTCGACGACGACGTGCCCCTGTACGAGCCGTTCGCGAGAGCGTTTGAGCTTCACGCGTCGGAGAGTGCCTACAACGCTCACTACGACCGGCCCGCCATGCTGGAACTGATGGGTGACGTCCACGGTGTCCGTGTGCTCGACGTGGGATGCGGACCAGGGCTGTACGCCGAGCAGCTCATCGCCCGCGGGGCGGTGGTCACCGCCTTCGACGCGAGCCCCGAGATGGTGCGACTCACGCGGGCCCGGGTCGGGTCGCGGGTCGATGTCAGGACTTGGGATCTGGCGTTGCCGCTGTCCTGGCTGGCCGATGGGTCTCACGACCTCGCGGTTATGGCGCTTGTGATCCACCACATCGACAACCGGGCGCAGGCCCTTTCGGAGATCCATCGCGTGCTAAGGCCCGGTGGTCGCCTCTATCTCTCGACGACTCATCCGACGAGCGACTGGCTGCTCAAGGGTGGCGGGTACTTCGACCGCGAGCAGATTTCGGAGACATGGCAGTCGGACTGGCAGCTGCGGTACTGGAAGCAGCCGCTGGAGGCTTGGTGCGCCGAGTTCAGCGCCGCGGGATTCCTCATCGAGCGGCTCGTCGAGCCCCGCCCAGCCGAGAGCATGGCCAGCGCGTACCCCGACGTGTACCGCCAACTTATGGACAGCCCCGGCTTCATCGCCTTTGCCCTGGTGAAGCCGGGTCCGGCGCAGGCCCTCCGGACCGGCATGATCGCGGACATGAGCAGCGAGGGTGGAGCGGCCGCTGAGCCCAAGCCGCGCGACGCGGGGCTTGGCGGACTGGCCGTTGAACCCTTTGACGCCCGGCAGTGGCCTGAGGAGCAGATGAAGGCCCTGTTCGCTGAAGGGTTCCCAGCGTTCATCACCGCCGATCAGGAGGCGAAGGGGTACATCGGACGGGTCCGTGAGTGGTTCCCGCACCTCAACATCGTGCTGGTGGCCCAGGGTGAGACTCCGGTGGCGACGGGGTGGGGCGTCCCGATCCGATGGAGCGGTGATGTAGCCGATCTGCCGTCCGGGTACACCGACGCGACCCGACGCGCGGTCGCTTTGCACGAGGCCGGCGGTGAGCCGGACACGTTCGTGATCTGCGGCGGCATCGCACACCCAGAGCACAAGGGATCAGGGCTGGCTAGTGCCCTGATCACCGCTCTGATCGCTCTGTCCGACCGAGAGGGATTGCCTCGGGTGATCGCGCCTCTGCGCCCTACCCTCAAGCACCGGTACCCGTTGACGGCGATCGAGGACTATGCATCCTGGACCCGCGCGGACGGCGAACCCTTTGATCCCTGGCTGCGGACGCACGTTCGACTCGGCGGCCGCTTCATCGCAACCGCCCCCCGGTCGCAGACGATGACCGGCACCGTGGCGGAATGGGAGGCCTGGTCCGGCATGGGCTTCCCAGGCACAGGCGACTACGTGATCCCCGGTGGGTTGAGCACCTTGCACATCGACCGAGACGCAGATGAGGGCCGGTACGTCGAGCCGAACATCTGGGTCCGTCACCGATAGTTCAAGAGCGTGATCGCTGGCACGGCTGAGTCGTGATCGCTCCTCCGGGCTGGCTACGCCCAAGGTGTCGAACAAGGACGCCAGGATGTCGTCCTTGTCGAGAAGCGGCAGCCTGAGCCTCGCCACGACAGCGACCCGAACAGCATGCCGGTTCGCCCCGTCCCCAGCCTCTTCCGCCGGGATCCTGAACTCCAAGATCGTCTGTCCACCGAATTGACCCGGCAGGTTCTAGCCCAGCCGATACCGGTCGCTCTTGCGCCTGGCTCCCCGCTGACGGNTACGATGCCGTCCCCTAGCCACAACATACGCGACAAACAGCCAAGGGCGGCTTCGAGTGGAGCACAAGAACCGGCTATCAGGTGCGCCAAGCGGTGGCCGATAATTGTCCTGTGGCGGCCGCACCGGGGGATCAGCGTGAGGACAACGATGTCGCCATGGAGTCGCACCGAGGATGGCTGACGGTCCTTCTCGCTGTGAGCGGCCTGTTGCTCGCCGCGGCTCCCGTCGCCTTCGCCCTCAACATCTACGACTACTTCACACGCGAGTAAGTGCCGTCGTTCGGCACCCCAATTGGTCTGCCGCTCGAGTTCTGGCTCGCACAATTGGTCGGGGTCACTGGCGCGGTCTTGTTGATCGCGGCTGTCGCGCGCGCCCGTGGTAGCTGGCGACTTGGACAGCGGCGAGGGGCGGAGAATCCTGCCAAGGCGATCAGTTGGGGCCGAGCGGGGGTCATGTCTGCGGCGACCTTGGGTGTCGGCTTGTTGTCCCTGTTCGCACCCTTCGTCGGCGGTGACCCGTCGTTCGTCGAGGGGCCGCTGAACGATTACGCCCGGCACTTGGGGCTATACCTGATCGGGCTAACGCTGCTGGCTGACCTGCTCCTCATGGGCTGGGTGGTGGTCTGCGCTGGCAGACGCGTTCCGCCGGAGCCCGCNGGCGATTGACGCCCCGAAGTGCCGCTCGGTTCGGTCCGGGGACCGCTCGATCCGACAATCGGTGCGGCTGGCGGCGTCCGATCAGCGAGACTCGATATGTGCTTGGGCGCGTCGCCGGACTCCTGCCCGCGGGCAGCCCGTTGGTGGCGCTGCTCGTCGCTAGATCCGGGGCGTGCTTAACTACGAGATCGACCTCGTCTATGTCGATGGAGCCTGGAAAGTGTCGAATGAGGCGGTCGACGTGCAGGGCTAGAATAAGTCGGAGGGAGCACCCGAGATGATCCGACGGTTGGTGGCCATGGCCTCGCTTCTACTGTTGGTCGGCGGTTTGATCGCACTCCTCGTCCCGATTTCGCCACGTCACGGCTCAACGGTCGCCCTGCCGTCCTGCGGTAGCGCGCTGTTCGCCAACGATGCTGCGAACCACACCAAGTTTGATGCCATTCAGGAGGTGTGTGGGGCCGATCGGGCAGCGCGGCGGGGCGACGCCTTGCTTTGGGTTGCGCTTGGTGCGCTTGGGCTACTCGGTGTAGCTGCGAGCTTGTTTCCCAGTCCCTTAGAGCAGTGGACCCGAACTTCCACCGACTCGCCAGCATGAATCAGCGGGTACTTCCACGACCCCACGACCGCCCCGGATGGGATTGTTCGAGCCTCCGAGGATACTGATCGGGCGCACGATCGCGCGCGCAAGAATCCGCTTGGGTGGGCAGCCTGCCAGCCGCCGATCGCAGGTCCCATGAGGCGGTTCAGCCTGACGGCGGTTTTGCCCTTTGAGGGCAGCCACTCCGTCGTGGCGGCAAGGCAGTCCGCGCGGATCACGGTGAGAGTCTCCCTCATCTGTATCGCACCGAGATGCCGTTAGCCTGCCCCTCGCCGCGCGCGATGCGCAATCACGGACTGACGGGTCGATCAGGTGTCGGACGGCGTGGCGTAGTCGTTCCAGACGAATGCGGGGATGGCCTCTTTGATCGTGTGAAGCGTCGCTACGGCCGGTTCGATGAGTGCCACGTCGAGCGTGCCGTCTCGCCAGCCAACCAACTTGCGCCCGAGGATGCGCCAAGACAGCTCCGTACCAGGCAGCAGCCTGGTCATCAGCTGGGGGTGCAGAACCGCCGTGGCGTAGCGGGGGTCGTCGGCGATCACCCGGAACCGACGGTTGAACTCCTCGCTCTCAAGCTCGACGGGGGTNCTTTGTGGGGTGGCCTCGTCGACCATGGTGCGAGGCCGAACTTCGAGGAATGGAAGGTCGCTGGCCAGGTCGATGACGAAGGCCTGCAGTTCATGGGCGTACTCGAACGCGGTGAACGGCTGGCCGCCCACCGCGCCGATGACGATGTTCGTGCACGGAGTGGTCTCCCCTGGCTCGAAGGGTGCCCCGGGGCCTACGTCCAGCCAGTCGCGGCGGGTGTAGTGCCAACCGTTTTCTGCAGCGAACCGGGCGATCGATCGCGAGCGGCGGCTCCGGGGGATCGCTCGTAGCAATCGACGAGCCAGGCCAAGCCAGGCCAGCAGCAATCCAACGCCGACAACGGCCCACAGCCACCAGGCAAGTCCGGCGACGCTGAGGGCCACCTGGACCAGAGCGGACAATCGGTCCACGGGCGGGACTGACACGCTCCGCAGTCTTACAGAAGAGAAGATGGCAATGAGTGAGACCAGCAGCACCTACGCCGCAGTGACGTTAGACCGTTGCGACCACATCGAGGGGCCCTTCTACCACGGGACGAAGTCCACCTTCGAGGTCGGCGAGGAGCTTGTCCCCGGCCACGGCTCTAACTTCCAAGAGGGCCGCGTGTCCAACAACATCTATTTCACCGCGCTGGTGGACACCGCCGCCTGGGGAGCCGAGCTGGCCACGGCGCTCGCTGGGAGCGGGGAACGAGGGCACATCTACGTCGTCGAGCCCACGGGTCCGTTCGAGGACGACCCCAACGTGACCAACACGAGGTTTCCCGGCAACGTCACGCAGTCCTACCGCACCCGCCAGCCGCTGCGAGTGGTGAGCGAGGTGGAGGCCTGGGAGGGCCACGCCCCCGAGGTGCTGAAGGGGATGCTGGACCGCCTAGCGCTGCTGCGGGAGCAAGGGTTAGACGTCATCGACGACTAGCGGAGCCGACCGGTCGTGCGTGCCGCTGAGGGCGCGTAGCAACCCTTCGGGGGGTCAACACGTAGAACAGAATGTGGCCGGGTTATCCAGGGTTGTGGGGGGAGGCGGGGCGCAGGTGGCCGATGCCGAGCTCGGCGACTCCTTCGACGCCGCCTTCGACGACTTGCGCCGGCTCGCGTACCGGGTGGCGTTCCGCGTGCTGGGTTCTCGTTCGGACGCCGATGAGATCGCCTGTGAGACCTTGGCACGGGCGTGTGCCCGCTGGCGCAGCGTGCGCGACCATGCCGAACCGTGGGTGGTCACGACCGCGACCCATCTGACGTTCGACTTGTTGCGGCGCAACCGGACCGCCGCCAGTCACCGGCACCTGCTGATCGAGGTCCCGCCCGCGCAGGGAGACCTGGTCGCCGACCGGCGCCTGGACCTGCAGCGGGTTCTGGCCGAGCTGCCGGCGCGCCAGCGCGAGGTGCTGGCGCTGCGCTTCCTGGCGGACTGGTCCGAGCAGGCCACCGCTCAGGCGATGGGGATCGAGGTGGGGACGGTGAAGTCGCAGACCTCCCGCGCGCTGGCGCGACTACGCGAAGTCATGGCCACGGAAGGGGGAGCCCACGATGTCTGACCCGATCGCGCGGTTCTTCGACCTGGACGACCCGCAGCCGCTGCCTCCGACCACGCCGGAGCTGCGGGCTAGCGTCCACTCGCGGGCCCGGCAGCTCCACCGGCGGCGCGTCGCTGCGTTCGCCTTGCCGACCTCGCTCGTCGCCGCCGCCGTCGTCGCGCTCTTGGTCATCCTTGGCCTCCCTGCCAACCGTGCCAACGTTGCGCCGGTCGCGCCCTCGCCGACGGCCACGAACAGCACGACGCCGTCTCCTTCCGCCAGCAGTTCTCCTACCACCTCGACGGTCGCTGTCGGACTGCCATACGGGAGCACCGGGACACGAGCACAGGTGCCGTGGGACCAGGTCGGTACCGGTTGGTTCCTGGTGGCGCTGGTCGAGAAGACCAAGGGCGAGCTGTACTTGACGGACCCTCAGGGCGGCCGGTACGCCATCACCTCGCTCCCGCTGGGAGCCGGCGGCCGCTTCCTCGTGTCGCACCTCGCCGACTGGTCGCCGAACGGGAACGAAGCACTCCTGGTCGGCAGCGTTTCGGCCGGCCGGACCCAGATCACGTGGGTCGACCTGCGAACCGGGGCATCGCACGGGCAGAACGTGCCCTACAACCTGATGGACGCCCAGTTCAGCCGCCCGACCGGGACCCGCGTGTTGCTTGACCTGGGGTCGTTCGGCACCCCTGGCGCGCGGCTGTACCGGCTGGCCTGGCAGCAGACGCCAGCGCTCCTCACCACGGTCGAGGGCGACGGTCCGCTGTACGCCCCCGACGGCACCTACATGGTCCTGTCCGCGGCCTCGGGCCTGACCGTGATCAGAAACAACGGCACGTTGCTCCGGCTTCTGGCCGTCCCAGGCCGGTGCAGCCCGGTGAAGTGGTGGACGGGGTCAGAGCTGCTCGCCAGCTGCGCCCTCGGCAACGACCCCAACCGGTTGTGGCTCGTCCCAGCCGCCGGAGGAGCCGCGACGGCCCTGACACCAACCCGGCCGACAACCGGGCCGGACCTCGGCGACCAGAACGCCTGGCAGCTGACCAATGGCCTGTTCCTGCATGCGGCCGGACCCTGCGGCGGCCATTTCTTGATGCGACAGGCAGCGAACGGCCAGGCGACCGTCGTCACCGTGCCCGGGCTCGGCGACAACGTCGTGCCCGAAACCGGCCAAGGCAGCCGCATCGCGGTGTTGGGCCGGCAAGAGTGCACCAAGAACTCGGCGCTGGTCTGGCTCGAACCGGAGACCGGTCAAACGCAGACCATCGCCTCCGGTGACATCAACTCCGTGCTGCCCTGGGATGCCACCCAGCAGTAGGGCCGGGGGTGATCCGGCGCACAGTCCCCCGCTGTTGATGGGTGGTGCGTTGTCGCTGGCGGGCGTCAGCATGTGCGCATGGAGATGCCTGTCCGGCCGTTCCAGATCCACGTCGAGGAGTCGGTTCTCGAGGACCTGCACCGAAGGCTACGCGCCACGCGCTGGCCCGACCCCGCTCCCGGGTCGCCCTGGAGCCAGGGGACGGATCTGGACTACATGCGAGCGCTGGTCGACTACTGGCTCGACGGCTTCGACTGGCGACGCGAGGAGAACCGGCTCAACGGCTTCGCGCACTTCGTGGCCCAGATCGACGAGGTCCGCGTGCACTTCGTGCACCAGCGGTCGGGTAAGCCGCCACTGGTGCTCACCCACGGGTGGCCGAGTTCCTTCGCCGAGATGCTGCCGCTCGTCGACCGCCTGACCGACGACTTCGACCTGGTCGTCCCCTCCCTTCCGGGCTACCCGTTCTCCTCGCGTCCGGCGCAGGTGGGAGTGGACCGCGCTTACACCGCGCGGCTGTGGCACCGGCTGATGCAGGGGCTGGGCTATCCGACGTACGGCGCCTGTGGTGGTGACTTCGGTGCTGGCGTCGCGACATCGATGGCACTGACCGAGCCCACTCGGATGACCGGCATACATCTGAGCACCCCGGAGGTGAGTCCCTACCTCGGCCCGGGCTCGGCGCCGCTCTCACCTGCCGAGCAGGCGTACCTCGACCACGTGGCCCGGTGGGACGAGACCGAGCGGGGCTACAGCGCGATCCAGTCGACCCGGCCGCAGACCCTGGGATACGGCCTCAACGACTCCCCCGTCGGGCTGGCCGCGTGGCTGGTGGAGAAGTGGCGATCATGGAGCGACAGCGGTGGTGACGTCGACGCGCACATCGGCCGCGACAACCTGCTCACGACCATCACGCTGTACTGGGCGACCGGCTCGATCACCTCGTCGATGCGCGACTACTTCGACAACCGCTGGCACGGCAGCAGCATCGGCCCGGACGACCGAGTGCGGGTCCCCACGGCCATGGCGGTGTTCGCGAACGAGTTCGTGCCGGAGGGACAGCCGCCCCGTTCGCTCTTCGAGCGCCTGTATGAGATCCGCCGCTGGACCGTCTTCACGCGCGGAGGGCACTTCGCCGCGACCGAGGAGACGGACCTGCTTGCAGCCGACATCCGAGCTCACTTCAGCGGCTTCTAGCCGCGCTCGGGGACCATGTTGCGGCCTCTCCGCGGCGAGCGGGTGCCGCCATAGGGCGGGTCCTGGGACGCGGCATCCGGCATTCTGTGCGGGAGGACGGTGCTGGCCGACCAGAAGGGCAGTGTCAATGTCTGGCGCGCAGCTGTACGACACCATCGGAGCGACCTATACNGTGACCCGGCGCACCGAACCGCGCATCGCCGCGCGGATCTGGGCTGCGCTCGGCGATGCCGAGACCATCCTGAACGTCGGGGCGGGCAGCGGGTCCTACGAGCCGCCCGACCGCCACGTCGTCGCGGTGGAGCCGTCGGCGCTCATGCGTTCGCAGCGCTTCCCGGGCGCGGCGCCGTGCCTGGCTGGATCTGCCGAGCACCTGCCGTTCGATGACCAGTCCTTCGACGCCGCGATGGCTGTGTGCACCGTTCATCACTGGCAGGACCCGATCGCCGGCCTGCGCGAGATGCGGCGCGTCGCTCGCCGCGTGGTGGTGTTCCTGTTCGACACCAGTGACCCCCGCCAGTTCTGGCTCACGCGTGACTACCTGCCTGAGTTCGCTGCCCTACCAGGCGTCAGAGTCTTGGCAGCACTGTCCGATCTTGCGGGCGCGATCGGAGCCCGGATGGAACCGGTGCCCATCCCGTGGGACTGCGCTGACGGCTTCTTCGAAGCCTACTGGCGCCGGCCCGAGGCATACCTGGACGAGAATGTCCGGCGCGGAATCTCGGTCTGGACCAGCGTCGGGCCGGACGCCGAGCAGAGGGCAGTGCAGAGCCTTCGTGGCGACCTCGGCTCGGGTCGGTGGGCCGAACGCAACCATGACCTCGTCGATCTCGACGCGGCAGAGCTGGGCGCCCGGCTACTCATCGCCTGAGAAGGACGTGTCGTCACCACTCCTTGCGCTAGGTGTGAAGGAGCTGGTCGTATACCTGCCGAGTGGTGGCGCTCGGTGACACCCCGAGCTCGTCGCGCAGGGTGCGGCACAGGTCGGCGTAGACGGCCAGCCCTTCTGCCACGTTGCCCTGCCTGGCCAGTGCCTGCATGAGGATCTGGTATCCGCTCTCGCGCAGAGGCACCAACCGCACCAGCTGTCGTCCGGCCCGGACAGCGGCGGGAAGTTCGGTCCCGCCCAGACCGAGGGCTGCGGCGGCGTACGCCTCTACGGCGCGGATCCTCAGCGCAGCCAGCATTGCTCGTTGGTCGTCGATCCACACCCCGGTGCACTCCGGGAGGAACGTGCGTTCCGACACGAACAGCGCGACCAGTGCCGGGCCCCACGCCGCGCCCCACTGCCCGAGGGCGACCCGAGACTCCGCCCGATGGGCGCCCTGCTCCGCGGCCTCGACGTCGACCCAGGCGTCGTCTGGGAGCCGCAGCTGCAGGCTCGACCGGCCCTCGAGCGACGCGGGCTCGAGCGACCTGCGGAGCTTGGAGATCAGTGGATTGAGACCTCGCTCGGCCGTCTGAGGAGGATCGTGCGGCCACAACGCTTCAGCCAGTTCGTCACGTCCGACGTTCCGGTGACGCTGCAGCACGAGATAGGCGAACAGCATCCGACCCTGGCGACCGGGCAGCAACGCATCGATGCGCCTGCCGTCGACGGCGACGAC
>JGI24140J50213_10000073_pt1 | contig 39650 bp, 39 predicted proteins | sample BarGraIncu00222A_FD_50213 | JGI IMG/M metagenome (IMG submission 50213)
TCGCGCCTTCGCTCGGTGTGCGAGGTGCTGTACCTGCTCTTCAACGAGGGTTACACCTCGTCGAGCGGACCGGACCTCTTGCGCGTCGACCTGTCCGGCGAAGCCAGCCGGCTGGCCCGGATGCTGCACCGTCAAGCCCCGGACGAGCCCGAGGTTTCGGGCCTGCTCGCCCTCATGCTCCTCACCGAGGCCCGTAGGCCGTCCCGCACGTCCGCGGACGGGGCCCTCGTGCCCCTGGCCCAGCAGGACCGCTCGCAATGGGACCGAGCTCTCATCAGCGAGGGGATCCAGCTGCTCAACGCGACCCTCGCCGCCGGCCGCATCGGCGAGTACCAGCTGCTGGCCTCGATCGCTGCACTTCATGACGAGGCCGAGTCCCACGCCTCGACCCGCTGGGCGGAGATCGCGAAGACGTACGCGCGGCTGGAGGCTCTGACGGGCAACCCGATGGTGCGCCTCAATCGGGCCGTCGCGGTCGCGATGGTGGAGGGACCTGCCGCAGGCCTCGCGCTTCTCGAGGGGCTCNAGCTGCACGACTCCCATCGGCTGCATGCCGTCCGCGCNCACCTGCTCGAGGGCACCGGCGACCTTGCTGCCGCGGCCCAGAGCTACGCCGCCGCTGCGGCTCGTACCGACAACGCACGCGAGCGCGACTACCTCGTCGAGCAGGCGGCGCGCGTCAGTGCGAGCTGAGGCTACGTGGGTTGCTGTCCCTGCGATCGCGGCCCCTACTGGCCTCTGCTCGTGGGGTCGACCCCGGCGAAGGTGAGGAAGTTCGCCATCGTGTACGCGCCCCCGGTAGCGCCCAGCGTCGGCGCCCAACCGGGCTGCACAGCCAGGTAGCTGGTGGGGTCCGCGCGCATCAGGTCCAGCATCACCTGGGCGACGATGCGCCCGCCGACGGGGCCGAGGAAGAGTCCCTGGTTGACCAGGTCGGCCTCGCGCAGGACGTACAGCCACAGTGGGGTCGCCTTGTCGAGGCCGACCCCGAAGCCGGCGAGATCCGCGAGGTCCGCCTGCTGCACGGCCGGCAGCCGCAGGTGCTTGGCGACGGCCTGCCCTGACGGGAGGGACCAGGTGAGGTGGCGCAGCAGCGTGCGTTGCGGGAGCGCGGTGGGGCCGGGCGCGCCGGCCAGGTGCGCGATCGCACTGAACGGCAACGCGAACAGCGGAGTGGACAGGACTGTGTCGATGACCTTGTTCGGACGCACCGCGGTGGTGAACGCGCCCCCGAAGTCGAAGAACGTCTGCCAGCCGATGAACCGGCGCGCCGACCGGAACCCGCCCCGCAGGTCGCCCGGGTCGGAGGTCGGCACCGCCCCGTCGGCCACCGCCACCCGTGAGTCGAAGATCAGCCCGAAGAACGGCGCACCGGCGTCGCCGGCCAGGTTTGCCCGGTACGAAGGCCGAACCATGCTGTGCCCGAAACGGTACGCCGCACCGGAGAACTCGACGGCGATGAAGGGCTGCTTCCGCGCTCCGTAGAAGCGATCCGGGCTGGCCAGGACCGCGTCCACCGTCGCCTGCCCGACGAACGACGGCAGGAACTGGTTCACGACGAGCCACTGGTAGTGCCAGGTGGTCTGCCGGCGCGCCTCGGTGAAGACGTCCACCGGTTCGGCACCCGGTGCGGCAACTGCGTCGACGGCGTTGTTGTGGAACTTCATGAACGCCGCATGGAGCCCGCTGATGACGACGTTGGAGTCGTTGCGCGGGTCGCCGACGATCGCCGAGCCGTCTGCGCGCCGCGGCAGGTCCTCGAAGAGCCCGCCGCTCTCCAGCCTCAGCTTGATCGGGTCGGCCGGGTCGTACAGCTCGGACTGAGCCACCGGGCCGCCGCCGTAGACGGAGTCGAGGTCGAAGCGTGGAGTGCGGTTGTTGGGCGAGGTGTTCGGATCGGTCTTGACGCCCAGCTTGGAGGTCGCGTCGAACGTCAGGTCGTGGTCGATGAACTGCCCGACGAAGGTCACCCCCGCCGTGTCGTTGGTGTTGTTGCGGTTCGTCAGGCTCAGGTTGGGGTCGGTGATCAGCTTGACCGGCCCGCCGTTCGGACCGAACAGGTCGTCCTTCGCATCGAGCATCCCGCCGGGCGCGCCGATGGCCAGCAGCGCCGACCGCAGTGCCGGGGTGTCCTGCGCGAACGGTGGCAGCGTCGGGAACATGCGGCCGAACGTCGCCGACGACGGGGCGGTCTGCGCGGCCGATCCCCCCATCGGGCAGCCCGAGGCGGACAGCGCCTGGGTGTCTTCCGCCGCCGCCGTGCCGAGCAGGCCGGGCACCGACGCACCGGCGAGTGCCGACCCCGCACTGACCAGCCCGGCTCGGATCAGGAACTCTCGCCGACTGCTGCCTGAGCTCATCACGGCCCTCCAACGGGTGGGGCGATCGGGGTGAAGGTGACGGTCGTGCCGACGGTCTTGACCCGGCACGGGCCGGGCGGGTGGATGCTGACGACGACGATGTTGGGCAGTGCGAAGCGCCCGGGGGGACCGGGGGGGATCACGACCGTGTCGATGTCTATGACGCCTCCGGCCGTAGTGAGGGAGGTGCGGGCGTACGTGATACATCCCGAGCACGGGGGGCCGGGTGGGGTCGCGAACGGGAGCCCGATCATGAAGGTGGCGCGCAGCGGCGTCAGCGCGACGGTGACGACGTTGGACGGGGTCACGGTGACGGTCACCGAGCCGGCTGGAGTGTCGACGACGTTGCTCACCACGCAGAGGTCGCCCGTGCAGGCCACGTCGGCGAGAGCAGGGCTCGCCGCCGTCCCCGCGGTCAGCACGGCCAGCATGGCCAGCACGGTGGCGGCGCCGAGGGCGCGCGCGAGACGGTTCCTGACAGGTCCTGGCTTCACGGCTGGCGAGCTCTGCGGCGATGTCATGGTCAGGACGCTAGAAGCCGACCACCCCGGCCCGCTTGGGTGGAACTACGCAACGTTGGTCCGGCAGACCGCACGGATCAGGGGCCCGGCCAGCTGCCGATGCCTGCCAGCACCGAGATGACCTCTCCCGAATCGGTCGCGGGGTTGACGAAGGCCAGTCGGAGAGCGGTGCTCTCGCGCCATCGCGTGGGAAGGCACAGGATCTCGCCGTCCGCAGCCATCTGGGTGGACCAGCTTCGGTAGTCCTCGTCCGTCCAACCAGGGCGGTCGAACAGGACGACGCTGAGCGTCGGCTCGAGCAGCAGCCTGAGGTGCTGGCAGCCTCGGATGTAGCTGGCGACGTCGCGGGCAGTCGTCAGTGTCTGCTCGATGGCGGCCGAGTACCGCTGGGTTCCGTGCGTGGCCAGGCTGAACCAGAACGGGAGGCCGCGCGCCCGTCGCGAGAGGTGGATGGCGAGGTCAGCCGGGTTGGCCGCCTCCCGATCGATCACGTCAAGGTAGCTGGCGGTCTGCGCATGAGCCGCCTTGGCCAGCGCGGGGTCGCGGTACAGGAGCGCGCAGCTGTCGTAGGGCGCGAACAGCCACTTGTGCGGGTCCACGATGAAGCTGTCCGCGTGCTCGATCCCGTCGAAAGCTGACCGGACGCTGGGCGCGGCGAGCGCCGCCCCGCCGTACGCGCCGTCGACGTGCAGCCACACCCCGTGGTCCCGGCACGCTGCCGCGGTCGACGCAAGATCGTCGACGATGCCCGCGTTGGTGGTCCCCGCCGTTGCCACGACTGCGAAGATGCCTGGCACGTCGTCGAGCACCGGGCCCAGCTGTTCGCCGGTGAGACGGCCGGACTCGTCCGGAGGCACCTCGACAACCTCGACGTCAAGGACGCGGGCGGCGGACCGGATGGACGAGTGCGCACTCTGACTGCACGCGATCGCCCACCCACCAGTCGGCCTCGCGCCACGTGCGGCCCACGCGGCAGAACGCGCCGCGTGCAGCGCCGACAGGTTCCCCGCGGTCCCGCCAGAGACGAACGTCCCCCCGGCCGTACTCGGCCAGCTCAACAGGTCACGTATCCACGCAAGAGCCTCGTTCTCGGCGAAGATCGCCCCAGCACCCACCTCCCACATGCCGGCGAAGATGTTGGCGGCGCTGGTGGCGAGGTCGAAGGCGATGGCCGCCTGGGTGGGGGCGGCCGGGATGTACGCGAGGTTCATCGGGTCGTCCTGGGCGCGGGTGGCTGGGGTCAGCACACGGTCGAACACGTCCAGCGCGGCTGCTGCCCCGATGCCACCGGCCGTGATCGTCGCCCCGGCGGCCGCCCGCAGCTGCTCTGGATCGCGCGCGGACGTCTTGGGGTCCGAATGCCGCACCACGCGCTTCGCGGCCCAGTCCACGACCAGCCGGGCGATACCGGTCTCGTCTCCCCACGCCGACTCGGTCATCGCCGGTCAGCGGCGGGCAAGGCGGCGGCCGCTCGCGGTGCCGATCGGTGTGTAGTTCTGCTCGAAGTGGTGGTAGAGCTTCGACTCGTCGGCCTGCGAGAGCTCGTCTCCGGACAGCTCGAGGTCGGGCGCCGACCGTACCTGCTCCTTGGTGGCTGTCACCTGAAGGGACTCCGGGCTGACCTGGACACCTGTCAGCGGGACGAACGTCAGGTGCCGGTTGACGAACCCCTCCTTGACCGTGCCGAACTGCGGCTCGTCGGTCTCGACGTCGACGTAGACGTCCTGCAGCTTGCCGATGCGTTCCCCGTCGCGGTCGACGACCAGCTTGCCGAGCCATTCGCCGACTGCCCATCTCGCGGGTTCCTGGTGCTCCGGCCCGCTGGGATCGGAAGAGTCGGTGGGGTGCGGTTCCTCGGTCATGGTGTCCTCTCGTCCAGGCCACTATGGACCCGAGCGGCGACTCAGGGGCACCCGAGTCCGGTCGATGAAGGGGTGGGGACCGGAAACGGCGTCGGCGGGCTCGTTCTGGGCCGCGCCCTGGCGAACGGGTCGGCCCGGGGCGCCTGCGCGATCGTGGCCCGAGGGCAGTTCGCCAACGTCAGTCCGATCCACGACAGGGCGTCGTCGCAGAGCCGGTCGACGCTCCAGCCGAGCTCCGTGCCGTCCGGTGTGATCGTCACCCGGTAGAGCGTGATCTGGTGCCGCGACGGCGAGTCGTACATCACGCCGATCGAGCCGACGAGCCGAGCGTCGCCGCGCTGCCCGTGAGGGCCGTTCCAGGGCTGGTCGAAGCGTTGCCACAACGACGTGCCGACGTTCCAGGCCCCGCCCTTGCTCACGTCCTGCCGGTTCAGCTCTGTCGTCACCCGGATCGCGTTTCGACTGTCGAGGACTGCGCCAGGGCGCAGGATCCTCTCGTCGCCGCTGCTCGGGTCGGCCATGGTGGACGGATCGGCAGAGCGGAGCCGGTGCTTGAGCGTTGGTGAGCCAGCACCGGAAGTCGGCTGATTCCGGGCTGGCTCCCAGGTCCTCCCCAGGTCGGGGACGCAGGCTGTGGCTCTGGTTGCGATGGCGCAGCCACGGTACGGGAAGGATCAATCATGAGCTCGATCACAAGTTCTGCATCGAAGAAGCGGCGGATGGCGTACGGAGTCGGCCTGCTCGCCGCGGGTACGTTGGTCGGCGGCGTCCTCGCCGGAACGGTCAGCGCATCGGCGGCGACAACGGCGTCGCCGAGCGCCACGTCGGGGACCTCGTCGTCCGGTACTGCGCCCTCGGGCACTGCACCGACCGCGCCGAAGGGCCACGGCGGGGCCACGCCGGTCCGCAGCGACGAGAAGTCGGTGTCGGCGACGACCCTGGCCACGTTGAAGGCTGCGGCCCTCAAGGCGGTCCCGGGCGGCACGGTCTACCGCGTCGAGACCGATGCCGGTGACGGCGCGTACGAGGCGCACATGACCAAGGCCGACGGCAGCGAGGTCACCGTCAAGTTCGACAAGAACCTGGCCGTCGTCAAGGTCGAGCAGGGGATGGGCCAGGGCGACCCGGCCGGTCATGGTCCTGCCGGTGACGCGCACCCGGGCAACGGCCCGGCTCAGGGAGCTGGTAGCGCCGGCTCCGCCTGAGCCGGCACGAGGCCCGAGAGCACGGACCCCCGCTCCGTCCCCCGTGGAGCCGGGGGTCCGTCCGGCCGCTCACCTGCGGCTGATGCCAGGATGTCCGCGTGGACGTCGCCCTCCTCGTGCCTCAGCTGGTCGACGGGGCGGTGCCTGGGCTGGCAGACCTGCTGATCGACTGCGTCGACGGCGGTGCCAGCGTCGGGTTCCTCGCCCCCCTGGCTCGTGAGCACGCCGAGCAGTGGTGGGGCGAGCTGTTGCGAACCGACGGGATCCGGGCCTGGGTGGCCTTCGACGGGGATCGATCCGTCGTCGGATGCGTGCTGCTGTCGCTCGCCTCTCCCGACAACGCCCGGCACCGGGCGGAGGTCCGGAAGCTCCTCGTCCACCGGTCCGCGCGAGGTCGAGGAGTGGCCAGCCGCTTGATGGACCGGGTCGAGGAGGACGCTGCCGCGCTCGGGCGCACGCTGCTCCTGCTCGACACCGAGACCGGCAGCTCGGCCGAGACGTTGTACCGCGGCCGCGGATGGGCGCCCTTCGGCGTCGTCCCAGACCACGCGCGGCGCCCTGACGGCACGCTCGCAGACACGACCTTCATGCTCAAGACGCTCGTCGCCCCGGGCAAGGCATGGGTGTCACGGGTCTCGTCCTCGGCATCGTGACCATCTGCCTCACGTTCGTCGGGGTCGGCACGTTGGTCTGACCGGGACGTTCTGACCTGGATGTTCNGACCGGGATCGCCTCGAGGGCGCGCGGGGGCGCGCATGCCGGACCAGTGGCCGGTCTGATCGGTAGTCTCAACCCGCCGGGGACCTGTCCTTCGAAGGGAGGATCAGATGAGCTCCAGCGACGAGGGCCGCCCGTGGACGCAGGAGATGGTCATCGTCCATCGGGTCTTCCGACGCGAGTTCCGGCTCCTGGCGGACCAGATCGTCAAGACGGACCCGGCCGACGTCGCACAGGTCAGGCGGCTCGCCGACCACTGTGCGTTCGGGCTGGGGATGCTCGAGCACCATCATTCCGGCGAGGACGAGCTGGTGTGGCCGAAGCTTCGTGCGCGCTGCCAGCTCCAGGCCGACCTGGTCCAGCGCATGGAGGACCAGCACCGCCGCGTCGCCGGCATCGTCGCTCACGCCGAGCAGCTTCTGGTCACGTGGCGGGCCGCGCCCTCTCAGTCCAAGGGTGAGCCGCTTGCCGCCGCCCTCGGCGAGCTGACCGAGGCACTGGACGAGCACCTCGGCGAGGAGGAGGCGCAGATCCTGCCGCTCATCGCGGAGCACCTGACCGTCGAGGAGTGGGCCGAGGTGGGGCAGCGCGGCCTCAAGAGCATCCCGCCGCCGAAGCGGCTCTTCGCCCTCGGTCTGCTCCTCGAGGAGGCGACCCCGTCCGAGCAGGCCCGGTTCCTGCAGCTCGTCCCTGCGGTGCCTCGTGCGGTGTACAGAACGGTGGGGCGCCGGCAGTTCCCCAAGCAGATCGCCCGGATCCGCGCGCGCTAGCCGGGCGGGGCCTTGGTCTCGATCTGGGTCTCGGCCTGGGTCGAGGGAGCCTGCTCCGGCGCGAACACCCGGCTCATCCGTACGTCGGCCTCGGTGAGCGTCATCAGGTCGTCCCGCCCCAGCGACCCCCCTTCGGCCACGAGCCGGTTGGCCTGCCGGAGCCGGATCCTTTCGAGTGCGTTGCGGACGCTGCGCGCGTTGGCGAACCTCGGCCGGGCCATGCGCAGCTCCAGGTAGTCCGCGAAGGCCACCTCCGCGTCCGGGCTGAACCGGTACTGGTCGCGGTCGAGCATCAGTCGGGCGATCTGCACCAGCTCGGCCCGGTCGTAGTCGGCGAAGTCGATGTGATGGGCGACCCGCGAGCTGAGGCCTGGGTTGGACGAGAAGAACGTCTCCATGCGGTCGACGTAGCCGGCGAAGACCACGACGAGGTCGCTGCGCTCGGCCTCCATCTCCTGCAGCAAGATCTCGATCGCCTCCTGCCCGTAGTCGCGCTCGTTCTCCGGGCGGTACAGGTAGTAGGCCTCGTCGATGAACAGGACGCCGCCGGCCGCCTTGGCGATGGCTTCCTTGGTCTTGGGCGCGGTATGCCCGATGAACTGGCCGACCAGGTCGTCGCGGGTCACGGCGTGCACCCGGGGCGTACGCAGGTAGCCGAGCGCATGCAGCATCCGGGCCATCCGCAGCGCGACGGTCGTCTTCCCCGTCCCTGGCGGACCGGTGAAGCTCATGTGCAGCGTCGGCTTCGACGTGGTGAGCCCGAACTGGCCGCGCGCCCGCTCGACCATCAGCAGCGACGAGATCTCCCGCATCCGGGTCTTGACGCCCGCGAGGCCGACGAGGTCGGCGTCGAGGGAGTCGAGGACCTCGCTGACCGCAGCGGCGGCCACGTCGTCAGCGAGCTGGATGCGAGCCTCGGGCGACAAGACCTCGGGCGCTGCGACCTCGGACGGCAGGCTCGCGGCCTGGCCGGGCAACGTCATGACGGCTGGTAGCGCTGACCCGCCGGGCGGTCGCTGGAGTAGGCCGTCACCGAGTAGGTCTGCTGCCGGTCGGCGCCCTCGGACCGAGTGAGCCGGAAACCCGGCTCGACGGCAGGCCGCTGCACCAGGAACATCATCGCCGTCGTCTGCCGCCCCAGCGACGCGTCGAACGCGAGGACGCGGACGTAGTGCTGCGGGAACGTGGCGCGGCAGTCGCTGATCTCGCGCATGACGCCGGCCGGGTCGACGAGGTCGAACATCGGCAGGCCCCATAGCTCCCAGTACGTGTTGCGCGGGTGCGGGTCGTCGGTGTACTCGACGGAGACCGGCCAGCCGCGGTCGAGCGCGTACTGGACCTGCATCGTGATCTCGTCGTCGGTCAGGTCGGGCAGGTAGGAGAACGAGCCCTGGGTGAGTCGCATGGTCAGTTCCCTGGGGTGGCGAGGGCGACGGCGTCGGGGGTGTCGGTGGAGGTGTAGTCGAAGGTCACGTCGCCCCACGTGTTGAGGGCGGCCTGCAGGGGCACGCACGACTTGGCCGCGGTTCGCAGGATGTCGGGGCCCTCGCGCAGGAAGTCGCGGCCCTCGTTGCGCGCCTTGATCATCGCCTCGAGCGCGACCCGGTTGGCCTCGGCACCGGCCGCGATCCCCATGGGGTGGCCGATCGTGCCACCGCCGAACTGCAGGATCACGTCCTCGCCCAGGTAGTCGAGCAGCTGGTGCATCTGCCCGGCATGGATACCGCCCGATGCGACCGGCATGACAGGGGCGAGCGAGGCCCAGTCCTGGTCGAAGTAGATGCCGTTGCCGACGTTGGTCGGGATGTGGTCCTCGCGCAGCGTGTCGTAGTAGCCGCGGGTCGTGGCCGGGTCGCCCTCGAGCTTGCCGACGACGGTGCCCGCGTGCAGGTGGTCGACGCCGATCAGCCGGCACCACTTGGAGATGACCCGGAAGCTGACGCCGTGGGTCTTCTGACGGGTGTAGGTCGAGTGGCCGGCTCGGTGCAGGTGGAGGAGCACGCCGTTCTTGCGCGCCCAGTGCGACATCGACTGCATCGCCGTGTAGCCGACGGTGAGGTCGATCATGACGACCACGCTGCCGATCTCCTTGGCGAACTCGGCGCGCTCGTACATCTGCTCCATCGTGCCGGCGGTGACGTTGAAGTAGTGCCCCTTGATCTCGCCGGTCTCGGCCATGGCGCGGTTGACGCCCTCCATGCCGAACAGGAAGCGGTCACGCCACTTCATGAAGGGCTGCGAGTTGATGTTCTCGTCGTCCTTCGTGAAGTCCAGACCGCCGCGGCAGGCCTCGTAGATGACGCGTCCGTAGTTGCGCGCGGACAGGCCGAGCTTGGGCTTGATCGTGGCGCCGAGCAGCGGCCGCCCGTACTTGCCGAGGTACTCGCGCTCCATGACGATCCCGTGCGGCGGTCCGGCGAAGGTCTTGACGTAGGCGATGGGGATGCGCATGTCCTCCAGGCGCAGCGCCTGCAGCGGCTTGAAGCCGAACACGTTGCCGATGACCGAAGACGTGAGGTTGGCGATCGAGCCCTCCTCGAACAGGTCGAGGTCGTACGCGATGTACGCGAGGTACTCACCCGGCCGTCCTGGGACCGGGTCGACCTTGTAGCACTTGGCCTGGTAGTGGCTGTTCGCCGTGAGCCGGTCGGTCCAGACGACGGTCCAGGTGGCCGTCGACGACTCGCCGGCGACCGCAGCGCCGGCCTCGATGGGGTCGACCCCCGGCTGCGGGGTGACCCGGAACACCGCAAGGATGTCGGTGTCCTTGGGCACGTAGTCGGCGGCGTAATAGCCCATGCTCGCGTAGCTGTGGACACCAGGGTCCCAGCGCGACGGCACCGCAGCCTCGTCGGGTGCGAGCAAGGTCATGTCTCCTCCAGGCGATCGGGTTCGGCAGCCACGATGCCCTCGGGATGCTTGCCTTGTCTATTGAGTGTTTCCCCTGGATACTTCACTGAACACTCAGATATTCAACTCTTGCTCCAAGGGGTTCCCTGATGACCTGGTCCCGGCTGCGCAGCTTCGTGGCCGTCGCGGACACCGGGTCCGTACGGGCCGCGGCGGTGGGGCTCTCGGTCACCGAGTCCGCCGTGTCGGCCGCGCTGTCGGCGCTGCAAGGCGAGCTGGGCGCTGTACTCGTCGAACGTCAGGGCCGCGGGCTGCGGCTGACCGAGGCCGGGGTCACGTACGCCGACTATGCCCGCCAGATCCTGGGGCTGCTCGACGAAGGGGCGGCCGCTGCGACGCAAGGCACCGACCCCGAGCGGGGGACCTTGCGACTCGGCGCCGTCACGACCGCGGGCGAGTACCTGCTGCCCGGGCTGCTGTCGTCGTACCTCGGTTGTCACCCGGGTGTCGAGGTGACGCTCGAGGTGGGCGTGCGCGACCGCGTCCACGAGCTGCTCACGACGCACCAGCTCGATCTCGTGATCGGCGGGCGCCCGCCCCGCGGCCGGGGACTGGTCACCCGCGCCATGCGCCGCAACTCCCTCGTCGTCGTGGCCGCCCCCGCGCTGCGCCCCGACCTGATGACCACGCCCTGGCTGCTGCGGGAGCCCGGCTCGGGCACCCGCGCCACGACGCTCGGCCTGCTGGACGCGCTGGAGATCGACCCGCCGCGGCTGGCCCTCGGTTCGCACGGCGCTGTCGTCGCCTCCGCCACCCTGGGCCTCGGGCTCGCCCTCGTGTCTCAGGACGCCGTCCGCCGCCAGCTGTCCGCGGGCGACCTGGTCGAGGTACCCGTACCTGGTACGCCGCTGCTGCGCCCTTGGCACGCGGTCACCGGACGCGCGCCGACCGCGACCACGCGTCTGTTCGTCGCCCACCTGCTCGACCAGGACGCCGCCGGCGACCTCGCCTTCCAGCGCCCCACCTCCCGACGATCGTGAGAGATCACTGCGCCCACCGGCGTGTCGCGCAGTGATCTCTCACGATCGTCGCGGGAAGGGGGGTTTGGGAGCTCCGCGGGGAGGGGAGGGGAGGGATCGGAAGACTTCCGAGAGGACTGATCATGAGCGATCCCCAGCCGTCGGGCGATCTCGTACCTGGGATGGTCACGGTCGTCGAACCCGTGCCGTACCAGCAGCAGGCGCCCGCGCAGCAGGACCACTTCGACCTCGCGCTCCGCGGGTACGACCGGCACCAGGTCGACCGGTACGTCCACGCGGCCTCGGTGCTGGTGGAACAGCTGAGGGCCCAGCTCGCGCAGACCTCCCAGCGCGAGCATGCGGCGACGGCCGAGCTGGTACGGATGCAGGCCGAGCACGAACGCGGCAAGCCCACCTTCGACGCGCTGGGCGAGCGGGTGACGCAGCTGTTAGGCCTGGCGGAGCGTGAGGCCACCCAGCTCCGCAGCGACGCCGAGCGTGACGCCGCGGCCCTCCGGCATGCCAGCGAGCGTGAGGCGGCCGACACCCGCTCGGACGCTCGTCGCGAGGCGGAGGAGCTCGGTGCCGCCGCCCGCCGTGAGGTGACCGACCTGGTCGACCAGCGGGTCGAGCTGCTCACCGAGATCGCTGGCATCCGGGACATCCTGAACGGGGTCCTCGCCACGACACCGGAGCAGTGGCCGTCCCTGGCGCCGACCGATGCCGCGGTCCCCAGCGACGACACCGAACCGGGCGGCACCGAACCGGGCGACACCGAGCCGGGCGACACCGAGCCGGCCACTGCCGGGCCGGCCAAAGCCGAGTCGGCCGAGCCTGTCGACCTCGACCAGACGCTGGCGATCGACCTCACCGCCAGGGGGGAGAGCGATCACCCGGGGGTACGCCCGGCCGGGTGAGGTAGTGCCCACGGCCTGACCCGTACGTTCCGGAGTGCGAGCAGCAGCCCGCGCCGGGACGTACAGGAGGCCACCGTGAACCCGTTGCACGTCACCGCCGAGCGTCTGGTCAACCCGGCCGGGGAGTGCGCGCGGCCGACGGGCCGAGCATGACCGTCCTGACGCTCGCCGACCTGGCGGTCGGCGCCGACGACGTGGACGGCCGGGCGGTCACGACCATCCGGATGCTCGCGGCAGACATGGTCGAGTCAGCCAGATCGGGTCACCCGGGGATGCCGATGGGCTGCGCACCGCTCGCATGGGTGCTGTGGTCGCGCCACCTCCGGCACGACCCGGCGGACCCGTCCTGGGCGGACCGCGACCGCTTCGTCCTGTCCGCGGGGCACGGCTCGGCCTTGCAGTACGCGTTGCTGCACCTGTTCGGGTACGGGCTGTCCACCGATGACCTGCGCGCGTTCCGCCAGCTGGGCTCCCGCACGCCGGGCCATCCGGAGCACGGCCACACCCCCGGCGTGGAGACGACCACCGGACCGTTGGGGCAGGGGCTGGCCAACGCCGTCGGCATGGCCCTGGCCGAACGAATGCTCGGCGCTCGGTTCAGTCCTGTCGTCGACCATCGGACCTGGGTCGTTGCCGGCGACGGCTGCCTCATGGAGGGCATCAGCCACGAAGCGGCGTCGTTGGCCGGGCACCTCGGCCTCGGTCGGCTGGTCGTGCTCTACGACGACAACGAGATCACCATCGACGGCCCGGCCGGCCTGTCCTGCAGCGACGACGTCCACCAGCGCTTCGCTGCCTACGGCTGGCACACCGTCGCCGTCGAGGACGGCGACGACCTCGAAGCCATCGACCGGGCGCTCGCCGAGGCGGTGGCCGACCCTCGGCCGTCGCTCGTCGCGGTCCGTACCACGATCGGGTTCGGCGCCCGGTCGGTCGAGGGGACGTCAGCTGCGCACGGAGCCCCGCTGGGTGCGGAGGAGCTGGCCGGCACGCGAGCGCGGTTCGGCTGGCCGGAGGAGGAGTTCCACGTGCCCGCGGACGTCGCGGCCCGCTGCGCGGAGCTTGCGGCAGAAGGCGCGCTGGCCCACCGGGAGTGGGACGAGCAGGTGGCTGCGTGGGCGCTGTCAGAGCCGGCGGCTGCGGCACGCTGGCGTCGGGCGCAGTCCGGCGAGCCGACCGTCGAGGTGGAGCAGGCCCTGAGCGCGGTCGACGTCGACGCGGCGGGCGCGACTCGACAGGCGTCGGCACGGGCGCTCTCGGCGGTCGCCGATGCCTGGCCCGAGCTCGTCGGGGGGTCGGCCGACCTGGCCGGGTCGACCGGTACGGCGATCGGCGTCGGCGCCGTCCAGCGCGGCTCGTACGGCGGGCGGTTGATCAGCTTCGGCATCCGTGAGCACGCGATGGCGGCGATCCTCAACGGCCTCGCGCTGCACGGAGGGCTGCGGGTCTTCGGCAGCACGTTCCTGGTGTTCAGCGACTACCTGCGGCCGGCCCTCCGGCTCTCCGCGCTGATGGGGCTGCCCGTCGTCTACGTCCTGACCCATGACTCCATCGCCGTCGGGGAGGACGGGCCGACGCACCAGCCGGTCGAGCACGTCGAGGCGTTGCGGTTGATCCCAGGGCTCGCCGTGCTTCGGCCCTGCGACGCTGCGGAGACGGTCGACGCCTGGCGGCTGGCGCTGGGACGTACAGACGGTCCGACCGCCCTGATCCTCAGCCGGCAGGCGCTGCCGGCCGTGGGGGAGTGCCCGGCAGGGACCACTGGTCGTACCGGCGCCCGCGTGGTGCGCTCCGGCGGGTCGACGCCCGACGTCACGCTGCTTGCCTCCGGCTCCGAGGTCGACCTCTCCCGTCGTGCGGCGGACGTGCTCGAGGGACGTGGCGTGAGCGCGCGCGTCGTGTCGGTGCCTTGGCGCGAGCAGCTCGAGCAGCAGGACCCGACGACACGAGCGGACCTGATCGGGTCAGACGTCGTGGTGGCTGTGGAGGCCGGCTCGCGCAGCGGCTGGGTCGGGCTGACCGGGTCGCTCGAACGGGTCGTCGGCCTCGACGGGTTCGGAGCCTCCGGGCCGGGTGACGCGGTGCTCGAGCACTTCGGCTTCACCCCGGACCACGTCGCCGACGTCGCGCACCTCGCACTGGCCGCGCTGCGTCCGCCGAGCTGACCCGCTGGTCCCGCACGCCCGCCAGCCCGTGTCGTCTGCTGGCGTCAGGACACCACCCAACGACACGTGCCTTGCCTCGCCGTTGATCTTGTCCCATACTTGCCCCATGATCACCACGGGGTGGCGGGTCACTGCCGTGGTGGTGCTGCTGATCGGCATGAGCGGGTGCGGGGCCGGCTCGGGGGGTGCGGCCGCGGTCGCCCCGGTCGCTGCCGACGCAGTGCGAGCCGAGGCGATCTTGAACCAGCTGCGGGACGAGATCGACGGAACTCCGTCTCAGCGCGACGCCGGTGCCAGACTCCTCTGGAGCAAGGAACAGTCTGCGATCGCTGGCTGCATGCGTTCAGCAGGGTTCGTGTACCAGCCTTCGCCCTACACGGGTCTGGCGTCGAACGGCAACGGCACGATCACGGTCGGTGGCATACTCGCGACGGCTCCCATCTCCAGCGTGGGCTGGGGCGTGACGAACGACTTCCTGCAGTCCGTCATGGCTACCCGAGGACTTGCGCCAGCGCCCCGACTCGACACCGGGCGTCAGCCGGCGTTTGCGGCCGCTGAGACTACGTGCCTGACTGCGGCTCAGCCGTTCTCGGGGTCTGAATTCCCGCCAGGGTACGACCTGCTCGAAGGGGCGATCGGCGATGTGCTCGGGAGGGCGGCCGCTGCACCAGACGTCGTGCAAGGGATGGCGGCCTACACGAGGTGCATGGCCACGGCCGGCTACGCCGCTCAGAGCACGACGACCTCACCGCTCTCGTGAACGATCGGCTGACCGGAGTCCCTGCCCACGTTGGCGACCCAGCCAGCAGCCCGGCCTTCAGGTCAGCCGTGGCCTTCGAGCGTGCCCTCGCCAGCTCAGACGAAAGCTGCAGGGCCTCCGCAAGGTCGCGAGCCCTCGCTCGCGCACTCCCGGGTCTGCTGGCGTTCAGGCAGAAGTACCAGGCCCAGCTGGTGAAGGTCGAGTCTGAGTGGGCGACCATCCAGCGGCAGGCGACCGGCGGCACGCCGTAGATCGCCGTCACCCTCGGCCTCGTGCTCAGCAGATCCGGGGCAGCTGCTCGCCGAGGGGACGGTCGACGACCCGGGTACCTCCGAACGCTGTACGCCCCACCACCATGCCGGGGTGCGCCTCGATGACGGTGCCGATCACCGCCGCCTGCCGCCCGTACTCGTGCCCGTGCATCGCCTCGAGCACGACGTCGACGACCTCGGGTGCCACGAACGCGACCAGCTTGCCCTCGTTGGCGACGTGCAGGGCGTCAAGCCCCAGGAAGCTGCACGCGGCCTGAACGGCGTCAGGCACCGGGACCGAGCTCTCGAGGAACTCGATGCCGACCCGCGAGGCCTCGGCGATCTCGCAGAGGGTGGCCGCGACCCCGCCGCGAGTCGGGTCGCGCAGGGCGTGGATCCCCTGGCCGGTGCCGCCCGGGCAGGCCGCCAGCATCGTCGCCACGAGACCGGCGAGCGGAGCCGAGTCCGTCTGGACGACGGTGCCGAAGGTGATGCCCTCGCGCACGCTCATGATGGCCACGCCGTGCTCTCCGACGAGGCCGGAGACGATCACACGGTCGCCCGGCCGGGCCGCGGCCGGGTCCAGCTCGACGCCGGCAGGGATCAGCCCCACTCCGCTGGTGTTCACGTACATCCCGTCGGCGTGACCGTGCTCGACCACCTTGGTGTCCCCCGTGACCAGGCGTACGTCAGCGACCTTGGCCGCACGGCCCATCGCCTCCGCGATCTGGCCGAGGACGTCGAGCTCCAGCCCCTCCTCGAGGATGAACCCGCTGGACAGCGCGAGGGGGACGGCGCCGCTCATCGCCAGGTCGTTGACGGTGCCGTTGACCGCGAGGTCCCCGATCGACCCGCCGGGGAAGAACAGCGGCTGCACCACGTACGAGTCGGTGGTGAAGGCGAGCCGTACCCCGGCGCCTGCCTCGAGCACCGCCGAGTCCCGCGGCGCTGACGCCAGGTCCGTGGCGTCGAACGCCGGCATGAACAGGTGCTCGATCAGCTCCTGCGACAGCTTGCCGCCTCCGCCGTGGCCCAGAACGACGCGTTGCTGGTCTCGCAGCGGCGCCGGGCAGGTCCAGGCGAGCGGATCGAGGATGTCAGCCATGGATCGCGACCTCCTTCGGTGGGTCCAGGCGGCGGAACTGGAAGTACGCGGCACAGGCGCCCTCGCTGGACACCATGGTCGCGCCGAGCGGCGTCCGCGGCGTGCACGCCTTCCCGAAGGCCTCGCACTGGTGCGGCTTGATGAGTCCCTGCAGCACCTCTCCTGCCCGGCACTCCTCCGGCTCGAGGACCTTGAGGTGCCTGGTGTTGAAGCGGTAGCCGGCGTCGAAGTCGCGGTAGCGCTCGGACAGCCGGAAGCCGGACTGCTCGATCATCCCGATTCCGCGCCACGGGCGGTCGCAGACCTCGAAGACGTCGGACAGCACGGCCTGGGCGGTCAGGTTCCCCTGTGGTTCGACGGCCCTCGCGTAGGCGTTCTCCAGCCGTGCCTCGCCGGCCTCGAGCTGGTGCACGATGCGACGCACCCCTTCGAGCAGGTCGAGCGGCTCGAATCCGGTGACCACGATGGGCACGCCGAACTGCTCGACGAGCGGGCCGTACTGCCAGGTCCCCATGATGCTGCAGACGTGGCCGGCCGCGAGGAAGCCCTGCACCCGGTTGACCGGCGAGCTAAGGATCGCGACCATCGCCGGCGGTACGAGGACGTGGCTGACGAGCATCGAGAAGTTGGTCAGGCCAAGCTGCTTGGCGAGAACCACGGCCATGGCGTTGGGTGGCGCCGTGGTCTCGAAGCCCACGCCGAAGAAGACCACCTCACGGTCCGNGTTCGCCTCGGCGATGCGTACGGCATCGAGGGGTGAGTAGACGATGCGCACGTCGCCGCCACGGGCCCGGATCTGGAACAGGTCGTGGTGGCTGCCAGGGACCCGGAGCATGTCGCCGAACGAGCAGAAGATCACCTCGGGCCGCGCGGCGATCTCGAGCGCCTGGTCGATCATCTCCAGCGGGGTCACGCAGACGGGGCAGCCGGGGCCGTGGATGAACTCGATCTCGTCGGGGAGTAGCTGGTCGATGCCGTGCCGGATGATCGAGTGCGTCTGGCCGCCGCAGACCTCCATGATCGCCCACGGCCGGGTGACCGTCTCGGCGATCTCGGCCAGCAGCCCGCGAGCGAGCACGGGGTCGCGGAACTCGTCGAGGTACTTCATGACGCACGCTCCTGAGAGGTCGCGGTCTCTGTGCCCGTACCCGTACCCAGCTCCTCCTCGATCACTCCGAGGTCGGTGAAGAAGGCGAGGGTCTCGAGGGCCGATGCCTCGTCGAGCCGGGTCAGGGCGAAACCGGCATGGACGATGGTGTAGTCGCCGACGGCGATCTCCGGCAGGTACGCGAGGCAGATGTCCTTGCTGACCCCGTCGAAGTCGACGAGGGCCATCCGCGTCCCGCGGTCCTCCCAGATCTCGGTGATCTTGCCCGGTATGCCGAGGCACATGTCAGGACTCCCTCTCTCGTTCGGTCGCGGACGTTCGCACGGACAGGGCAGCGACGACTGCCTGCCCCAGTGCCAGCCCACCGTCGTTCGGCGGGACCAGGTGATGGGCGAGGACCTCGAAGCCGGCGTCCTGCAGGCGGTCGAGGCAGAGCCGGAGCAGGAGCACGTTCTGGAACACACCGCCGGTGAGGCCGACGAGCGTGGTACCCCGAGCCGCTGCCGACGCCACGCACGACTCGCGCACGGCTTCGGCAACAGCGACGTGGAAGGCGAGGGCGAGCGCCTCGGTCGGTCGCCCGGCCAGCAGCGCNCGCACCATGTCGTCGAGCACCGGTCCGGGGTCGATCACGCCGTCGGGCCCGACGGAGAACGCGACGAGCGGCGAGGACTGGTCGTCCAGGCCGGCCCGCGACGCGAGCACCTCGAGCTCGATGGCGGCCTGCGCCTCGTACGTGATCCGGTGGCGTACCCCGAGCAGCGACGACACGGCGTCGAACAACCGGCCCATGCTGGTGGTCGGGGTGCACAGCGCCGCCCGCGTCAGCTGCCGTCGGAGCAGCTCGCGTTCCTCGTCCGTCGTCGCGATCACCGGCGGCAGGCGCGCGTCCCACGTGATCCCGGCGGACGCGAGGTGGGCCAGCGCGACCCGGGCCGGGTTGCGTACCGCCGCATCGCCGCCGGGGAGCGGTACCGCGCGGAGGTGCCCGACCCGTTCGAACGTGGTGACGTCGGCGCCCAGGGCCAGCAGCTCTCCGCCCCAGACGGCGCAGTCGCTGCCGTAACCGGTGCCGTCGAACGCGACGCCGATGACGGGCTCGCCCAGCCGGCCGTGCTCGGCCAGCAGCGAGACGACGTGGGCGTGATGGTGCTGGACGGTGACGACCGGCCGTCCCGCCGCGTGCCGGGTGGCCCACGAGCGTGTCGAGTAGCCGGGGTGGTCGTCGGTGGCGAGTGCCACCGGGGTGACGCCGTAGAGCGCCGCCAGCTGCTCCGTCGCCCGGTCGAAGGCGAGCAGCGTCTCCAGGCTCTCCATGTCGCCGAGATGCTGCGACAGGAAGGCGTGGCTGCCCCTCGTGACGCAGAACGTGTTCTTCAGCTCGCCACCGGTGGCCAGCACGGAAGGCACCTCCCGGCCCAGGTCCACCGGGAGCGGCGCGTACCCGCGCGACCGCCGCAGCGGCACCGTGGTGCCACCGACGACCTGCGCGACAGAGTCGTCGCGGGGTGACGCCGTAGAGCGCCGCCAGCTGCTCCGTCGCCCGGTCGAAGGCGAGCAGCGTCTCCAGGCTCTCCATGTCGCCGAGATGCTGCGANAGGAAGGCGTGGCTGCCCCTCGTGACGCAGAACGTGTTCTTCAGCTCGCCACCGGTGGCCAGCACGGAAGGCACCTCCCGNCCCAGGTCCACCGGGAGCGGCGCGTACCCGCGCGACCGCCGCAGCGGCACCGTGGTGCCACCGACGACCTGCGCGACNGAGTCGTCGCANGGNGTCTGGATCGGGCGGTCGTGCAGGAGGAACGCGTCGGCCAGCTGACGGAGACGCTCCCTGGCGTCGTCGTCCTCGAAGCAGATCGGCTCGTTGCTGAGGTTGCCGCTCGTCATCACCAGGACGTCCGCAGGCGCCGGTGCGCCGTCGGGCAGCGGCGCGAAGAGCAGGTGGTGGACCGGTGTGTACGGCAGCAGCACACCTACCGAGTCGATCCCTGGGGCCACCAGCGGAGACAGGGCTGCACCGTCGCGACGTCGGAGCAGGACGATCGGGTGCGCAGGAGACGCGAGCAGCGCCGCTTCGGCCGCGTCCACGTGGGCGATGCGCCTGGCNACTTCAAGGCTGGCCACCATNACCGCGAAGGGCTTGTCGGGTCGGTTCTTGCGCGCGCGCAGCAGCTCGACCGGCGCGTCCGTGTCGGCACGACAGGCGAGGTGGTAACCGCCGATTCCCTTGACTGCCAGCACCTCTCCNCGCCTCAGCACCTCGTGGGCGCAGCCGACCGCGGCCTCGGAGTCCTGGGTGCCGGCGATGTGGCGCGTCTCGAACGACAGCCTCGGACCGCACTCGTGGCAGGCGACCGGCTGCGCGTGGAAGCGGCGGTCGGTGGGGTCCTCGTACTCGCGACGGCACGCGTCGCACAGCGGGAAGTGGGCCAGCGTGGTCCGCGGCCGGTCGTAGGGCAGCGACGTGATGATGGTGAAGCGTGGACCGCAGTTCGTGCACGTGATGAACGGGTGACGGAACCGCCGGTCGGCCGGGTCGAAGAGCTCGCGGACGCAGTCGTCGCACAGCGCGGTGTCGGGTGGTACGAGGGTGCTGGCACCGTCCGCGTGGGAGCTGGCGACGATGCGGAACCCGGCCGCGTCGGGTCCGAGCGGGGCGACCTCGGTCGCGCGTACAGAAGTCACTCGGGCGAGGGGCGGCGCCTCGGACTCGAGCCGCCGGAAGAACTCGGCGATGCTGCGGTCGCACCCCTCGACCTCGACGAAGACGGCGGTGGAGTCGTTGCCCACGAAGCCGTCCAGGGCGAGCTGGGTGGCCAGCCGGTGGACGAATGGCCGGAACCCGACGCCCTGGACGACTCCCTCGACGACGGCACGCACGCGCGAGACGGTGGCCTGCGTCATCTGCAGCCTCCCTGACGACCCGGCGGCTAGTGGACCGGATAAGCGGACGCTAGACCGGTCCCGTGCCTCGGCCTATCGTTCTTGCGCACCTGTTGCCAGATTTGCGCAGCGGATTTGAGCGACCGTTGGAGACCTGGCGCCACTGACATCTGCCTGCGTACGGTCCTCGCCCTGAGGAGGCGACCGGTGCACGAGCTGTCGATCTGCCGGTCGATCGTCGACATCGTCGACCGGCATGCGGCCGGGCGCGAGGTCACGGTGGTACGGGTCCAGGTGGGACAGCTGCGGCAGATCGTGCCCGAGACGTTGGCCTACTGCTGGTCGCTCGTGAACGAGAGCACGAGATATTCCGGTACGAGGCTCGAGATCGACCACGTGCCGGCCGCGGTCGAGTGCCACGACTGCGGGCAGCGCACGCTGCTGGCCGAACCGGTCCTGCGCTGCTCGGGCTGTGGTGGTGCGCAGGTCGGCATCGTCGCAGGCGAGGAGTTCTTGATCACGTCGCTGGACCTCGAGGAGAGTGAGATCGATGGGCCGGTTCCACAGGCATGACGACGGCTCGTCGCACGAGCACACGCACGACGACTCGTACGAGGACGGGGTCTCCCACCAGCACGCCGATCATGGGGACCACTCGGGCTACGAGACGGGCGGCGAACGCGTCCAGGTGCTCGAGGCCATCTTCGGCGAGAACGACCGGCAGGCCGCCGCGAACAGGCACGACTTCGACGCCGCCGGCCTCCGGGCCGTCAACCTCATGTCGTCGCCGGGAGCGGGGAAGACGATGCTCCTGCGCGAGACGTTGCTGCACATCGGGCAGGCGCGACGGATCGGCATCGTCGAAGGAGACATCGAGACGAGCCTCGACGCCGACCGGCTCGAAGGGCTGGGAGCCAGCATCGCTCTCGTCAACACCGGCAACGGGTTCGGCGGCGAGTGCCATCTCGACGCGCCCATGGTGCGCTCCGTGCTGCACCGCCTGCCGCTGGCAGAGCTCGACCTCCTGCTGATCGAGAACGTGGGAAACCTGGTCTGCCCGGCCGAGTTCTCGGTCGGCGAGCACGCGCGCGCGATGGTCTACTCGGTCACCGAGGGCGAGGAGAAGCCGCTCAAGTACCCGGTGATGTTCCGCTCGGCCGACGTCGTGCTCATCAACAAGGTCGACCTGTTGCCGTACCTCGACTTCGACCTGGACCTCTTCCTGGACAACCTCCGCAAGATCAACCCCGATGCCCTGACGATCCAGACGAGTGCGCGTACCGGTCTTGGCGTACGGGAGTGGTGCGACTGGCTCGTGGCATGAGCGGTCCGTGGATATCGCAGACCGACAGCGCGGATGATCGCGGCCGCCTCGGCTGACGTCGCGGTCCACCCGCCGAGTCAGTCCGCGGGGGGCAGCGGAACCAGGGCGCGCACCGTGGTCCCCGTACCCGGCTCGGAGTCGACCGACAGGCGGCCGCCGAGGAGCTGGATGCGTTCGTGCATCCCGACCAGGCCGTACCTCGGCTCCGGCTGGACGACGTCGCCCGGTACGTACGACCGCTGCCCGACGTCGAACCCGTGCCCGTCGTCGCCCACGACGAGGAGGACCCCGCCGTCGACGCCGTCGACCCGGTCGAGCCGGACGAACACGTTGGAGGCGCCGGAGTGCTTGACGGCGTTCTGGATCGACTCCTGCGCGATGCGGTAGAGCGCGGTCGCGACGTGCTCGGGCAGGTCCAGGTCGGCGGCCTCGACGCGTACGGCGAGCTGCGGCACGGACCGGGCCAGGCTCTCCAGCCCGGCGGCCAGACCGAGGTCGTCGAGGACCGGGCTGCGCAAGCCGGAGATGGCGCTGCGGGCCTCGTTGAACGCGAGGTCGGCGAGCTGCCGGGCCGCCTGCACCTGGGCGAGTGCGAAGCCCGGCTCCGACTCGGTCAGCGCGACCTCGGCCGCAGACAGGTGGAATGCCAGGCTGGCGATCGCCTGCGTCACCCCGTCGTGCAGGTCGGCGGCGACCCGTCGACGCTCGGCCTCCTGCGCGGAGACCGTCGCGGCCACCAGGCCCTCCCACGCGCTGCGATGCTCCGCGGCGTCGCCGAGGGCCGCGTCCCGCTGCAGCCGAAGGCCGACCAGCCGCGCCACGCGCTGAGCCGCTGCCACCTCGCTGCCGCTGAACTGTCGCCTCGTGCGGGAGTGGATGGCGACGACGGCCCACGTGCGCCCGTCGGGGCTGAGCGCGGGGACGCACATCCGCGACACCGCCTGGCCCTCCGCGATGCCGAGCAGTGCCCGGTGCACGGAGTTGCGCGGAGCGTCGTCGACGAGCACGGCGGCGATCCCGTCGACGGCGACCCGCCCGGTGACCCCGAAGCCGAGCGGGAGCCGGAGCGCTGCAGCGTCGTGCTCCGTGGGCGGGTGGACGGCGGTGACGAACAGCTGGTCTGCTGCCGGGTCGATGCCGTACACGATGCAGCCGTCCGCGGCGAAGTGCTCGGTCAGCAGACGGGCGAGCTGGGTCAGGCGCGGCCCGGCGTCGCCCTGGCCGGTGGCGATGGCACCGACCGCGGCGAGCAGCTCGGCCGACAGACCGGCGGGCAGCGACTCGGACGGGGGAGTCGAGCCGGTCAATGGAACAGGCCTTCGCGCAGGGCCACCGCGATCGCTCCGCCCCGGTCGGAGACGTCGAGCTTGCGGTAGAGGCCGCGCAGGTGTGTCTTCACCGTGTCGTCGCTGACGACCAGCTTGCCGGCGATCGCGCGGTTGGAGAGGCCCGCGACCAGCAGCGCCAGCACCTCGCTCTCCCGCTGGGTCAANCCGAGCCGCGCGCCCGGCCAGAACTCGCCGCTGCTCATCCGAGCCGCCGACGCGGCCACCCGGCCGGCNAGGGTCGGGTCGATGACGATGTCNCCGTCCCGCACGGCGGCCAGGTGCCCGACGAGCTCGTGCCCGTCGACGCGCTTGAGCAAGAACCCGGANGCGCCGACGCGCAGNGCCTGGAACAGGTACTGCTCGTCGTCGTAGACCGTGAGGAACACGACCTTGCGGTCGGGGTCGAGACGGCGGAGGGCCGCGCACAGGTCCAGCCCGCTGGTGCCGCGCAGGCGTACGTCGCAGAGCACGATGTCGGGCTGCAGATCCTGTACGGCGACGAGGGCCTCGTCGTGGCCGGACGCCGTACCGACCACCGTCACCTGGTCAGGGAAGCGGGACAGCATCGCGACCAGCCCGTGCAGCACCATCTCGTGGTCGTCCACGAGGAAGACGCGCAGGGGTGGACCGGGCATGGGTGAAGGTTAGGTGCCCGGTGGTCCCCGGTCACGGTCGGCCGTCGTAGATCACCCTCAAGCCCACCCCGATGGGTGAGACGTCCGGCTGCGCGGCCCGCGTAGCGTCGGCCCATGCCGGACAAGGCCATGCGCATCGCGCGCTCCACGATGCCCGCTGCCGGCACGCGCCCGGTGATGCTCGCGATCGCCGGCGACTCGGCGGCCGGGAAGACCACGCTCACCCGCGGCCTCGTCGAGGCCATCGGGCCCGACCGCTGCACTGCGCTGTGCGTCGACGACTACCACCGGTTTGACCGCGAGGAGCGCAAGGGCCTGCCCATCACGCCGCTGCACCCGGACTGCAACTACGTGGACATCATGGAGCAGCACCTGCAGCTGCTCGCGACAGGTCAGCCCATCCTCAAGCCCGTCTACGACCACAAGACGGGCCAGCTCGCCCGGCCCGAGTACGTGGAACCGAAGCAGTTCGTCATCGTGGAGGGACTGCTCCCCCTGACCTCCAAGCTGTCGCGGGCCTGCTTCGACGTCAGCGTGTTCCTCGACCCGCCGGAGGAGATCCGGCGCACCTGGAAGATCGAGCGGGACTGTTCGAAGCGCGGGTACGAGGTGGGACAGGTCGAGGCCGAGCTCGTTCGCCGCGAACCTGACTCGGAGGCGTTCATCCGGCCGCAACGGCGGTACGCGGACATCGTCGTACGGTTCTCGCCCATCGCCACCCGGAACGACCCGCCGGGCACCCCGTTGTCCGCCGAGCTGTTGCTGCGCCCCACGATCCGGCACCCGACGATGACGCATGTGCTCAGCGACGAGGACCACACGGCGATGCATCTGAAGATCATCCGCGACTCGGACGGTACGCCGGTTGACTGCCTGCACGTCCACGGGCACGCGGAGCCGGGGGAGAGCAAGGTGCTCGAGAAGGCCATCTGGGCCGACCTCGCCGACCGACGCGAGATGCCGGAGGGGCTGGGCGCCCTGCCCGATGGCAGTCGGAGCGAGCCGCTCGCGATCACCCAGCTGATCCTGCTCTACCACCTGTCGCAAGCCCTCCAAGGCTGACCCCGCCCCGCGGCCCCCGCACCCCGTACCCCGCGTTGATCATGGAGTAGTTGGGGGTGTGGATCAAGGAAAACCCCCCACTACTCCATGATCAACGGGGGGGTGTGGGTCAGCGCATGCGGAACGGCTTGGGCGGGTCCTTCAGATCGGCGCGCGGGCAGGTGTCGAGATCGAGGCCACCGAAGCCGAGGGCCTCGTCGCAGAGCCTCTGCACCGTCCACCCCGTCGCGACGGCGAGACGGGTGATGGTCGCGCGGTAGATCGTGATCTCGTACCGGCTCGGCGTCCCGTACGCGACCTGGATCGTGCCCAGCAGCTCGGCCGGCCCGGGTGACTCGGCCTCTTCCCAGGGCTGGTCGTACCGCTTCCAGAGCGTCGGCTCGGTGAGCCAGTACCCCCCGAGGCGGACGTCGCGGTCGGCGAGCTCGCGGAGCACGGCGCGTGCCGAGCCCTCGGGCAGGACGGCTGCTGGCCGGATCACACCTGTGACGAGTCCGTCGTCAGACATCTCCGTAGAGAACATCTCGATGATGTGCACCGGTCTGCCATCCTCCCGTCGTCGTAGCCGATGCATCGACGCGGTCTGGAACCACCCAAATGCGTCAAAGGGGTGTAGCCGGCTAGTGCCCGTGCACCACCTGGGCACGTCTACGCTCAGGCCGTGACCGGCAACGTCCTCGCCATCGACCAGGGCACGTCGGGAACGAAGGCTCTCGTCGTCTCGCCCGCGCGGGGGGTCATCGGGTCGGCCGAGGTCGCGATCCGGCCCCGGTACGGCGACGGCGGGCTGGTCGAGCAGGACCCGGGGGAGCTGTTGGCCTCCGTCGTCGAGGCGGGGCGGCGCGCACTCGAGGCGGCCGGTGAGACCGTCGAGGCCATCGGGCTGGCGAACCAGGGCGAGACCGTCCTTGCCTGGGACCGGGACACCGGCCGGCCCCTGACCGACCTGATCGTCTGGCAGGACCGCCGGGCCGAGTCGGTGTGTGCGCGGCTCGCTTCGGACGCCGAAGAGCTCGCCGCCGTGAGCGGGCTGTGGCTCGACCCGTACTTCGCCGCCCCGAAGATGGCGTGGCTGCGCGAGAACCGGACGCGCGAGGGCGTGGTGACGACGAGCGACGCCTGGCTGGTCCACCGGCTGACCGGTGCCTTCGTCACCGACGCGTCGACGGCCTCGAGGACGATGCTGCTCGACCTCGCGAGCACGAGCTGGTCGCCGATCGCGCTCGCCGCCTTCGACCTCGCGGGCGAAGACCTCCCGGTCGTGGTCGACGCCGCAGGTTCGTTCGGCGAGACGACCTGCTTCGGGACGCCGGCGATTCCGCTGACCGGCCTGCTGGTCGACCAGCAGGCCGCGCTGCTCGGGCAGTCCTGCCTGCAGCCGGGTACGGCGAAGTGCACCTATGGCACCGGCGCCTTCGTCCTCGCCAACGCCGGCACCTCGCCGGTCCGGTCGACCAGCGGGCTGACGACGTCGGTCGCCTGGCGGTTGGGAGGCGAGGCCACGTACTGCCTGGACGGCCAGGTGTTCACCGTCGCGTCCGCGGTGCGATGGTTGACGGACCTGGGCGTCGTCGGCGGCGCCGAAGACCTCGACCGGCTCGGCGGNTCCGTGCGTGACGCGGGCGGCGTGACGTTCGTACCGGCCCTTGCCGGNCTGGGCGGTCCGTGGTGGCGTGGCGACGCGCGCGGGTCGATCACCGGGCTGCGCCTCGACACCTCCCCGGCGCACCTGGCCCGGGCCCTCGTCGACGGCATCGCGAGCCAGGTCGTCGAGCTCGTGTCGGCACTGGCGGCCGACCAGGGCGCGCCCCCGAGCAGCCTCCGGGTCGACGGCGGCCTGACCAGGAGCCGGCTGCTCATGCAGACCCAGGCCGACCTTCTCCAGGTCCCCGTCGAGGTCTTCGCCTCGCCGGACGCGACCTCGCTCGGGGTTGCGGCAGCCGCGCGCATCGGCCTCGGCTCTGGACCGGGCGAGACGCTCGAAGCCGCGCTGGGTCCGTGGCACCCGGCGGCGGTGTACGAGCCGGCGATCAGCGCGGACGAGGCCGGCGTGCGCCGCGAGACGTTCCTGGCCGCTGTGGCCGCCAGCCTGGAGGTGCGGCCGTGAGCGAGCCCACCTTCGACGTCGTCATCGTGGGTGCCGGGGTCGTCGGTGCGGCGATCGCCCGCGAGCTGGCGCCGTACGCGGTGACCGTGGCCGTCGTCGACGCTGCGGACGACGTCGGCGTGGGGACCTCGAAGGCGAACACGGCCATCCTGCACACGGGGTTCGACGCCACACCGGGGACGCTCGAGTCGCGACTGGTCCGGCGCGGGTACGAGCTGTTGTCGGCGTACGCAGCCGAGACCGGCATACCGCTCGAGCGCGTCGGCGCGCTCCTCGTGGCCTGGGACGACGAGCAGCTCGCCGCGCTGCCCGGCCTCGCCGACAAGGCGGCGGCGAACGGCTACGAGGCCACCCGGTTGCTCGACGCCGCCCAGCTCTACGCCCGCGAGCCGCACCTGGGGCCCGGTGCCCGCGGGGCCCTGGAGGTGCCCGGCGAGGCGATCATCTGCCCGTGGACGACGCCGCTCGCGTTCGCGACCGAGGCGGTCGGCGCGGGTGTGCGGCTGCTGCTCGGTCGCTCGGTCGAGGCGGTCGAGGCGGCCGAGTCCGGCCACCTGCTGCGTACGACGACCGGACCGGTGCGGGCCCGCTGGCTGGTCAACGCGGCCGGGCTGCACAGCGACGAGATCGATCGGATGCTGGGACACGACGGCTTCACCGTCGTCCCGCGGCGCGGCGAGCTGATCGTCTTCGACAAGCTCGGTCGCTCGCTCGTCCATCACATCCTGCTGCCCGTACCGACCGCGCGCGGCAAGGGCGTGCTCGTCGCCCCCACCGTCTTCGGCAACGTGCTGCTCGGTCCGACCGCCGACGACGCCCCGGACAAGCGCGACACGTCGACGACAACCGACGGGCTGAGCTCGTTGCTGGACAAGGGTCGTCGCATCATGCCGGCCCTGCTGGACGAGGAGGTCACGGCCGTCTACGCGGGGCTTCGGGCGGCGACCGAGCACGGCGACTACCAGATCCAGTGCCACGACGACCAGCGGTACGTCTGCGTCGGTGGCATCCGCTCGACCGGCCTGACCGCCTCCATGGCGATCGCCGAGCATGTCGCCTCGCTGCTGGTCGCTGCCGGCCTCGACCTCGGCGCCCGTCGAGAGGTCGCGCCGCGCCGGATGCCCAACATCGGCGAGGCCACGACGCGTCCGTGGGCGGATGCCGCGCGCATCGCCGCGGACCCGGCGTACGGAACCATCGTCTGCCACTGCGAGCGGGTGTCGCTGGGCGAGGTCGCCGCCGCCCTCGCGGCAGAGGTGCCCGCCACGTCGATCGGCGGCGTCAGCCGGCGCACCCGGGCCACGAACGGGCGCTGCCAGGGCTTCTACTGCGGCGCCGCGGTGCGCGCCCTGCTCGAGGCACGATGACGTCGCCGACGCGGACCGTGCGCGAGGTCGACGTCGTCGTGGTCGGGGCGGGGCCGGCCGGGCTCACCGCCGCCGCGGAGCTGTCCCGGCTCGGCGTCGGCCGCGTGGAGGTGGTGGACCGCGAGCCCGCGGCCGGCGGGATCCCGCGGCACTGCCTGCACACCGGCTACGGCGTGCGCGACCTCCACCGCGTCCTGTCCGGTCCCGCGTACGCCCGCCGGTTGGTGGACCTCGCGGTGTCGTCGGGTGCAGCCGTACGCGTCGGGGTCTCGGTCACCGGCTGGTCGGGGCCGACGACGCTGGAGACCACGAGCCCTTCCGGTCTGGAGACGATCAGCGCGCGCGCGGTGGTGCTGGCCACGGGGGCGCGCGAACGGCCGCGGTCGGCCCGCCTCGTCGCGGGTGCCCGGGTGCCGGGGGTCTGGACGACCGGCCAGCTGCAGCAGGCCGTCCACCTGTACGGGCAGCAGGTCGGCTCCAGGGCGGTCATCGTCGGCGCGGAGCACGTGAGCTTCTCGGCNGCCGTGACGCTGCACCACGCGGGAGTCGACGTGGTCGCCATGACGACNGAGCTGGGGCGCCAGCAGTCCTACGCCGCGTTCCGGCTCGGAGCGGCCGTGCGCTACCGCTTCCCCGTACTGACCGGCGTACGGGTGGTCTCCGTCGTGGGCAGGGACCACGTCGAGGGTGTCGAGATCGTCCACCCCGGCGGGGTCGCCGAGCTGGTCCCGTGCGACACGGTCGTCTTCACCGGCGACTGGGTGGCCGACCACGAGCTCGCTCGGTCCGCCGGGCTGGCCATCGACCGTGGCAGCACCGGGCCGAGGGTCGACACGGGCCTGCGTACCTCCCGGTCGATGGTGTTCGCCGCGGGGAACCTGCTGCACCCGGTGCTCACCGCTGACGCCGCCGCCCTCGACGGCAAGGCGGTGGCGGCGACCGTGCTCGCCGACCTGCATGGTCGGTCGCCGGCGTCCGCTGCGGGCGGCACGGAACCCGCCGAGCGGCCTGCGGCTCACGGTGTCGCCGTCGTCGCCGCTGCCCCTCTGCGCTGGGTGGCGCCCGGCCGCATCACCGACGTGGCGACCCGGCCGCCACGGGGACGCTTCGTGCTCTGGGCGGACGAGTTCCGGACGGTGCCGCGCATCGAGGTGCGGCAGGGTGACCGGCTGCTGGCCCACGTGCGCAGCCGGAACCCCCTGGTCGCCAACCGGCCGCACGAGATCGGGTCCGGCTGGCTGGCCGGCGTCGACCTCGGCGGCCCGGACGTCGTCGTGTCGCTGCGGTGATCGACTACCAGGCGTAGTCCTCGGGCGCCGTCTTGTGGCCCGGGAAGATCTCGTCGAGGCGCGCGAGCGACTTGTCCTCGAGGTCGACCTCGAGGGCGAGCAGGGCTCCGTCGAGCTGCTCGAGCGTGCGGGGCCCCACGATGGGTGCCGTGACCGCCGGCCGCGAGAGCAGCCAGGCGAGGCCGACGTGGGCCGGCTCGGCACCGAGCTCGGTGCACAGGTCCTCGTAGGCCTCGAGCTGGCTGCGGTGCTCCTCGAGCGCGTCCTTGGCCCGGCCCTCGAGGCGGCGGTGACCCTCCCGCTCCTTGCGGACGACGCCGCCCAGCAGCCCGCCGTGCAGCGGGGACCAGGGGATGACGCCCAGCCCGTAGTCCTGAGCGGCCGGCAGCACCTCGAGCTCGACGTCACGCGTCAGCAGGTTGTAGATCGACTGCTCGCTCACGAGGCCGAGGAAGCCGCGTGCCTTCGCCGCTTCCTGCGCCTTGGCGATGTGCCAGCCGGCAAAGTTGGACGAGCCGACGTAGAGGATCTTGCCCTGGTCGCGGAGGACCGTCATCGCCTCCCAGATCTCGTCCCACGGCGTGGCTCGGTCGACGTGGTGCATCTGGTAGAGGTCGATGTAGTCGGTCTGCAACCGGCGCAGGGACGCGTCGCACGCCCTGCGGATGTTGAGCGCCGAGAGCCGGCCGTCGTTGGGCCAGTCACCCATGTCGCCGTACAGCTTGGTCGCGAGGACGGTGCGTCCGCGCCGCTCACCGCCCTGGGCGAACCATCGGCCGATGATCTGCTCGGTGATCCCTTCGCCCTTCTTCCACCCGTACACGTTGGCGGTGTCGAAGAAGTTGATGCCGTGCTCGTGCGCGCGGTCCATGATCGCGAACGAGTCGGGCTCGGTGGTGACGGGACCGAAGTTCATGGTGCCGAGGCAGAGGCGGCTGACGGACAGACCGGTACGGCCGAGGTGGGTGTAGTCCATGCTGTCCGTCCTACCCTGCGCTCGCGCCAGGTGCAAGCTGGCGAAAGTCAGGTGCGGTGCGCGCAGGTGTCGGCCAGGCTCGATGCATGGTGGCAGCGGGTATGGCCGGGCTGGGGCTCGGCTTCCTGGTCGCGGCGCAGGTCGGGCCGATCTGGCTGCTCTGCGCGCGGACGGCCCTTCGCAACGGGCTCGCCCCGGCGCTTGCGGTCGGGCTGGGCGCGGCCTGCGTCGACTTCCTGTACGCCTGCCTCGGCGTCGCTGGAGCCGCCGGCCTGCTGCACATCACCGGGCTGCGCGTCGGTCTCGGCCTGGTCGGCGCCGGCGTCCTGCTGCTTCTCGGGGCTCGTACGCTGCTGTCCGCGCTCTGGATCCGGGCCGGCGCTGAGACCGACGACGAGGTCGCCTCGCCGTGGGCCGCCTTGCGGACGTCGGCCATCGCCACAGCATCGAACCCGCTCACGGTGGCGTCGTGGGCGGCGATCTTCGCGGCTGCGTCGACCGCCCGCTTCACCGCGCAACCGAGCGACACCATGGCCTTGCTGCTCGGCATCCTCGTGGGGAGCCTGGCCTGGCACTTCGTGCTGTCGGTGGGCATGCGGTTGCTCGGTCGCCGGATCAGTGATCGCGGCCTCCGCCTGGCCGATGCGGTCGCCGGGCTCGGGATGATCGGCTACGGAGGCCTGCTCGGCCTCCGTACCCTGCACGACGGCTGAGCAACTCGGCAGCACAGCGACTCAGCGGGACAGCTGTCGCGGTGACCTGCCTACCCGACGTGCACGACCGATCCGTCGTGCTCCTCGGGCTTGCCGGGGCTGATGAACAAGAAGGCCACCGCGGAGGCGACCACCAGCAGGATCGCGCTGATCGTGAAGGCCTGGGTGTAGCCGTGGACCAGGCCCTGCTGCATCGCCCCTGCACCGTTGGCCACCACGAAGCTCGCCGTCGCAGCCGTCGCGATCGTGTTCAGCAGCGCCGTGCCCAGCGAACCACCGATCTGCTGGGTGGTGTTGACCATGGCACTGGCCACACCGGCGTCGTGGTCACCCACCCCGATCAGTGCGGTGCTCGCCAGCGGGATGAAGACCGCGGCCAACCCAAGGCTCATCAAGATCTCGGCGGGCAGGACGTGGCTCAGGTAGGAGTCGGTGACCCCGATCTTCGTGAGCCAGAACATGCCCACGGCGGCGATCAGCGTGCCGACGGTCATCAGGATCCGCGGACCGATCTTGGGCAGGATCTGGCTGGTGATGCCGGCACCGACGATGATGCCGCCGGAGAACGGCAGGAACAGCAGGCCGGCCTTGAGCGGGCTGTAGTGCAACGTGCCCTGGAAGTAGTAGGTGAGGAACAGGAACATCCCGAACAGGGCGAGGCCGACGATCAGCGAGGTGAGATAGGAGCCGCCCCGGTTGCGGTCGAGGATCACCCGCAGCGGAAGCAGCGGGTGCTCGGTGCGCCGCTCGACGATCACGAACGCCACGAGCATCACGATGAAGACGGCGAACGAAACCAGCGAGACGCCGTTGGTCCAGCCGTTGACCTCAGGAAGCTGGCCCGCGACGGCTGGCTTGAGCTCGCTGACCTTGGTGAACCCGTAGACGAGGGCGACCAGGCCGAGCGTCACCGTCACCGCGCCGGGGATGTCGTACTTGGTGTTGCCGTGGGCCTTGCTCTCGCGCACCACGGGCACCGCGGCGAACGCAGCGAACAGCGCGATCGGCACGTTGACGAACAGGCACCAGCGCCAGGACGCGTACTCGGTGAGGACGCCACCGAGCACCAGGCCGATCGCGGCCCCACCGCCGGAGATCGCGCCGTAGACGCCGAACGCGCGCGCCCGCTCCTTGACCTCGGTGAAGGTCACCGAGATCAGCGCGAGCGCGGCCGGCGCGAGCAGCGCCCCGAAGGCGCCCTGGAGGGCGCGGGCCGCCAGCAGCAGCGCTGCGTTGGGGGCCGCCCCGCCAAGGGCGGACGCCAGGCCGAACCCGAGCAGACCGATGATGAACATCTTCTTGCGCCCGGCGAAGTCGGCGATGCGGCCACCGAGCAGCAGCAGACCGCCGAACGCGAGGGTGTAGGCGGTCACCACCCACGCGCGGTCGGAGTTGCTGATGTGCAGCGCCGCCTGAGCATGCGGGAGCGCGATGTTCACGATCGAGGCGTCGAGGATGACCATCAGCTGCGCGAGCGCGATGACCATGAGTGCCAGCCAGCGCTGCGGGTCGGGCTCGTTCGCTTCGGGGGCGGTGGATGTCGCGGGGCTGGTGGAGTGTGTAGCCACGAAGGTCTCCTGAGGCGATGGGCGGGTCAGGCGGTGCGCGGGTGTGCTGGCCGGGCTTGATCAGGTAACGGTGTAATCAACCCAGTGAACCGACTCTAGCGGGGCTGAGAGCCTCCTGGGAACCGCGAATCCAGAGGTATCACCCGGCACCGACAACCTGGGCGCAACAAGCAGGTATTCCCGACCGTCTCCTATTCTTCGGTGCGTGACTTCTCCAGCGGGTACCAGCCGATGAGCAGCCGATGAGCAGCCGATGAGCAGCCGATGAGCAGCCGATGAGCAGCCGATGAGCACAGCCGCGGAGCTGCCCGAGGCAGCCGGGGTCGTCGTCGTCGGGGGCGGGGCGATGGGCACGAGCATTGCCTTCCACCTAGCCGAGGCCGGCGTACCGGACGTGCTGCTCGTCGAGCGGGCGACGCTCGGCTCCGGGTCGACGTGCAAGGCGGCGGGCGGGGTCCGTGCGCAGTTCTCGGACGCGCTCAACATCGCGCTCGGCGCGCGCAGCCTCGAAGCCTTCGGCGCCTTCGCGCAGCGCCCCGGCCAGGAGATCGACCTGCACCGGGTCGGCTACCTGTTCCTGCTCTCCGAGGCGGCGGACGTACGGACGTTCGAGGACAGCGTGCGGCTGCAGAACCACATGGGCGTACCCAGCCGGATGATCGAACCGGCCGAGGCGGCGCGACTGTCCCCGTTGATCTCCACCGAGGGGCTGCTCGCGGCGGCGTGGTCGCCCGACGACGGTCACTGCACGCCCGAGTCGGTCGTGCTGGGGTACGCGACGGCCGCTCGACGGTTCGGAGCCCGCATCGTCACCGGCTGCGAGGTGGTCGGGATCGACGCCGCCGACGGGGACGTCACGTCGGTGGTGACGACGCGCGGGACGGTCCGGACGTCGACCGTCGTGTGCGCAGCCGGTGCCTGGTCAGCGAGCATCGGAGCCCTGGCCGGAGTCGCCCTGCCAGTAGTACCCCTGCGTCGGCAGATCCTGTTCACCGAGCCGGTCTCCGGGCTGCCGCCGCGGCTGCCCATGACCATCGACTTCTCGAGCACGTTCTACTTCCACGGCGAAGGCCGGGGCCTGCTGCTGGGCATGTCGGACCCCGACGAGCAGCCGGGCTTCGACCTCACGCTCACCGATGCCTGGTTGCCCCGACTGACGGAGGTGATGCAGCACCGCGCTCCCTCGATCGCCGACATGGGCGTCACCAGCGGGTGGGCCGGCCTGTACGAGGTGACCCCCGACCACAATGCGCTGATCGGCGAGGCTCCAACGGTGCACCGCTTCCTGTACGCCACCGGCTTCTCGGGCCACGGGTTCCTGCAAGCGCCCGCGGTCGGGGAGGTGGTCCGCGACCTCGTCCTCGCGCGGCGTCCCTTCGTCGACGTCTCGCCGCTCGGAGTGGAGCGCTTCGCCGCGGACCTCGCGAGGCCCGAGGTCAACCTGGTCTGAGGTCGCGCCGACCGGCCCGCCGGACAGTGCGCACTCCGGCCCGTGCCCCCCGCAAGGGAGCGGAGGGCCGGCCAGTCCGGGGTCGTGGCGAAGGACCGCGCGCTCGAGCTCCTGCAGCTGCGGGCACGGCTCGATCCCCAGCTCGCGGACCAGGGTCGCGCGCGCGCCGCGGTAGGCGGCCAGCGCGTCGGCCACCCGGCCGCCGCGGTACAGCGCGAGCATCAGCAGCGCCCACATGTCCTCGCGCAGCGGGTGCTCGGCGGTGAGGTGACGCAGCGTGATGATGGCGCTCCCGTGCCGGCGGAGCGCGAGGTCGGCCTCCACCCGGAGGACGAGCGCCTGCAGGCGCAGCTCTTCCAGCCGCACGCCTTCGAGACCGGCCAGATCGGAGTCGGGCAGCTCGGGGAACGGGCGCCCGCGCCACAGGGCCAGGGCATCCTCGACGGTTGCTCGCGCGGCGATGTATGCGCCACGCGCGTACTGCTGCCGTGACTCGCCCAGCAGTCCTTCGAAGACGTGCACGTCGACCGAGCCGGGGGGCACGTCCAGCTGGTAGCTGCCGGACCCGAAGCGGACCAGCCGGGTGCCGGTGAGCAGCCTNAGCCGTGACACCTGGGACTGCAGCGCGTTGACCGCATCGGCGGGCGGAGCCTCGCCCCACAGGACGTCGATGAGCCGTTCGCTGTCCACCGGTTCGCCGGCCCGCAGCGCGAGCCAGGTGAACAGCGTGCTCTGCAGCCGCCCGCGCACGGGCTGGACCCCGGCGCCCGTACGGACGGCCGGCGGCCCCAGCAGCAGGTAGGTGGCGCCGGCCCCAGGATCTGGACCTTCCCCCGGGTCGTTCGTGTCCATCGCTCTGGTGTACCTCAGATGGCGTCCCTGCTGGGGCNGATCTGCTGGCCAGTTGGCGACTTGTCGTACATCCGCCACGACGGGCCGGATCGAGCGCGGCTGCCCGCTTCGTCCTGTATCACGACGGTTGCGTCGGTGCTCTGAGTGCGGGGCGGGGAAGGGGCGTCACCGGGGGTGCGCCTCTTCCCCGCGACGGGACACGTACTCGCACCCGTACGAGCTCGCCCCTCGTACGTGCTCGCAGCCACGCGACGTCCGTCGCGCAGAAGGGAAGCCGCAATGTCCGTGCGTACCACCGTGAGCGTGCTCGCCGACGACCCCGTGACGTTCGCCGGGATCATGGGCCAGCTGCGCCAGCGCGCCGAGCTCGAGCTGGTGCCGTGGCGCAGCGAGCGGCCCCCCGCGGTGACCGTCGTGGCGGCAGACGTCATGAGCGGCGACCAGCTGAGGCGGGTCGAGTCCGTCCATGCCGGCGGGCGGTCGCGCGTTGTCGCCGTCGTCGGCGAGATCGACGGGCCGACGCTGCTGGCGACCGTCGAGGCCGGCGCCTGCGTCATCGTGCGCCGGCGGGAGGCGACTGACGAGCGGCTCGCCGAAGCCGTACGGGTCGCGGCTGCAGGAGATGGTTCGCTGCCGTCGGACCTGCTCGGGCGACTGTTCAACCACGTCGGNGGCGGGCGCTCNGCGGTCGCGACTGCGACCCGGTCGCTCAGCCACCGCGAGCTGCGCGTCCTGCGGCTGCTCGCCGACGGCTGCTCGACGGCCGAGATCGCCGACGAGCTCAACTACTCCGAGAGCACCATCAAGAGCGCGATCCACGAGCTGACTTCCCGCCTGGAGCTGCGCAACCGGTCGCACGCGGTGGCCTTCGCTGTACGCGCCGGCCTGATCTGACCCGGGCACGGGTGGTCCGTTGATCATGGAGATATGGCCCTCTGGGAACGTTCCCAGAGGGCCATATCTCCATGATCAACGCGGACGTGCGGTTGTGTCGTCCGGGCGGGCAACAGCTAGAGGCTGACCCAGCTGGTGGTCACGGCGGTACCGTCCTCGGCCACCACGTGAAGGCGGACCGTACCCGCGGGCACGTCGGCCACGGCGAACCGGCCGAGCGAGTCGATGGGCACCGTACGGCGGCCGTCGGCCGTCTCGACGTCGAGGGTCCCGGACGCTCCGGACACCATCCCGACCAGCGAGCGGCTGCCGTCGGCACGCGTCACCTGGACCTCGATCGACAGCGCCCCGGTCTCGAAGGACAGCATGCGAACCGAGTCGTCGTCCGTCGATGTCGCGCCGCGGACGAGGACCGGGCCCGCGTCCACCGCGGAGTCGAGGACCAGCTCGGCGAGCTCGGCGTCGAGGCGGCGCATCAAGAACGCCGCCTTCGCCGACTCGAGCACGAGGTCAGGCACCGGGTCCGCCTGCGCCGCGAGCGCCCTCAGGCGCTCGAGCAGGGCTTCGTCGTGGACCTCGGCGATCTCGTCGCGGGCTTCGTTCATTTCCCCCCACCTCCTGGCGGCGCCGGATCGATGAGCGCGCCATCCGCTTCGGCGATGCGGCGGAGGCGGTCCAGACAGCGCTGGCGAGTGGGGCCGATGCTGCCGATCGGCATGTCGAGCGCAGCGGCGACCTCCGCGTAGCTCGGCGGCGGCGTCGCCATGAGCACGCGGATGAGCAGCCGGCACCGTTCGGGCATCTGCTGGAGCGCCCGCCACAGCGCGGCGTCGCGCTCCTCGACCAGGAGGGCCGCATCGAGCGGCTCGGAGTCGTCGGGCAGCTCCGGCAGCCCGTCGTCGTCGAAGGACGGCTGCTCGCGCTTGGACCGTCGGAGCATGCGCAGGCACTCGCGTCGGACGGTCGTGGCCAGCCAGCCGGGCAACCGGCTCGGGTCGTCGATGCGGTCGAGGTTCTCGACCAGCCGCAACCACGTGGTCTGCACCGCGTCGGCCGAGTCGGCCGTACCCATCCGGTAGCCGCGAGCGATGGACCACAGGAGTCCGGTGTACTGCTCGACGATCGCGTTCCACGCCGCCCCGTCACCGGCGGCTGCGGCCGCGAGGAGAGCGCTCGGGTCTTCGCCCATGCAGGTCCCCTCGTGGTCAGGGTTCGATCGTGGCCTCCGTTGTACTGATTGTGCCGCAGGTCGCACGTGTTGACGTTGCGCCTGTCGGGGCAGGAGTGCCGAGCCGTCCTGACGGCCGGGGCCCGGTGTCGGAGCCTGGTCGGGGAGAGTGTTCATGCGCACGGTCTCCTGAGGCGTGGCCCGCCCCGCCTGATACGTGTGCTGGGCCGGAGGCTGCGGCATCACGGGTCAGCCGGACGAGGCCGAGCATGATCAGCCCGCCGCCGAGCAGCTGCGCGAAGGACGGGGTCCCGCGGCCGAAGACCGCGGCGCTGGCCACCCCGATCACCGGGATCAGGTTCAGACCGACCGCAGCGACGGCCGGACGCACGGCACCGGCGGCGCCGGACCACAGCACGAAGGGGACGGCGAAGCCGAGGACGCCGGCGAGCAGCGCGAGTCCCCAGACGCCGGCGGGCGCAGACCCGAAGCGGCTCCCCTGCGTGGCCCATGACCAGAGCACGTACGGGAGCACGAGCACGAGGGCGGCGACGCCCTGCTTGAAGACGAGGACCACCGGGTCGGCTCCCAGGGAGTACCGGCGGGAGGCGAGGAAGTAGCCGGCGGCGACGAACGCGGCGAGCGTCACGAACACGTTGCCGGACACCGCGGTCGACGAGCTNCCGTCACCGTGGCCGAGCAGTGCCACGACAGCGGCGCCGGCCAGCCCGAGCCCGAGCGCCGACCACTCTGCGCGGCGGATCCGTTCGCGCATGAACAGCCAGGCCAGCAGCACCGCGAAGACGCTCTCCAAGGACAGGAGCAGCGATCCGGCCGCCGCGGTCGTGCGGGCCAGCCCGAGGTTGGCGAGCAGGTAGGCGCCCGCAGGCTCGAGAGCGCCGAGGACGGTGGCACCCCGCCACGGTGCCGCCGACAGCGGCCGGCGGGTCAGCAGGACCACGAGACCGACGACGAGGGTGCCGGACCCGATCTCGGCGAACAGGACGTCGGCGGGGGACAGCGTGGCCAGGGCGGCGTCGCTCACGGTGACCGAGACGCCCCAGCTCACCATGGCGAGAACGAGGGCGACGTGCGCGCGCCTCATGGTTGATCAGCTCCTGTGTTCGGGTTCTAACCAGCAATCTATCCTAAGCCGGTTAGAAGCGCTAGAATGGGCACCGTGCCGGAGCAGCGATGACAGCGAAGGGCGAGCTTCCCGACCAGCTCGGTGGCCGGCTCTGCCTCGACTTCCTCAACTCGGTCGACCCGAGGCATGCGGCCGGGCGACACGAGTTCTTCACCTCGTACGCCGACCTGCTGGCCTGGGGGCGGTCGGTCGAGGTGCTGCCACCCGGGGCGCTCCGGACCCTGACCCACCGCGCCGCCGCAGACCCCGCGGCCGCTGCGGCGGCGCACCGGTACGCGCTGGCTTTCCGGGAGTCGCTCTACCAGGTCGTGGCCGCCTCGCTCGAGGGGCGGCAGGTGTTCCCGGACGATCTCGCGAGGGTCAACCGCGTGCTGCGGCGCGCGACCGGCCGGCATCAGCTGCTCCCTGGCACCCCGGGCGGTGTACGCGACGGATGGGTGCTGACCGGCGACCTGGACGAGCTGCTGTGGCCGGTCGCCGTCGACGCTTGGGACGTGCTGACCGGCCCGTCGCTGGAACGTGTGCACGAGTGCCCCGGCGACGACGGCGCCTGTGGCTGGCTGTTCTTGGACACCTCCAGGAGCGGTACGCGGCGCTGGTGCGACATGCGTACGTGCGGCAACAGGGCCAAGGTGCGCGCCCACTACCGCGCGCGGACCCCGTCGTCCACAGCCGGCTGACGGCGCTCGGCCTGTCCACAGCGGCGTGATCGCCCCCGNCCGCGGCGGGTGCGGCGGGGCAGGCTCTGGGTCGTCGGCCCCGGTGGGGGGCCCGGGAGGAGCGCGAGTCGTGAACGAGACCACCATGACGCTGATCGGCAACGTGGCGACGGAGATCAGGTCGGCGCGCAGCCGGGAGGGCGTGGCCATCGCCAGCTTCCGGGTCGCGTCGACCACCCGGCGGTTCGAGCGGGGCAAGGGCTGGACCGACGTGGACACGATCTTCGTCACGGTGGTCTGCTGGCGCCAGCTCGCGGAGCACGTCGCGAGCTCGTTCGCCAAGGGCGAGCCGATCATCGTCACCGGCAGGCTCCGCATGCGGCAGTGGTCCACCGACGACGGGCGCTCGGGCACCGCGGTGGAGCTCGAGGCGCAGGCCGCCGGGCACGACCTCAACCGGGGGGTGGCTGCGTTCACCCGCTCCCAGTCGCGTCCGGTCGAGCGGCCCGGACGCAGCGAGGCCGACGAGCTCGCCGAGTCGATCGCGCGGGAGCCGTTGGAGCTGCCCGACGATCGAAGCGACGGCGACCGGGTCGGTGCGCGGGCGACCGAGTCGCCGG
>JGI24140J50213_10000075_pt1 | contig 39079 bp, 31 predicted proteins | sample BarGraIncu00222A_FD_50213 | JGI IMG/M metagenome (IMG submission 50213)
GAGTTATGCGGCGGGCCGCAAGACCGAGCATCGCAGGGAAGTCGCAGCGAAGCGCAGACCGCCTCAGCGAAGTGCCCCGGCCTGCCCGGACGGGCCTTTGCCGCGCTGAACCGCACGCAAGAGAAGACGCGTCGTACGACTCGGCTCTCATCCTAGTTCCCCCCGGCCGCCTGATCGTTCTTGACCAGATGCACGCGCAACTGGCCGAGCTGGGTGTAGAGCTGCTGCACGGTGCGCGCGTCGAGGCCGGAGAAGAGATCGAGGATCCAGCCTTCATGCTCGCGCGCCATCGTCTCGAAGTGGCGCCGGCCCTTCGGCGTCAGGCGGACGATCCAGGCGCGCCGGTCCTGCGGGCTGCTCTCGCGAACGACCATGCCTTCTTTCGCCAGGTCGTCGGTGAGGCCGGTGACGTTGCCGCCCGTCACCATCAGGTAGCGCGACAGGTCGCGCATCTTCATTCCGTCCTTGTAGCGATAGAGCTGCGCCAGGTAGTCGAAGCGCGCCAGCGAGATGTCGAAGCGCTCGCGCAGGCGCCGCCGGATCTCCGCCTCGATCTGCGTCGTGCTCGCGAGCATGCGCAGCCAGAGCCTGAGCGCGGCGTGGTCGGCGTGGCCGGCGCGCGCTTCGTGGCCGAGCTCCTGCGCATCCTCGAGGAGCGCGTGCGAAGGGTCGTTCTGTTTCATGGTTCTGCTGGTGGTCAAACGCCGAGGGCTCGGTTCGCCTGCTCGAGCGCCGACAGGCCCGCGCCCTGCGCCTGCATGGCGCGCTCGCGCTCGAGGTTGCGCTCGAGCTGCTGCTTCGCCGAGCGGTACTGCTTCGGCCAGGCGACGTCGGTGTAGCCGATCTTGGCCGACTCGAGCAGCGTCCACGCCGGATTCGCCAGGTGCGGCCGGGCGATGGCGCACAGGTCGGCGCGGCCGGCGGCGATGATGCTGTTGACGTGATCGGCCTCCGAGATCGCGCCGACCGCGATCGTCGGGATGCCGGCTTCGTTGCGGATGCGGTCGGCAAAAGGCGTCTGGTACATGCGACCGTAGACCGGCTGCTGGAGCTTGCTGACCTGGCCCGACGAGCAGTCGATCAGGTCGGCGCCGGCCGCCTTGAAGGCGCGCGCGATCTCGACCGCGTCGTCGGGAGTGATGCCGCCCTCGACCCAGTCGTGCGCCGAGATGCGCACCGAGATCGGCAGGTCTTTCGGCCAGGCCTCGCGGACCGCGTGGAAGACTTCGAGCGGATAGCGCAGCCGGTTCGCGAGCGAGCCGCCGTACTCGTCGGTGCGCTGGTTCGTCAGCGGCGAGATGAACGACGACAGCAGGTAGCCGTGCGCGCAGTGCAGCTCGAGCCAGTCGAAGCCGGCCTCGGCGGCGTAGCGCGTCGAGCGCACGAAGTCGTCGCGGACGCGGTCCATCTCGGCCCGCGTCATCGCCCGCGACCAGTCGCTCACGCCATCGAGGAACTGCTGCGGCGACGCCGATACGAGCGGCCAGTTGCCGCTTTCCAGCGGCAGGTCCTCGCCTTCCCAGGGCACGCGGGTCGAGCCCTTGGCGCCGGAGTGGCCGAGCTGCATCGCGATCTTCGCGTCGCTGTTCGCGTGGACGAAGTCGACGATGCGCTTCCAGGCGTCGCGCTGCGCCGTGTTCCACAGCCCCGGGCACGCGGGCGTGATGCGCGCCTCGGGCGAGGGGCACGTCATCTCGGCGACGACCATGCCGGCACCGCCCATCGCGCGCGCGCCGAGGTGGACGAGGTGGAAGTCGCCGGGAATGCCGTCCTTGCACGAGTACTGCGCCATCGGCGAGACGACGACGCGGTTCTTCAGCGTCACTCCGCGCACCGTGAACGGCGTCAGCATCGGCGGAATCGAGTGCTGCAGCGCGCCGCGCACGACGCCGGCGGCGTCGGCGATCCAGTCCTCGTAGTCCTCGACGTAGTCCTTGTCGCGCAGGCGCAGGTTCTCGTGGCTGATGCGCTGGCTACGCGTCAGCAGCGAATAGGCGAACTGCTCGGGCGGCAGGTTGACGTAGCGGTCGACGTGCTCGAACCATTCGGTCGAGTTGCGCGCCGCGTTCTGGATCTTCAGCACCTCGACGCTGCGCACGTCCTCGTAGTGGCGCAGGGCGGCGGCGAGGTCGCCCGGGTGCTTGCCGATGGAGCGCGCCAGCTCGATCGAATCCTCGAGAGCGAGCTTGGTCCCCGAACCGATCGAGAAGTGCGCCGTGTGCGCGGCGTCGCCCATCAGCACGACTGGAGCGCGGCCGTTGTCGTGGACCCAGGTCTTGCAGATGACGCGCGGGAAGCGGATCCACTGTGTCGAGCCGCGCAGGTGGCTGGCGTTCGACATCAGGGCGTGGCCGTCGAGGTACTTCGCGAAAAGCTTCTCGCAGAAGGCGATCGCGTCTTCCTTTTCCATCGTCTCGAGGCCGGCGGCGCGCCAGACGCGCTCCGGCGTCTCGACGATAAAGGTCGAGGTCTCGTCGTCGAAGCGATAGGCGTGGGCCTGGAACCAGCCCCAGGGCGTCTCCTCGAAGGCGAAGGTGAAGGCCTCGAACAACTTGTGCGTTCCGAGCCAGACGAAGCGGCAGTCGCGCACGTCGATGTCCGGCCGGTAGGTTTCGGCGTGCTTCGCGCGGATGCGGCTGTTCAGGCCGTCGCTGGCGATGATCAGGTCGGCGTCGGTGTACTGCGAGTCGTCCTGCACGTCGGTCTCGAAGACGAGCTTGACGCCGAGGTCTTCGCAGCGGCGCTGCAGGATGTTGAGCAGGCGCTTGCGCCCGATGCCGCAGAAGCCGTGCCCGCCCGAGCGGATCTTGTGACCGCGGATATTGACCTCGATGTCGTCCCAGTGGTTGAAGGCGCCGAGGATCTCGGCCGCCGTCGGCGCGTCGGCCGCCTGCAGGTTGCCGAGCGTCTGGTCGGAGAAGACGACGCCCCAGCCGAAGGTGTCGTACGGTCGATTCCGCTCGACGACGGTGATGTCGTGGGCGGGGTCCTGCTGCTTCATCAACAGCGCGAAATAGAGGCCCGAGGGACCCCCGCCGATGCAGACGATCTTCATGAGGCCTGAATAGTTTAGTAGTAAAGCAGTCTAGTGGAAGAAGCGCCGCCTGGCAAGTCGAAAGTGACCGTCCGCGCGTCAGCCGGCGGCATCGCGGCGGGCGACACGGTCCCACGCGGTGGCGGTGATGCCTCGCTCGCGCAGCCGGAATTTCTGCACCTTGCCGTTCTCCGTCCGCGGCAGCTCGGCGACGACGTCGATGTAGCGCGGGATCGCGAAGCGCGGCAGGCGCGACTCGCAATGGCGGGCGATCTCGGCGGCGTCGATCGCCTGCCCGGGGCGGGCGACGAGCGCCGCCATGACGTCGTCCTCGCCGAGCTCGCTGGCGACCGGATAGACCGCCGCGGCGGCGACCGCCGGGTGGCCGAGCAGCGCCTGCTCGACCTCGTACGACGAGATGTTCTCGCCGCGCCGGCGGATCGAGTCCTTCAGGCGGTCGACGAAGCGAAACGCCCCGTCGGCGTCGCGGACGACGCGGTCGCCGGTGTGGAACCAGAGGTTGCGCCAGGCGCGCACCGTCTCCTCCGGCCGGTTGAAGTAGCCGCCCGAGAAGGCGAACGGCGCGTCGGCGCGCAGCACGAGCTCGCCGGCCTGGCCGTCGGGGAGCACCGCGTCGTGCTCGTCGACGACGCGCGCGTCGAACCCGGGCTGCAGCCACCCCATCCTGCCGTCGCTGGGCGCATCGGCGGGGCGGGCGATGACGAAGTTGGTCTCGGTCGAGCCGTAGCCTTCGACCAGCGCGACGCCGGTACGCGCCCGAAACGCCTGGCCCGCCGCCGCCGGAACGCCGGGACCGAGGCCGATGCGGACGCGATGCGTGCGCTCGGCGTCGCTCTCCGGCTGCGCCAGCAGGATCGGCACCATCGCCCCGAGCAGGTAGACGACGGTGGCCTCGGCGGCGTGCATCGCCGGCCAGAAGCCCGAGACGGAGAAGCGAGCCTCGAAGACGACGCGGGCGCCGCTCAGCGCCGCCTGCGCGTAGCAGTTGAGCGCGTTGATGTGAAAGAGCGGCAGCGTCGTGCACAGCACGTCGTCGGCCGTGACGCCGAGGATGCGCGCCGTGTTCTCGCCCCAGGCGTGGAACTGCGCGTGCGGGCAGGTCACGCCCTTGGCCGGGCCGGTCGTCCCCGAGGTGTAGAGGATCGCCAGCGTCTCGCCGGGAAGGACCTCGGCCGGTGCGGTCGAGTCCGCCTCGGTCGGGAACAGACGGCTCGGCAACGACGGCGCGACGACGCCGGGCACGGCGTCGCCGACGATCCAGATCGATTGCAGCGCGGTGCGACGGAGGTCGGTGGGCGCGAGCCGTTCGACGAGCCCGGCCTCGATCACGAGCAAGCGCGCGCCGCTGTCGGCCAGGACGTACTCGATCTGCGGCCCCATCGACGCCGTGTTGATCGGCACCGCCGCCGCACCGATCCAGCCGCAACCGAGGACGACCTCGAGCAGCTCGACCCGGTTGCCGCTCAGCACCGCGACCCGGTCGCCGCGCTCGATCCCGGCGCGCCGCAGCGCCGCGCCGCAGCGCGCCGCAGCAGCGGCAGCGTCGCGGTGCGACCAGCGCGCGCCGGCGATCGAAAGGAACGGACGATCGCCGAAGCGCCCGGCCTGGCCCAGGAGCATCGCCGGCAGCGTCCGCGGCCACACCGCGGCCAGGCCAGGCGCAACGGATGCGGCGTGCTCAGCCATGGTCGTCGGTGCCTCCGCCCAGGTAGGTCGCCTGCACGCGCGGATCGCCGGCCAGCTCGGCCGACGCGCCGCTCAGCGCGATCTCGCCGGTCTCGAGCACGTAGCCGTGGTCGGAGGTCTCGAGAGCGGCGCGCGCGTTCTGCTCGACGAGCAGGATCGCGACGCCTTCGTCGCGCAGGCCGCGAACGATCGTCAGGATGTCGCGAACGATCAGCGGCGCCAGTCCCAGGCTCGGCTCGTCGAGCATCAACAGGCGCGGCGCCGACATCAGCGCGCGGCCGAGCGCAAGCATCTGCCGCTCGCCTCCCGACAAGGTGCTCGCCATCTGCGAGCGTCGTTCGGCCAGTCGCGGAAAGCGCGCGTACACCGCGTCGATGCGCTGCTTCAGCGCCGCGTGGCCGAGCCTTCTCGCGTAGGCGCCGAGGCGCAGGTTGTCGATGACGCTCAACGCGCTGAACAGCTCGCGCTTTTCCGGCACCAGGACGAGGCCCCGCTCGACGCGCGCCTCGACGTCGAGCTCGTGCAGCGAGTCGCCCTCGAAGCGCAGCGTTCCGCGGCTCGGCAGGAGGCCCATCGCCGCGGCGAGCAGCGTCGTCTTGCCGGCGCCGTTCGGCCCGATCACCGAGACGATCTGCCCCGGCAGCAAGGTCAGCGAGACGCCGCGCACCGCTTCGACCTGGCCGTAGGAGACGTGCAGATCGCCGATCTCGAGCATCGGCGTCGTCATGTCGCGACCTCCGGAATCGCCGCACCATCGTCGTCGAGGCTGCCGCCCAGGTACGCCGCCTGCACGCGCGGGTCGGCGCGGACGACGGCAGGAACGCCCTCGACAAGCTTGGAGCCGAAGTCCATGACGATCAGCCGATCGACGAGCTTCATCACGAAGTCCATGTCGTGCTCGACGATCAGGATCGTCACGCCTTCGCCGCGCAGGCGGTGCAGCATCGCGGCGAGCGCCTGCTTCTCGGCGCGGCGCAGACCCGCGGCCGGCTCGTCGAGAACGAGGAGGACCGGGTCGGCGGCGAGGGCGCGGCCGATCTCGAGGATGCGCTGCGTTCCCAGCGGCAGGTTGCCGGCGAGCTCGTGGCCGCGCCCGCCGAGGCCGATGCGCTCGAGCTGGCGGCGCGCTTCGGCGGCGATCTGCCGCTCCTCGCCGCGCTCGAGGCGCAGGCCTGCGCGCAGCACGCCGGCGCGACCGCGCGCGTGAGCACCGAGCGCGACGTTGTCGAGCAGGCTCATGCGCGGCCTGAGCTTGACGTGCTGGAAGGTGCGCGCGATCCCGAGCCGGGCGATCTTCTGCTGCGTCATGCCGGTGAGGTCGCGGCCGACGAAGCTCACCTGCCCCGAGGTCATGCGCAACGTTCCTGTCAGGAGGTTGAACATCGTCGACTTGCCGGCACCGTTCGGCCCGATCAGGCCGAGGATCTCGCCGGCACGCACCTCGAAGCTCACGTCGTCGACCGCGACCAGACCACCGAAGCGCTTGACGGCGCGCGAGACCTTCAGCAGCGCGCTGCCGCGCTCGGGCATCGCCCGCTTCGGCAGCGGCGTCGCCGCCGCCTCGGGCGCCGGCTCGAGGTCGCGATCGGGGAAGCGCTGCCGGAACCGGCGCGCCACGAATCCGGTCAGTCCGGCACGCGCGTGGTGCAGGAGCAGGATGAAGATGACGCTGAAGGCGACGGCCTCGAGCCGCGCCCCCTGCATCGAGAGCAGCGGCAGCACGTCCTGCAGCGAGTTCTTCAGCAGCAGCACGAGACCCGAGCCGACGATCGCGCCGGCGATCTGGCCGAGCCCGCCCGCCACGACCATCAGCAGGTACTCGATCGAGGCGCGGACGTCGAAGGGCGTCGGCGCGACGAAGCGGTTCAGGTGCGCGTAGAGCCAGCCGGCGAATCCCGCGAGCAGCGCCGCCGTGACGAAGAGGACGAGGCGGACGCGAAAGGCGTCGGCACCGACGCTGGCGAGCAGCGTCGCGCCACCGCGCAGGCTGCGGATCGCGCGGCCGGCGCGCGAGTGCAGGAGGTTGCGGCTGAACAGGCAGGCGCCGCCGACGAGCAGCCAGATGAGGTAGTAGATCGCGCGCGGCTCGAGCAGCGACCACGAGCCCACCCGGATCGCCGGGATTCCGGAGATCCCGGTATGGCTGCCGAGCGCGTCGAGGTTGCCGAACAGGAGCGGGATCGACAGGCCCCAGGCGATCGTGCTGAGCGGCAGGTAGTGGCCGCCCAGGCGCAGCGTCAGCGTCCCGATCACGAGCGCAGCGAGGCCGGTCAGGGCGAGGGCGAAGACGAGGCCGAGCCACGGCGAGGCGCCGTGCACGGTCGTGAGCCAGGCTGTTGCGTACGCCGCGACGCCGACGAACGCCGCCTGGCCGAACGAGGTCGCGCCGCCGATGCCGGTGAGCAGGATGAGGCCGAGGGCCACGAGCGCGCCGATGCCGATGTCGTTGAGCAGCGAGACCGCGAACGAGCCGAGGACGAGCGGCGCGATCGCGAGCAGCACGACGGCGAGCGCGAGCGCGGCGCGGCGCACGGTGCGTCCGTCGGTGCTGCCGTTCACTCGTCGATCTCCTCTTCGTCCTCGTCGGTCTGCGTCGCCAGCCACGAGCGCAGCAGCAGCACGGGGATGAGCAGGCTGAAGACGAGCACGTCCTTCATCTCGCCGCTCCAGAACGACGCGAAGCTCTCGAAGATGCCGACGGCGATGGCGCCGAGCGCTGTCAGTGGATAGCTGACAAGGCCGCCGATGATCGCCGCGATGAACGCCTTCAGGCCGAGGATGAAGCCCGAGTCGTAGTACATCGTCGTCACCGGGGCGATCAGGACGCCGATCATTCCGGCGAGCAGCGACGCTCCGGTGTACGCGAGCATGGCGGTCTTCGCCGGGCGGATGCCGACCAGGCGCGCACCGACCCGGTTGACCGCGGTCGCGCGCAGCGCCTTGCCGGTCAGCGTGTGCTCGAAGAACAGGAAGAACAGGCCGCTCAGCACGAGCGCCGAAGCGACCATCAGCAGCGTCTGGCCACCGATCGAGTAGCCCTCGGCGATCGTCCAGGTCGCGTCGACGAGCGGATGCGTGCGAGAGCCTTCCGGGCCGAAGAAGAGGAGCCCCAGGCCGGAGAGCAGGAAGTGCAACGCCAGCGAGACGATCAACAGGACCAGCACCGACGCGTCCGCGATCGGCTGCAGCGTCAGGCGGGCGAGCAGCGGCGCGATCGGAACGACCAGCGCGATCGCCGCGACGACCTGCAGCCAGCCCGGGCCGTGCGCCGCGGAGACGGCCCACGCCAGGGCACAGGGAAGTAACGGCAGCACGCCCCAGGCGACGATCGCCTTGGGGACCTGCGCGATGCGACGCTGGCGGACGCAGCCGACGATCTCGGCGACGAGCGCCAGCGCCGCCAGCGTCAGCACCAGGCCGATCGTCGGCGGCAGGTGGTTCGTCTCGAACGCCGCGAGGCTCAGCGCCGCGAACGCGGCGATATCGCCGAAGGGAACGAAGACGACTCGGGTGACGGAAAAGATCAGGACGAGGCCGAGCCCGGCGAGCAGGTAGATCGCACCCGTCGCGATCCCGTCGGTCGACAGGATGAAGGCGATGTCCCAGCTCATGGCTCGGCGTCGTCTTGCACGAGCGCGGTAGGCCCCGCCCCGGCCGCAGGCGGCCCGGCGTTGCCCACGCCTACGCCATCAGTGCACCAGCACCCACTTGCCCTGGTCGAGGCGAACCACCTCACGGGCGCGATCGTCGACGCCGTAGCGGCTGTCGGGGTGGAAGTTATAGACGCCATGCGTGCCGACGACTTCCTTGGTGCTCGTGATCGCGTTGTGCAGCGCTTCGCGGAACGCCGGCGTTCCGGGCTCGGCCTTCGTGACGGCGCGCGCAGCGGCGTCGGCGAAGACGAGCCAGGCGTCGAAGGCGTACGCCGAGAAGGCGTCGGTGCTCGGCGTACCGTTGACCTTCAGGTAGGCGGCGCGGAAGTCCTCGCCCATCTTGCGGATCGGGCTGCCGGCGGGCAGCTGGTCGACGACGACGACCGGGCCGGTCGATGAGATCAGACCTTGCGCCGATTCACCGGCGACGCGGACGAAGTCGGGGTTGATGAGCCCGTGGTTGCCGTAGATGTGGCCCTTGTAGCCGCGCCTGGCGAGCTCGAGGTAGGGCAGCGCGCCGGGCGTCCCCGAGCCGCCAGTCATCACGGCGTCGGGATGGGCGGCGATGATCTTGAGGATCTGCCCGCTCACCGACGTATCGGGCCGCGCATAGCGCTCGTTGGTCACGACTTTGATGTCGGTGCCTTCGGTGCCTTTCATCAGGGCGTTGTAGACGAGGTCGCCCCAGGCGTCGGAAAAGCCGATGAAGGCAACCGTCTTGTCGCCCGCCTTCTTCATCTGCGCGATGACGGCGTTGACCATGATGTCGGTCGGCTGCGGGATCGCGATGACCCAGGCGCCCTCGGGGCCGGCCAGGCCGATCGGCGTCAGCGCGATCATCGGCACCTTGCTCTCGCGCGAGACGGCGGCGATCGCCATCGACGACGGAACGCCGGCCGAGCCGATCAGGATGTCGACCTTGTCTTCCTCGATCAGCTTTCTCGCGTTGCGCCCGGCGGTTGCCGGATCCGACGCGTCGTCGAGAACGATCAGCTGGACCTTGCGCCCCGCGACCTCGGGCTTGTAGGCGAGCGCCGCCTGCATTCCCTTGCTGTAGGGGATGCCGATCGACGACGTCGGGCCCGACAGCGCCGTCACCAGACCGACCTTCAGGTCGGCGGCGGCGGCCGATGCGGCGAGGCCCGCGGCCAGCGCGACGCCGGCAGCGATACGAAGGACCTGTTTCATGAGTTCATCTCCTTGGGGTGAGCGGACGCCGGCCGATCGGCCGGCAAAGAGGAATCGATTCGCGAAGCCGTGAAGAGGCAGCGGTCGCCGCCGCTCGAACACGCGCAGGCGGTCTCGCGCGCGTTCGCGGCGCCGCCGAGGACGATGCCGGCGAGGCCCTGCAGCATCCCGGCGATCGCATGACAGGCCGGTCCGGTGCCAGGCCCGGCCGCCGCCGCGAAGGGGCTGTTGCGGACTTCGAGGGCGAGCGACTCGCCATCGCGCTCGAGGTGCCAGCGGCCCCAGCCGAGCGAAGCCGCCGCCGCTTCGACGACGCGCTGCAGCTGTTCCGTATCGACGCCCGGCTCGGCCGCGTAGGCGCGGAGGCTCTCGGCGCCGCGCGTCGCGACCGAACGGGCGAAGGCGTCGAGCGCTTCGGCGCGCGCCGGCGCGGGCAACTCGTCAAACAGGCCCATCAGCACGTCGGCACGCAGCAGCAGGTAGCGGCGAGAACCGTCGAGCACCTGGCCGTTGCCGGTGTCGATGTGCAGCCGCTCGTGCAAGGCCTGCATCGGCGTCTCAGATGAAGAGCTGGATCGCCGGCAAGGGGCGCTCCGGATTCAACAGGTCGACGCGCTTTTGCCGGATCTTCCAGGCCCCGTCGATGCGCGACAGGAGGTGGCGGCACGTTCCCGCGAGCATCAGCTCCTCGTCGCCGCGCGCCTCGACGTAGATGAAGGGCGTACGCAGGCGATGCGTCTCGACTTCGGCGCCCTGCGGGTCGCGCGGCTCGACGACGGAGCGCTGCAGCACGTGCTGGCAGCGGCTCGGCGGATGCTGCGAATGGGCGCGCGGGTTCTTCAGCCGCTCGACGCGCAGCGCGAGCAGCGCGCGGTCCTCGAAGGCGATCGAGTGATGGCCGGACGGGTCGGCCTGTCGCGCTCCCAGCAGCGGCACCCAGTAGTGGCCGTCTTCGGCGAACAGGGCGAGCCACTCGTCGTGGCGCCCGGCATCGAGCAGCGCCGCCTCGGCGGCGACGAAATCGGCGAGCTCGCGCTCGAGGGCGGCGTCGATTGACGCCCCAACGCTTGCGGCTGAAGCCGCTGCGCTGCCCCCCGAGGGGGCGCTCGCGCCTTGGGGCGGCCCGGCGGCGCGCATCACGCGTCCATGTCCAGCGTCATGAAGTGCGCCCAGGCGCGGTACTGATTGCGCATCAGCAACTCGTTCGTCCCGTTCGTCTCGATCGTTCCCCCCGCCAGCTCGGCCGGATCGAACCCGCGCTGCAGGCTGACCCACGGGTTGCCCGCGGCGCGCAGGCCGCGCTGGATGCTCTCGAAGAGATGGACGTCGTCGTGCGCGACGACCGACATCGGCGAGAAGACGAGGCGGTTGTAGCTGAGCGAGCGCTCGAACAGCAGCTCCGGCGCACCGGCGACGCGAAAGCTCCACGCCTCGATCAGCGTCCGATCGCCGCCGAGCGGCCGGATGACGCGGATCGCCTGCGGCGAACCCTTCAGCGCCAGGCTCGGGAAGAGCACGGCGTTCTGCGGCGAACGCTCGAGGATCTCGGCGGCGCGCTCGGCGCCGTGGGCGGCGCGCATCGCCGCCTCGTAATCCGGCAGTTGCGCATACCCGGAGTGGATGCTGAAGCGGGTGCCGAGCACGCTGTGCCCGTTCGGATAGGCGCGGCCGCCCATGCGATCGAAGAATTCGTAGCCGGCGCCGAACGGCAGGATCTGCTCCATCGCCATCGGCTTCGGTTCGTCAGCGCCGCGGTCGCCCCATTGGCCCTGCGCCGCGTCGACGGCCGACTGGTGCGTCGACATCGGGTGCACCGTGTCGTTGATGTTCTCGAGATACATCTTCCAGTTGCAGCGGATCACGTTGCGCAGGCACCCGCCGGCGATCTCGAGGCGGCCGAGCGGCGAGCGGTCGACCAGGTTATCGATCGAGCGCAGCGCCGCGCCGAAGTAGGTCTCGAAGTCGGGGCCGGCGTCGCCCGGCTTGACGAAGACGAAATCGCGATGCACCGCGACGTGGCGAAGCGCCGTCATGCCACGGCCCGACTCGCATTCGCGAAGGCGCGTTCCGTCGTAGCCGGCTTTCAGCGGCAGGCCCATCGGCGTGCCGTCGAGGCGATAGGTCCAGGCGTGGTACGGGCAGCGGAAATGCCGGCCGACGTTGCCGCTGGCGTCGCTGACGAGACGCGTCCCCTTGTGCGCGCAGCGGTTGTAGAGGACGCGGATGGCGCCGTCGGCCTGGCGCACCATGACCAGCGGCAGGCCGGCGATCTCCTGCGTAAGGTAGTCGCCCGGCTGCGGCACCTGGCTGGCATGACCCAGGTAGCTCCAGGTGTTGGCGAAGAAATGGCGCTGCTCGAGCGCGTAGACCTCCTCGCTCAGGTAGACGTCGCGATGGACGCGATCGTCCTCGACGAGCGCCAGGATCGCGTCGCGCGCCGTGGCGCGGGCGGGCCGCAGCTCCGGGTCGATCCTCGAATGAGCTTCCATCGTCAATTATTCAGTTGTCAAGCAGTTTAGAGGAACGGCGCGTCGCCCACAAGGGGTGCGCGACCTAGGGCAGGCCCCTACGGCCTTAGAGCGTCAGGCTGCCGACGCTCGTTCCGCCGCAGACGTAGAGGACCTGGCCGGTGACGAAGCCTGCCGCCGGGTCGGTGAAGAACGCGACGGCGCGCGCCACGTCGGCCGCCTCACCTAGGCGTTTCACGGGAACAGCGGCGGCGAGGGCGCGCTCCTTCTCGCTCTGTGCCGGGACGACCTCGAAGAACATGTCGGTGCGGATCGGCCCCGGCGCGACGACGTTGACGGTGATGCCGTCGCTCGCCAGCTCGAGCGCCCAGGTGCGCGCCATGCCGAGCATGCCGGCCTTGGTCGCCGAGTAGCTGGTTCGCGTCGCCAGCCCGACGGCGGCACGCGACGACAGCAGGACGACGCGGCCGAAGCGCGCCGCCCGCATCGCCGGCAACGTCGCCTGCAGCAGCTGGATCGCGCAGCCCAGGTGCAGCTCGACGAGCGCGTCGAGGTCGTCGAGCTTGACGTCGGCGACGAGCGCCGGGCGGATCACGCCGGCGTTGTGAACCAGCGTCGTCACCTCGAAGCGGCGCCCCAGCTCGGCGGCGGCCTCGGCCGTCGCGGCGCGGTCGATCAGGTCGACCTCGATGCTGTGCAGCTTCGGGTGCGCGATCGGGCAGGCGCGCCGCGCCAGCGAAACGACCTCGTAGCCATCGGCAAGCAGCCGCTCGCAGATGGCCAGGCCGATCCCCGCGCTGCCGCCGGTCACGGCGGCGACCCGCGGGCCGTCGGTCACGCCGCTTCCTCGACGAGCGCGAGCACGCGCAGCGGGCTGCCGCTGCCCTTCTCGATCTTCAGCGGCGGGCAGAGCAGCACCGCGCCGGTCGGCGGCAGCAGGTCGAGGTTGGCCAGGCACTGCAGCCCGTAGCGGCCGGCGCCGTGCATGTAGTAATGGCACGGGTACGGCGGCCTCAGGTGGTAGCCCTGCCCGGCGTCGGTGCCGATCGCCTCCGAGCCGAAGCCGAGGACGCCGCGCTGCTCGACGAGGAACTGCACCGCCTCCGAGCTCGGGCCCGGCGTGTGCTGCCCGGTCTCGTCGAAGTTCTGGTACGCCTCGGGGTCGGTGCGCTTCGACCAGTCGGTGCGCATCAGAAACCACGCGCCTTCAGGAACGCGGCCGTGCGCCGCCTCGAAGCGCCCGATGTCGTCGACCGTCAGCAGGTAGTCGGAATTCGCCTTGACCTGCTCGGAGCAGTCGATCACGCACGCCGGAGCGACGAAGTGCTGCGCCGGAATCGTGTCGACCGAGTTGTTGGGCAGGTCGCGCCCCGAGATCCAGTGGATCGGCGCGTCGAAGTGCGTGCCGGTGTGCTCGCCGCAGGAGAAGTTGTTCCAGTACCAGCCCGGCCCGCGTGCGTCGTAGCTCGACACTTCCTCGATCCGGAACGGCCAGCACTGCCCCATCTCGGGAGGCAGAGCGATCTGCGGAAAATCGGGCGACAGCGTCTGCGTCAGGTCGACGACGCGGATGCGCCGGCTGGCGAGCGCCGAGACGAGCTGGCCGAGGAGCGAGGGCTGGGCGGCAGCGACGGTCTTCGGCTTCCTCGTCGCGGCCGCGGTGGTGGCGGAGTTCATGGGACGAATCGTCGCACGAGTCGCGGCCGATCGTCCTCGCCGACGCCGAGGCGGGACGCGACGGTCGTGCCCCCGGGCGCCCGCACTGGCGAGCCGCGACGGCCGCCATGCGCCGTCGCGGCACGGCTATGAGCGCCCGAACTTCTTGTCGTAGATGTCGACCAGCTTCGGGTCCGGCTTCTGCACCGGGATGCTGGCGGCCGAGAGCTTGCGCGAGCTGTAGTTGTCCTGCAGACGCATGTAGTCGCTCGTCCAGCGGTACTGCAGGTCCTCGAGCTGCTTGCACAGCTTGCGGCCATCGGTCCGCTCGTCGACTCTCATCGTCGGCTGGCTGTTGAGCTGCATCATCAGCGCCATCTGTTCGCCGAAATACTGTTGGCACAGCTTGATGAGGCGATTGCCTTCCTCGGCGAGGACCTTCGGATCCTTGTCGGCATTCAGGTCGCCACCGTAGCCCTTGATGCCCCTGAACAGCATGCTGCGGGCGTTGTTCACCGCCTGCAGCATCTCCGCCTTCGTGCCTTTGTCGTTGAAGTCGCCGCAGGCGGAGATCCGCGCGGTGATGCGATCGGCGATATCGGCGAGGCGCTTGCATTCCGCGGCGGCGGCCGGGTCGCCCTTCTTGTTGGCGAACGCGTTCATCTTGTCGTCGAGATGGTCGTCGGTGATGGTGTCGTAGTCGTCCTGGATGTCGCGCAGGCTGTCCGGGAACTCGAAGGCGTGGCCGCCGACCTGGTGGTAGCCGCCGCGTATCAGGAACTCGACCGTCTGACGACGGTCCGACGCATCTTTGCCGATGAACCGCGCCAGCTCTTCGGCCACTGCTCCGGGAGCGCCCTTGGCCTGGCGGATGGCGTTGCCGGCCTCGTACCAGTCCTTGTGCTCCTTGGGGTTGCGCGTCTGCGCCTTCCACCAGTCCCAGCTGCGGCAGCAGGCGCCGCCGATCTTCTTGAGCTCGGCGACGGTCATCTTCAGGCCGTGGACGTCGTGGGTCGCCGTGTCCGGCTCTTCGCCGCCGTCGGCGGCTTGTGTCAGCACGCCGCCGGAGGCCTTGCCCTCTTCCTTCTTGCCGTGCAGCTTGTCTTCGATCTGCTTCTTCTTCTTGTCCCGTGCGCGCTTGTTGTGGTTGTCGTTTTCCGTGTGCGTCAGCGTCAGCGAAGCGTCGTCGCTGGTGATCTCGGCCACCGCATCGTCGGACTCCGAATCGGCGAGCGGACCGAAGTTGCCTCCGTGGCCGTTGTGGCCGGCGACGCGCTTCTTGATCAGCTTGCCCGAGCCGTCGACCGTCGTGTCCTCGTCGACGCCGCTGTTCCAGGAGATGCCGGCGGTGGCCTTGCCCTTGCCGGCGGAGACGCCGGTCGTGTCGGAATCCGACTTGCCGGTCGTGTGGGTGAGAACCTTGATCTTGCCGCTGCCCTTGTTGGCCCCGATGAAGATCGCGTAGTCCTGCTCGTTCTTGCAGTGGCCGAGCCATTCGACCAGCTTGCCGTCGGGATCGTTCTTCGGATCGATCTCGATCGAATAGCCGAAGCGCGTCTCGTGGACGTGCGAGTGGCTCGCCCCGACGCCGTACAGCGACACCGACGCATCCGTCTTGCGGTTGTCGGAGCCGCTGCTGTCGACGTCGAGCACGCCTTTCTTGCCGCGCGTGACCTTGGTCTCGCGGGTGTGGGTGTCTGTGGCGCCGAGGTGGGCGCCGACCGGGCCATACGAGGCGTTCGCGCCGGCGCCGCGCGTCGACACTTCCTTCTTCCCGATCGAGTCGCCGACGTTCGTGAGCGCGTCGGTCGTCTCCTTCGTGATTCCCTTCTGGGCCTCGTACATCTGCTTCGCGGCGGTCCAGCTCTGGTTGACGCCCGCGGAGATGACCTTGAGCTCGAGCTCCGTTCCCGCGACCTTGCCGCCCTTCTTCGACGCGGCCTCGAGCGCCTTGGTGTAGCTGCCGAGCTGGGCTTCGGTGAGCTGGTGCGACACCGTCATGCTGCGCTCCTCGCTGGCGTTGACCTCGACCCCGACCGAGCCCTTCGAGCCTTCCTTCTTGCCGGCGCCGGCGGAAACGCCGACCGACGCCTCGAAGCTCACCGTCACGGTGACCGTATAGAGCGGCGGGTCGCCGGAAGGCTTGCTGACGTTGCAGAGGACGTTCGCGTCCAGACCGGCGACGACACCCGCCTGCATGCCGCCCTTCGACGTCACCGTCTTGCCGCCGCCGACGCCGCCGTGCGCGCCGTAGCCGTCCTTGCCGGCGATCACGCCGCCGTGGGCGCTCTTGTCGGTCGCCACCGACGTGCCGTTGGCACCGGTCTTGGTGACCGTGGTGCCCGTCTTGGCGGTGATCCGGCCATCTTCGCGCTCGATCTCGTTCTTCTTCGTCGTCGTCGTCGACGACCCGTCGAAGTTCGTCACCTTGGTCGTCTTCTCGTGCGCGCCGCCCTTGGCGCTGAACTCGCGCGCGTCGACATGCTCGACGCCCGACTTGCGCCCGTCGGCGAGCTCGATTTCGGTGGCCGTCTTCTTCTCCACCGACACCTTGCCGCCGGTAGTGACCGCGGTCTTCTTCTCCTCGCTGTTGCGCGCCGTCGAGCCGCCCGTGCGCACCTCGGTCTCGTGCGCGTGCTCCTTGGTGTAGCCGCCCACGCCGACGTGCTGCTTGTCGTGCACCGTGTCGGTCACGGCCTTGCCGTTCTCGTACGAGCTGGTCGTCACGGTCCGGTCGTGGTTGACGCTCTTCTTGTACGGGTCGAGGCCGGGGGCGCCCTTGACTTCGATCTCTTCGTCGAGCTTGGCCTTCGAGCCGCGCCGCGCCATGATGGCGAGCAACTCCTCGCGCTTGGTCCCGGGGCTGTCGAGGGCTTCGAGGTCGTCGTGGGCCTGGACCATCTCTTTCTCGGCCTGCGCCGTCCGCTTCTGCAGATCGGCCTGCTTGGCGACGAGCGCCTTCTTCTCGTCGCCCTGGGCCGAGGCGATCTTCGCCTCGATCAGGGGAGCGAGCTTTCGCATCTGGGCCAGGGCATCGCTCGTCTGCTTGCGCTTGGCCTCGATCTCGGCTTGCATCTTCTTCGACTCAGCGCGCAGCTTCGCCTCGTCGCCCTCGTCGGCTTCGTGCTTCGACGCCGACCTCGACGACTGGGCCTGCGGCACCGGTGCAGGGCCGCGCGGCGTCGTGTGCGCGCCGGGCGAACCCGACGCGGCATGCACAGGCAGGAAGCTCTTCGGCGTCGGCAGGCCAAGATGTTGAAGCAAGCTCATGTCGGAACCCTCGTCAGGCCGCGGCGGTGCGGTCCACGGTATAACGGAAACGCCGCGCAGAACCCGCCAAACCTGCTCGGCGGAGGGCCCCTCCGCCAGCCGGCGGCCCGCGATCGAGCGCATCCCTAGCGGTTGATCGACGTGAACAGCAGCATCCGCGCCTTGTCCCAGTCGCGCTGGACGGTACGCTCCGACACCTTGCGCAGCGCCGCGATCTCGCCGAAGGTGAGGCCGGCGAAGAACTTCAGCTCGACGAGCTCGGCGAGTGGCGGGTCGACGCTCGCCAGGTCCTGCAGCGCCAGGTCGAGGCTCAGGGTCCGGTCGCTGCCGAGCTCGCGCAGGTCGGCCATCGTTTCGTAGGCGACGAAGTCGAATTCGCCGCCGCGCTTCTGGCTGGTCTTTTCGCGGAGGTGGTCGATCACGATGTTGCGCATCACGCGCGCCGTGTAGCGAACGAGGTCGTCCTGCGTCGCGAAGCGCAGGTCCGCCGGCGCGAGGCGCAGCCACGCTTCGTGCAGCAAGGTCGTGGGGCCGAGCGTCAGGGCCCGTTGCCGGAACAACTCGCCGCGTGCCATGCGGCGCAGCTCGTGGTACAGCACCTCGAACCATTCGGCCGCGGTGTGCGTCGACCCCTCGGCATCGGGTCCCGTCGATCCGCCGGCGCCCGGGTGGGGGTCGTGGGTCATGGCGACCTTCTTCCTGCCGGGGCTCGCGCCGGGTCGCTCCACGCTGCCGATTCGCCCTGCTCTCCATGGTCGAGCGCCGCGAGTCGCGTCGCACTCTGCGCCGCCGGCGCCTGCGGGCTCAGCACGGCCTGCAACTGTGCAGCCGCCTCGCGAGCCGCGCTGCGCGCTTGCGTGGCGTGGCCCAGGGCTTCCTCGAGCTGCGCCTGTTCGAGCAGGCATCGTCCCATGAACTCGCTGGCCGGATAGCCGACCTGCCTGAGCTTTCCGGCGAGGGCGGTCGCGCGCTGCAGGGCCCGGCGCGCGTCGTCGAACCGACCCGCGAGCCGATGCTCCCTTGCGATCACGAGCCAGGGCCGGATGTCGGCGGCGCCCCGCGCCGAGGCAGCCTCGCGCGCCGTGAGCCGGGCTTGCAGCGCTTCGACCGGTGGTGCAGGCGCGGGCCCCTGCTCGAGCGCGAGCCAGATCGTCATCCACTCGTACTCGCCGCGCAAGGGCGCCGTCGGCGTCAGCAGCGGCTGCAACAGCTTCCAGGCGTCGGCGAGCAGCGTCGCGCAGCGCGGCCATGCACCCTGCTCGCAGGCGCCCCTCGCGGCGGACATCGCTACCGCTCCCGCCAGTCTGGGTCCTCCCCCTTTCGCCGCCGCGGCGATCGCGCGGTCGGCGAGCGCGGTCGCGTCGCCGGCGCCCAGGCGCGCTTGCAGATCGGCCAGACGGCCGAGCGAGTTGGGGCTCTCCTCCATGCCGTTGCGGCTGCGCAGGTCGACCGCATGCCGGTACGCATCCGCCGCCTCCCGCGTCTGGCCCCCCTCGTCGAGCAAGGCGCCGAGGTTGCTCGTGTAGATGGCGGCCCTGTTCGTGCCGGCCTCGCCGCCGGCTTGCAACTCGGCGAGCAGGCGCCGGTATTCGGCGGCGCCTTCGGCCCAGCGGCCCAACATTCCCAGCGCAGTCGCGCGTGCGGCGCGGGCACTCATCGCCGACAGGCGCAGGCTGGGCCGCGGCTCGCCGAACCAGGCGAGGGCGCGGTCGGCATCGGCCAATGCACCCTCGAGATCGCCCTCCAGTCGGCGAAGATGCGAGCGCCCGGTCAGGCAATTGGCGACCGCGGAATCGGTGTGATCGTCCTGAGGCAGGAGCACGGCGATGGCGCGGTCCATCGTCGCCCGGAGCTCCGCGGGCTTCTTGTCGTAGGCATTGACCAGGGCGGTCTGGCAGTCGAGCACGGCGAGCGCACTGGGATCGCCCAGCCCGAGGACGATCTCGCGCGCACGGTCGAGCAGCGCGCGAGCTTCGGCATGCTTGCCCATTTCCGTGAGTTGGTACGCCACTTGCGAAAGTAACCGCGCTCGATGCTCGGGCGCCGAGGCGTACTGCTTGTCGATGAACTCGACCGCCCGCTGCATCATCTCCGCGGCGGTCAGCGGCTTGTTGCCCGACTCGCCGATCAGCTGAAAGAAGAGGCGTTGGCTGGCCTCCGAGAAGTCGAGCTCGTGCACCGTCCGGTCGCGCTCGCGCTCCGCGTGCGCGGCCGCGGCGCGGGCGCGCTCGGTCTCGTCGCCGGCGCGCCGGCGTTCGCGCTCGGCGGTAGCCGCGGCGGCCAGGGCGATGCCGCGTTGCGATTGCGCTTCGCCCGCGGCTTCGCTCGCGCGCGCCGCTTCGCGCTCGGCGACCTGCCTCTGCTCGTCGGCGATCACGCGCTGCCGCGCCGACTCGGCAGCCGCCGCCAGCGCTCGCCGCTCTTCCACGCGGGCGCGAGCCGCCTCCTCGGCCGTGCGCTCCGCTTGCCACAACGTGCTGGCGACGCCGAGCACGGCAACCGCTGCAGCAGCAGCAGCCAGGGCGACGCCGAGCCGGTTCCGCTGCACGAACTTCGAGAGCCGGTATGCCAGTGCATCGGGGCGCGCCGCGACCGGGCGATGCGCGAGATGCGCGCGCAGGTCGTCGGCAAAGGCCGACGCCGTGGCGTAACGCGCTGCCGGCTCCTTGCGCAGGGCCTTGGCGAGCACGTTGTCGAGGTCGCCGCCCAGCGCCCGGCGCCGATCCGGCGGGCCCACGGCGCTGGCGCGCGAAGGCGTGCCCTCGAGCGCCGCGCGCAGGTGCGCCAGCGGCGCGTCGCCGGCACGCACGCCGCGCGGGTTCGTCCCCGTCAGCAGCTCGAACAGCACGACGCCGAGCGCGTACACGTCGGTTGCCATGCTCAGCACGCCGCCATCGAACTGCTCGGGGGCGGCGTATTCCGGCGTGAGCGCGAACGCTCCCTCACGCGTGAGCCCGGGGCCTGCTTCGTCGCCGAGCAACCGCGCGATGCCGAAGTCGAGCAGCTTCACGCGGCCGGCCTCGTCGACCAGGATGTTCGACGGCTTGAGGTCGCGGTGGATCACGAGCTGGCTGTGCGCCGCCGCGACGGCGTCGAGAACCTCGCAGAAGAGCTCGACGCGCCGGCGCACCTCGAGCCCGTGCGAGTCGCACCAGTGGTCGATGCGCTCGCCGCGAACGAGCTCGAGCACCAGATATGGCTGCCCGTGCTCGGTGACGCCGGCGTCGAGCAGCTGCGCGATTCCCGGGTGGCGCAGGCGCGCCAGGATCGCCCCCTCGCGCCGGAAGCGCTCCTGCGACGCGGCGTCGAACAGCCCCGTGCGCAGCAGCTTGATCGCCGCCTCACCTTCGAAGCGGCCGTCGGAGCGGCGGGCGCGCCAGACCGACCCCATGCCGCCTTCACCGATCGGCTCGACCAGCTCCCAGGCACCGAGCCGCTCGCCCACGACGACGCGCGCGGGCAGCAGCGCCTCGTCGGCGACGCCGCCCAGGAAGGCATGGCGGCTCGCACCGTCGCGCGCCGCCAGCAGCTCGCGCAGCTCGCCCGCCGTGCCCGGGTCGTTCGCCGCCAGCTCGTCGAGGCGGCGGAACCGCTCGAGCGGCGGCAGCGTCAGCAGCTCGTCGATGCGCGGCGACAGTTCGGCCCAGCGAGCGGCGGTGATCGGTGCCATCTGCGACTCCGGCGGGTCGTCACCCGGTCCTGGGAGGCAAGAACGGTACCTGCCCCAGGGCTCGCGCCGGACGGGCCGGCGCCTCGATCCTCATGTCGCGACTCCTCGGTGGGTGCGCAGGGCCGGAATGTAGCCTGCCCAGGGGTCGTCGGCCGACCCCCGTTAGAGCGACAGCGGCAGCTCCAGGTGCCTGGCGTACATCATGTCGCGGTGCGCCAGGAGCACCGGGTCGAGCGCCGCAGCAGTCGGCGCGTCGAGCGTCTCGAGCGCCGCCCGGGTCACCGGATCCATCGTGCACTGCGCTTGCGGCAGCGGCCGAAACAGCGCCATCGCGGTCGCGGCGTAGACGTCGACCGCGGTCAGTGCGTCGCCGACGACGTACCCGCTTCCCGCCGCGTGCTGCGCTTTCAGCCGCGACGCCAGCTCGCCCAGCATGCCGACGACGCGCGGCCCGGCGGCGACGCCCGCCTCCGCGCTGTGCCCGTACTTCTTGGCAAGGTACCCGGCGACGCGAGCGGGAAAGCCACCGGCGCCGTGCAGTCCCGCGTCGACGAGTTGCAGGCGGCGCGTCCAGCTCAGGCCGGTCTCGCAGCAGATCCCTTGCGCAAGGTCGAGGACGAGGTCGCGTTCATGCGGCTCTCCAGGCAGCAGCGCCGGCATCGGCGCGAGCCGCTCGGCGAGTTCGAGGATCTCTTTCCAGCCGGCGCAGGGTGCGTCGCGGTCGTACACCGCGACCGGGCCGCTGCGCTGCCCGGCCCACGCCTTGAGCGGCTCGCTGTCGTAGACCAGGCGCACCGCGACCCAGTCGATGCCCTTGATGTGGAAGATGCCCTTGGCCGCCTCGCCCCACGGGCTCGGCACGCCGCCGACGACGACCATGCGCAACCCGTCGCGGGCGATCGCGTCTTCGACGCCGACATAGGAAAAGCTCATGACTGACAGGCCCCCTCGATTCAAGTCGGGAGACTATCGGAAAGGCGGCGCAGCCAGGAGCTCGCGTAGCGCGGCGCTAGCGACCGGCGAGCGCCAGCTTCAGCGCCTGCAGCCGGCTGCCGTCGCGCCCGATCTCGCGCGCCGCGTTGTGGCCCGGCATGCCGCTGACGCCGCCGCCCGGGTGGGTACCGGCGCCGCACATGTAGAGGCCGGCGATGGGTGTGCGGTAGTCGCCGTGGCCGAGCATCGGCCGCGCCGCCCAGAGCTGGTCGAGCGACATCTGGCCATGCATGATGTCGCCGCCGACCAGTCCGAACTTGCGCTCGAGGTCCAGCGGCGACAGCGCGACGCGGCCGACAACCGAGCGCCTGAAGCCGGGAGCGAAGCGCTCGACGGTGTCGATGACGAGGTCGGCGGCTTCGTCGCGCGCATCGTCCCAGTCCCGGCCTCCGGGCAGGGCGTAGCGGAAGTGCTGGCAGAACAGGCTCGCCACGTGCGCGCCCCGGGGCGCCAGCGTGTCGTCGACGGTGCTCGGGATCAGCATCTCGACGACGGGCAGGCGCGACCAGCCGTGCTCGACGGCGTCGCGCCAGGCGCGGTCCATGTACGCCATCGACGGTGCCATGACGATGCCGCTCGCGAGGTGTTCGCCGGCCTCGGGCAGGCTGGCGAAGCGCGGCAGTTCGGACAGCGCGACGTTCATGCGGAAGGTGCCCGACTCGCAGCGATAGCGCTCCATGCGGGCGCGAAACGCCGCCGGCAGGTCTTCCGGCGCGGTCAGTTGGCCGAACAGCAACTTCGGATTGACGTTGGCGGCGACCACGCCGGCCAGGCGTTCGCTGCCGTCGGCCAGGCGCACTCCGCGAATGCGTCCGGCGTCGACCAGCAGTCGCTCGATCGGTGCCTCGAGCTCGACCGTCACCCCGGCGTCGCGGCAAGCCTGCGCCATCGCCTGCGTGATCGCGCCCATGCCGCCGACCGCGTGGCCCCATTGGCCCTTCTTGCCGTTGACGCCGCCGAAGGTGTGGTGCAGCAGCACGTAGGCCGAGCCCGGTGTACAGGGGCTCGCCAGATTGCCGACGACGCTGTCGAAGGCGAAGGCGGCCAGCACCGGCTCGGCCTCGAACCAGCCGCCCAGGAAGTCGGCAGCGCTCTCGCTGAACAGGTCGAGCAGGTCGCGCCGCTGCTCGATCGACAGCTTCGAGAAGGTGCGCGCCTGGCGCAGGCCTCGCGTGCCCGAGCGCAGCAGCGCGCCGAGGTCGGGCGGGGTCTGCAGCGACAGTTCGCGCAACAGGTCGCCGATGCCGTCGAGCATCTCGTAGTAGGCCGGCAGGCGCTCGGCGTCGCGCGTCGAGAACTTCGCGAACTCGGCCTGCGTCGGCGCCAGGCCGCCGCCCACCTTCAGGTAGCGGCCGTCGTCGAGCGGCAGGAAGTTCGCGATCGGCCGCTCCAGGATGCGCAAGCCCCGCTCGTGCAGCCCCATGTCGGCGATCACTTTCGGCGCCAGGAGGCTGACCGTGTAGCTGGCCACCGAGTTGCGAAAGCCCGGATGGAACTCCTCGGTGACCGCGGCGCCGCCGACCGTGTCGCGGCGCTCGAGCACGGTGACCGCGAAGCCCGCACGCGCCAGGTAGAAGGCGCAGACCAGGCCGTTGTGTCCGGCGCCGATGACCAGGGCGGTTCGCGGGGTGGATGCTGCTTTCAACGCGGCTCGCTTGCTGCCGCGATTGTCATTCGTTACTCGGATAGCGCGGTCGGTGCTTCTTCTGGCTGAGAGCCCGACGCACGAATAAGCCTGCACAAAGCTCCTGCGTCATAGATGGAGCCCGCCGAGGTCGTACAGACGGACGGGGGAAATTCTGCGTAGTAGGAAGAAAGCGCGAAATCGGGGGACTCCGAGGTTCTCGACCAGCCGGGGTTCCGACTCGAATGTCCGGCTCTCAGCCGTCGCAACGCGCTTCGGAAGGAACCCTGGTTGATGTCAAGTCCGAGAGTACGAAGCTCTTCAACAATGACCACCTGCGAAACCCCGGCTTGAATGGCTACCTCGATATCCATGAAGACTTCGCGCAGAACCGCGGTCTTCGAACGTTTCGCGTTATCCGAAGCCAGCGATCGAAGCCGGTTTGCTGCTTGGGCAACATCCATCCGAGTTCACCTGTGAAAGAGCTCTTCGTCAGCCGTGAGAAGGCTACGCTCCTTCCATTCTTTCTCCTCCCTTTGAAACCCTTCATTGCCGTTCTTTCGGAAGGTACCGTCGGGGACCGGACGGTTGCGGCGAAATTTGTCGAGTTCTTACTCAAATGGTCGCAACGCTGCGCTGGAAATGACACTTGTTGCACCTAGGCAGGGTCGCAAGGCAATTTCGACCTGTCCGTGCACCTACCTGAGTCGGCCTCAAGTTCGACCCGGCAAGGCCGATCCCCGTTGGGATGCCTTCCCTGCGCCCTTGCTTCAACTCGACGTCCTGAGCTCGTTCGCGATCTGCGGCGCTGGCGCACTGGTGGGCGCGGCCATGCTGCGGCCGTCGCTCGCCCACGACGCGGCAGGTGCCGAGGCGCTGCGAATCTGTCGTGGCGGGTACGCCGTGATCGGCGTCGGACTGTTGCAGCAGGCGGCGCTGGAGGTTCCACTGCCGTTGTGGAGCCAGGCCGCCATGGCGTTCGGTGCGGTCGGCGGACTGATCATGATCGGTTGGGCGGTGGCGGCGCTGGCGGGCGAACGCACCACGCCCACCACGATGTGGCTCACGCTTGCTGCCGTCTTCGCGGCCATGCTGGCTGCCTTGCCTGCGGGCACTGGAGGCATGACTGTGTTCTGTACCTTGGGGCTGGCGGCCGGTTCGTCGCTCACCACCTGGCTGGGCCGCCGCCTGCTCTGGCGCCCGCGCGACGTGCACGAGCGCTTGATCGGCGTGACCATCGTCCTCATGGTGGTCAGTTCCGCACTGCGCGCCAGCTACCTGCTGACCTGGAGCGGACCCTACGAGTCGCACCTGATGTACCTGCCGCCGATGATGGTGACGCCGTTCACCCTCCTGTATGGCGTGCTGCCGGTCGTCTTCGCGATGCTGCTGCACAACGTGATCAACGCGCGCCTGCTGGCGCGGCTGCATCAGCGCGCGATGACGGACCACCTCACGGGCTCGCTCAGCCGGCATGCGTTGGTCGACGGCGCCTCGACGCTGACCGCGCATGCTCGCCAAGGCAACGGGGGGCTGGCGGTGATCATGGTGGACTTCGACCACTTCAAGCAGATCAACGATCGGCACGGCCACGCCGGCGGAGACTCCGTGCTGCGCCACGCGGTGCAAGTGCTGCAGGCGCAGCTACGCGGCGAAACGCTGCTGGCACGCTACGGCGGCGAGGAGTTCGTCGTCCTGGCGCCGGTATCGGACCTGCCGGTGGCGCGACGCATCGCCGAGCGGATGCGCCAGGCGCTCGAGGAGACAACCTGGGCGGATGTGGTGCCTGGCCTGACCAAGGTGACCGCGAGTCTGGGTGTCACCCTGCTGGCGAGGGACGAATCGCTCGAATACGCCCTGCGCCGTGCCGACGAGGCGCTGTACCGCGCGAAGAACGGCGGACGCAACCAGGTGCAGGTCGGGCTGGTCGCGGCCTGAGCAAATCTGCCGGGTGGAGCTGGAACGTGCTGGCCTACCTCACAGGCTGACCGGGACTGGCCATCAGCGGGCGCCGACTTGAGTTGGAGCAACACGCCCGAGCCCAGCCGGCGCGAGCATTCGTCTGTCCAGGGCGCCGGCTCGGCACCGAGGGGTCTCGAGCGCGGTCGAGCCGTGCGATGTGGAGGGCGTGCTTGAACAAACCCGGCAAGCCGAGGAATGGTCCGGATCGAAACGCGGCGCTGGCGCAGTACCGCCGGCGCGCCGACTTCTACGACCGGGAACTGGCGCTGTTCGAACCCGTCCGGCACAAGGCGATCTCGCGACTTGCGCTCGAGCATGGCGACGTCGTTCTGGATGTGGGCTGCGGCACCGGCCTCAGCCTGGAGCTCGTGCGACAGGGCATCGGCGCCAAAGGCAGGATCATCGGCATCGAACAGAGCCCCGAGATGATCGAGAAAGCCCGGGAACGGGTCGTGCAAGATCATCGGAGCCACGTGACGTTGCTGTGCTCGCCGGTCGAGACGGCCGACATACCGGGGCTGGCGGACGCGGCGCTGTTCCATTTCACGCACGACATCCTGCGTCGGCCCGAGGCTCTAGCGAATGTCATCCGACACCTGAAGCCCGGGGCGCGGGTGGTCGCGTCCGGGCTGAAGTGGGCCAGGGGCTGGGGCCTCCCGGCCAGCCTGCTTGTGTTGCCGGCGGCGCTGCACTCCGTCACGTCGCTCGAGGGTCTGCGCAAGCCATGGAGCAGGCTCGCAGCCTGCGCCGGGCCGCTCGACGTGGAAACGATGCTGTTCGGCGGTATCTACATCGCCAGTGGAAGGGTCGCGGAACGCGGATGATCGCGGGACGCGGTTGGTCGCCGATTTCCAGGCGGACATTGCGAGGTGGAACGATGAAGACAGTGGTTCTTGAAGTTCGCCCGCCCGAAGCGTCGATCGCGAGCTTTGCCCAACCCTGCAAGTCGGGGAAGGCCGAGCGTTCCGCGAGGATCGCGTTTGCGACGCCGGAGCTTCTCTGGCAGGTTCTCACCGCGAAGCGCTGGGAACTGCTGAAAGCCATGTGCGGTGCCGAGCCCACCTCGATCCGCGAGGCGGCGCGCCGCGTCGAGCGCGACGTCAAGGCTGTTCACTCCGACGTCACGGCCTTGCTGAACGCAGGCGTTCTCGATCGTGCCGAGGGCGGAGGTGTCGTCTTTCCGTTCGACGCGATCAAGGTTGAGTTGCTGCTCGAGGCCGCCTAGACGCAGCCCGCCCAGAACGCAGCAATCGGCTCGAGTCCTGAGTCGATTGGATGCTCTGTTCGACTCAAGAACCAATCGGTTTTCTCGGCGAGCATTACCCGGGGTGGTGACAAAAGGCACACAGCGCGATAGACTGTCGGCGTGAGGCCGTTTCGGTGGAGTTCTGAAAAGAACGATGCGCTTCGAGCTGCAAGGGGCACTTCATTCGAGAGCATCGTCGTGGCCGTCGAGGCCGGTGGCTTGTTGGACATCCTGGCTCATCCGAATCAGGCAAAGTATCCGAGGCAACGTGTGCTCGTCGTCGCATTCGACAACTACGCCTACCTGGTCCCGTTCACCGAAGAAAAGGACTACTTCTTTCTCAAGACCGTCATCCCCAGTCGCAAGGCGACTCGGGACTATCTGGATCAGGGGTGACATCGATGCCGAATATCGACGAATACGAACGCGAAGTTGTCGATGCCTACGAACGAGGCGAGCTGAAGTCGGTCGCGACCAAGAGCGAGCTCGCCAAGTTCAAGGCGGCGGCTCGCGCCACGGCCATCAAGGACCGCCGCGTCAACATCCGCCTTTCCTCTCTCGATCTGAGCGACATTCAGGTCAGGGCGCTCGAGGAGGGCGTTCCGTATCAGACCTTGATCGCCAGTGTCCTCCACAAGTACGTCACCGGCCGACTTGCCGAGCCACGCGAGCCCGCTGCCAAGCCGCCGCGCCGGCGCGTTCCCAAGGGGCGCGCCGACTCTACGAACTGAATCGACTCGATTTCTGAGTCGATTGGCCGCACTATTCGACTCAGGTGGGTAATGGCACTCGCGACTTGCCATGGCTGACGATGGCGTTGGCCACCCTGCTGGTCGTGCCTGCGCTGGCCCGGCCCGCGGCGCGCATGTGGGCGATTGTCTTCGTGGCCGCACTGGCGCTTTGGCTCGGCCTGTGGACGCTGCCGGCGCTATGGCCGGGGCAGCGATGGCTGGGTGAAGGCTGGAACTGGAGCGGCTCGCTGCTGGCGCTGAGCGGCACGCTTTGGCTCGGCACGATACTCGTGCGCCGTGGCGGCCTGACGTGGCGCGAAATGGGATTCACCTGGGCGCAGCGGCCTGGCTCCATCCTTCCCGCGCTTGGCGTCGCTTCCGCAGCGCTCGTGATGCAGGTGCTGCTGACGATCAGCAGTCGATATGCGCCGGCTCCCGTGTCGCCCGAAACCTGGGCTTACCAGGCCACGTTGCCCGGTTTGGTGGAGGAAGCGATCTTCCGCGGTGTGCTGCTGGCACTGCTCGACAGAGCCTTCCTGGCCCGGAGCCTCGTGTTCGGCGCGCCACTGGGGTGGGGCGGCGTCGTCGTGACGCTCGCCTTCGTGCTTCTGCACCCTCTGACTGCGAGCTCGCTGCTGGCCGTATTGCTGCCCGCCGTGCTGTACCTGTGGCTGCGTGCGCGCACCGGCAGTCTTGCGTTGCCTGTGTTGGTGCACAACAGCTGGAACGTGCTGGCCTACCTCACGGCCCAATAGGGGCGGCTCTTTGCTGCGGCAAAGCGAACGTTGGAAGTCGAACGAGATCGGCCAGGAGCAGAAGCCGCCCCGCAGGAAGGGTATCGCTCTCGCTGGGCGTCCGATAAGATCATTCGACCAGAACGGGAGCCGCGATGGGAACGCTGTTGGCCACGCTGGAATTGTCGCCACCAAGAAAGGGACTGAAAGCTCCCGCCGGTGGAACTGCGAGCGACGACGAGGGCGCGCTGGCCCGGCGCTTCCAGGCACTTCAGGCGCGAGCCGCATCGGTACGCCAGGGCGGCGACGCCAAGCGTGTCGCCGAACTCGACCAGCGCACGAACGAGGCCAAGGCCCTGCTCGACAACATCCAGAGTGGCGACAAGGCGGCGCGCGACAAGGCCGAACGCGCACTCGACGTCGTGCAGATGCAGCTCGACGATCTCGCTGTCGCGCATGCCGCGCCGGCGAAGAAGTACGTGCCGTCTCCCGAGGCCGTGAAGTTCACGAAGCACGTCAAGGCGACCCTGGCGCGCATAGTCGCGCTGGAAAAGGCCCACCCCGACGACGCGCTGCGGATGAAGAAGGCCGTCGTCGCCGCGGCTGGGCTCGGGGCCAGCTCGAAGGAGCGCGTCAAGGCGACGGCCGATCTAGAGACCGTCGACAGGGAGCTCATCAAGCTGCAAGGCGAACCGGCAGCGTTGAAGGCTGCCGCGCCCAAGGAGGAGCTCTACACGATCAAGATCGGCACGAAGCAGCTCGTCAACGTGGGCAAGGCGCAGGTTCATACCGAGTTGCAAAAAGTGGTGGACGATCTGGACCGGCGCCTCAAGAGCGGCTTCGAGAGCCACTGCGACGCCCTCAAGATCCAGCGAGAGGAGCCGTTCGCCGCCTGGGTTTCAGGGGGCATCAGCTCGTTCACCGCCAAGATCCACGGCGAGGAGAAGGTCGATATCTTCGACCTCGACATCTGGGACAAGCCGCAAAATCTGCTGTTCGAATGCAGGCAAGCCCTCAAGCGCGACGACTTCGACGCCGTGCAGGGCGCCATCAGGCCGATACAGGACGCCACGCGCCTGTGCAACGCGAAGATCAAGCGGCACACGGACGACAGCATCGAGGCCGCGGGGACGGCGGTCGAGATCGCGCGCAAGGTCGAAGACACGGCCGCCGACGTGATCGAAAAGGGCACCGAAAAGCTCACCCACAGCAAGGCCGCCGGCGCCGCCGCGAAGGCGGGTGCGAAGTCGGTGTTCCAGCTCTTCGAACAGGTGAGCGGGAAGTACATCGCCAAAACGCAGAAGGAGATCAACTGGACCGACGTGGGGAAAGAGGGAGCCATGAGCCTCGCCGAAAGCATCGTCGGCCATCTGCTCGAAGGGGCGATGGTCGAGCGCTTCTCGAATCTGTTCGGGCCTTACCTGAGCAAGGCGAAGTTCAGCGAGAAGGAGCTGGCGGCGCTGGCCGTGGCGCTCAAGCTGCCGCAGCCGCTGAACCGTGATTTCCTGATGACGAAGCTGCAGCGCATGGTGAAGGATTTCTTGCTCGCCAAGGCCAAAGGTTTCATCACCGACCTGGTGATGGACAAGATCAAGGGCAAGAAGGCGAGCGAGCCCGACATGACCTTCGACGAGCTGATGAAGAGCATCGCCCTCAAGGCCACGACGGGCAAGGGCCTCGAGATGTTCGTCGAGTTCGCTGTCGAACACGCGAAGCCTTAGTTCGCTCGAGGACTCGGGACTCATTCGGGTCAGGGCGCTCGAGGAGGGCGTTCCGTATCAGACCTTGATCGCCAGTGTCCTCCGCAAGTACGTCACCGGCCGACTTGCCGAGCCACGCGAGCCCGCTGCCAGCCGCCGCGCCGGCGCGTTCCCAAGGGCCGACCGGTTCTGCGAACTGAATCGACTCGATTCCCGAGTCGATCAGCCGCCCTATTCGATTCAGGGGCCGCCCAGCGCCTCGACCCCGACCTTCGTCAGCCCGAGCAGAAACCGCTCGCACGCCGCGAGCTGTGCGAGCGACACGTACTCGTCGGCCTGGTGCGCCTGGGCGATGTGGCCGGGGCCGCAGACCACGGTCGGGATGCCCGCCTTCTGGAACAGTCCGGCCTCGGTGCCGAAGGCGACGAGCGTCGTCGACTGGCTTGCAGCGAGCCGGCGCGCCAGCAGCACCGCGGGATCGTCGGCGCGCGCCAGGAACGACGGCATCGCGCAGATCGTCTCGAAGCGGATGCCGGCCTCGGGCGCGACCGCGCGCATCGCCGGCTCGAGCGACTCGGCGAACGCTTGCACCTCGCCCTGCATCGTCATCGCGTCGGTGCCCGGGAGGTTGCGGAATTCGTAGCTGAAGCGGCAGTCGGCGGGGACGATGTTGTCGGCGATTCCGCCTTCGATCGTGCCGACCGAGCCGGTCGTGTACGGCACGTCGAAGCCGGCGTAGCGCGCCGCGCCGTCGCGCCAGCGCTCCGTCATGTCGGTGAGCTTGCCGACGACGCGCGCGCCGACCTCGATGGCGTTGACCGACTGCGGCGTGAGCGACGAGTGCGCCGCGTGGCCCTTCACGCAGCAGCGCCAGCGGTACACGCCCTTGTGCGCCAGCGCCGGCACCATGCCCGTCGGCTCGCCGACGATGCAGGCGAACGGCTGGATGCCGCGCTCGCGCAGGTCGGCGATCAGGCGCGGCGCGCCGAAGCCGCCGACCTCTTCGTCGTAGCTGAAGGCCAGGTGGACGGCGAACGGCAGGTCGGCCGACAGGTACGCCGGCACCTGCGCGACCGCCAGGCCGATGAAGCTCTTCATGTCGGCGCTGCCGCGGCCGTAGAGGCGCGCGTCGCGCAGCTCGGCGCCGAGCGGGTCGAGCGACCACTCCTGCCCGTCCCACGGCACCGTGTCCGTGTGGCCCGAAACGATCACGCCGGCCGGCCTGCCCTCGCCGACGGTGGCGAACAGGTTGGCCTTCTTGCCTTCGTCGTCGAAGGTGAGCGTGCACTGCACGCCGTGCCGCGCCAGCTCGTCGCGGATGAAGTGGATCAGCTCGAGATTCGATTCGCGGCTGACGGTGCCCATGCGTACGAGCGTGCGCGCCAGCTCGAGGGCGCGCGCGGAGGGCGCGAGGGCAACGTCCATCGGCGCAATATAGCGGCTGGGCTACGCTCGCCGTTCCCACCCTCCGCTGCATCATGACCCTCGACACCGCCCGCGCCGCCGTCAAGGTTCTCGCATCGTTCGTCCTGGGCGCCAGCCTGCTGGCAGCGCCGGCGCTGGCGGCGACGACGACGAGCGCAGCCGTCTATCCGGCCGCGACGTGGACCGAGGTGGCGCCCGAGGCGGCCGGATGGTCGGCCGACGGGCTGAAGGCCGCCGACGACGTGGCTCGCTCGATCGGCACGAGCGCCTATCTCGTCATTCACAAGGGCGTCGTCGTGCACGCGTTCGGGCCGGTGAGCAAGCCGATGAACCTCGCTTCGGCACGCAAGAGCGTCCTGAGCGTGCTCTACGGCATCGCGGCCGACAGGAACCAGGTCGACCTGGGCAAGACACTGACCCAGCTCGCCATCAGCGACAAGGGCGGCCTGTCGAGCGCGGAAGAGCAGGCCACGGTGCGCGAACTGCTCGAAGCGCGGTCGGGTGTCTATCACCCCGCCGCCTACGAGACCGCCGACATGGGGGCCAGGCGCCCGGATCGCGGCAGCCACGCGCCGGGGACGTACTGGTACTACAACAACTGGGACTTCAACGCGCTCGGAACCATCTACCGGACGTTCACCGGCCGGAGCGTCTTCGAAGCCCTGCAGGACGAGCTGGCGAAGCCGCTGCAATTCGAAGACTTCCGCCTCGACCGGGACACGGAGTGGATCTCCGAGCGTTCCTCGGACCATCCGGCGTACGTGATGCGTCTCTCGGCCCGCGACCTGGGCCGCTTCGGGCTGCTGATGGCGCGCGGCGGCCGGTGGGAAGACAAGCAGATCGTGTCGAAGGGCTGGATTCAGGAGAGCACGTCGTCGTACTCGGACACCTCGCCGGGTCTCGGCTACGGCTACCTCTGGTGGGTCGGACGAGACCGCTGGCATTTCCAGCAGCGATTTCTCGGACCGGTCTTTTCCGCACGAGGCCACTTCGGACAGGTCCTCCTGGTCGATCCGGTGCGAGACCTCGTCGTCGTCCATCGGGTGGACATGGACGCCCGCTTTGCCCGGCCGGTCTCGGGGCGCCAGTTCGGCGACTTGCTGGCGAAGATCATGCTTGCCGCGCCGCCGGCGTTCCCATGACGATGGACATCACCCGCTCCGACATCGAAGCCGCACGCCGGCGCATCGCCGGCGACGTAAGGCGCACGCCGCTGCTGCGCCTGCGCGGCAGCGAGCTCGGCATCGATTGCGCCGAGCTCTGGCTCAAGCTCGAGAACCTGCAGGTGGGCGGCAGCTTCAAGGCGCGCGGCATGTTCAATCGCATGCGCTCGAACCCGGTGCCCGAGGCCGGCGTCGTCATCGCGTCGGGCGGCAACGCCGGCATCGCCGTGGCGGTGGCGGCCAAGGCGCTGGGCGTGCGCTGCGAGGTGTTCGTTCCAGAGGCGGCGAGCCCCGCCAAGCGCGCCAAGCTCGCCGAGCTCGGCGCCCACCTCACCGTCACCGGCGCCAGCTACGGCGACGCGCTGGCCGCCAGCCTCGAGCGCCAGGCGCAGACCGGCGCGCTGCTGATGCACGCCTACGACCAGCGCGAGGTCGTGATCGGCGCGGGGACTCTTGCCGCCGAGGTGGAAGAGGACGCGGGCGTGCCGGACCGCGTGCTGGTCAGCGTGGGCGGTGGCGGGCTGATTGGCGGAATCGCGGCGTGGTTTCGGGACCGATGCTGGATCGACGCGCTGGAGCCGGAGCTGGCGCCGACGCTGTTTCGGGCGCGAGAAGCGGGAAGGCCGGTGGATGTCGAGGTGTCGGGGATCGCGGCGGATTCGCTGGGGGCGCGAAGGATCGGTGGCATCGCGTGGGAGCTGACGCAGCGGTATGTGGATGCGGCGCATCTGCTGAGCGACGCTGACATACGCGCGGCGCAGGAGGCGATGTGGAAGGAGCTGCGGCTGGCCGTGGAGCCGGCGGCGGCGCTGCCGTTGGCGGCGCTGACGACGAGGATCGATGCGCCGCGAAGCGAAGCGCGAGTGCTGCTGGTGATCTGCGGCGCCAACCTTGCCTTGGCGGCGCTGCCCGTTTAGGTTCTCGTCGTCGATCTTCGGCGCTGCGCGCAAGTCGAGCGAGCAAGGATCACGGCTTGCGGCGAAGCTGGGTGGGATACGCAAGTTCCCACGTAACTCCTCGTGTCACACTCTCTACCGTCGTACCGCACGTATCGCACTCATTGCCATGACGAAACCGTCGATCACCGAAGTTGAGAACGCATTCCAGCCCGCAAAAGAGGTAAGCGACGCAACTCGATTCGCCGGGCGCAAGGACGCTGTAGGTGAGGCCTACTATGGTTTGATTGCTCTAAAGGTTCAGACATTGCCATCGTCGGCAATCGAGGTATTGGTAAGACGTCACTTTCGCGCCAGATTGCCAACATCGCTGTTGGCGACAACGACCTTCTTGAGAAGCTCGCGCTACCGCACGATCGCAAGCTGGATTTCCTTTCCGTCTACTTTGCCTGCGGAAAGACAGTCCAAAGCACCACAGAGCTACTTGAAAGGCTGCTTGACCTGCCCGGTTTCTTCGTGCCAGTGATTCCTGTGATGATGATGGCGACCTTCAATGCGACGAGATCGCGCATGATCGGAGCATATTCGCCGTCCAATCTGGCGACTCGATATTCAATCCTGATGTTCTCGCCTTCTCCGTAGCCGAGCTCGGCGAGACCCTTCTTGAAGATCGCCAGCCGCTCCGGATTGGCGTTCTCGTTGGCGACCCACGCAATGACCGGTGATGTCCGATCCGCGCTCTGCGCCAGGGCGGGGACGACGCAGACCATCATGAACTGCGCAATGACTGCCGCCGTCCTCCCCTGCGCGAATGCCGATGACCAGGTCTCATACATGACCGTCGAACGCCTAGTCCAGTTTCGCCCCGCTCGCCTTGATGATCGGCAGCCATTTGGCAAGGTCGTCCCGAATTGACTTGGTGAACGCCTCCGGGGGCTCGTCAGCCGCAAGTTCGAATCCCTGTCCGGCCAGCTTCTCGCGGACACTCGGAGTTCCGACCGCCTTGGCGAGCGCCGAGTGAAGGCGCTTGATGACCTGGCTCGGCGTGCCGGCTGGGGCAATGAAGCCGAACCACGTGTCGACCTCATATCCTTTGACGCCGCTCTCGTTGAGCGTCGGCAGCTGCGGAAGCAGAGTGGACCGCTCGCGGCTTGTCACCGCGAGCGCCTTCAGCTTGCCACTTTTGATTTGCGCGATGACGGTCGGTGTGTTGAAAAACCCCATCGTCACTTCGCCGGTCATCACGGCGACGATGCCCTGCGGCGCACCTTTGTACGGCACGTGTTGCAATTGCGTGCCAGTCAGTTGGCCGAAGAGAACGCCCGAGAGGTGATGGCTGGTGCCGTTGCCGCCGGAGGAGAAAGTGAGGGCGCCCGGCTTCGCGTTTGCCATCGCAATGATGTCGGCAGGTGAATTAGCCGGGCTGTCTGGCGCCACAACCATGACGTTCGAAACTCCGCCGATGAGCATGATCGGCGCGAAGTCCTTGAGCGAGTCGTAGCCGGGCTTCGAGTAGAGCGCGAGGTTGAAGACAAGCGTTCCTTGCGATGCGAACTCGATCGTGTAGCCGTCGGCGGGGGCGCGCGCCAGGTCGGCCGTCGCGATCGTGCCACCGGCGCCGGGCTTGTTCTCGACGATGACCTGCTGGCCGAACTCCTTCGTCAGCTCGGCGCCAAGAATGCGCGACAGAATGTCGGCCGTGCTGCCTGCGGCAAGCGGCACGAGGAGGCGAATCGGGCGGGAGGGATAGCTCTCGGCCGCGTTCGCGGCCGGAAACGCGATGGCAGCGATGGCAATTGCGCTGCAAGCCGCCAGGCCCGGTTTCATTGCTAGCCATCGGCACGTCATGGTCAATTCCCTTGTTGATTCAGGTGACAGACAGCACAGGGCTTCTTGCAAGGAAGACCGTGCCGTGGCGTCGAATCCGGACATCGTGCGGGTAACAAGACCGGAAGTAGCAGTTGATTTCCTACTTCCTCAAGGCCCGCGGGACAGATAGATGGGACTCGACCACGCTTGATGGCCGTTCTCGAGCGTGATGCGCACATAAATCGGCGAATCGCCGCTCGGCGCGACGTCGATCTCCCGTTCGAACTCGAAATGACGGTACGGGTTGGCATCGGGCAGGCGAAAGACGCGGACCCGGCGGCCCAGGCCGCCGGCCTCGAAGACGACGTCGTCGAAGCCGATCGAATCGATCGGCAACGAGGTCTTGACGTGCGGCGTGTCGATATCGAGCGTCCCGCTCGTTGCATCCGAAAGGAGGATGTCGGCGCCTGCGAAGTTGCCCGTCGTCACCGATTCCCAAATCAGAGTATCTGGTGCGCTTCGCTCGAGGCGCTTGTCGAGGTGCCAGAAGTTGATGGGCGCGAAGCCCTCGATCGCGTTGCCGGAGATGGTCAGCGAACCGTCCCAGGTCGTCATGCGGCCGCGTCCCCTGTACTCGGCCCCTTCCCAGATGACGCGGATGCGCCGGCCGAGGGTCGCCGCCTCGAACGGTCGGATCACTTCGAGCGTGCGCGGCCCGCACCGCAGGTCGATACGCTCGATCGGGGACGCCGCGTCGACGCGGACGCGCAGGAGGGCCGTCGCGCCTTTGGTGGCAACGATGTCGCCCATCGTCGCGCGGCTCACGAGCTCGGGTTCGGATGCTGGATCTAACTTGGGGTCGACCGCGTAGCGCCGTGCCAGTTGGGAGAACTCGGCGCCAACGTCCAGGTGCAGGCGGTCGCCCGTCGTGCAGTAGTGGCGACGCATCAGCATGCATTGCCAGATGCTTTCGCGGCTGAGATCATCAAGGAAGAGGCAGGTCAGGCCGCCGTAGGCGCCGAAGATCGAAGCCCCCGGATGGCTGGCGCCGGGCCGACCCTTGTGGTCGTCGGAATTGCAGACGATGCCGACGCGATAGCCGAGCTCGAAGGCGTCGAAAAGCAACCACTCGAAGGTGCCCCACGCGGAATGCACCTCCACCGACCGCTCGATCTCGACATCGTGCCCGGCATGCAAATCGGCGTAGCGGCCGCCGACGTGCGCGAAGGCGAAGACACGCTCGCCGTCGCGCTTCAGCGCCGCGAAGAGATCGAGGACGTGATTGCAGTCGCTCTCGATATCGGACAGGTCTTCGACGAGGGCGTGCGACGAGCGACGGATCGGCCGCCCTTCGTCGAAGAAGAAGATGTTGCGGTCGCCGCCTAGATGCGTGACCGGCGAGTACTCGTAGCCGGGAATCGTGACGAAGCGGCCCGGGGCGTTGAACTCCCGATAGAGACGATTGAGCTTGGCGTAGAACTCATTCGTGATCTGGAAGTCGTTGCCCTGGTGGCCGACGAAATCGCAGAACGCCTTGTCGCGCGCGTACTCGAAATAGTCGCGGGCGCTGTTGGTGCCGATCGTCTCCTCGCTCTGGGCGTGGAAGTCGCCCCACCACGTCGATCGCCGCGGATGCTCGGTGACGACGAGCGGATTCGATTCGGCCAGCGCGACGCCGGTCGCATCGCGAAGGGACACGCGTACCGTCCCGCTCGACGATGCGCGCAAGCCGGGAATGACGATCGTCGCGCCGTCGGCCGCGACACTCGCGGGCAGGCCCTCGAGGGGGCCGTCTGCGCTCAGCGCGATACGGCCGGCAAGACGATGCACGGGATTGCCGCAGGCATCGTCGGCGCGGATTCGCAGCTCGAACGGCTCGGCGACGCGGCGCAGCGTGGGCAGCACAGCCTTCCAGACGTGGGCATCGCCGGGGACGAGGTCGAGCGTCGCTTCGCCTGCGACGTCGCCGTACACCACGGTGCCAAACGGATCGACCTGGACGCGTACCTCGAAGCGCTTCTCGCGCATTGTCGACGTGCGCCAACCGGCTCCGCCTTGCGATCGGTCGCCGAGCACGAGCCTGAGCGTGTCGCCCTCGCGAAGCGAGTCGCGCATCACGTTGACGCGGATCGCTTTGAACCAGGGCCGGAACGCACCCCGCGGGTGGTATTCGACGAGCAGCTTGGTGCCGTTCGACGCGGTCGCCGTGCAGTAGTTAGGCGCGCCCGGTCGATCGAATTGCGGCCGCCCGGCATCGCTCGCGAAGCGGAGCAGGAAGCGCACGCTGCCCTGGTCGTCGACGCCGAACTTGCCCGCCGTGTAGACGATGTGAACCGTCGCCATCGAGCCCGCGACCGTTGTCGGGTCAGCCTCGATTCGGACATGGCCCAGCGTCTCGGCCGGATAGGGCAGCTTGCCGACGTGCGAATTTCTCGTCATGTCCTCTCGCCGGAGATGTAGTGCTCGAGCTGCTCAATTGTGAATCTCTGCTCGGCGATGATGTCTTTCACCGGGTCTCCGATGGAGATGATCCCGAGCAGCCTGCCGTCGTCTATGACCGGCAAGTGGCGCCGGCGAGTCTTGTCTGATCCGCGACAACCGGGTCGTTCACAAGCGGGTGCATTTCACTGATCACCTCGTCTGCGCGAAACAGCAGCGACTGCGGAATGGTGAGCCCGAGCGCCTCGGCAGTTTTCAGATTGATTACCAGCTCGAACTTGGTCGACTGCTCGACCGGCAAATCCGCAGGCTTGGCGCCCTTCAAGATCTTGTCCACCCACTTCGCCGCATAGCGAAAGCTCGCGGGGAGATCGGCGGCATAGCTGAACAAGCCACCTGCCGCAACGTGCTCACGCCACCCGTACGCCACGGGCAGCCTTGTCGATTGCATCAGTTCTTGCAGCCTCGCGCCCTGTGCCAGGTACATGGCATCCGCGACGACCACGATGGCTTGCGATCGCTGCTGGACGATCTGCTCAATAGCTGATTCGAGTTGTGCCGGCACGCTGGCAACGACAAGCTGCGCATCGAGCTTCAACGCTGCGCAAGCGCTTTGCGCGACGGACCAGTACTCGGCATGCGAAGGATTGCCTTCGTTCAGTACGATCGCGATACGCCGGGAGAGCGGCGTCACTTCATGCAGGATTTCGATCAGCTTTCCCAGTACTACTTCCTGCTGGGTGGTGATGCCGGTGGTGTTACCCCCTGGATGGGCCAGACTTGCGACAAAGCCGTTCCCCGCCGGGTTCGGGCCAGCGGCCATCACGATCGGTATCGTCTTCGTCGCGCGCTGCGCCGCGCGCGTCTGCGGTGCTCCACCGCTCACGATGACATCGACCTTCTGAGCGACCAATTCGTTGGCCAGGTTTTCCAGGCGGCTTGCGTTGCCTTCAGCATAGGCAAATCGATATTCGACGTTCTTCCCCTCAATCCATCCGAGCTCGCGCATTCCCTGCGTGAACGCCGCGCGCAACGCTGCCCCGGCAGCTTCAGATCGGATTGACAAGAACCCGACACGACGCATCGTCACGGCGGTAGCTGCGCAGCTGAGCCGGTGCGCGACGAGCAGAGCGCTGCCAACTGCCAGTGAAGCGGTACGTCGCGTGATCACCAGATCACCTCATCGACGAACAAGAGTAGACCTATCCTACGCCGACCCGTAACACCTGCCCGACGCCTAGCACCCGTGACAACCGCAGGCCGATTCGACACGCGCCTCTGTTGGATGACTGGCGAACGTCAAGCGGGAGGTGGCCGAAGCGCCGCGGGAGAACAGATCCCGTTACGCCAACTTGAACTTCAACGAGCCCAGCTTCTCGATCGAGCTCACGATTTCATCGCCAGCCTTCAGCCACACCTGCTTATCTTTCGGGTATCCGAGAATCACTCCCTCGGGTGTCCCCGACCAAATGATGTCACCGGGTTCCAGCGTCCACATCTTGCTGATGTAGGCAATCAGCTTCTGCGGATTGAAGATCATGAAACTGGTGTTCGACGACTGACGCTTCTCGCCATTGACATGCGTCTCGATTGTCAGGTTGTTGGGATCACCGACGACGTCCGCCGACACAAAGTACGGACCGATCGGGCCGAAGCTGTCCAGCGTCTTGCCGACCATCCACTGGACACTCGGCGTTTCCAATTGCAGATC
>JGI24140J50213_10000076_pt1 | contig 38996 bp, 32 predicted proteins | sample BarGraIncu00222A_FD_50213 | JGI IMG/M metagenome (IMG submission 50213)
AAGCAAAGCGGAGGGCGGATCTTCAGCGTATTGCCGTAGGGACCGGCGGCGCCGATCAAAATGCCTCGGTGACGAAGCCGGTTAATGAGCTGGCTGGCGAGCTCCGGTGCCGGCTCCTTTGTATCGCGATCACGGACCAGTTCGAGGCCGATGAACAATCCGCTGCCGCGCACGTCGCCGATCTGGATGTGGCGATTGCCGATCTCGCGCAGGCCGTTCATGAGGTAATTGCCGATCTTTTTCGCATTTCCTATCAATCCCTCGTCCTCGATCACATCGAGCACCGCAAGCCCGGCCGCGGCGGCCACCGGATTGCCTCCGAATGTATTGAAATACTTCGCCGCCGCGGCGAAGCGGTCGAGCAGCGCCGCGCGCGTTGCGACGCCACCCATCGGGAAGCCGTTACCCATGGGCTTTCCCATGGTGACAATATCCGGCGCCACGCCATGCCGGGCAAACCCCCACAGCGCGGCTCCGGTTCGCCCGAAACCCGGCTGGACCTCGTCGGCAATAAAAAGGCCCCCGTGTTCATGAACGAGTTTAACGGCGGGCGCCAAGAAGCCGGGCGGATCGGCATAGACCCCATCGCTGGAAAAGATCGTATCGACCATCAGCCCCGCAAGACCGAAGCCGCTTTGCTCCAGATCCACGATGGCGCGACCAACATGGTCGGCAAAACGCCGGCCGGGATCGGCGCTAGAGGCACGAAACATTTCCGGCGCTGGAACGGCACGGACATGGGGTGGCAAGGGCCGACCCGGACGAGCCGATGGCGACACATCCGTCACCGCGGCGGTGTTGCCGTGATATGCCGTTTCAGTAACGATGAAACCGGCGCGGCCAGTCGTCTCCCTCGCGATCCGCAGCGCGAGGTCATTCGCTTCACTGCCGGTGCAGGTCAGGACCAGATGATTGATTTCAGGTGGAAACGTTGCAAGCAGACGTTCCGCATAGGAATCGACGACGTCGCTGAGATAGCGGGTGTGGGTATTTAGCAGGCCGACCTGCCGCCGAATGGCTTCGACGACGCGCGGATGCGAATGCCCGACCGAGGGCACATTGTTGTAGAGATCAAGGTAACTCCGCCCTTCGGCATCGAACATCCAGACGCCTTCAGCGCGCTCCATGCGCAGCGGCTCTTCATAGAACAGCACCGAAGCCGCGCCGAACGACCGCAGACGGCGTTCGACGGCGTCCTGCAGCGCAGCATCCATCGTTGACAGGCTGCTGCCGTCGAAGGCGTTCAGCGCCAGGATTTCCTTTTTTCCGTGCATCGCGCGCCCTCCTTGACCGGCGCTGGCGGACATCAATGGCGTCGGCAGCGATGATGCCGGCCCGACTCCCGTCAACAGCTTGGATCAATGTGGGTCTTTCCACAACAATAAAGCGATTGGCAGCAATGACACATCAGAGCGTCAGCCATACACCCTACGCCAGCACAAGAATTATTCACGAAATCAATTGATTATACAAGAACCCTGGATCTGGCTGCGCAGACAGCAGGCATCCGTCGCTTAAATTATTGGGAATATGCCACATATTTAGTGTGGACATCCAACATCGATTGAGAAAGGATTTGTCATGAGACGGCCCCGAACATCGCCCGACCCTGGGGCGCCCGAAGCTGCCGCAAGGACATCTCGATGACGAGCGAGCGGTTACAGGCGACCAACGCCTCCGCGACCGACAAGAGGTCGCGAAAACCGGAAGGCGATCGCCTCTCGAAGCTTGCACGTCACCAACACATCATCTCGCAATTGACGGCAGCTCCGACCTTGCGGGCCTCGGAACTCGCGGCGGTGCTCGGTGTCTCCGGTGAAACGATCCGGCGCGACTTGATGGAGCTTCAGGAGCAGAAGCTTATCAACCGGACCTATGGCGGAGCTTCCCGCCCCTTCGCGCTTGAGCCCACCCTCACCGATCGCAAGGCGATCATGATCACCGAGCGTGAGAGAATAGCCGACGCCATTGCCGATCTCATCCTGCCAAACGAGGTTCTGATGCTTGCCGCCGGCGCGACGACATTCCATGTCGCGCGGCGCCTGGCATCTCGCGCCCACGACATCACCGTAATCACACACGACTTCGCGATCGCCGCAGCGCTGGCGGTAAATTCCTCGATCCGCGTGCTGTGCTGTCCGGGCCGCTATCATCCGGCGGAAGGCTATGTGTTCGGCACGCAGACGATTGCCAGCATCAATGGTTATGAAGCCAACCGCGCGATCGTGGGCGCGACAGGTATCAGCGCCCGCGGCATCAACGATGCCGATGACGAGGCTGGAGCCATTTATGGCGCGATGGTGAAGCGGGCTGCGGAAGCAATCATCGTCGCCGACCATACCAAGTTCGACCAGCGCGCGCTGAAGGTATTCGCGGATTGGACGGATATCGACCGCCTCGTCACCGATCGGCAGCCGGAAGGAGCGCTGGCAGCCGCCCTCCGTGACGCCGGGACCGAAACTATCGTTGCCCAACGCTGAGAAAGGCCAAGTTATGCCACGCCTGACATCTCTTCATCCGCGCGACGAACGCATCGACCTCGAGGACAACGCCGAAGACCTTGCGCCGCGACAGGTCCGGATCGGCCGGCTTGAGCTCGAATTCATCCGACCGAATAGGTCTTTCACCCGCAACTGGAAGCGTGCGAGCAATGTGCATGACGCCTCCTATGTGCTGGCTCTTCCGCTGACCGGAAGCGTGGCATTCAGCCAGGATGCACGTACCGGTTTCGCAAGGCCAGGCGAGTACGTCCTGCTCAGCGAACTCGCCTTCTATGAACTCTCGCCCGACAAGAATGCGCGGTTGCTCGTGATGCGCATTCCGGCGGCAGAATTACGTGGACGTCTCGTCTCCATCGAGGACCATGTCAGCCGACGTTTCAAGCCCAATGAGCAGATGACGCGCTTGCTTGTGGGAATGATCAGAAGCGTTGCGGAACTGTTCATCAATTCTCCGCCGCCCAATCCCCAGGCGCTCGCGACCGAAATCATCAGCTTCGTCGCACTGACAATCGGTTCGGAGGACAGGGGTGCGGCTACCGACGTTCGCAACGCACGCTATCATCTGCGACGCAGGATCGTCGATTTCATCGAAAGCCATCTCAGCGATCAGTCTCTCTCGCCGAAGAAGATCGCTGCAAGCAGCCGGATTTCGCTGAGCTACCTCTACAGCCTCTTCAACGACAATGAGACGACGGTCAGTCAGTTCGTCCAGGCCAAGCGCCTGCAGCGCGCCTACGAAATTCTCGTTGCCGACCCGAGAGGTCACCGAACGGTTTCAGAAGTCGCCTACGAGGTAGGTTTCAAGAACGTCTCGCACTTCTCGCGATGTTTCAGCCGCCATTTCAACGTGGCGCCGCGTGACGCGCGTCAGACGCACAACGCTTCGCCTTATCCAAATACGGATCCGCGGCCTGCCTCTCCGAAAAGCTTGCTGCCCGGAGTGCCGACTCCCTCCCGCGGTAGTCTTGCCTCCCCCTATTGGCAGCGTCGACCGCTTCACGAGAGTGTCTAGAAACTGTTCCCCCGTTTACCCCGCGCCACGCCTGTCGCTGCCCATTGCGATCACGCGCTTCCACCCCGGAGCGATCATTGAAGAATATTCAAAACGGGCTGTCCGAGAACGAACTGGCTTCGTTTTTCTATGACCTCGCCGAGACGGCTGGCCGGATCGCGCTGGCGCATTTCAGGTCCGGCGTCGACTTCGAGCGCAAACAGGATCTTTCGCCGGTCACCATTGCGGACCGCGCCATCGAACAGGAATTGCGGCGGTTGATTTCCATTCGATTTCCCGAGCATGGCATCCTCGGCGAGGAAACCGGGTCGACTCCGGGCGATCGCTATACCTGGTATATCGACCCGATCGACGGGACCAAGAGCTTCATCTCCGGAATGCCGCTGTTCGGTACCTTGATTGCTCTGGCAGACGAGAAGAAGGGTGCAGTCATCGCGGGGATGATCGATATGCCGGCGCTGGCGGAGCGATGGTATGGCACCCCGAACGGCACGACGTTCAACGAAGAACCGGCCAGAGTGAGCCGCGCCGTCAATCTGGCAGATGCGCAGATTTACACGTCGTCGCCGGATTTCTTTTCGCCGGAGGATTGGGCACGTTACGACACGCTCAGCCGCAAGGCCATGTTCAGGCGATTTGGCGGCGATTGTTATCAATACGGTCTTTTGGCCTCGGGGCATTGCGATCTCGTGGTCGAATCCTCGCTCAAGTCGTTCGACTTCATGGCATTGGTGCCGGTGGTCGAGGGTGCCGGGGGAGTGATATGCGATTGGGAAGGCCGGCCGCTAACCCGCCATTCCGACGGACGGGTGATCGCGGCCGCCAACGCCGCCCTGCTCCAGCAGGCCCTCGCAATCCTCAAGCAATAGCCGGGACTTTGCCCGCGCGAGAGCGAATTTAGATCATCCGCAACCAGGTTTCCCAGCGGGGATCGTACATCACGTCGCGCGCCCGCATGTACTTCCATACGCCGTATTTCTGATAGTCAAAGTCCCAGTCCTTCAGCTTGCGATTGACGACCGCCCACGACGCCCATTTGATATCCGCAAGCGCCCTGTTGATGATGACCCGCGCCACCATCTCCGGACGCACCGCGCCCAGATATTGCTCAATCAATCCTTCCGTCAGGTGTTCGTCGAAGAACATTTCGGCGAACAGAACCCCGAGTTCGTAGCTCCGCTCGTTGTTCGAGGCGAACTCATAGTCGATCAGCCGCATTGGCTTCGGACTGGCGTCCGACTCCGCGCCAATGAGGAAATTCCCGGGCATCGGATCGTTGAAGCAGGGTACGAGATCGAGCCCGGATGCCATGAATGCGGCCTTCGCCTGGCCATAGCGATGCATGATCCAGGACATGTCGTGCGGAAAGTGCGAGCCCAGCTCGCGGCCCTGCTCGACATGCTCCTCGATCATGTCGAAGATGGTCTTGGTCAGGCTCAGCTTCGGCCCGGCATGGAGGCGACGATAGAGGCCGAGAACATCGGACTGGATCGCCGCGTCGCCAAAATCCCCGTTGGTGCAGGCCCGATAGCCTTCGAGGAATTCGCTTACTTCCAGGCCATCCTGCGCATCGAAGAAAACCACCTCGGGCGCAATGCCCATGGCGTGGGCATTGCGCGCCGCCTCGTTGGCGGCCACCCGGTCGATGAACATTTCGGAGCCTTCGCCAGGCACCTTGATGAAATAGCGGCGCCGATCGCCGGCAATCTCGACCAGCCAGTTCTGATTCATCAATCCGCCGACAAGCGGGGTATAGGCAGCCTCCCTGCCGTGCCATTCCGGCACCCGTCCAATGGCGCTTTCGACATTGCGTTCGTGGACGGTTGTCGCCTCTCCGAATTTTCTGCGAACCGTCATGCAATCCTCCGAAGCGCCTCGCCAAAGCGCGGTTCGCGGACTGCCATCCGGCAACGCACGAAGCGCCAACTGGCAAATTTGTAGAACTCGAGCGTATTCCGTGCCGACTTTGCGGCCAGAAGTGCTCCGATCAGACCCCATCGCAGGTCGTCCGCGACGCCGTAGATGCGCACGCGGTTGAATGCCGCCTCATCGAACGCTCCGGTATTGCGGGCGAAGGCGTCGCGAGCCTCGGGTTCCTGGGCGAAGGCTTCCACCAGGAAGCTGCCGAGGTCTTCCAGCGGATCCGCCGTGGTGGCACGATCCCAATCGATCAGGCGCACCTCGCCCGCATCGGTGATCAGGATATTCGACACGTTGCCGTCGCCATGGATCGGCACCGGCGTGATGTCGAGACCACCAAAAGCCGCGGCTGCAAATCGCAATTCCTCGACCAGCCATTCGACATCGACCGGAAGCTGGGCCTTTGCCGACATCACGGCAGCGTAAAAATGCTCGATCTCGTCAAAGACGCTCTTGCGCCTCGGCAACGGCTTTCCCGTCTGGAACAGGCGTCGCGCGGCGATGACCGCATCGACGATTGCAGGTTCCAGCATCCGTTCCAGCGTACCGACCCGCCAGCCATGGTTCAGGTCCTCCATGATGAGGATGCCTGACCGGACGTCGGCCAGCATCACCCTCGGACCGATACCCAGATCGGATGCGCGCCGCGCTGCCTCGAAGGCACAGGGTATGTCGATATAAAGCTTTGCGTCGCGATCCATCACCTTGATGAAAACGCTCTCGCCATCCGACTTCTTGATGGCTCGCCAGGGGAAGCCGTCGACGCCTCGCCAGCTTGGTGACGCCAGAATGGGGATTGCGGGTTCGATCGCGATGTCTCCCGCCCCCCAGCCAGGAAGGGACCCAAGGAGGTCCCGGAGTGCGGCCACTTCGACTGCAGTTTCGCTCATAGCTACGTCAGGTCTCTCGAGATATGGGGGCCGGTCAGGCCGACCGGCATTCGGCGCAGTGTGATCGAGAAGAATGCAAAAGGGATGCCTCGCGCTCCACCAAATCATGCCGTTAGAACCGATGGCCTACCCCTGCAAGGGTCATATTCGCTATCCGACCCTGATGGTCCGGAACGCTGTCCGGACTCCACGGAGGACGTATGTCTGCTCAAAAACTGATCGGAATGAGCCTTGCCGAGTTGGCTGAGGCTTATGCATCGCGGAGCCTTTCTCCGGTTGAGGTCGTCAACGACGTCATCACGCACGCCGAAGCCGTCAACGGCTCCATCAACGCGCTGTTCTGCTTTCGCCCCGAACAAGCCATTGCGGGCGCGCGACAGTCGGAAGCGCGATGGAAGGCCAAAGCGGCGCTGGGGCCGCTTGACGGGGTTCCGATGACGGTCAAGGACAGCGTCGCCATGGTCGGCTGGCCCTATTTCCACGGCATCGGGGCAAACCGGTCACTGCCGCCGTCGAACTACGACTCGCCGCCAGCCATTGCCCTGCGCGAAGCCGGCGCGGTGATCTTTGCCAAGACCACCATGCCGGATTGCGGCTTGATGGCGTCCGGCATCAGTTCTCTGCATGGCGTCACCCGCAACCCATGGGGGCTCGCCTGGAATACCGGTGGATCATCCGCCGGCGCCGGCGCCTCGGTCGCCGCGGGCGCCGGATTCGTTTCAGTCGGGACGGATATCGCCGGCTCGGTCCGGCTGCCGGCCGCCCATTGCGGACTGGCATCGCTGAAGCCCACCCACGGGCGCGTGCCTCACCTTCCGGCCGATACCATGCGCATGGCCGGACCGATGGGACGCAGCGTCGACGATATCGCCCGCCTGCTGACGGTATTGGCCCGGCAAGACGAACGCGACACCTGGAGCCTTCCGGCGGATGGTGTGCGATATCACGAAAGGCTCGGTCGGGACGTCAAGGGATTGAAGATCGGCGTCCTGACCGACATGGGCTTTGGCTCCAAGCCCGCAGCAGAGGTGCGCGACGCGGTGGAGGTTGCCGGACGATTGCTGGCCGGGGCCGGCGCCGTCGTCGAGCCGTTCGTCTCGCCGCTCGACGACGATGCCTTTGCGCCGATCGACCTGTTCCTCCAGGTGCGCGGTTATCTCGAATACAGTTCACTTCCGCCACACACCGACAGCGAGAATGATATCAACCCCTATGTGCGCGAATGGTGCCTTGGCGGGGCTCAGCATTCCGGCACCGATCTCTATCGGGCGCTTGGGCAAATCGGCAAGATGAAGGCGGCGTTGCTTGCTGCCTTCGAAGGCTGGGACTATGTCATCGCACCGACGCTGCCTGTGGTGAACTTCCCGGCCGAAGAGCCCGGCGTTTCGCGCCAAAAGCCGCTTGAGCACACGCTGTTCACCGCGATGTTCAATCAGACCTGCCAGCCCGCCTCCACGATCTGCATGGCATTCGACCGCCGGCACCTTCCGATCGGGGTTCAGGTCATTGGCCATCGGTTCGACGACCTTGGCGTATTGCAGGTGACGAAAAGTCTGGAAGGGCTGCGATCCCTGACCATGGACTGGCCGTTCCAGCCGCGGGCCTGAAATGGCGACGCCGGAAAACGTTCTAGCTAGGCTGCGGCTTTTGCGTCGCTGCTGTCGAGAAGATGGCAGGCGACAAGACGCCCGGGAGAACGCTCGATCAGATTCGGAGTTTCAACACGGCAGCGGCCGAACGCCTTGGGACAGCGTGACGCAAAGCTGCAGCCTGCCGGAATGTCGATCGGGCTGGGCGGCTCTCCTTCCAGCAGGAAATCGCCGGGATCGAACAGCTTGTCCTCAAGCGTCGGAGCCGCCGACAACAGCGCCTTGGTATAGGGATGCTGGGGGTCGAAGAACAATTCGCGGTTATCGGCGATCTCGACCATCTCGCCAAGATACATCACCGCAATCCGCGTGCAGACCTTCCGCACCATCGCAAGATCGTGCGAGATGAAGACATAGGTCAGGTCGTTCTTTTCCTGCAGCTTCGAGAACAAATCGATCAGCCTCGCCTGCTCGCGCTGGTCCAGCGCGGTCAACGTCTCGTCGAGGATCAGCAGCTTGGGGTCCAGGATAAGCGCCCGCGCGATCGAAATCCGCTGGCGCTCGCCGGTGGAGAGTGCGTTGGGCAGTTGATCGTAGAGCTCGGCCGCAAGACCCACCTCCGCCATCGCCGCGATCACGCGGCGGCGCAACTCCGCCCGCGGGATGCTGCCGCGAATGAGCAGGCTTTCCTCGATCATGCGGCCAACCGTGGTCCGGGGCGGCAGCGCATTGTAGGGATCCTGCAGCAACAGCTGGAATTCGTTCCGCTTCCGGATCAGTTCGCGGCCCGACAGGCTACCGAGCGACGTGCCGTTGAGCAGAATGCTGCCCTGGTCAGGCACCTCCAGCCACGCCAGCAGGCGGGTCAATGTCGATTTGCCACAGCCGGATTCACCGACAATGCCGAAATTCTCGCGCGGCATGATGTCCAATGTCACGCCGCGAACCGCCTGGACGTTGCTGTAAGAATTGAAGGTTCCCCGCTTGCGGGCGCGATAGGTCCTGTGGACATTCTGCACCTGCATCAGCGGCACCTCGCCCCGCGCCTGACGCCTGGCAAGCGGTCCTTCCGACGTCGACCACATGCGCGGAACGCTGGCGATCACCTTGCGCGTATAGTCGGTCTTCGGAGCAGCCAGCAACTCGGCGAACGCTTGCTGCTCGACAAACCGTCCCTGATGCAGGATGGCGGTCCGGTCGCCAAACTGGCCGAGGGTCGGCAGCGAGGATGACAGATAGATGGTCGCCATCTGGTGACGCAGGCACAGATCGTGGAGCAACGCCACGATCTGTGCGGCGATGGTGACGTCGAGCGGTTGCGTGACGTTATCGGCGATGAGCACCGCCGGCTCGGCGCAGATCGCATCGACGATCATCGCGCGCTGCATCATGCCGCCGGAAAATTTCGCTGGATAATCCCAGTAGCGCTCCTTGGGCGAAGGAATGCGGACCTCGCTCAGGAGCTGCATCACCCGTTCACGGCATTCGCGCTGACCCCATTCCGGCCTGACGCTGTGCAGCTTCTCGGCGATCTGGCTTCCCACCGGCATCGTCGGGTCGAGCGAGCTCTGCGGCTTCGAGCCGATGTAGGCGATGTCGCGACCGATGCGGACCTCGCGGATCCCGGGCTTGAGAATGTCATGGCCGGCAAAGGCGACCTGGCCGGCACGATATTCGAGGCTTTCCGGCAGCCAGTTCGCGAGCGCCCGGCTGAGAACCGTCTTGCCTGCGCCACTCTCGCCGTAGATCCCGAAAATATCCGACGTGTTCAAGCGAAAGCTGATGTGATCCAGGATCGGAGCAGACCCCGGCGTTACCGGGCCCACGGTGAGATCGCTGACTTCGAGAATGAGCGAGAGATCCATCTCAGAGACCTCCGTAGATCCGGTTGCGGGCCTTCTCGAGCGCCGATCCCATGAGATTGATCGACGTCAGCGCGACCGCGAGAAATATGCCGGGTATGGTGGCGATCCACCACGCGTTGATCAGATATTTGCGGGAATCCGCGATCATGCTGCCGAAGCTCGGCGTCGGCGGCTGGATCCCCAATCCCAGGAAGCCGAGGATGGCCTCGAAAATCATCATGCGCGCGACGTCAAGCACCGCGACAAACGCGATCGGCGGCAGGATGTTTGGAGCTGCGAACAGCAGCAGAATGCGCCAGTCCCCTGCCCCAAGGACACGCAGTCCCCGGACATATTCCTTGCCGCGCTCGGCCACGGCAGCGCTGCGTGCGACGCGCGCATAGAGCGGCCAGCCTGACAGCGCCAGAACGACGATGATCGACTCGACGCTCGGCCGCGACACACCGAGGATCGTGATCGCCAGAATGATCATCGGGATCGACAGCTGGGCGTCGGTGATCCGCATGATGACGGTATCCCACCATTTGCCCTTGAAGCCGGCGAACAGCCCGAGGCCACAGCCGATGATAAAAATCAGAACCACCGTAACGATGCCCACCAGCAGCGAGTAGCGCAGGCCGATGAGGCTTCTCATAAGCATGTCGCGGCCAAGCTGGTCCGTCCCCAGCGGATGTTCCCATGCCCATTTGTCGCCGAGAAACAGTGGCGGCAGGAATTTATCCTTGACGATCATCTTGGTGGCGCTGATCGACGACACCTCCGGATAGATCGCCGATACCAATAGAAGCGCCGCGAAGATGAAGAAGCCGATCCGGAAGCTCGGCATCCGCCACGCGCCAAGCAAGATACGCCGGTTGACCGACTGGATCCGCGTCAGCGCTTGTTCCGGTTCCGGCGCAATCATTGTGGTCGCCGTCATGATCAGAGCTCCACGCGAGGATCAATCATATAGGCGACCAAATCCACGATAATATTGATGAAAACAAACACGGCGCTGGTGGTGATCGCGATGCCCTGAATGACCGGAAAATCGCGTCCGACCACCGAAACGACCGTCAGATTTCCAAGACCCGGGTAATCGAAAATGTACTCGATCACGAGCACGCCGCCGATCAGCGTCGAAAGCTGGATGCCGAGCAGGTTGACCAGTGGAACCGCCGCATTGCGCAGCGCATGCGAATAGACGATGCGGCGCCGCGACAGGCCGCGGACCCGCGCCTCATCGATAAAGGTCGACTGCATCACCTCGCCAAGCGAGGTCGTCAGGGTGCGAATGATGAAAGGTGCAATCTCAACCGACAGCACGATCGCCGGCAGCAGAACATAGGAGAACCCCTGATAGCCGAGCGCCGGCAGCAACTTGAGCTTGACCGACAGGAACAGGATCAGGACGATCGCCAGCCAGAAATTGGGAATCGAAACGAACAGCGACTGCACGCCGAAAGCCAACGCATTCTGCCAGCCGTGCTGATGCAGCCCGCCGGCAATTCCGATCGGAAACGATATCAGCAGCGCGAACAACAACGCCATGCCGCCCAGCTGAAGCGTGAACGGCAGGCGTTCGAGAATCTGATCGATCACTGGCGCCATATCGGACTTGGTCGGATCGATATACTGGCCGCCGGTCGCGATCATGCCGCTGCGTGGACGCAGATAAGACTGCCCGAGGTCGCCATGCAGCAGACCCCGCATATAACGGCCGTACTGCACGATGATCGGGTCACGCAGCCCCATCTTGGTCGCCACCTTCTCAACGACGTCGGGCGGCGCCATGCCGCCGACGATCAGGCGTACCGGATCGCCGGGGACCACGCGCAGCAACGTGAAGATCAGGAGCGAGGTGATGAAAACGATCAGCAGGCCCTGCGCGATCCGTTTGACCAGGAATTCCAGGATCAACATCGAGAAGAGCTACCTTGCGTTTCATCGAACGGGGTGTCCGGCAGGCCGGAACGATCCGGCCTGCCGGCACAATCGTCAGGCCAGCGTGGCCTTTGTCATGTCCTGCTGTCCGTTCGGGTAGATATAGAGCCCGTCCAGCTTCTTGCTGTAGGCATGGATGAACACCGAGGTGAACAGCGCCAGCGCCGGCGCCTTCCTGGCAATGGTGGGCAGCGTTTCGGTCTGCAACACCGCCTTGCGCTCCGCGATCGAAGGCGCATTGCGCTCCTTGTCGAGCACCGCGTCGATCTCCTTGTCGACGATGCCGCAGATGCGCTTCGACGAGGAGTGGAAGTGGGTGCGCAACACCAGATCGGGTTCCGGCGATCCCGTGCACCAACCGCAATCGATCATGTGGCCCTCACCGCCGCCGGGCTTGTCGTACAGGAGATTGCCCCAGGCTGCGACTTCAAGCGTCTGCAGGTTCACCTTGAAACCCTGCTCCTGCAACATGCCGGCGATCAGCTCGGCATATTCCTTGGTCTTCGGATAGAAGCCGACCGAGGTATAGTAGGTCAGTTCCGGCAGGCCGACGCCCTTCGGGAAGCCGGCCTCTGCCAGTAGCTTCTGTGCCTTGGCTGGATCGTATTCGGGATAATCGGCGACATCGGTATAGCCGAACTTGACCGGCGAGATATGGGCCTTCGAGGCTGTGCCAGAGATGCCGAGAACTTCCAGNATCTGCTTGCGGTCGATCGAGTAGCAGGCTGCGAGACGAAGCCGCGGATCGTCGAACGGCTTCTTCGAGCAGCGGAAGAACAGGTACTTGTTCTCGACCGAAACCGCCTTGTGAATATCGAAACGCGCATCCTTCGAGATGGTCTCGACCTGCTCCTGCTCAAGGCGTTCGATGATGTCGGCCTCTCCGTTCAACAGGGACAATGTCCGCGTCGTGGTGTCGCCGACGAACTTATATTCAACGCCGGGGATTTTCGGCGCGCCGAGGAAGAAATCCGGATTGGCTTTCAGGACCGTGGTATCGCCCTTCTGCTCGACATACATATAGGGCCCGGTGCCGTTCATGCGCGCCGAAAGTTGCGCCTTGTTGGCGACGTCCTTGGCCGACAGGATCGGCAGAAACGACGACAGGTAGTAGAACAGCGTGGCGGGATAGCCCTGCGCCTTGGTGTTGACCCGGCAGGTGAAGTCATCGACCACGTCGACCGTGACAAGGCCCGGATACCACTGCGCCGGACGATCAGGCTGGCAGCCATATTCATAGGTTGCCTTGACATCGGCGGCAGTGAACGGCGCACCGTTGTGGAACTTGATGCCCTTTCTGAGCTTCACTTCCAGGGTGAAAGGGTCGATTGGTGTCAGCGACTCCGCGAGTTCGAACACCAGTTCGTCGGGCTTTTCGGGCTTCATTGGCGCGCGTGTCAGGTAGCCGAAGACGAAGCCTTCGGCGATGATCTGGCCCAAATTGGTGTGGGTGGTCGGGTCCCAATTGCCGGTAAGCGCCTCCGCACCGAGAAAGCGCAATGTCTTGCCTTCGGCTGCGAAAGCAGAGTTCATCAGAAAATCGGGATTGACCCGCCCGAAACCAAGCGCCGCGGCGCCGGCTAGCCCACCCAACATCACGTCTCTGCGATTGATCATGTCATATCCCTCGGTGATTTCGGCAACACTGAAACTGCTTTTAGGGTCGCGAGGCGTTCAGCCGTTTCTATCATCCTCAGCGACTTGCAAAGCGTAGACCAAACGATGCGAACGCCTGAATCCTGTTGCTCCACGATTCCGTTGCTGACGCTCCGGGATTGGTCCTCCACGCCACGATTCCCGGGCCGCCTCAACGCGGCGCTCAATTCGGAGGCACCACGCCCTTCAGGTGAGCAGCACACGAATGATGGATGACCAGAACAACGGTCCGGCGCGGACGACCTATGATGACGATGAAATAAGACATGAACGGAATACCAGAATTGTCACAGCGTAATTTTCGTGTGGACCACCCCATTAACGGCATCATCTCGGACCTCGACGGCGTAGCCTATCGGGACGACCATCCGATCCCCGGTTCGGTTCAGGCGTTTCGCGCCTGGCATGAGCGCGGTGTTCCCTACGCATTCGTCACCAACAACTCGACCAAATCCGCTGCCCAGTTTGCAGCAAAGCTGAGCGGCATGGGTATTCCGGCAACGGCCGCCCAGGTCTTCAACACCATTTCGGCGGCGACCATCTTGCTTCAACAGCGTTGGCCGCCGGGAACGCCGGTTTTTGCGATCGGCGAGCAGCCCCTGCTCGAGGCGCTGGAGCAAGCCGGATACCACCTGACCGGGACGAACGCAGAGGTCGTGGTTCTCGGCTTCGATTCCGGGCTGAACTACGCCAAATTGCGCACCGCGATTCGGGCGGCGCTTGCGGGCGCGACTGTCATCGCCACCAATCCCGACGTGCTCACGCCCGTGCACGACGGCTACGACCCCTGTGTCGGCGTGCTGACGGCGGCGGTGGCAGCGGCCGTTCCGACCGCGGTCCCGATTGTGGTCGGCAAACCGCATCCATTCATGATCGAGCAGGCGCTCAAACATCTGGGCACCAGCCAAGAGGAGACGGTGATGATTGGTGACCAGATTGCGACCGATATCGTGGCAGGCCAGAGCGCCGGCCTGCGCGCGATCCTGCTCGCCAGCGATGTTCCATTCAATGCCCTGACTGGCGTGGTGCCCGACAGGATCATATCGAACCTCCTCGATCTCGTCGGCGCGGTTTCAGAGGAGACCGGAGCCATCTGATGATGACCCCCGCCATCATCGAAACCATTCGGTCCGAGCTGAGCGCCGCGCTGCCGCGATGGGGCATGTCCGGCGATGCTACGCTCGCCTTCCTCAGCCATTCCGAGAACACCACGTTTCTCGCGGAGGATCCCGTCGCGGGACAGCGGCTGGTCCTGCGCGTGCAGCGGATCGGTTATCACTCGCCGGCGGAGATTGTTTCTGAACTGGCATGGATCGAAGCGCTGATCACGGATGAGGTGATCGCTACGCCGCGACCGCGGCCCGACCACGACGGCCAGTTGCTTTGTTCGGTGACTCTGAACAGAACAACGCGACGGGTGATGGCGTTCGAGCATATGAGCGGACACGAGCCCGATGCCACTGCGTCGCTACCCACGTGGTTCCTCAAGCTTGGCGCGCTGACCGCCCGGCTTCACGGGCACAGCCGATCGTGGAAGAGGACACCCGCCTTCCAGCGCAAGGCCTGGGACTTCGACGCCATGCTCGGCGCACGGCCGCTTTGGGGCGACTGGCGCGCCGCGCTGGGACTTCGTGATCCCGAGAGACAACTCCTGCAGAGGGTCGCCGATGCGCTGGCCCAGCGCGTCCGCGCTTACGGTCAGCCAAGCCACCGGTTCGGCCTGGTTCATGCCGATCTGCGCCTCGCAAATCTGCTGGTCGATGGAGCAAGGCTCGGCATCATTGATTTCGACGACTGCGGCTTTTCCTGGTTCTTCTACGATTTCGCCGCGGCCGTGAGCTTCATGGAGCATGATCCGATCGTAGCCGAGCTGCAGAATGCCTGGCTTGAAGGGTATCGCCAGGTTGCCCCTGTATCGAAAGCAGACGAGGCGATGCTGCCGGTCTTCGTCATGCTCAGGCGAATGCTGTTGATGGCCTGGATCGCATCGCACTCGGACACCGAGACGGCGCGCCGGTTGGGAACCGGATATACAGAAGGTACCGTCGCGATGGGTGAGCGGTTTCTCCGGGAACTCTAGCCGAAGCCAACCTTCACCATCGGCGTCGGCCTATCCTTTGGCTCCAGTGTTGTTGCTCCGCTAGTCCAGAAAGCCATGTCAGGCCCTCCCTGAGCATCGTCGATCTGTCAAGAATGAGCCGCGGTTCGGACACATCGCGCCGATTTCCGAACCGAGATTGCGGTGGGAGTCGCTTCAAGTGGACATTCAAGCCTATTTCGAGGAATGGTCGCGTCAACCGGGTGACGTGGTTAGACTCGCGATCAGCAGCCCGCACGAATCCGTCCGGGCAAGTCTGGTGCGGCTCATCTCGGGCCCCGGCCAAGGAGACCATGTCGAAGGACGGGTCACGGATTTTTCGTCCGTGCTCGACAGGACCGTTCCCGGCCGCCTTCAGTCGACGATAATTGGATCCTACGCGGAATTCCCGCTTCCCGCTCCGATCAAGGATGGCGCGATCAGCCTTCATTGCTGGGTCTGGCCAACCGTGCCGGAGCGCCCGACACCTCAGACGGTCTGGTCGCTCGGCGACATCGCGCTGGTGATCCTATCGGGCGGGCTTGCGCTTCATGCGAACGACAAGACGCTCGTGACCATTCCCGACGCGATGGTTGCCAAACACTGGTATTCGATATTGGTCACGCTCGGGAATGGCGAAGCGTCGATCGATCTCAAGCGCCTCGACGGCAAGGTCGGCGCCCGCCGAACGATGGCGGCTGCAACCGGCGCGACCGTTTCTTCCGACAAATTGCTGCTTGCCACATCCGGCGTCGGGCCATCCGGATCGCCGCTGCAATCCTTCAATGGCAAGATCGACTCGCCGACGCTTCATCTGACCAGACCATCCGCGCAGGTAGTCGTTGAATGGCATGCAGGAAGGACGGCGGCTCCATCCGCATGGGCAAGCTGGAAATTCTCCGACGATTTCACGACCGAAACAATCGAGCCTGATTTCGCGGGAGGCTTACCGGCGCGTCTGGTCAACGGCGTCGAACGAGGTGTCACCGGACGCAACTGGGATGGACGCTGCGATTCGTTCATCGAAGTCCCGCTTCAATATTGCGCGCTGCAATTTCACGACGACGACATGGTCGATGCCGGATGGGACTACGATCTGGAGTTCACGCTGCCGGACACGCTTCCGAGCGGCATCTATGCAGTGCGGCTCGAGGCTGGCCGGAGCCGCAACCATTTCCCGTTGTTCGTCAGGGCGAAGCCGGCCAGCGGCGCGCCGGTGCTGTTCCTGGCGCCGACCAACACCTACCTCGCCTACGCCAACGATCACCTCGCTTCGCTGGATTTTTCGTCGGTGATGCCGCACGACAAGATTGTCCCGGAAGACGAGCAGTATCTTTTCTCCCATCCCGGACCCGGCCGGTCCTGCTACGACACCCACGCCGACGGCACGCCGGTCCGTTATTCAAGCCGCAGGCGGCCGCTGTTCAACGTACGACCAGGTTTCCCGAACTGGCTGACTGGCTCCTACCGCCATTTTCCGGTCGACATGTACATCATCGAATGGCTGGAGCATGTCGGCATCGCCTACCACGTCGCCACCGATGAGGATTTCGAGCGCGAAGGGCGCGGACTGACCGATCGCTATGCGACGATCGTCACCGGATCGCACCCGGAATACTGGACGCGCAAGGGCCTCGACACGCTGGAGGGATATCTCAACGAGGGTGGAAGGATCATGTACCTCGGCGGCAACGGATTCTACTGGGTCACCAGCCATCTCGAAGCAAAGCCGTGGGTCATCGAGGTGCGTCGCGACAACAGCGGCACACGATGCTGGGATGCGCCCTATGGCGAGCGGACCCACGTCGCGACGTCGGAAGCGGGCGGCATCTGGCGCTCGCGGGGGCGCGCGCCCAACAAGATGCTTGGTGTCGGCTTTGCATCGGAGGGATGGTCCAAGGGCTGCGGCTATCGGCGCCTCGACGCAAGCTACAAATCGCCCGCAGCAAGCCTGTTTGCCGGTGTGACCGAGGCGGTTGTGGGCGACTACGGCTATGTGCTCGGCGGCGCCGTTGGCGACGAGGTCGACAGGTTCGACATCGCGCTCGGCAGTCCCGAACATGCCTTCGTGCTCGGGACATCGACCGGACTTGGCAATGAATATCAACTGGTGATCGAGGACTTGACCCTGTCGTTGCCCGATCAAGGCGGCGCACAACGGCCGGACATGGTGAGGTCGGACATGGTTCTGTTTCCGATCGACGGCGGCGGCTGGGTCTTCTCGGTAGGTTCGATCACCTACGGCGGCGCGCTGGCCTGGAACGGTTGCGACAACGGCCTGTCGCGGCTCACGGCGAACGTCCTTAGGGCGTTTTCCGGCAGGGGACCGGTGCTCGATAAGATGTAGAACGCGAGACGAATTCGCGTACCACGCCAGCAGAAAATCCGCTATCGGCCGGTGAAGCGCGCCGGACGCTTTTGCACAAAGGCAGCCGCCCCCTCGCGCAGATCCTCGGTGACGAAGGCGCGNGCTTGCGACGAAGCNTCGTCGTCGAGCGTCGATGCCAGNGATGAATTCCAGGCGGCTTCGATCTGACCCTTGATAAGGCCGAGGCTGACCGGCGGTCCGTCGGCCAGTTTCTGCGCGACGGCCATGGCTTCGTNGAGCAAATCCGCATCGTCCACGGCCTTCCAGATCAGGCCCCATTGCGCCGCCGTCTCGGCGGCAAGCGGCTCACCGAGAAGTGCCAGCGCGCGAGCCCGCGCGGCCCCGATTGACCTCTGGAGAAACAGCGATGTTCCGCCATCAAGCGCTGCTCCGAGCCGGACGAAGCTCAGGATGAACCGCGCGGAGCGCGCCGCAATCACGATATCGCCTGCCAGGGCAATACCGACGCCGGCTCCCGCCGCAGCACCGTTCATGGCGACAACGACCGGAATCGGTAAGTTACGTATTTTCTCGATCACCGGATTGATCGAACCGCGCATCCTCTCGGCGATCCCCTCACCGGCACCGAATGTATCTCCACCAAATTGCGCGCCCGAGCAAAAGCCCTTGCCCGCGCCGGTCAGCACCACGGCACGGGCACGGGGTTCGCAAAGAACCTCGTCGAGCGCTGCGTTCAGGTCGTTGAGCAGGCTGCCGCCGAGCGCATTGTATCGCTCGGGATTATTGAGCGTCAGGATCGCGATTGATCCACGCCGTTCCGAAAGGACCATCGACATGACTTGCCCACTCCCGATATGCGGCCGAAGGCTATGCCCGGCGGCCTTGATAATTCCTACCTCTGCCTGATCTCTTCTTCACAAGGATCGCGCGATCAGCAGCTTCATGACCTCGTTGGTGCCGCCATAGATCTTCTGAATGCGGGCGTCTGTGAACATCTGCGAGATCGGATATTCCTGCATGTAGCCATAGCCGCCATGAAGCTGCAGGCATTCGTCGACGGTTTCCACCTGCTTCTGGGTGCACCACCACTTCGCCATCGACGCGGTCACCGCATCGAGGTCGCCCGCGACCAGCCGCTCGACGCACCAGTCGACGAACACCCGCGCGATCATCGCCTCGGTCTTGCGCTCGGCGAGCTTGAAGGCGGTGTTCTGGAAGTCGATGATCGGCTGGCCGAACGCCTTGCGCTCCTTGGTGTAGTCGACCGTCAATTTGATCGCACGCTCCATCGCCGCGACAGCACAGATGGCAATGATGAGCCGCTCCTGCGGCAGTTGTTGCATCAACTGCGCGAAGCCCCTGCCCTCTTCGCCGCCGAGCAGATTTTCGGGCGGCGCGACCGCGTCCTCGAAGAACAACTCCGAGGTATCGGAGGCGTGCAGGCCGATCTTGTCGAGGTTCCGTCCACGCCGGAAGCCATCATTCCGCTCCGTCTCAACGACGATCAGCGATAATCCTTTGGCGCCCGGCCCACCGGTTCGGGCAACGACAATAATCAGATCGGCGGTTTGTCCGTTGGTGATGAAGGTCTTCTGGCCATTGACGACGTAGCTGTTACCCTGCCGCTTTGCGGTGGTCCGCACGCTTTGCAGATCGGAGCCCGTGCCGGGCTCGGTCATGGCAATGCCGCCAATCAGTTCGCCGCGCGCCATGCCGGGCAGCCAGCGGCGCTTCTGCTCCTCCGAACCGTAGTTCAAAATGTAGTGCGCGACGATTCCGCTGCTGACGGTGACGCCGCCCATCGCGTCCGGCACTACGCTTTGCATGTCCTCGAACACGGCAGCGTCATAGGCAAAGGTCGCGCCGAGCCCGCCATAGGCCTCGGGTACGCTCGGCAGCAACGCCCCCATCTCGCCAAGCGCTCGCCACGCGGAACGGTCCACCATCTTCTGCCGACGCCACTTCCCGGCGTGCGGCGCCAGATCCTTGGCGAGAAATTTGCGAAACTGATCGCGAAATGCATCCAGCTCCTCGGTCATCCAGGACGAGCGATACGGCCTCGAGCCCTGGGATGTCATGTCGCTCTCCATAAATTACCCACTGGACTTTATATTACTCGTGGGTAATATACGAGTGCTGCCGGCAAGTCAATCCCACCCGCGCGGATGTTCGACATGGATACGCGACGCCCCTCCTCCGATCCCTCGCCATGGATGCCGTTCGAAAGCCGCCGCCGCGCGCGCGACGAGAAGCGCGAGGCCGTGCTGCGAACGGCGTTGCAGTCCTTTCTCGAGCAGGGCTACCATCGTGCCACGCTCAACGACGTGGCCGAACGCCTCAACATCACCAAGCCCGCGCTCTACAATTACTTTCGCGGCAAGGACGACATTCTGTTCGAATGCTGGGCGCTGGGACAGGAACGCGTCGACGAGTTCATCGCAGAGATCGAGGCATCCGGCGGCAACGGACTGGCCCGGCTCCGCAAGCTGGTCCACGCCTACGCGAGGATCATGGCGACCGATTTCGGCGCGAGCCTGGTGCGGTTCGATTCTCGCGACCTCTCCGAGAAGAATCGCAAGGTCATGCGAGCATCCAAAAAGAGCGTCGACCTCACCTTTCGCAGATACATCGCCGAAGGCATCGCCGACGGCTCCATCAAGCCGTGTGACGCCAAGCTCGCAGCCTTCGCGATCGCCGGATCGCTCAATTGGATCGGTCACTGGTTTCAGCCCGATGGTGCGCTGCCGGCAGACGCGATCGCCGACGAGTTCTCCGTTCGGCTAACCGATGGGCTGGCAAGGAAACAGATCACGTCAAGGGCGCAATCAGCGCCCGCAAAGAAGCAACGATCAGGAGGGGAATCAAAATGAACATTACCCATGGATTGCGGCGCGCGCTGCAGATCAATCCGAACGGCCTTGCGTCGGTATTTGGCAACAGACGGCGGAATTGGCGCGAGATCGGGGAGCGCGTGCCGCGGCTGGCCGCTGGCTTGCGTTCGCTCGGCGCCAATCCCGGCGACCGCGTCGCCATCCTGTCGCAAAACTCCGACCGGTATATCGAACTCTATCTGGCCACCGCATGGGCCGGCGCGGTGGTGGTACCGCTCAACATCCGCTGGAGCCCGGTTGAAAACGAGGACGCCATGCGCGATTGCCGCGCCAACATTCTGGTGGTCGACAAGACGTTTGCATCGGTCGGCACCGCCTTGGCGAAAGCGTTGCCCGGGTTGAAGCTGATCTATGCCGACGAGGGCGATGTACCCGCCGGCATGGAAAGCTACGAGACGCTGCTGCTGCGAAGCGAGCCTGTTCCGGATGCGATGCGCACCAGCACCGATCTTGCCGGCATCTTCTATACCGGCGGCACCACCGGCCGCTCGAAGGGGGTGATGCTCAGTCACGGCAATCTCATGGTCAATTCGCTGAACTCTCTCGGCGAAGGCCTCTTCCAGAGCTCGGCAATCTACCTGCACGCCGCGCCGATGTTCCATCTCGCCAATGGCGCGGCGATGTATTCACTGCTGCTCAGCGGCGGCTCAAATGTCATTATCCCGGCATTCACCCCGGAAGCCGTGATGTCCGCGGTGCAGAACGAGCGCGTCACCGACGTGCTTCTGGTCCCGACCATGATCCAGATGCTGGTCGATCATTCCGCGCTCGGCTCCTACGACCTGTCGTCCTTGAAGAATATCATTTACGGCGCTTCACCGATCAGCGCGGCGGTGTTGAACAGAGCCACCGCGGCACTTCCGAACGTGCAATTCACCCANGCCTACGGCATGACCGAACTGTCGCCGATGGCAACCGTGCTGCATTGGAAAGAACATATCGGCGAAGGCCGCGCCAAGGGCCGCCACCGAGGCGCTGGCCGCGCAACGCTGGGCTGCGAGGTTCGCATCGTCGATCCCGACGACAAGCCTGTACCCCATGGCACGGTCGGTGAGATCATCGTTCGTGGCGACAATGTCATGATGGGGTATTGGGAACGGCCAGAAGAGACCGCTCGCGCGGTGATCGACGGCTGGATGCATACCGGCGACAGCGGTTACATGGATCAGGACGGATTCATCTATGTCGTCGATCGGGTCAAGGACATGATCATCTCCGGCGGCGAGAATATCTATTCAGTCGAGGTCGAAAACGCCATCGCCCAGCACCCTGCCGTAGCCCAGTGCGCTGTTATCGGAATCCCGGACGAACGCTGGGGTGAAACGGTCCACGCTGTTGTCGTCACCAGGAGCGGCGCGAAGGTGTCGGCCGGCGAGCTTATTGAATTCAGCAAGACACTGATCGCCGGCTACAAATGCCCGCGCAGCGTCGATATCAGCGAAAACCCGCTGCCGCTGTCCGGAGCCGGCAAGGTTCTCAAACGTGCACTGCGCCAGCCGTTCTGGGAGAACCGGGAGCGGCATGTGAGCTGAACAGCACACGGCCAACAACGAGGCCAACCAGAAAGAGCGCATAAATCGCGCCGAAACAAGGAAACGCCTGCAAATGGATCGATCTCTGGGCAAAATGGTGGTTGGCAATATTCTGGCCACCGCCGCTATACGCTATCCCGATGCGCCTGCGATTTATTGTTCGAGTACGGATCGGCGATTTAGTTTCGGCGAGATAAACGATCGCACCAACCGTCTGGCACAAGCGCTTTTAGGCCTGGGCTTTCGGAAGGGCGACGTTGTCGCTTTTCTCACCTCCAACCGCGCCGAGATCGTGGAAATCTATTTTGCGCTGGCGCGCACCGGCATCGTCGGCCTGCCCTTGAACTATCGACTGGCCGCGGCGGAAATGCTTGAACTGATGCGCGCCATGGGTGCGAGCGGCCTGATCTACGAGGGCAGGTTCGCGACGATCGCCGAACCGGCGGCAAAAACACTCAAGCACGTCATTCAATTTGGCGGCGAGAAAACCAATTTTGCCCTCGACTACGAGACGGTGCTTTCCGCGGCGTCACCCGAGACTCCCGATATCGAAATCGACGAAGCCGATCCGTATTATTTCAACCTCACCTCGGGCACCACCGGCCTGCCGAAATCCTATGTGCTGACGCAATATAACAACAGTACGCTGGGTCCGATGTTCCAGATTTTCGACATGACGCGTCGCGATGTGACGATGACGGTATTTCCCGCCTTCGGACGCGTCGGCTTTGCATGGATCGCCGGATCGATCTTCTATGGCATTCCACATGTGCTGGCGAACTTCGAACCGAAGGAAGTACTGCGCCTGATTGCCACAGAACGCGTGACGATCTTCAACCTGGTTCCGACCATGGCAGCGATGCTGCTGCCGGCCCAGGCATCCGCAGCGCGCGACCTCAGTTCCATCCGCGCCATCGTATTCGCGGGCGCCAGCCTGCCGGAAAGCATCCGTGAACAGACCGTGGCCCGGCTTTGCCCGAATATCTACGAATATTACGGCATGCAGGAAACCGGCGCGCTTGTCGTCAGCACGCCCGAGGATCGAAAAAAGCGACCGGACTCAGTGGGCCAGGCAATGACATTTTCGGAGATCATGATCGTCGATGATGATGGTCGGCCGCTTGCACCCAATCAGCTTGGCGAGATCATCGGACGCTCGCCGAATGCGGTGACCGCGTATTTCGAGAATGCCGAGAAGTCGGCCGAGACTTTTCGCAACGGCTGGATCCATACCGGCGACCTCGGCAGCCTCGATGACCANGGCTATCTGACCATCCGCGGCCGCAAGAAAGATATGATCATCACCGGCGGCCAGAATGTCCACGCCGCGGAGGTCGAGGAGATCATCCTGAAATGCCCCGGCGTTGCCGACTGCGCGGTCTTCGCCCTGCCCGACGACCTGTGGGGCGAACGTGTGACGGGCCTGATCGTCGCGCAGAACAATGTCGAGATCACCCCCAAGCAGCTCGATGATTTTTGCCGACAGCACCTCGCCGGCTTCAAGACGCCAAAGGAATTCATTATCGAAACGGAGGCGCTGCCGCGTACGCCGACGGGCAAGGTACAAAAATTCTTGCTAGTTGAACGATTTGGCAGTCAACGCCGATAACGACCGATCGTCACACCACGATCCGGTCCGATCAAGGCCAGCACTTTCTCAAAGTCAGGACTTCTCAAAGCTACGACTTCTGAAAGTAGGGACTTCGGCCCAATCGACGACGACGTCGAAACCCGTATGCTTACGTACGATATGTAGCATAATCAAATTTGCGTTCAACCCGCTGAAGTAATCACAGCTGCATCAATACATTGATGTAATTTGACTGGAGAATATATCAATATCTTGTTATTATAGGAGTCGGAAGTCGCCGTAATTCCTGAAGGACTGAGCGATGGCACTGGCTGCGGTACCTGCAAAATCCGGCGTCGCATTCGATGTTGCCAACCGGGTTTTCTTTCGCCTCTATCAGGCGTCGAACCTGATGCATAAGCAGGGCACCCGCTATGTCAGCAAATTCGGNGCCACGACACAGCAATGGGCCGTGTTGGGCGCCCTTGCGCGACCGCTGGTCCGCGGCGACGGTATGACGGTCAAGGACCTCATGGAATTCCTCGACGTCAGCCGGCAAAATCTCACTATCATCCTCGACAGGCTTGAAGCACGCGACTGGATCAAGCGTGTCAAGGACAAGGATGACGGTCGCAGCCGGCGCATTCGCGTGACCGGCAAGGGCACGTCGACCTGGGCCGGCATGCAGGAGCCGATCGAGGCTTTCTATTCCTCCGCGCTGAGCACATTCAGCCACGAAGACCAAATCGCGCTCTATCGGCTGCTTGATCGCCTCAAGACCGCCCTGACAAAGGTCTAGCCGCACGCGGTTTTTCGGTTTCCTCAGACAGTGAAGAGCGGCGATAGCACTCCGCTCAGCCTGCCATTGTCAGGCCGCCCGATACGCTCAGCACCTGACCGGTGATGAATGCCGCGTCTTCACTGGCAAAGAAGCAGATCGCGCCCGGCAGATCTCCCGGATCGCCAATGCGCCCGAGCGGGATCGAACGACGAAAGGCCTCCTTCAACTTCTCCGGATTGCCGGCAGCGCTCATGAAATCACCGAGCAGTTGGGTATCGGTCGGCCCGGGGCAAACGACATTGAAGGTGATGCCATCGCGCGCATGCTCGCGTGCCAGCGTCTTCGACAAGCCGAGAAGGCCGGCCTTGCAGGCTGCATAAACGGCCTCACCGGAAGAACCGACCCTCGCGGCATCCGACGCGATGTTCACCACCCGGCCGCAGCGCCGCTCGACCATCTGCGGCAAGACGGCGTGGTGCATATTCAACGGGCCGGTCAAGTTGATGGCGATCAGCTTCTGCCAATCGGCCGGCGAGGTCTTGAGAAACGGCTTGAAGACATCCCATCCGGCATTGTTGACGAGCACATCGATCGGCCCGAGCGACGCGGTCGCCTCGGCGACCGCAGCGCCAACCGCTTCATGATCGGCAATATCGCAGGCAAAGGCAGTGGCCTTTCCGCCCTCCGTCGCGATCACCGCGGCGGTTCGCTCGGCTGCGGCGAGGTTGATGTCGAATACCGCGACCACCGCTCCTTCCGCCGCGAAGCGCCGACAGGTCGCCCCACCGATCCCCCCGCCCCCACCGGTCACGATGACGGTTTTCCCGCTCAATCCTCGCATGTCTCGCTCCCACGATCGATTTTCTAACCACAGAGTGGTCGCTCGCCAATTATGTGTCAATATATTGTTATATTATGTCACGTCAGAAAAGCCCTCCGGCAGGGTAACGGGCAAACGGATTTTTCATTGCAACCGTCACGTACGCGGCGATTGCCCCGTTAGCCTGGCAGCCGGCGAATCTTCTCGACGGGCGATTGCGATTTCAGCGCTGGATGCGGCGCGGACGGCGCTGTCGGCGTTGCTCTTCCGACGCATCGTGTCGCGCCTGGAGGCGTTGCAGGAAAACACTCGCCGCGTGCTGGATATGCTCGCGGTTCAACGTTTCGGCTTTCTCGCCATTGCCATCGATGACGGCATCCATGATCGCGTCGTGTTTGTCCCAGATGATCCGAGGCATCTGTTCGTCGTCTTGCAGCACCTCGCCCATCACGCGACGCAGACAGTGCCAGTGCGGCGCGGTGGTTTCACCGATCAGCGGATTGCCCGAGAGTTCGCCTAGAAATGCGTGAAACGCCATATCCGCTTTGATCTGCTCGTGCAGCAAACCGCTGTCGACCGCGGCGTGCCCGGCCGCAAGATACGCCGGTCCTTCGCTTGCTGCTCGCGCGGCGCCGCGCTCGGCGGCCAGCCTGGCCGCTAGCCCATCGAGCATCGCGCGGATCTCGAAAAGATTGCGAACGAAGCTCACATCGAGAGGCGAAACGATCAGTCCGCGTCCCGGCGCCTCCTGCACCAATCCCCGGTTGCGCAGCAGCAAGAGCGCCTGCTGGACGGGTTGGCGCGACACGCCGTAGGCGCGGGCGAGATCGTCCTGAATCAGCCGGGAATTCGAGGGCAATTCGCCGCCAATGATCTCCGCAACGATCGCATCGACAACCTGATCGACGAGTGTCGGCTGAACGGTAAAAGGGGGCATGCAACGTCCATGTCGAAGCCAGCATTCCCATTTATCAGCCTTTTGCGCGCAATTCCATTGTTTTGCATTCGAATTCAGAATATGAATTCTGAATTCGAAATGGCGCACGCTCTTGCCGATAGCGCCAATCGGAAAAAGCGCCCCTTTTAGGGAGACGGGCATGAAGTATCTCTTGAATCTTGGGCAGATGCTCTCGGTTCATGCGCGATTGTCGCCGGGCCGAATAGGCGCCAGTGATCTCGACAGATCGATGAGCCTTGCGACATCGAACGAGTGCGCGTGCCGCCTCACCAACACCCTGTTCGGCCGTTCGCGCAAAAAATTCGATCCCGACCATTGCGTCAGCACCCTTGCCGAATCCCACCCCTCATTCACCTCGCTAGTACCAACCCATCACATCATGATGCCGGGACTGCCGGCGGCAGCTCGCGCGCGGCATCGTCTCGACCGAGCCACGAAGCGGTACCGTCGGATGCAAAGACGAGTCCAGCCTAGGGTGTTCGATCTGCAATCGCTGGCTGCATGGGATGACGCCGAACGCGAATGGAGGGGTTCCGCCTTAAGTTTTCCGAAACGGCAGCGACGTTGCAGTGCAGATTCGGGTTTGAAGTGGAAGCGCACGAACACAGAGCAAGCAAATGCCTGTCTGCATGCAACGGTTTGCCGGACGCGTTCGCGCGAAGTGAAGCGTTCGCGTCTCGAAACTGCAATGGCACACACGATCGCCACAATTTCGGTGGCCATCGAGTTGTGTTCTGAAAAACTTACTGACAACTGAAGCCATGCTCCCGCATATCGGTCAGCGAGAGATTCGATCGATGTCGAGTCACTTGACACGTCACAGATTCGGAAGTGCAATGCGTTCAAGCTTCTAACTATCTGACAACAAAAAAGCTTAAAAAGGGAGGCACGCCGGTGAGGACGCATCGCAGTTGTACGCTTTTGTCGGCGCTGGTTTTGCCAAGCTCCGAGCCAGCGGAAATCTGAACCATGCTGGTGCGGGCGACATCGATTTCACGTCACGGAAAAGCTGCGGCGCTTGCGGGCGCCGGTTTGGTCGCGGCCGGATTGGCAATGCAGGCCGATCCGCTTTTTGGCGCGACGACGGAAGCTGTCAAAATCTCTGAAGCGTGGGTGCCTCCGGCCCAACAAGCCGGTGGCGACCTTCCATTGCTGATGACCATCAAGAACGAAGCGGACATCGCTGACACCCTGCTGCGCGTTAGATGCCCGGTCGCAAACTTCGCCGAGAAGCACATCGTCGACCGCGGCGAAGGTGCGCCCGCCATGCGCGCCGTCCCTGCCATACCGATAGCTGCCAATTCCACCATCGTACTCAAACCGGACGGATACCACGTCATGCTGTTGCAGACGCGACAGACGCTTACTGAAGGTGAAACATTCACCTGCACCGTGGTTTTTCAGAGGGCCGGTACGATAGAAACGGAGGTGCACGTTTCCCGATCCCCCTCATGATGATCGAGGTAGCGGGCGTTCGATCAGCCGAGCAGGCTGTCTTCCCGAGCGTTCAAACAAAAACATCAAAATCGTAACCAGGAGGAACAACCATGACGCAACTAATGCGACAAAGATTTCTACTGCGAGCCTCCATGCTCGCCATGATCGCCGCCGTCGGCATTGCCGGCGCCCAGCCTGCCCGTGCGGCCGACGAAGTCACCCAGGAGCGGTTGCTCAATGCCGACAAGGAACCGGGCAATTGGATACACCATCATAAAAACTTTTCGGGGACGCGATTTTCCACCCTCAAGGACATCAATCGCGACACCGTCAAGAATCTGAAGGTGGCCTGGACGATGCAGCTCAGCGGCGTCGAAGGCGGCGGCATCTGGACGCATGGCGGCCTGGAAGGCACGCCGATCGCCGAAAACGGCTTCATGTACGTCACTGACGGATGGGGCTCGGTCTACAAAATCGACACCCATGGCGGCAAGGGCCTGCTGCTCTGGAAGATGGACCCCAAGACCGACCATGACTGGGCCGGTGCCGTCGCTTGCTGCGGCGTCGATAATCGCGGCGTCGCATTGTCGGGTGATCTCGTCATCTCCCATACCCTCGACGGCCGCCTGGTGGCGACCAACAAGGAAACCGGCCAGGTGACATGGCAACGCCAGGTCGCCAATCCGGACAAGGGCGAAGTTATCACCGGCGCGCCGCTCATAGTGAAGAACATGGCGATCACCGGTGTCGCCGGCGCCGAATACGGTATTCGTGGCTGGGTCGCCGCGACCGATCTGTCCACGCAGAAGGAACTCTGGCGCACTTACACGATTCCGGCAAAGGATGAACCGGGTCACGAAACCTGGAAGGATGCCAACAATGCTGCCGCGGCCGGCGGCGGTTCGACGTGGGTTACCGGAACCTATGACCCGTCCACCGACACCATCATCTGGGGCGTCGGAAATCCGGGTCCGGACTGGGACAACGAGTACCGGCCGGGCGACAATCTCTACACGGACAGTTCGCTTGCGCTCGACGCCACCACCGGCAAGATCAAGTGGCATTATCAGCACACCCCGAACGATCCCTACGACTATGACAGCGTGGCCGAGAACGTGCTGGCCGACGTGCCCACGCCGAATGGTGGGACCCAGAAGCTCGCGCTTGAGGCCGATCGCAACGGGTTCGCCTATGCGATCGATCGCACCACAGGCAAGTTCCTCTGGGGCCTGCCCTTCGTCAAGAAGGTCACCTGGACTAAAGGGCTCGATCCGGAGACCGGCAAGCCGGTGGAATACGACGCCAACAAACCTGTCCAGCGTTACAACGCGGCGGTGACACCCAGCCGGGAAAACAAGGTCACCGATATCTGCCCGGGCAACATGGGTGGCAAGAACTGGCCCCCCACAGCCTACAATCCGGACCTCAAGCTTTGGTACATCCCGGTAATCGAGAGCTGCAACCGGATCACGGTCGACCAATCCGATCCGGCGAAGCTCAAGGCACGCGAGTTTTGGACCGGCGGTGGCCCGAGCCAACCCTTCAAGATCACCGGAAGTGTAACCGCCATCGACGTGACGACCGGCAAGGTTGCGGGCAAGGCGGAAATGCCGTTCCCGATGCTGGGCGGCATGTTGGCGACGCCNGATCTCGTCTTTACCGGCCTGCCCTCAGGCGAGGTAATGGCGCTNGATGCCAAGACTCTGGAGAAGAAGTGGGAGTTCAACACCGGTGGCGGCGTCAGCGCACCACCGATGTCATTCTCGGTCGACGGGAAGCAGTACATCGCCATCCTCGTCGGACAGGGCGGCGCCTGGGACAAGTGGTTCATCGAATCAACGCCCGAGCTGAAGCGGATGCAGCCCGGATCGATGCTCTACGTGTTTGCACTCTGACGTGACGCACATGGGCGGATCAGGCCACGGCCTGATCCGCCCATTTTTTTCCCCGGCAAGAAATCTCAATACGGTCCCAAGAAAGTCCAATGACAAAAGGTAACATGTCTTCGATCGCGGCGTTGTTCATTGCCGCCGCGGTGCTGTCGGCCCCTTGCGCGGTGCTCGGCCAGTCGGCCACGACCCCGGATCCAACCGGTGCCGGCAGGGCGGTGTTCAAGCGTGGCAACTGTTTCGGCTGCCATAAGTGGCACGGAAACGGCGGCGGTGGTTACGGCGGCGACGCGTTGTCGTTGCGCAAGACTGAGCTGACGCGCGAGCAGATCATGGAAACCGTCAGTTGCGGACGGCCCGGCACGGGCATGCCGTTCTTCACCCGCGGAGCCTACGACACTGTCAAATGCCATGGCATGGACCGACAAGAAGTCGGCAACCAGATGCCGCAAGAAGCCGGAACCTTTCTACGCCCGAACGATATCGAAGCCGTCGCGGATTACGTGATCGCAAACCTCAAGGCCAAGGGCGAGCCGAATTACGCCGAATGCGTTGCCTTCTTCGGCGACACCTCGCGCGTTTGCGACATCTACAAGACGCCGGCTCCGCCGGCCGCAAATTCCGACGACGCCGCAGGAAAAACGCAATGATGCATCGAGCGCAGCGATCGATTGCAACGCTGGTTGCCATTCTGTCGCTTCTGGTCACAGCAGTACCGACGACGCCAGCCGCGGCCCAGGACTCCGGCGGCAAAGACTCCGGCGGCAAAGACTCCGACGGCAATGACCTGCGCGATATCCATCTCGGGATGCCGGCTGCGGACTTGCCCGACGCGGGCTATGTCGATCTCGCCTGCGCAACCGATCCGCAGAAAACGCTCACGACCTGGACGGGATGGCGCGACTGCCCTGCCGATCCTTCCGGATTTCACGCGATCAAATTCGGCTATGATCCCGCCACCAGCCGGGAGGGTACCATCGTGGCCGGCCATCCGGCCATCCTCACTTTGCTCGTCGATGATGCCGGCATCGTCAGCGGCCTTCGAATCGAGACCGATCCGAAAGCGCGGTTGTATATCCGCAAGAAGGCCTTTCTGTTCGGCATCCAGGCCAAGTCGCGGTACGGTCTCGACGGCTGGTCCTGCACGGACGCTCAGCCCGACGCCGGCGAGCAGCCCGTCGGCGGCGTTTTTGTCAGGGAACGCTGCGCCAAGACCATCCACAACCGTTCAATCGTCGTCGAGCGCAACCTGTTTCGCAAACCGGAGCAGGACATCAAGAGTTTCGTCGACGAAACCCGAATGACCATCCTGCTCACCAAAGGCTAGCAGCAGGTTGAACCACTTTGATCGCCGGGAATCTCGGTGTCTCGAACGGTTCGCGTAACGCCTACTTCCCTGCCAGGCCCTTGATCCGGTCGTCGATGTAACGTGCCATCAGTTCGGAAGCCGAGGCGCCGAACATCCGGATGCGGCCGGTGTGTGCCAGCAGCAGAAGTCCTGCCGCGTGCGCAAACGCATCGACGGTAAGCAAATTGGCCTCTCCCCTCGTCGCATTGAGCGCCAGGGCCGCCTCGGTGATCGGCTGCAGCGCTGCCGCGAGGCCCGCATTGAGCGCATCATTGCGTTCGTGACCGAGGCCTTTCGGCTTCATGCCGGCGCGAAACAGATAGAACCCCAAGTCGAGGTCACGGGGATTTTTGGCATAAAATTGAAAGAACGCCATCGCTGCGACATGCAAGCGCTCGGCGGGCTGCTTGCTGCGCTCGACAGCGCGGTCGACCGCGTCCCTCAGGCTCGCGAGCGAGGCCTGCAAAACCTCGGCATAGATCGCCTCCTTGGAGTCGAAATGAAAGTAGAGCGCCGCCGGCGTGTATCCGGCCTCCGCCGCGATGGCGCGGAGCGAGGCGCCGTCCAGACCCTCGACCTCAAACACCTTGCGCGCGGCGTCCAGGATCAGGCCGCGTTTGAGTTCCTGGACCGCTCGCGCTCGTCCCAGCTTCGCCCGTCCCGCCGCCATGTCCGTCCGGTTCCAAATCCCGATTGACAACAATTCTAAGCAGTGAATAAATAATCTAACGGTGTTCAAAACTAAGCGCAAGCCCGAGGAGCACGCCCATGCTGATGACCGCTGCGGATTATCGCGAATCGCTGCGCCGGTATTCTCCGAAAGTATTTGTGAACGGCGACGCTGTGACCAGCGTTGCGGACGATCCGCGCCTTGCACCCGGTATCAACGCCATCGGCGTCACCTACGACTTCGCTCATGTGCCCCAACATCAGGCGATCATGACCGCCAGACAGGCCACATCGGGCAAGATCGTCAACCGCATGGCGCATATCGATGAGTCATCAACCGATCTTCTTTACAAGCTGGAGGCGGTACGCCTCGTCTGCAAAGTATCCGGCTGCGCGCAACGTTATCTCACGCATGACGGCTTGAACGGAATCTTCCAGGCAACCAGGCGCGCCGACGACGCGCACGGCACCGACTATTCCCAGCGCTTTCTCAACTACATGCACCGTGTCCAGGATGAGGATCTGACGCTGGGCGTCGCCATGACGGATGCCAAGGGCGACCGCTCCAAACGGCCGGGCCTGCAGGCGAACCCGGACACCTACGTCCATATTTCCGAACGCCGGCCGGACGGCATTGTCATTCGCGGCACCAAGGCGATCGTAACGGGCGCGCCTTACATGCACGAATTTCTCGTCATGCCGTGCCGCACGCACGTCAGGGAAGACGCCGACTTTGCAGTGTGCTGCGCGGTGCCGGTCGATGCGCCGGGCGTGACGATTGTCGCGCGTCCGGCGGGACGCCCAGGCGAGGCCGCCGCGAAATTTTCAAGCAGGTATGGTCAATCGACCGGCGTCGTCATCTTCGATGACGTCTTTGTGCCGCATGATCGGGTCTTTTTGGCCGGCGAATATGAGGAAGGCGGCTTCCTCACCACCTCCTACGCAACCCACCATCGCCATACCTGCATCGGCGCCCGCGCCGGCTTCGGCGATCTCTTGATTGGCGCGGGCGCGCTGATGACGCAAGCCAACGGTCTTGACACCGAACGGCACGGACACATTCGCGACGCCATGGTCGAGCTCATCACAATCACCGAGGGCTTCTTTGCCTGCGGCGTCGCCGCATCCGTCTATTGCACCAAGGACCTGGCCGGATCGGTGATGCCGGACGCGGTGTTTTCAAACATCGGCAAGCTGCTGCTTGCCACCAAGATCTATGACATGCATCGGCTTGCTCATTATGTGTCGGGCGGGCTCATCGTGGCACTTCCCGGCCCCGACGAGGACCACAACCCGGAAACGCAGGCGTCCCTTTCCGCAGTCCTTGGCGGGCGGCCCGATATTCCAGCCGAGCAGCGCCTCGAAGTGTCTCGATTGATCGAAGACCTCACCGTTTCGCATCAGGCCGGATGGTACTCGGTGATATCGCTGCACGGGGGCGGCTCGCCCGAGGCAATGAAGCGCGAGATCTGGCGCAACTACCCGGTCATGGAAAAAGTAGAGTTGGTCGAGAACTTGCTTGACCGGGGCGTCGCCGCCGACGGGCGCCGCATCTCCAAGCAACCGGGCCGATGCTGCGCGACGGGCTGCGAGGTCCCCAGCCTGCCCTTTCCAGCGAGCGAGGCAAAGGCAAAAGATCCAGTTCAGACCGCTGCGGAATAACAGAAACGGTTGGAATGAACGCGCCACCGCCGAACGCGGGCCGGCGTGGTCACGGCGAAGGCCGCATCAACCTCGTTCGATAACCGGAATAATCGCCCAGCCCACCTAGACCAACCTCATATTCGTCGGCGATAGTGACGTAACTTGCAAGCGAATTGGAACGATTGATGGCTCTCAGCGGATTCACGTTCTCCGATGTCTACCACCGCAATGCGGAATTTTTCCCCGACCGCACGGCGTTNGTGTTCGAGGGCCGGCGCNTTAGCCATTGCGACTATCTGGGCCGNATCCAGCGNCTCGCGGCAGGACTTGTGCGCGAGGGCGTAAAGCCCGGCGATCGCGTCGCCATCCTGTCGCAGAACTCGCTCGAAATGATCGACCTGATCGGCGCGGTGGCGATGCTTGGCGCGATCCTGCTGCCGGTCAATTTCCGGCTCAACGCCGAAGAGATCGGTTTTGTCCTTGCCGACGGCGCGCCGGTGCTGGTGATCGCCGGGCCGGAATATCAGGAGACCATCGCGGGCCTGGCCTCGACGCTTCCATTCGTTCGCAAGTTTTTCGCGATCGGGACGGCTGCCGCACCGTTCTCGCCGTTTGCCGAACTCGCCAGCGGAGAGACGTCGTTGCCCGAAATCAACCCCGACCCTAATGGCGGCTTCGTCATCATTCACACCGCCGCCGTCGGCGGGCGGCCGCGTGGCGCGCTGCTATCGCAGACCAACCTTCTGACCGCGCAAAGTTCGCTGGTGCAAGCCTGGGCGCTGACCGAGCACGACGTCAATCTCGGCGTGCTGCCGCTATTCCATGTCGCCGGCCTCGGCCTGATGCTGACCGTGCAGCAGGCCGGTGGTTCCAGCATCATCGCCGCGAAATTCGATCCGCAACAGGCGGTTCGCGACATCGCCGCCGAGAAGGTGACTGTCATGTCGGAGTTTGCGCCGATGCTGGCGGGCCTGTTGGATCAGGCCAAGGGCAATGAATTGGCGTCGCTACGCGCGGTGACCGGACTGGATACCCCAGCAACTATTGAACGCTTCGAGACGATGTGCCCCCACGCCATGTTCTGGGCCACATTCGGGCAATCCGAGACTTCCGGCCTCGCAACGCTGTCGCCTTACCGCGACCGGCCGAAATCCGCCGGGCGGCCGCTGTTCTGGCGCACCATCGCGGTGGTCGACAGCACCGACAAGCCAAAACCCAGCGGACAGACCGGCGAGATCGTGGTGCGCGGTCCCACTGTGTTCAAGGGTTATTGGAATAACGAGACCGATACCGCCTTCACCTTCCGCAATGGCTGGCATCATACCGGCGACATGGGATATTTCGACGCCGACGGCTATCTCTGGTATGCCGGCCGCGCGCCCGAAAAGGAACTGATCAAGACCGGCGGCGAGAACGTCTATCCGGCGGAGGTCGAGAATGCGATCCGCCAGCATCCGGACATCACCGACGTCGTGGTGATCGGTGTGCCGGATCCGCAGTGGAGTGAAGCGATCAAGGCGGTGTGCACGCAGCGCGCCGGCGCGATAACCACCGCCGACGAGATCATCGAATTCGCGGCCGGACAGATTGCGCGTTACAAGAAACCGAAGCACGTCGTGTTCGTCGCGCAATTACCCAAGAACGACAAGGGCGAGATCGACCGTGCCGCGGTCAAGGCCGCGCATGGTCAGGGATCATCCTAGTAGCCGCCCGGCGAATACGGGCTTTTATCGATTAATGGGCGCGGGATCGCATAGTGTTCTACGCACATAAATTCTGATAAATTGGCGGTTTCGTTGCAAGGAATCGCATATGCCCACCACGTTCGACTGGGACTCGATGCAGTCCTTCCTCGCGATTGCGAGAGCTGGTCGTTTGACGGTTGCGGCCCAGCGGCTCGGCATCGATCATACGACCCTGAGCCGGCGCATCAAGGAGCTCGAGGGCGCGTTGCAAACGCGATTGTTCGATCGCAGCGTGGGCGGCTATGTGCTGACTTCTCAGGGCGAGCGTTTCCTGCAATCCGCCCAGGCCGTTGAAACTCTTGCGCTGGAACTCCTGCGCGACGTCGCCGGTTCGAGTTCGAAGGTCGCGGGCACGATCCGGATCGGCGCACCCGATGGATTTGGCACCAGCTTCCTCGCCCCTCGCCTCGGGCGCATGCGCGAGATTCAGCCCGAGCTCTCGATTGAACTGGTGACGATGCCGCGCCTGTTCAATCTGACCAAGCGCGAAGCCGACCTCGCCATCGGACTGGCACGCCCAGAGGAAGGACGTCTTCATGCCAGGAAACTGACGGACTATGAATTGGGATTGTACGGCTCAGCCGAATATCTGAACCGGTGCGGCGAGCCTCGCGATCGGGAGGCTCTGCGAGAACATACGCTTCTCGGCTACATACCCGACATGATCTATGCGGAAGAACTGGACTACATCCCCCTGGTCTCGAAAGATGTGGGTCCCTCCATCACCAGTTCAAATCTCATCGCGCAATTCAACATGACGCTGGCCGGCGCCGGGCTCTGCATCCTGCCCTGCTTCATGGCGACACGTGAGGGGCGGCTCAAACGCATCCTTCAAAAGGACGTCAAGCGATACGTTCTTTCTGGCTGATCGTCCATGCCGACATGCGAGATCTTGCACGCGTTCGATTCTGCTCGGAGTTCATCGCCGAGGAAGTTCGGGCGCAGCGCAAATTATTCCTGCCGTAGGTTGCAATTCGTCGACTCAAAGATCGAGCCGATGCTGCCCGGTCTCTTGTCACGCGAGCCGGACCCGCAACGGCGCTTGACTCATAATCTAATAGTATTTAGATTCTAATACATGTTAGATTTAATGGGAAGGTAGGGCTCGTGGAAAAGCGCGTTGCGGAATGCGATCCGACTCCGCTGGATCGGGCATTTGCGGTGAAGTGGTATGCGGAAGGCTGGATCGATTGCTGGAACAGCAATCGGCCGCAGCGGGTCAGGCAAATCCTGACTGAGGATTTCGTGCTCGACAGTCCGACCACGCGGCATACCGGCTGGCACGTCCAGGGCCATCAGGCGACGATGGACTACATCCGCTACGTGCTTAACGCCTATCCGGACCTCAAATGGGAGGTGACGGCGCCGCCGATGTTTTCCGACACCATGGCGCGCGCGGCGTTCACCTGGCGCGGCACCGGTCACTTCACTGGCCGGATCGATCCGCCCGGCATCGAAGGCACTGGGCGGGCGTTCGAATTCGCCGGACATGAGGTGTTCGACTTCCGCGGCGATCGGGCCTGCCGGCTTTACGCCACTTACGACCTGCTCGGCCTGATGAAGCAGATCGGTCTTTATCGCCGCGCGGCCGCGCGATAGCTGGTCGCATCTTGCGAGGGTTGGGGGGAAACGACGATGGAGAGCTTGCGGGCGTTGCTTGAGGCCGGCGTCGCAAATGCGCCGGACAAAATCGTACTCAGTGCAGACGGCGTTGAACTCACCTGGTCCGGGCTGCGCGAGCAGGCGTGCCGTGTCGCCACGGCCTTGGTGCGCGATGGCGTCAAGCCGCAGGACCGCGTGATCTATCTCGGCAAGAATGATCCGCGATATTTTGAAGTGCTGTTCGGTTGCGCGTTGGCCGGCGCCGTCTTGACCCCGTTGAACTGGCGGCTCGCGCCGGACGAACTCGCAGCGATCATCGCCGACGCGCGCGCCGCGATCGCGTTCGTCGACAGTAGTGTTGTAACGTCGATCAAGAGCGAGATGAACGCCGTGGTCGCGCTCGGACCGCACCAAAGCTGGATATCCTATCCGCAATGGTGCGGCCCCGCCGAAGATCCCGGTGTCGGTCCGGAGCCGGGTCATATCGCGTTTCAGCTCTACACCAGCGGGACAACCGGGCGGCCGAAGGGAGCGATGTTTGCCAACGGCACCAATTTGCGTGTGCTGCTCGACGACATCTCGGTGGAATGGGGCTTCACGCCCGACGACGTCAGTCTGGTTGCATTGCCGCTGTTCCACATGGGCGGCCTGGCGTGGGCGCTGGCCAGTCTTGCGCGCGGTGCGCGGTGCATCGTGGTGCGTGACTTTGAACCCGTCAGTATCTTGAACACCATCCAGACCGCCAGCGTCACGATCGCGTTCTTCGTGCCGGCGATGCTCGCGGCGGTATGCTCGGTTGCCGACGTCGCTGCGCGAAAGCTCGGCCTGCGCCGGGTGTTCTATTCCGGCGCTCCAATCAGCCCGATCGCGCTGACCAAGGCAATGGCCGCGCTGCGTTGTGATTTCATCCAGATCTACGGACTCACGGAAGCGACCGGCGCGTTCGCGCAATTGCCGGCGCATGAGCACGATCCAACCGGACCGCTGGCCCATCTGCTGCTTTCGGCAGGCCGGCCCTACCCCTGGGTTGAGGTTCGCGTGGTCTCGACGGCCACAGGAGGCGATGTACCCGCCGGCGAGATCGGCGAGATATGGACGCGCTCGGAACAGAACCTGGTCGGATACTGGAACGATCCCGAGCAAACCGCCCGGGCCCTGACATCCGATGGCTGGCTGCGCACCGGAGATCTCGGCCGCATTGACCAGGACGGCCGCATCTTTCTGGTCGACCGTGCCAAGGACCTCGTGATCTCGGGCGGCGAGAACGTCTATCCGATCGAGGTCGAGAATGTTCTGGCGGCCCATCCCCTGCTCGCCGAGGTTGCCGTGATCGGCGTGCCGCACGAACGCTGGGGCGAGACCGTGAAAGCGATCGTCGTGCCGCGGGCCGGCGCCGAGGTGGACCAGGACGACGTCATCGGCTTTGTGCGGCGGCGATTGGCGGGCTTCAAGTGCCCGACCAGCGTCGACTTCGTCGCGGCGCTGCCGCGCACGGCAACCGGCAAGGTGCTCAAGCATGTGCTGCGCGAACCCTATTGGCACGGCTACGATCGGCGCATTAATTGAGTGGAACGAACTTTCGAACGACGAGGACCGCAGTGATGCGCGACGACATTCGACCGGTCGCCGAATCCGGTCAGGAGTCCAAGGGCGGTCGGACACGCAAGCGGCTGCTTGACGCTACGGCGGCGGAGGTCGCGCGCTGTGGCGTCGCAGGCACCAGCATCAACGCGATCGCGGCAGCGGCCGGACTCAAGACCGGCAGCATCTATTTCCATTTCGAATCGAAAGACCGGTTGGTCGAGGCGATGCTCGAAGAGGGGTTGCTCGCGTCGCTCGCGTATCTCGATGCGGCTCTGGCTGCGGTTCCAGATCAAGCCGACGCCGCCACGCGGCTCGGTGCCGCGATCCGCGCGCATGCCACCGCAGTGCATGAGTTAAGTAACTACACGGTCGCCGTACTCGCCCCCACCTTTCCCAGTGATTCGGCAGGTACCGCCGCGCGCAAACTGCGGCGCAGCTATGTGTCCCGCTGGACCCAGCTTGTCAGGGATGCACAAAGCGCAGGCATTCTGGCTCCTCAACCGGATGCTCGCCTGCTGCGCGATCTCATCTTTGGAGCCCTCAACGCCGTCAGCCTCGCGGGCCGTCCCTCGGACGACACGGCGGATGCGCTTCAGGCGTTGCTCGGACTTGCCGGCGGTGGGCGAAGCCACAAGCGAACCTGATAGATCTGAATTTTCAATAGGTTGTCTACCAAATTCGGAACGAGCGAGTTAAACCTCCGAAGTTCCACTGATCCGCAGAGGGTCCGGATGAACACGCTCCAAATAGTCGACAGCGATGAG
>JGI24140J50213_10000077_pt1 | contig 38804 bp, 36 predicted proteins | sample BarGraIncu00222A_FD_50213 | JGI IMG/M metagenome (IMG submission 50213)
AAATGTTTAGGATTTACGCCAATAAGGGCATCCGGGCGCGGCTCTACGCCGCGCTAATGCCAAATTCCACGGCTTGTTAAGGATCGGCAGGAATCGTAAAAACCCCGATGGCAAATCGTTTTTGTCGGGAAGACGTCTTATATGGGAAGAGCCCGAGACCGATGGACCTTGCCGGAGGAACAGCTTTGATCATCCGCCGCTTGATGGTGCCGCTGGCCGTGGCCTTTGTGACCGCCTACGCTGGTCAGGGCTTTGCGCAGAGCGCGTTTCCGGCGCCGCTACCGGGTCAGGCCGGCACGCGGAACGATCCCGCATTTCCGCCGGTACCGGGTCAGGCCGGCACGAGGAACAATCCAGCATTTCCGCCGGTTTCAGGTCAAACCGTCACGAGGAATGATCCGGCGTTCCCGCCGGTGAATGGCGGCGCCTCCAGCTCGTTTCCCGCCGCTGGCGCGGCTCCAATCCTCGGTGGCGGTTTCGCGGGACCGGCTTCGCCGACGATGCAGGGAGGGGGGCCCTCTGATGCCTGCATGAAAAATTTCATGCCGTTGCGCGAAGAAGCGGAGAAGCGCGGCAAGTTGATCAAGGCTGCCAGCGAGCGCCATGCGCCTCCGGATGAAGCCTGCAAGCTGATCGAGAGTTTCGGCCAGGCCGAAATCAAGATGATCAAATACGTCGAAGCCAACTCGGCGAAATGCGGGATTCCATCGCAGATTCCGGAGCAGCTGAAAAAAGGCCATGTCAATACCGAGACCATGCAGAAGAAAGTCTGCACGATGGCACAGCAAAAACCGGCTGGCCCGAGTCTGAGCGAGGCGTTGGGTTCTTCGGCGGCACTTCCGGAAGCCACGCCCAAGAAGAAGGGCGGCAGCGCGTTCGATACCCTGACCGGCAACGTCCTCACCCGATGACCGGTGCCGCCGGACTTCGGAAGCCGGACACCCTCTTCATATGAACGGCGCGGCCGCCCGCGTTGCTGACGCGACCGGCAACTGGGTTGATACCCGCGCGCCGATGTGGTCGCGGCCCTATCTGCGGCTCGCGCGTTTCGACCGGCCGATCGGATCCTGGCTGCTGCTGATGCCGTGCTGGTGGTCGGCGGCGCTCGCCACCGCCGTCAGCGGCGACATCGGCCAATTGCCGGGTCTCGTTGCGCTGTTTTTCGTCGGCGCATTTGTCATGCGCGGCGCCGGCTGCACCTGGAACGACATCACCGATCGCGATCTCGACGCCCTGGTCGAGCGGACGCGGTCGCGGCCGATTCCGGCGGGCCAGGTCAGCGTCGCGCAGGCGACGATCTTTCTTGTCGTTCAGGCGCTGATCGGTCTGGCGGTGCTGCTGCAATTCAATCGTTTTGCGGTGGCGACCGGCATCGCCTCGCTGGTGATTGTCGCAGTCTACCCGTTCATGAAGCGGATCACCTGGTGGCCGCAGATCGTGCTCGGGCTGGCGTTCTCCTGGGGCGCCTTGATGGGATTTGCCGTGGTGCTCGGGCGGATCGATGCCACCGCGCTTTTGCTCTACGCCGGCTCGATCGCCTGGGTGATCGGCTACGACACCATCTATGCGCATCAGGACGCCGAGGATGACGCGCTGATCGGCATCAAATCCACCGCGCTATTGTTTGGCGCGCGCACCCGCCCTGCGCTGATGGTCTTCTACGCAACGGCAGTCGTATTGATCGGCGGTGCGCTATGGCTCGGCGCTACGCGCTGGCCGGCAGGAATCGGGCTTGCCGCATTCGCGACCCATCTGGTCTGGCAGACTGCCCGGCTGGATATTTCCGATCCGGCGCTGTGCCTGCGCATTTTCAGATCCAACCGCGACGCCGGCCTGCTGCTGTTTGCCGGATTGCTGGCCGATGCGGTGATGCGGGCCGGTTAAGCGATCGTCATCCAGCGTTGCGCAAAGCAATGTGCGCTTCGGGACAAGGTCGGAATGGCTGGCAGTGGATCAGCGTCAATCCCTGGCGATGATCTCGCGTTCGCCGTGGTGAAGATTCTCCGGATTGAGCAGATCGCCCCCGCGCCGTCGCACAAGAAATTTCGGACGCCGCGCCCGGATCGCGTTGTGACGCCGGCGACGTCGCGCCGGTTCGGGCACCTCTTCCGGCAATTGCGGCAGCCCGAAGATGTCGCTCCACATCAGCCAGGCCGTTGTGATCTCGTCGCGGTCCGAACTCACGCATAGCGGGATCGTCAGCGACGGATCGCGGTGCGCCAGAACCAGCATCTGGGCATCGTCGATGCCGCGCCGCGCAACGCCGAGAAAATCGCGGACGCGTACGTTGACGGCCATCTGCATGCCGTGCAGGGCGCGGCGCAGAACCACGCGCTCGCGGTGAAGTTCGATTTGCCGCACGCCGCCGTCTGCACGGACGTCGTGCGCATCGAAGCTGACGGGCAGAGAAAGAGGGTCGAGCCGCAATGCGCGGCTCGACCCGGCGGGATTGGTCCCGCATATTGATGTTTGACGCCTCACGGCTTTTATCTCCCCGCCGGGATTATGCTCCCGGTCGATGCGTGAGACCCTAGCCCAGCCGTGTCCGTATCGGCTTAAAAAGGCTGGTTAATCGAAAGTCACTTGCGCTGCATTTGCCCGCATGATTGACAAGACCTTGGCTCGCATGATTGACGAGACCTTGCGGAGATCGGCGAAATTCTTTGGGTTTGTACGCATGAAATGCTTGAAGTCCGCGTAAATCGGGCACATCTGATATAATCACCAATTGGCATCCTTCTGCGATGCTTCTTCAATCCTTCTCCAATCCTCGGGATTTTGTTCGTGATCTCTTCACCATCAGCCGCATCGCCGCTTTCATCGAAACCCGCCACCGCCGACCTGTTCGATCAATCCGCCCTTGCTACGCTGGCGCAGCGTCTTGTCGAGGCAGCCAGGCGCGCAGGCGCGGACGCCGCCGACGCGGTGGCGGTGCGCGGCGTTTCCCAGGGTGTTGAGGTGCGCGACGGGCGCGTCGAGGAGTCGGAGCGCTCGGAAGGCGATGATGTCGGACTGCGCGTACTGGTGGGACGGCGCCAGGCCGTGGTCTCGACCAACGATGTCAGCGGCGACGGCGTCAACAGGCTCGCCGAACGCGCGGTCGCCATGGCGCGGGTCGCGCCCGACGACCAATATGTCGGCCTGGCGGATCCGTCGTTGCTGGCGCGCGATTTCCCCGATCTCGATCTGCTTGATCCTGTGGTCCCGTCGACATCGGAGCTCGAGCGCCGCGCTTGCGAGGCGGAAGCGGCCGGCCTTTCGGTCAAGGGCGTGACCAAATCCGGCGGCGCGTCGGCCTCGGCTGGAATCGGCGGCATGGTGCTGGTGACCAGTACCGGTTTTCACGGTTCCTATCTGCGATCGAGCCAGGGCATCTCGATGACTGCCATTGTCGGCGAGGGCACCGGAATGGAACGCGACTATGACTACACCACAGCCCCGCATGCTTCCGATCTCGCCTCGCCCGAAAGCGTCGGCCGCACCGCGGGCGAGCGCACCGTGGCGCGCGCCAATCCGCGCAAGGTCGAGACCTGCAAGGTGCCGGTGGTGTTCGACCCCCGCGTTGCCGGATCGATCGTAGGCCATCTGGTGGGGGCGGTGAACGGCGCCTCGATCGCGCGCAAGACCAGTTTCCTCAAAGATCGCCTCGGCGAGCAGTTGTTTGCCAGGAACATCCGCATCATCGACGATCCGTTGCGGGTGCGCGGATTGCGCTCACAAACGTTCGACGCAGAGGGCGTCAAGGTNAAGAAGCTCGCGATCGTCGATGAGGGNGTGCTGACGTCATGGCTATTGGATTCGGCGACCGCNCGGGAACTCGGGCTGGTCACCACCGGCCACGCCCAGCGCAGCGTATCNTCGTCGCCGTCGCCGGGATCGTATAACCTGCATCTCGAAGCAGGCGAGCCGACTCCGGCCGAACTGATATCGGACATCCGCCAGGGTTTTTACGTTACCGGTCTGATTGGCTCCGGCGTCAACGGCGTGACCGGCGATTACAGCCGCGGCGCCTCCGGGTTCTGGATCGAGAATGGCGAGATCACCTATGCGGTGAGCGAGGTGACGATTGCGGGCCATCTGCTTGAGATATTCAAGTCGCTGGTGCCGGCCAACGATCTGGAATTTCGCTATGGCGTCAATGCTCCGACCCTGCGGATCGAAGGATTGACGCTTGGCGGACGCTAACGCCGGCAGCCCCTACAATGAAATTCCGGCGCGGGACATGCTGGCGCGCGACGTCGCGCTGCTGACGGATACCGTGCGCGAGGCCGGCGCGCTGGCGCTGTCATTGTTCCGTACCGAACTCAGGAACTGGACCAAGGGCGCGTCGTCGCCGGTGTCGGAGGCCGATATCGCGGTCAACGACCTGATCGAGACGCGGCTGCGACGCGCCACACCGGATTATGGCTGGCTGTCGGAAGAGAGCGCCGACGACGAGTCGCGCCTCGACAAGCAACGGGTCTGGATCGTCGATCCGATCGACGGCACCCGTGGCTATCTTGCCGGCCGCGAAGATTGGTGCGTCAGCGTGGCGCTGGTCGAAAATACCTCGACGGTGCTGGCGGCGGTGTTCGCTCCGGCCAGCGACGAGTTCTTCTTCGCCGCGCGCGGACAGGGCGCCGCGCGCAACGATGCGGCCGTTCACGCGACGACCGGAACCGAAATGGATTTTTCCCGCGTCGCCGGCCCGAAGCCGCTGGTCGAGCGGCTGAACCGGTCATCGGATGAAATCAGCCTTCACCCCCGAATCGGATCGCTGGCGCTGCGGTTGTGCCGGGTCGCGGAAGGAAGGCTCGATGCCGCGTTCGCCGGCGGCCAAAGCCGCGACTGGGACCTTGCCGCCGCCAATTTGATCGTGCAGGAAGCNAATGGTAACATGACCGCACTCTCGGGGGACCGCATCCGCTACAACCGCCGGGAGGTGACGCACGGAGTGCTGGTGGCAGCGGGGCGCGATCGTCATGCGAGCATTATCGAGCATTTCCGTAGCCGTCCGTTGCCCTGAGCGCGCGCCACGTGCGTCGGGAATTTGGCCTTGCCGGGCAACGCGTTAGGAAGACGAATCATGCCAGATAGTGTGCCGCAACAACTGCTCCATCTCGTTATCGGCGGCGAACTGACCGATCTTGAGAATACGACCTTCAAGGATCTCGATCAGGTGGAAATCGTCGGCGTGTTTCCCAACTACGCGGCCGCCCACGCCGCCTGGAAGGCCAAGTCGCAGCAGACCGTGGACAACGCCCACATGCGCTATTTCGTGGTCCATCTCCACCGGCTGCTCGATCCAGGTCAAGACGCGAAGCCTGCCCGTTGAAAAAGTTACTTCGCAATGCGCTGCGCAGCAGCTGGGTGCAGCGCGCTGCGGGTTTTCTCGCGGCCGAGCTCCTGCGGCTGGTCTGGCTGACCAATAAATTCCGCTTCGATCCACCCAACGTCTATGAGATCGTTGAGCCGCAGCGACCGGCGATCCTGGCCTTCTGGCATGGCCAGCATTTCATGACGCCTTTCATCAAGACCAAGGAAATCCATGCCACCAAGGCGCTGATCTCGCGGCACCGCGACGGTGAATTCAACGCGCTTGCCGCCGAACGGCTGGGGATCGGCACCATTCGCGGTTCCGGCGATCACGGGTCGGCGTTTCATCGCAAGGGCGGCGTCGGTGCGTTCAAGGAAATGGTGCGCGCGCTTGAAGAGAACTATTATGTCGCGCTGACCGCAGACGTGCCGAAGCGCTCGCGTGTCGCGGGCCTCGGTATCATCATGCTGGCGCGGGAATCCGGCCGGCCGATCATGCCGCTTGCAATTGCGACCAGCCGTTTCGTCCGCCTCAACAATTGGGATGGCACCACTATCAATCTGCCATTCGGGCGAGGAATAATGGTGGGGGGCGAACCGATTGTAGTTCCACCCGACGCCGATGGCGAGACCATGGAGCGTCTGCGCGCGCGACTGGAGGCGACATTGAACGATGCGACCCGTCGCGCCTATGCGCAAGTTGGCCGTCCGGAAGAGGCGGGTCATGGCTGATTCGCTGCCGATGACGCTGCGTACCTACCGCCGGTTGTCCGCTGCCGTGGCGCTGCTGGCGCCGGCGTTGATCAAGCGGCGGCTCAAACAAGGCAAGGAGGATCCGGCGCGTATCGGCGAGCGGCGCGGCATGAGCCGGGACACCCGGCCGCATGGACCTTTGGTCTGGATTCACGGCGCCAGCGTCGGCGAGGTATTGGCCGCGGCGGCGTTGATCGAAAGATTGCGGGCGCTCAATATCCGCATCCTGCTGACGTCGGGCACGGTGACCTCGGCCTCGATCGTCGCCAAGCGGTTTCCCCCCGATATCATCCATCAATATGTGCCGTACGATTCGCCGCGCTATGTCGGGCGCTTTCTTGATCACTGGCGGCCAAGTCTGGCGCTGTTCATCGAGTCCGATCTATGGCCCAATTTGATCCTGTCGAGCGCTGCCCGGCGTCTGCCGATGGTGCTGATCAACGGACGCATGTCGCAACGCTCGTTTCAGCGCTGGCGCAGGATGACCGGCACCATCTCGGCATTGCTTAGCCGGTTCGAAGTCTGCCTGGTCCGGTCGGAAGTCGATGCGGAGCGCTTTACCGCGCTTGGCAGCCGCAACGTCTTCACCACGGGAAACCTGAAGCTGGATGTTGAGGCACCGCCTGCTGATTCCGCCAAGCTGGAGCGGCTAATGGCGGTGACGCGTGGCCGTCCCATCGTGGTCGCAGCGTCAACCCATCCCGGCGAAGAGGACATTCTGCTGGAAGCGCACAAGACGCTTGCGGGATTCTTCCCGTCGCTGTTGAGCGTGATCGTGCCGAGGCATCCCGATCGCGGCGAAGCTATCGCCCGCGGCGTCACCGCTTCCGGGCTGCATGCGGCGCTGCGTTCGCGCGAGGAGCTGCCGACGGCGACGACCGACATCTACGTCGCCGACACCATGGGCGAACTCGGACTGTTCTATCGGCTGGCGCCGATCGTGTTCATGGGCGGATCGCTGGTCGAACATGGCGGGCAAAATCCGATCGAGGCGATTAAGCTCGGCGCGTCGGTGGTTCATGGCCCTCACGTCTTCAATTTTACCGACGTTTACGAGGCGCTCGATAGCGCCGATGGCGCNCGGCAGGCCGACACGCAAGAAGCGCTGGTGAAGCAGCTCGGCCGGTTGCTGGCCGATCCGGCGGCGCGCAAATTGTCGGTTGACGCTGCCGAGCGCGTGGTCGAGCAACTCGGCGGCGGGCTCGACCGCACGCTCGCCGCACTCGAGCCGTATCTGCTGCAGTTACGGCTCGAAATGGGGGCGGCCGATGCGTGAGCCGGCCTTTTGGTATCGGCCGCCATCATGGATATCGCGATTGCTGATGCCGCTTGGTGCACTCTACGGCCTGGTTGCGGGCCAGCGATTGCAGCGCCAGGGGTTTGATGCCGGCATCCCCGTGCTGTGCGTCGGCAACTATCATGTCGGCGGCGCCGGCAAGACCCCGACGGTGCTTGCGCTTGCCAGCGTGTTGCGCGATCTCGGCGAGACGCCGGTGGTGCTCAGTCGCGGCTACGGCGGAAGGTTGCACGGGCCGATCCAGGTGGACCCTGCGCGGCATGTTGCTGATGATGTCGGCGACGAGCCGTTGATGATGGCGGGGTCGGTTGCGGTGGTGGTCGCGCGGGATCGGATTGCCGGCGTCGCATTGGCACGGTCGCAGCGCGCCAGCGTGATCCTGATGGACGATGGTTTCCAGAATCCCGCGATCATCAAGGACGCCTCGTTGATCGTGATCGACGCCTCCCGTGGCCTCGGCAATGCCCGCGTGTTTCCGGCAGGTCCGTTGCGTGCGCCGCTGCGACCGCAGCTTGATCGGACCGACGCGCTGATCGTCATTGGCGATGGAACCGCTGCCCGGGAGGTTGCCGCTGCGATCGCCTCGCGGGACCGGCCGGTGCTGTCGGCTCACCTCAAGCCGGACGATGTCTCGATGGCGTCGCTCGGCGGCAAACGCGTGCTCGCCTTTGCCGGGATCGGCGATCCGGCGCGGTTTTTCAGGACGCTGGGCGCCAGCGGGATCGAGGTTGTCGCCAAGCGGGTGTTCGCCGATCACCATCCATATTCGAAGAGTGAGATCGAGTCGTTGATCGCCGAAGCCAAGCGCGACGGGCTGACCCTCGCGACAACGGAAAAGGATCTGGCGCGGCTGCGCGCCGGCGAGGGGCTGCCATCCTGGGCGGGCGATATCGTGCCGTTCGCGGTGACGCTGGCGTTCGAGGACGCCGCGCAATTGCGGAAGTTCGTGTCGGGGTGTCTGTTCAAGGCGCGTGAAAAGAAATTCAGGGCTTGATCCGGAACAGCGGCGGCCGGGTTTCCGAAGCGACCATGCTTTAGGGAGGCGCGAATGGGGCCTTCGCGCACGCCTACTTCAGCGCGCCGGGAAAATGCCGCTGCAGCACTGCGCTTGGGATCGCATAGGCTTCCTGCAGATCGACGCTCCAGTATTTCAATTCGTCGAGCGGGATCCGAGCATCGGTCATCGCACACCGCACATAGGTTCCCGGCGAGATCACGCGGAAATCGCCATCCAGATATTGTACCTGCGCTTCGCCGTGGCCTGAGGGACCGAACTTATTCAGCACGATTGAACTCTCCTGAACGCTTCTGAGCTTTCGAACTTTCCGCTTCGTCTCCGGCCATCCGGACCGGGCAAATATTTCTCAATGCGTCTATCATAAATAGGTCACGATGTCCGCCCCGCAAACCCACCGATTTGTGATGAATTGCGGCTGGGGGCACATGGTAACCTGATGTGTGGAGCGCCTTTCTCCCGACACACCGTCCCGACCCGGCAAACCCGATGCGCCTTCTGTCAGCCACGGTATTCCTGACGCTTTTTGCCATGACTTTTTCTGTCGGTGCGGCGCCGTTGCCCGCCGCACATCAGGTCGACATTCCACTCGGCAACGGGGTATTGCACGCGCAGCTTTATAAGCCCGACGGTGACGGCCCGTTTCCCACCGTGATCGCGCTGCACGGCTGCGGCGGGCTCGGCGGCCGTTCCGAGCCGGTTCAGCCGCGCTATCGCGATTGGGCCGAGCTATTATTGAAGGCGGGCGACGCGGTGTTGCTGCCGGACAGCTACGGTTCGCGCGAACTCGGCCCGCAATGCCGTGTCAAGCAGCGTCCGGTGCGGGCCAACCGCGAGCGGGTCGCGGACATCGTGGCATCGCGGCAATGGCTGGTGCAGCAGCCCTGGGCCGCGCGCGATCGCATCAGCCTTTTGGGATGGGCGAATGGCGCGAGCGCGTTGCTGTGGGCGGTGCGTCCGCAACTGTCGTCGCGCATCGCCGAGCCGGATTTCCGCTCGGCGATCGCATTTTATCCGGACTGCCGCATCGCGTCGGGCCTTGGCTGGAGCACCCGCGTTCCGACGCTGCTGCTGATCGGCGCCAAGGACGACGTCAGTTCGCCGCCCGCCTGCCGCCAGATGATCGACGGCGCGCGCGGCCGCAGCGCGCTGGCGCGGATCGTGGTTTATCCCGGCGCCTATCATGATTTCGATCGCGCGAATTTGCCGCTGCACGCCATCGCCGCAACGTCGGATGCCGCGGGGCCGGAGCACGGCCATCTCGGCACCGACACCGAAGCGCGCGCCGATTCGCAAAGGCGCGTTGCCGAATGGCTGGCGCGGTGAATTGATCCGGCTAAAACAAGCTTCCCTGGCCAACGGGCTTGACGACGCGCCTGGGCGCTGACGCCTTCGGCTCGCTTGCGACGGGCTTGGCCGGTTCGGGTACTGTCGGCCGGTCCGCGTCGGCCGTGGCGGCGATGCGTCCGTCGGCAAATTCGATGGTGAGGTGCTCGCCGGGACTGACGGCGCCGGCGGCGTGCACGGCGAGGCCTTGCTCGTCGCGTACTAGGGCAAACCCGCGCGCCAGCACGCTGCGATAGGACAGCGCCGCCAGCAATTGCCCGCTATGGACGACGCGCGCCTGGTGGCGCTGCATGGCGGTTGCGAGCGCGCGTCGCGCGCGTTCGGCCAACCGCAGCGTTCGTTCGCGGTCGCGCGCGATGGCCTGGCGCTGCGCCTGCGCGTTGGAGAGTTTCGAGGCTTTGAGCCGGATCGCCAGTCCCGCGTGTCGATCGCGACGATGGCGCAGCAGCGACCTTGCGGCATGCGCCAAACGTTCGCCGGAAACCGTCAGGCGATGGGTGGCCTGCGCGACCTGTCCGCGCAGCACACGCAACGTCAATCGTGCGCTGGTGTTCGCAAAGCGGCGGAAGTGGGCGTGGGTATTGGCCTTCAACGCGCGGGGCAGGGCGGCGGCGCCGCCGTCCAGCCGCTGCCGCGGAATCGCCAGCAGTTCGCTCGAGGCCGGCAGTGCCCGCACTGCGGCGCGCAACTCGTTGCGGCGGCCTTCCTGCCCGCGCTGCCAGCACACCATCGTCCGCCGCGCGAGGCTCGACACCTCGACGAACAGCTCGCTGCGCACCGGTACCGCCATTTCGGCGGCGGCCGTCGGTGTCGGCGCCCGCTTGTCGGCTGCAAAATCAATCAGCGTGATGTCGGTCTCGTGGCCAACCGCCGAGATCAGCGGGATCATGCTGTCCGCCGCGGCGCGGACCACGATCTCCTCGTTGAACGACCAGAGGTCCTCCAGCGAGCCGCCGCCGCGCGCGACGATCAACAGATCGGGACGGGGAATCCTGCCGTCTTTCGGCAACGCGTTGAAGCCGCGGATCGCGGCCGCGATCTGCTCGGCCGAGCCTTCGCCCTGCACCCGCACCGGCCACACCAGCACGCGGCGCGGAAAGCGGTCCTCCAATCGATGCAGGATGTCGCGGATCACCGCGCCGGTCGGCGAGGTGACGACGCCGATCACTTCCGGCAGCCAGGGCAAGAGCTGCTTGCGCGCCTCATCGAACAACCCCTCGGCACCCAGTTTGCGCTTGCGCTCTTCCATCAGCGCCATCAGCGCACCGATCCCGGCGGGTTCGATCGCCTCGATCACGATCTGGTATTTCGACGAGCCGGGATAGGTCGTGAGCTTGCCGGTGGCGATGACCTCGAGTCCCTCCTGCGGCTTGAAGCGCATCCGGCTATGGACGCCCTTCCAGATCACGGCCTCGATCTTGGCGCTCTCGTCCTTCAGCGCGAAATAGCAATGCCCGGAGGAATGCGGCCCGCGGAAACCCGAGATTTCGCCGCGCACCCGGACATGCCCATAGGCGTCCTCTACCGTCCGCCGCAGCGCGGAGGACAGTTCGGACACCGTGAATTCCGGCGCGTTGATCAGGGCTTCGGCTGCGGTCATCTCGGACAATCGAATCGGGCTTTCAGGTTGGCGCACAAGGTAGGGATTTCAGCCGCGACCGCAAATCGGGCATAGCAGCTTCACAAACTCTGTAATATAGAGTACTCTATAACATATGTTTCTCGACCTGAACCATTCCGCCGCCGGCGGCGGCTTCGCGCTGCGCGTGGTGGCTTCGCCAATCCAGAACCTGTTCGAACGCACCATCCTGCTGGCGCCCCTATCTCGGCTACAAGGCCCCGACCAATCGGCCCAATTCCGGCGGCTGGGCCAGCGCCGATGTTCCTCGCTTCATCGGTCTTGCGATCCTGCGCCGCCTCGGCATCGACTGCTGCGAGTCGTTGCCGGTACTTGCCTTCCCGGTGCCGCCGAATTCCGAGAAGATCCTGACGCCCGCCTATAGCAATCGCCTGATGCGCAATTTCGCCAACCATGTGGATTTCTGCAGCGATCTTGCCGCCGCGACCAAACCGCTCATGATCATCTCGGGGGCGGACGACGAGTTGATGATCGCGGACAAATATGCCGAAGCGGTGCGCGGGATCACGCCGCTCAATGGCGGCGGGCTCATTCTGGGCGGGCTGTGGATGCGCTGGATCTGATCGAATGGCCGAACTCGATGACATCATCCACCAGCCGCTGCGGCTGAAAATCATGGCGGCGCTGAACGCGCTGCCCGCCACCGCTGGCCTTGAATTCTCGCGGCTGAAAAAGCTGACCGGTGCCACCGACGGCAATCTCGGCGCCCATATCGAAACGCTGTCGAAGGCGGGCTATGTCGCGGTCGAAAAGGCCTTTGTCGGCAAAAAGCCGCAGACCACGGTGACCGCCACGGCGTCCGGGCGCGGCGCGTTTGCCCGCCATGTCGCAACGCTGCAGGAAATCATCGCGGCCTCGGCGCGGCAGCCTTAGCCACGGGGCACATATCCACACCCGATCGGGGCAGTTCTTGCGGCACGCCGACGCCGTGCTAAACCGTGAGCGTTATCGCGCGGCAACCCCGGTCTGGCTGCATCTCATGCATATTCTCCTGCTCGGTTCCGGCGGCCGCGAACACGCACTGGCGTGGAAGATCGCAGCCTCGCCGCTGGTGACGAAACTGTGGTGCGCGCCGGGCAATGCCGGCATCGCGCAAGAGGCCGAATGCGTGGCGCTCGATATGTCAGACCACGCCGCGGTGATCGAGTTCTGCAAACGCAACGGGGTCGATCTCGTCGTGGTCGGTCCGGAAACGCCGCTCGCGGCTGGAATCGTCGACGATCTGACAGCTCACGGCATCAAGGCGTTCGGGCCGAGCCAACTGGCGGCACAACTGGAGGGCTCCAAGGGATTCACCAAGGCGCTCTGCACTGAATTTGGCATTCCGACCGGCGCCTATGGCCGTTTTGCCGATGTCGACGCCGCGCTGGCCTATGTCCGCGCCCACGGCGCGCCGATCGTGGTAAAGGCGGATGGGCTCGCCGCAGGCAAAGGCGTGGTGGTCGCTCAAACCTTGCGCGAAGCCGAGGACGCCATCGCCATGATGTTCGATGGCGCGTTTGGTGCTGCGGGCGCCGAGGTCGTGATCGAGGAATATCTCTCCGGCCGCGAGATCAGCTTCTTTGCCCTGTCCGACGGCGAGACCGCGATCGCGCTCGCTTCGGCGCAGGACCACAAGCGGGTGTTCGATCACGACCAGGGGCCGAACACCGGCGGCATGGGCGCCTATTCGCCGACGCCGTTCGTGACGCCGGAGATCCATGCCGAGATCATGGCGAGGATCATTCTGCCCACGGTGGCCGGCATGAAGACGCGCGGCACCCCGTTTCGCGGGGTGTTGTATGCCGGCGTGATGCTGACGCCGGACGGGCCGAAACTGTTCGAATACAATGTCCGCTTCGGCGATCCGGAATGCCAGGTGCTGATGCTGCGGATGATGTCGGATATCGTGCCGGCCATGCTGGCGTCCTGCGACGGGCAGTTGAAGAATTTCGATCTGCGCTGGTATCCGGAAGCCGCGCTCACCGTGGTGATGGCCGCCAAGGGCTATCCCGGCGACTACGCCAAAGGCACCCGCATCGAGGGGCTCGATGAAGCCGCCAGGGTCGAGGGCGTCGAGATCTTCCACGCCGGCACGACATCGAAGGACGGCAACATTCTCAGCAACGGCGGCCGTGTGCTGAACGTCTGCGCGTCAGGCAAGACCATCACCGAGGCGCAGCAACGCGCCTATGAAGCCGTCGATCGCATCCAGTGGCCGCAAGGTTTCTGCCGTCGCGACATCGGCTGGCAGGCGGTGGAGCAGGAGCGTGAGTGAGTGCGCCTGCGCTCCGGAAGGTGGCTTTGCAGGCTTTGCGGTAATCCTGCCCTCTATCTTGTCCATTGAGGGGCTGGCATATTGGCGCAACTCGAAGCAGCCGCTGACGGCATTTTGTCGTGCTGCTCGAATTCGCCCTCAATAAGGGCTGGCAACCACAAGTCCGATGCCGGGGTTTCCATGAGAGCACGCATGTCGGATTTATCTCGGGCCTGCATCTCGGTGGGGCTGGCGGTCGTCTGGGTGCTGGCCGCGTCTGCACAATTTACGTCAGATGCTCTCGGCCAGGATCGCCCCGCCGCGACCTCAACCACACTCACCAAATTGTTTCCTGATCTGGCCAGTCTATCCGATGCGAAGTCAGTCGCGATTGGCGTTGGATGGCTCGGCCTCTCGCCGCTGTCTCCGGTGAGCGCTGGCTATTTCCTTGAATTGCACAACGAGCGGTTCGAGGCGGAAGGACGATTCAAGATGGCGCGTCTGCAAGCGCAACTCGGCCGATCAAAATCCCCCGCGACGTCCTTAAGGCATTTCTTACGACGATAAGTGACGTCGAACTGACGGAAGGGGAATACCAGCCCCGGATCAATCACACGGACGACTATCCGAGCTTGGAAATTTCCGTGCAAACCGCGCAAGGCCCGTTGAAGATATGGACGAATTCACAGCCCCGAAAATCAAAATCGGGGACGTATGTGGATCGGACCCCTTGGGCAATCAGCTATCTCGGCAGAACATTCGTCGTCGAAACGACTGCGCTGGACGACGCGTTCGAGCCGATCGAACCTCACCTTGAGCAGGACGAAGTTTTCAACAAGCTCGCAGATCAAATATCGGCCAGGAATCGTCGGCCGCAATAGCGGGGGATGCCGGGGTCGGCGCTGCGCGCCGCCCCGGAATGACGAGAATCAAAGCAAATCACCGCCCGCGGCCGACGCCGTGGTGCCGTGCTCGCGGAAGGCCTTGATCACATTGCGGCCGACCCTCCATTTGTGCACCTCGTCCGGACCGTCGACCAGCCGCTGCGAGCGCACCTGCGTGTACCACTTCGCGAGTATCGTATCCTGGCTGAAGCCGAGCGCGCCGTGGAGTTGGATCGCGGTGTCGATCACGTGGTGCACCATGTGCGCGAGATACACCTTTGCGATGGAATTCTCCTGCCGCAGATCCATCCCCTTTTCCGCCTTGTAGGCGATGTGCAGCAGCATCAGCCGGCCGATGTAGAGTTGGGTGGCGCATTCGGCGAGCATGAACTGCACCGCCTGGCGGTCGGCGAGCAGTACGCCGAAGGTCGAACGCTTCGTCACATGCGCGACCGCCATGTCCAGCGCGCGCTGGGCTTTTGCGACGTTGTGCATGCCGTGGCGCAAACGGCCGTAAGCGAGGCGATGCTGGCCCATGTTGAAGCCGTTACCTTCGCCGCCGAGCAGATTATCAGCCGATACCTTGAGATCCTTGATCTCGATCTCGGAATGGCCGCCGTGGATCACGTCGTCGTACGGGCCCTCGATCGCCATGTTCTTGATGTTGCGCTTGATATTGTAGCCGGGGTTCGGCAATTCGACGATGAAGGTCGAATACTGCCTGTGGCGCGGCGCGTTCGGATCGGTCTTGGCCATCACCAGCGCCATGTCGGCGACGCTGGCGGATGAGGAGAACCACTTTTCGCCGTTCAGAATGTAATTTTCGTTGCCGTCCTTCACGGCAGTCGTCTGCATGCCGGTGGCATCGGCGCCGGACGCCTTTTCGGTCATCGAGAAGCAGATGCGCTTGTCGCCATTGAGCAGGGGCTTGAGGAATTTTTGCTTCTGATATTCCGTGCCATGCTCGAGAATGGTCATCATCGAAGCGTCGTCGGGGCCCTGGGTGTTCATCGACAGCGCGCCGAGCATGCTTTCGCCGAGTTCCATCTGCACCAGCGCGTTGGCGAGCGGGCCGAGGCCCATGCCGCCATACTCCTTTGGAACGAAGGGGCACCACAGGCCTTGGGCGCGTGCCTTCGTGCGCAGTTTGCCCAGCACTTCCTCCAGCGGCTTGGAGTCCAGTTCCTTCTCCGCCGGAATACATTCGTCATGCACCCATTGGCGGACTTTTTCGCGGATCGCCTTGGCCTCAGCCGGGACTTCGAAATCGATCGACATGGGAGGTTTCCTCGTTCTGGTTCTTGATGGGCGGGCTTGCGCGATGGCATATATCCGGGGCAAGCCGGCGGCAACGACAAACAAAGTTTAAAGCACGAGCCATCGTCGTCCCTGGCCTTTGGGGATCGGTTTGGCCGCGCAGGAGTGCCAATTGATGCCCGATCTCGCCGACCTGTTTCCCGGCTACGCGTCGAAATGGATCAACACCACCTCCGGGCGGATCTTCGCCCGCGTCGGCGGCAAGGGTCCGCCGTTGTTGCTGCTGCATGGTTTTTCCGAGACCCATGTGATGTGGCACCGCGTCGCGCCGCAATTGGCGGATAGCTTCACTCTGATCATCGCCGACCTGCCGGGCTATGGCTGGTCCGATATGCCGGAGAGCGACAGCGATCACACCCCCTACACCAAGCGCGCGATGGCGCAGACCATGGTGGATGCGATGGAAGCGCTCGGCCATGCGCATTTTGCGCTCGCCGGGCACGATCGCGGCGGCCGCGTCGCGTATCGGCTGGCGCTCGATCATCCGGGCCGGCTGTCGCAGCTTGCGGTGCTGGATATTCTGCCGACCTACGAATACTGGGCGCGCATGGACCGGCTCTACGCACTGAAGATCTATCACTGGAGTTTTTTGGCGCAGCCGTTTCCGTTGCCGGAAACGCTGATCGGAGGCAATCCGGATTTTTTCCTCAAGCAAAAGATGGCGAGCCAGACCAAATCGAAAAACCTCGATGCGATCGATCCGCGTGCGCTGGAGCATTATCTCACGGCGTTCCGCGATCCGTCGCGGCTGCATGCGATGTGCGAGGACTACCGCGCCGGCGCCTATGCCGATTTCGAGATCGACAAGGCCGATCGCGACGTGGCGAGGAAGATCACGATCCCGACGCTGGCGCTGTGGGGCGATGCCGGCATTGCCCCTGCCGCCGCGACCCCGCTCGAGACAAGTCCGTTCGAGATCTGGCAGGCCTGGGCGACCAAGGTGTCGGGCGTGCCGGTCGATTCCGGCCACTTCCTGACCGAGGAAAATCCCGACGCGACGGCGAGGGCGCTGCGAGAGTTTTTCTTGGCGTCGTAGCCGGGATCAAGCGCAGCCCCAAATCGTGCCGTTTGGGCGCGCGTCGATTATCGCCTCGCCTTGAAAAAATCCCGCAGCAGCGTTGCCGCTTCGCTCTCGCCGACGGCTGAATAGACCTCCGGCGCGTGATGGCAGGTCGGCTGTGCGAAGAACCGCACGCCGGATTCCACCGCGCCGCCTTTGGGATCGGCGGCGCCGTAATACAGCCGCCGGATCCGAGCCAGCGAGATCGCGCCGGCGCACATCGTGCACGGCTCCAGCGTGACATAGAGGTCGCAATCGACCAGCCGCTCGCTGCCGGTGACCTCCGTGGCTTGCCGGATGGCGAGAATCTCGGCATGCGCGGTCGGATCGCGGTCGGTCAGGGTGTGGTTTCCGGCTGTGGCGACGACCTCGTTATCGAGCACGATCACGCAGCCGATCGGCACTTCGCCGGCTTTTCCGGCCTTTTCGGCCGCTTTCAGCGCCAAATCCATGAAAGATGGTACGGTCATGCCTCGTCTCACGCATAAAACTCTGCTACTAGGAACGCATTCAGCAAAAGTGGATACCGGTTTTGCGTGAGAATGCGCCTCGAGCCAAGAGCGCGCGTTGTCGCTTTGCCAGCCCGTCCACGGCAGTCTGATCGCCATTTCATCGACAGTGAGAGCCTTCATGCCCCGCGATAACGACAAAAACAACGATTCCCGCGGCCGGCGTGATCGGCCTGGCGACGGCAAGGGCCGCGCCGGAGGCGGCAAGGGCCGCTCGGGGGCTGCCCGGGGGCCGGAGAAGAAGTTCGCCAAACGTGGCTTCGCCGGCAAGGACTTTGCCGGCAAGAGCGAAGGCGAGCGGCGTCCTTATGCCGGCAAGTCCGACGGCTTTAAATCCGACGGCGCCAAACCCTATGACAAAAAACCCTATTCGGGTCCGGGCAAACCCTACGCCGGCAAGCGTGAAGGCCCGCCGCCGCGCCGCGATGATCGGGATGCTCCGCGCGGCGAGAAGCGCCCCTACACCCCGCGCGCCGATCGCGGCGATGCGCGCCCGGCCGCGCGATTTTCCGACCGGAAGTTCGGCGACAAAAAACCTTACGCATCGCGCGACGGCGGAGGCGAGAAACGGTCTTTTACGCCGCGCGGTGAAGGCTTCCGCAAGGATAGCGACCGGCCTCATCGAGATCGTACAGAGGGAGATCGCCCCTATCGCGCGCGGCCGTCGCGTGACGGCGACCGCCCCCGCGGCGATCGTCCCGAGCGAAAATTTGGCGGCGACAAGAAGTTTTCACGCGGCGCACCGGACAGAGGTCCGCGCAAGAATTTCGGTAGCCGGGATCGCAACAGCGCCCCGGGGGATCGCCAGAGCGACCGTGGGGATTCAAAGCCGTGGCAGAAGCGTGATGCCAGCGCGCCCGATCACGTCGGACGCAACTCGCGTCCATCGCGCGACGGTGCCCGGAGTTTCGACAAGCCGCGTTTCGAAAAGCCCCGTTATGACAAACCGCGCGAGGACCGTGGCGGCGACGAACGCTCGCGGTTTTCGCGCCCTCGCGAGGATCGCCCCCAAAGTAACCATCCCCGTTCCGAGCGGCCGAAATTCGACCGGCCGCGCCAACGGCCTGAAGGCCGCACCGACTGGCAGGAGCATCCGCGCAGCGAGGCAGAGGTCTCCGACCGGCCGCGCCGCGACAATGAGGACGACAGCAAGGTATTTGCCAAACGTCCGGCCTTCGGCGGCCGCGGCGAATATCGCGAGCGCAAGCCCGACTTCGAGAAACGCGCGGCACGGCCACCGCGCGAAAAGAAATCCGGCGAGCGCATCGCCAAGGTGGTGTCGCGCGCCGGTCTCGCCTCGCGCCGCGATGCCGAGGAATGGATCGTGCAGGGCCGCGTCACGGTCAACGGCCGCGTGATCAATTCGCCGGCGCTCGACGTCACCGCCAACGATGTCGTGGCCGTCGACGGCAAGCCGTTGCCGCCGCGCGAGCGCACCCGCCTGTTCATGTTTCACAAGCCGCGCGGCCTGATGACCACCCATGCCGACCCGGAAGGCAGGCCGACGGTATTCGACAATCTGCCGGAGGGTCTGCCGCGGCTGATCTCGATCGGCCGGCTCGATTTCAACACTGAGGGTCTGTTGCTTTTGACCAATGATGGCGGGCTGGCGCGCGCGCTCGAATTGCCCGACACCGGCTGGCTGCGGCGTTATCGTGTTCGCGCCCATGGCGAGGTGACGCAGGCCCAGCTCGACGAGCTGAAAAAGGGCGTCGAAGTCGACGGCGTCAAATATGGCCCGATCGATGCGACGCTGGAGCGCGACCAGGGCGCCAATGTCTGGCTGGTGTTTGCGATCCGCGAAGGCAAGAACCGCGAAGTCCGCAACGTGATGGCGCATCTCGGTCTCGAAGTGAACCGGCTGATCCGGGTGTCCTACGGTCCGTTTCAATTGAGCGAGCTTGCCGAAGGCGAGGTCGAAGAGGTCAAGACCCGGGTATTGCGCGAGCAGCTCGGCGAGAAGATTGCTGCGCTGGCGGGCGCGGATTTTGCGCGTCCGGTGCAGGGCGAGCCCATATCCGAAGGTGAAGACGCCGATGCGCAGCCTGCGAAAAAGCCATTCAAGCCGGCCGGCAAGAACGGGCTGATCGCCGACCGCAAGGGTCGCCGCGTGCTGGTGCAACGCACCGGCAGTGAGGAATCGCGCGCGCGCAATGAAGCCGAGGCCAGCGGCTACGGTCCGCCGCGGCGTCCGCAGCGCGGCTATCACGGCAAGCGCGACCTGAAGCCGCGCGACGAGTAGAGATAGCGATGAGCTTTGCCGCGCGAAAGACCCTTTTGTTCCCTCCCCCCTTGCGGGGGCGAGACGAGCACGAGTCGGCACTCTGATGCGCGTCGTAGGCGGGCGATTGAAGGGTCGCAGTCTGGCGTCGCCGTCCTCGCGCGATATCCGTCCCACCGCGGACCGGTTGCGCGAGTCGCTGTTCAATATCCTGATCCACGCCTATGACGATCCGATCGCGGATGCCCGCGTGCTCGACCTGTTTGCCGGCACCGGCGCGCTCGGCATTGAAGCGATCTCGCGCGGCGCGAAATACGCGCTGTTCGTCGACAACGGCGCGGAAGCCCGCGCGTTGTTGCGCAACAATGTCGAAGCGCTGGGTCTGGGCGGGGTGACGAAAGTGTATCGCCGTGACGCCGGCAATCTCGGCCCGGCGCACCCGGTCGAGCCGTTCTCGCTGGTATTTCTCGATCCGCCCTATCGCATGAAGCTGGCCGAAAAGGCACTCGTTTCGCTACGCGATGGCGGCTGGCTCAACCCGGCCGCGTTGCTGGTGGTCGAGGAGGCCACGGCGGTAGCGTTCGCCGCACCCGATGGTTTTGAGGAACTGGAGCGGCGCGCCTATGACGACACGGAGTTCGTGTTTTTGCGGGCTGTTGCCCAATCGTAGACCGTAAGGTGGGCAAGTCACCGGGTCGCACGAATGCGCGCCCGACGATAAACTCCGCGTGCCCACCATCACAAAATCCGTCGGCAGGCACGGCGCCAGTGCGCCTTTGCCCCACCCTACGATTCTGCCGCTACCGTCTCCCGAACAGCTTCTCGATATCCGACAGCTTCAATTCCACATAAGTGGGCCGGCCGTGATTGCATTGGCCGGAATTCGGCGTGTCTTCCATTTCGCGTAAGAGCGCGTTCATCTCTTCCGGCTTGAGGATGCGCCCCGCCCGCACCGAGCCGTGGCAGGCCATGGTGGCCGCGACATGCAGCAAACGGCGTTCTAGCGGCAGCGCCTCGTCCCATTCCGCCATGTGTTCGGCGAGGTCGCGCAGCAAGGAGGCGGCGTTGGTCTTGCCGAGCAGCGACGGTATCTCGCGCACCGCGACCGCTCCGGGGCCGAAGGATTCGATGCTGAGCCCGAAGGTTGCCAGTTCGTCGGCGCGCGCGACCAGCTTCTCCACCGTCGCCTCGTCCATCTCGACGATCTCCGGAATCAAGAGAAGCTGCCGCTGCACGCCGTTCCGCGCCAGCGAGGCCTTCAGTTTCTCGTAGACGATGCGCTCATGCGCGGCGTGCTGGTCCACCACGATCAGGCCGTCGCGGGTCTGCGACACGATATAGGTCTCGTGAATCTGCGTCCGCGCCGCGCCCAGCGGGCGGTCGAGCAGATCGGCCGATGGCGCCTGCTCGAAACGCACATCGGCGGTGGGGGTGCCGACGTCGAACGCGGCCTGGCCCGGTTCGGTAAAGGCGGCTGCCGCTGAGCCGTCGAACGCCGGCGTTGGTCCAACCGGATAGGCCGGCGACCGCCGCCAGTCCCAATTGTTGGGGCGTGGTGCGAACGACGGGCGGAACGAGGCGATCGCCGCGCCGTCGCTGTTGGCCGCGGTGCGCTTGCCTTCGCGGGCAAGGCCATCCTTCAGCGCGTGGACGATCAGTGCGCGCACCAGTCCTGCATTGCGGAACCGCACCTCGGTCTTGGCGGGATGCACATTGGCGTCGACCTCCTGCGGATCGAGCGTCACGAACAGTGCCACCACCGGATGGCGGTCGCGCGGCAGATAGTCGGAATAGGCCGCGCGCACCGCGCCGATGATCAGCTTGTCGCGCACGGGTCGGCCGTTGACGAACAGGTATTGCCCGAGCGCATTGGCGCGGGTCAGCGACGGGGCGGCGGCAAACCCTTCGACCACCACGCCTTCGCGCTCGGCCCGCACCTCGATGGCGCTGCCGCGAAAATCCGCGCCCAGGATATCGCCGAGTCGGGTCAGCCGGCCGGAAGAGCCGGGCAGGGCTGCGGCCCAGGTGACGGGCGCGCGTTCCTCGCCCGCCAGCGTGAAGGCGATGTCGGGCCGCGCCATCGCAAGCCGGCGCACCACCTCGCGGATCGCTTCGGCCTCGGTGCGATCGGTCTTGAGAAATTTCAGGCGCGCCGGCGTCGCATAGAACAGATCGCTGACCTCGACGCGGGTGCCTTGCGAGAGCGCCGCTGGCATGATCGCCGATTTCTCGCCGCCTTCGACCGACAGCGACCAGGCATGCGGCTCGCCGGCATGGCGCGTGGTGATCGCGAGTCTCGCGACTGCGCCGATCGAGGGCAGCGCCTCGCCGCGAAATCCCAGGGTGCGGATATGCAGGAGATCTTCATCGTCGAGTTTGGACGTGGCGTGGCGATCCACCGCAAGCGCCAGATCGTCATAGGTCATGCCGCTGCCGTCGTCGGTAATGCCGATCCGCCGCCGGCCGCCGCCATCGGTGAAAATGTCGACCCGGCTCGCACCTGCGTCGATGGCGTTTTCCACCAGTTCCTTGACCACGCTGGCGGGACGCTCGACCACTTCGCCGGCGGCGATGCGATTGACGACCTGTTCGGGGAGCTGGCGGACCGGCATGGGCTCTCGGCGACTCGCGGGAATGGAGAGCTAATCTAGGAGCTTTTGCCCGGCGGTGGGAGGGCAGGGGCGCCACCTCTCCCCATTCTTCATGGCGAGAGGCACCGTTCCCCGGAGACATATTGCCTCAATCGTCGAAACCGCCCGAGCCGCGTTTCGCCTTGACGTCGCTGCGGCGCTTCTTGCCTTCGAGCCGGCGTTTTTTCGAACCCAGCGTCGGCTTGGTCGCACGCCGCGGGGTCGGGCGCACCGAAGCCTCGCGCAGCAATTCGATCAGCCGGTCGATGGCGTCGGCGCGGTTGCGCTCCTGGGTGCGGAAACGCTGCGCATGAATCACGATCACGCCATCCTTGGTCATGCGCTGGCCGGCGAGCCGGTCGAGCCGCGCCGCGACATCGGACGCCAGAGCGATCCGGCGTGTATCGAACCGCAATTGCGCGGCGGTCGAGAGCTTGTTGACGTTTTGTCCGCCCGGACCGGAGGCGCGCACGAAGCCGATCTCGATGTCCTTCTCGTCGATCGTGAGGTCGCGGGAAATCCGCAGCATGGCGTCACCGGAGGCCGAATATTCCCCCAACGGGAATCAGGCCAGCGCAAGATAGCCGGTTTCTTTGTGGTGCTGAAGGATGGAGGCAATGCACTTTCTGCAAAGCAAATTGCGGATCGAACCATTCCGCCCATGCTGCGGAATGTCCTTTCAGATATTAACATTTGCATAGCACACGTTTTCTGCAATAGTTCCAAAAGGCGATCAACGGCTTCTAAGGTTTTTTTGGCTGTGGCTCCTGCAATTTTAAGGATGGGTCTGCTGATTCCGCGCGAGGGGCCGGCGGGAATTTGGGCACCGTCCTGCGAGGCCAGCGCTATCCTAGCTGTCTTCGAGCTCAACGCAGAAGGAGGTATCCTCGGGCGGCAGGTCGATCTCGTGATTGCTGACGCTGGAGATACAGACGCCAGNGCCGCAGCTGCAGCGAGTGCCGTGGTCGGTGTCAACAAAGCCGAAGTCGTCGTCGCGATGGTTACGAGTTCCGCGAGAACATCGGTAGCGAAAGAACTGCACCGTCGCGGCGTCCCCTTTATGTATACGCCGCAGTTCGAGGGCGGAAAGCTTGATCCAGGGATATTGACCGTAGGAGAAACCACGGAGGATTTNCTGCCGCCAGGACTTTCCTGGCTCGCCACTGAAAAGCGTGCGAGCCGTTTCTTTCTGCTCGGCAACGATTACGTATGGCCGATCGAATCCATGGAGCGGGCAAAACGCATCATCACCGATATGGGCTGTTCGGTCGTCGGCAAGGCGGTCCTTCCCTTCGGGATCGAAGACCATGAACAGCTCATGGCCCGCATCACGCGTGCCCGTCCGCACGTCGTGGTGTCGTGGCTGCTGGGGCATGAGGCAGTTGTCTTCAACAGAGCCTTCGCGGCGGCGGGACTGGCCTCGCGCATCCTGCGTTTTAGCACGGCGATCGATGAGACGATCCTGTATGCCATCGGGGAAACATGCACCGAAAACCTCTATGTTGCCTCGGCATATTTCTCCAGCCTTCGGTCTCGTAACAACGATGCGTTCCTCGAACGCTATCATAGCTGTTTTGGCGACTCGCCGCCACCGGCGAACGGCTTTGGCGAATCCCTTTACGAGGGCGTCCATTGCCTGGCGGGTCTGGTCGCCGCCGCCGAGAGCTTGCGTCCACTGGATCTGGACCGAAAAGTAGGACGGGCGAGACAACGACGAACGGCTCGAGGCTTTGATCCGCAGGTCGTCGCCGGCGCCGCGAGCCCAGTCCATCTCGCGGTCGCCGAAGGTCACGACTTCCGTGTCATTGCGGAACGCAGAGCACCGACCGAGCATAACCCCGTTGCGTAACGGCTTGCGGGAACTCGCGCCGTCACCATCGTTCCCAGGCAGCGTTGCGGACTGGCGGCTGCAAGCCCTGTTCTCGTTGCGTATGGTTTGACGCGGCAGCCTTAGCGACGTTCATTTCAGCTGTTCATCACGGATTCGAACTAATGCCTGTTAGATATTGATTTCCTCACGCCCCTGTCTCACGCATCAATCCACGAAGTATGCGCGTCAGTTCTTTAGCCTTCGAAAGATCCAGCCGATCGACCAAGCTGCGCTGCTGATCTCCAAGGACTCCCTTGAGTCGGTTGTGGAGCGCCTTGCCTTTGGTGGCCAGGAAGATCAGCACTCGGCGTCGATCTTCCGGTGCGACAGCGCGATATACCAGCGCTTCGACAACCATGCGATCGACGATCTTGGTCAACGACGCGGCATCGACCAGCACGATCGTCGCAAGTTCGCCCATCGATCTTCCCTCAGATGAGGCCAGCGCGCTTAAAATTCGGAATTGTTCGAGCGGAATCCCTTCGGGGCGGAGAGATTCCTGCAACTCCTCTTCGAGTTGACGATTTACGCTGGCTATCAGGTAGGCAAGTTGGTCTTCCATATTTGAAGGNCGGCGGGCCACGAGAGGTGCTTCCAGTTTCAATAGTAGCTTTGACGATATTTTTTTATCATCGCTGAGGATTCAAAAAACCGCAAGTGATTTAGGCAGGGCATGCACAGTTTCTGGACTTTAGCCAAAATACCGTCGGGCGGATTCGGGTTGCCGTAGAGGCTGGCCTCTGACTGCACCTTGCCGAATCAGGTTCGCCAAGTTCTTCATGTTTGTTTCTTGCAGATACTAGAATTTACGATTATCGTACATGAAAGCAGCCGGAGGCGGGCTCGAATCGGCGATGTTCAAGACTGAAGAGTTTCCTGCATCTTGGAGAACGAGAAAACACCGGGTCTTGAGGGCGGGGCGTGCCGTTACGTTGAATTGTTCGGGCTCGCGGCACGCGCAAATAAGGCGGTCTCTATCTCCTGCATCGCTGCGTTCGGCATCATGGATGGATATGCCATGATGTCTACATACAGCCAGAACCTCCCTGAAAATAATTCCGATGGGTTTCGCCGAAGGCTCGTCGGAGTTCTTTCTGCTCTCATATTGGCCAATCTACTCGCATGGGGATGGGCGCTGACTGCTTTCGCCGCCCAGTCCGTGCTCATGGGCACGGCCGTGCTTGCATACAGTCTGGGACTGCGCCACGCGCTCGATGCGGATCATATCGCCGCGATCGACAATGTGACACGCAAGCTGATGCAAGAAGGCAAGCGACCGGTTGCTGTCGGGCTCTTTTTCGCGCTTGGCCATTCCGCCGTCGTGGTGCTTGCCTCGGTCGCAATCGCTGTGACCGCGAAGTCATTTACGGACGAAGTCGCTCCCTATCGCAAGATAGGCGGCATTATTGGTACGTCAGCTTCAGCGCTGTTTCTGTTCATTATCGCGACCGCGAACTTGATCGTGTTGGCTGGTGTTTACAGGGCTTTTCGCAAAGTCAGGAACGATGAGGATGTTCGCGACGAGGACATTGACGCCTTGTTGCAGCAGCGCGGTTGGCTGGCGCGTCTATTCCGGCCATTGTTCAGGTTTGTGTCCAAGAGTTGGCAGCTATTTCCAATCGGTTTCCTGTTCGCGCTAGGATTCGAAACCGCAAGCGAGATCAGCCTCTTTGGACTTTCTGCGGGGGCTTCAAACGAGACATCCAACTGGTCGATCTTAATATTTCCGATGTTGTTTACCGCGGGGATGACATTGGTCGATACGATCGACGGTATCCTGATGCTCGGCGCCTACGGTTGGGCATATCGCAAGCCAATCCGCAAGCTCTTCTATAACATGACGATCACATCGATCTCGGTACTCGTGGCCCTGGTGATAGGGAGCATAGAAACGCTCGGATTGATGGCCAATCATTTCAATCTTGAGGGCGGGTTTTGGAGTTGGATTGTCGATCTCAACGCCAATTTCGGCGCGCTAGGCTACGGAATAGCGGCCCTCTTCGTCGCAAGTTGGGCTTTGTCGATCATTATCTATCGAGGTAGCGGCTATCACCGGCTTGACAGGACAGCTTGAGGAGACGATCGCGATCGAAGAAGCGACATAAAGGCTGCGACGAGCGGAACTTCGAGTCCCTAAGGAAACATTTCAGCGGTTACCATTGACCGCGCTTTGGTCGTGAGTGATGCCTCTGAAAATCTCGTGGCTGAATTCTGCGGCTTTCGATCGTCCTTGGAGCAGGTAGTGTTTTTTCGCCAAGAGTGTCTGGGCGGTTTGACAGTCGTGATGGAAAAAGCTAGTAATGGCTAGTAATGATTTTGGAAGCAGCCGTGAGGTTCGGTTCTAGTGACCTCGAGCCGCAACTGTCAGAGATTTAACCGCCATTCAGGGAGTCAGCATGTCGAAACCCCACGCTGCCAAGCCAGAATCTGATCCAGCAATCCGTGTCCGTGCGCTTGAATCGCTGCTTGCCGAGAAGGGGTTGATCGACCCTAAAGCGCTCGATGCCTTGGTCGACACTTACGAGCACAAAGTCGGTCCTCGTAACGGCGCCAAGGTGGTTGCGCGGGCCTGGGTTGATCCTGCCTACAAGCAGCGCCTGCTAAATGATGCGACAGCAGCTATCAAGGAGTTGGGCTTCTCCGGTCTGCAGGGAGAAGACATGGTCGTGGTCGAAAATACACCCGAAGTGCATAACCTCGTCGTGTGTACGCTTTGCTCCTGCTACCCATGGCCCACGCTTGGCTTGCCGCCAGTCTGGTACAAGTCGGCACCATACCGCGCCCGCGCCGTCAGCGATCCGCGTGGCGTGCTGAAGGAATTCGGTACCGAGGTCAGCGAGAACGTGGAAGTTCGCACCTGGGACACCACCGCCGAGCTACGCTATCTGGTGCTTCCCGAGCGCCCTTCGGGCACCGAGAATCTGACGGAAGATCAGCTAGCGGAATTGGTGACGCGTGATTCGATGATCGGCGTCACCAAGTGAGTGCATGCTCGGGAGCAGCTTAGACATTCAGGGAGGATTAGCGGGATGAACGGTATTCACGATTTGGGCGGCATGCACGGACTAGGGCCGGTTGTAGCTGAAAAGAACGAGCCAGTGTTTCACGAAGAATGGGAGGGGCGCGCCTTCGGCCTGTTCGCGGCTACCTTCGTTTTCGCCGGTTACACCGTTGACGAGTTTCGACACGCGATCGAGAAGATCGAACCCGCACATTATCTCGAGTCGTCATATTATGAGCATTGGATGTTTGCTTTCGAGGATGCATTGATCAAGCGGGGCTTCGTTACGCGCGAGGAACTCGATGCGCGTATGGCAAAGCTTCAAAAGGGAGGTAACTGATGTTGCTTACACCCGATCTTGTTCCGGTGCTCACCGCAACGGGCGCCTCGGCCCGCGTCGCTGAGCACGTCGCACCTCGCTTTCGCATCGGCGATCGTGTTCGCGTTCGCAATCACAATCCGACGACCCATACGCGACTGCCCGGTTATTTGCGCGGCAAAGTGGGTTTCATAGAAAAGGACTACGGTGTATTTGCATTTCCCGACACGCATGCCCATGGTTTGCCCGAAAAGCCGCAACACTGTTACAGTGTTCGCTTTACGGCGCGTGAGTTGTGGGGCGCAACAGCAACTGACCGCGATACGCTGCGGGTAGATGTATTTGACGACTACATGGATCTCGACTGACGGGAGAAGGGCGGTCACTGTGAATATAGAATCTGCTTCCTCACCGTTGTTGTGCAAAGGGCTGCCCACCGGCGACGATGCCGACTTCAAATTCGCGGAGCCGTGGGAGGCGAAGATCTTCGCGATCATCGTAGGGTTGTCGAAAGACGGTCATTTCAGTTGGGCAGACTGGGTCGAATGCTTTTCGAAGGAAGTGGCGGCGGCCACCGCCGTCGAAGCGGCTGGAGGCGATGAGTTGCCCTATTACGAGCAATGGCTGAATGCGGCCGAGAAGCTTCTTATATCCAAGGGCGTCACGACCAAAGAGCAGCTGCTCGCGAAGCGCTTCGCGGTAGGCTCGGTAGGGTCGACGCATGTGCTCAAATGACGGCGCACTCGGCTGCGACTGCGTCGCGCAAGGTACCGGTCACGATCCTCACCGGATTTCTGGGTTCCGGTAAGACGACTTTGCTCAATCGAATCCTTCACGAGCGGCATGGCGAACGCATTGCCATTATCGAGAACGAATTTGGAGAAGCGGGAGTGGACAATGATATTCTGATCGTCGGTGACGGCGAGCAGATTATCGAGATGAACAACGGCTGCATCTGCTGCAACGTACGTGGCGATCTCGTGCGAATTCTGGGTGACCTGCGGCAGAGGCGCGAAGCGAGACCTGATGCCTTTGATCGTGTCATCATCGAGACGACCGGGCTGGCTGATCCGGCCCCGGTCGCACAGACCTTCTTCATCGACGACGATGTTGCCGCTTATTATGTGCTTGATGCGATCGTAACGGTTGTCGATGCCAAGCATGCGAACCATCAGCTCGATGAGTTCCATGAGGCGCAAGAGCAGGTCGGCTTCGCGGACCGGATTCTCCTGAGCAAATCCGACCTTGTGAATGACGCCGAGCGTGAGCAAGTGTGCAGCCGCCTGATTCAGATGAATCCCCGGGCGCCGATCAAGCCGGTTAATTTTGGTGATACGCCGATCGGCGATCTGCTCGATATAGGCGGCTTTTCGCTCGATAGTATTCTCGAAATCGAACCAGGATTTCTCGGGGAAGATCATCATGAGCACGACGACGACGTTCAGTCGTTCGTATTCACGAGCACGGCGTCGTTCGACCAGAGTCGCTTGCAGGAGTTCTTCCGCGAGACGATCGCGGAAAATGCCAAGGATCTGATGCGGTACAAGGGAATCGTTGCATTCGACGGCCTTGACCATCGTGTTGTCTTCCAGGGCGTTCATATGATGATGAATTCCGACGTGGGGCAACGGTGGTTGCCGGATGAAGCTCGCAAATCAAAACTTGTCTTTATTGGTCGCAGCCTGCCTAAAGCCAAGATGATTGCTGGTCTGGAGCGCTGCCTGATGCAGTAGAATTCAGAATGATGTGACGCAATCTGACCGGTCTGTTCCTGCGGTTAGGCGACAAGAATATATTTTCTGTGCCGCCGTAGCGGTGCCCTCAATGGTTCAGTAAGGCGATGCGGGGTCCCGCGGGATTCGCGGAGTCGAAGCTTCTTGCGCACGAGCGCAAATTTCAATCGGAGGATAGCGGTTATGGGCGTGAAGAAGCCGACGACGGACGAAATGATTAAGATTTGCGCCACGCTGGGGATGAATATGTCGGTCGGCGAGATCGATTCCTTTATCGCGCAGATGGATGGGGCAGTTGCCGGCTACAATGCGCTCGATGCGATGCCAGACGAATTGCCGCCGGTGAAATATCCTCGCACGCCCGGCTATCTACCGAGCGGCGAGGAAAACCGATATAACGCCTGGTATCGCAAGACTACCATAAAGGGCGCGTCCAGCGGCAAGCTGCAGGGCAAGACAGTCGTGCTGAAGGACAATGTCCTGCTCGCCGGCGTACCGATGATGAACGGAGCTTCGAGTCTGGAAGGCTACGTTCCCGACGTCGACGCGACGATCGTAACACGCATGCTGGATGCAGGTGCTACGATTGTCGGCAAGGCACATTGCGAATATTTCTGCTTCTCGGGCGGCAGTCACACCAGCGCTCTGGGTCCGGTGGTCAATCCGCGCAAGGAGGGTTATTCGGCCGGGGGTTCCTCGTCGGGCAGCGCGGCGCTTGTCGCGGCGGGCGAGGTGGANATGGCGATCGGCGGCGACCAAGGCGGCTCGATACGTATTCCCTCNGCCTATTGTGGCACGTATGGCATGAAAGCGACGCACGGCCTCGTTCCCTATACCGGCGTGATGCCGATCGAACTGACGCTCGATCACACCGGACCGATTACATCCAACGTCGCCGACAACGCGCTGCTCCTGGAAGTGCTGGCCGGACCCGACGGGCTCGATCCGCGACAGATGAACATAACCACCGCCCCCTATACGCAGACGTTGAACGGCGGGGCCAAAGGCCTTCGGATCGGTGTGGTCAGGGAAGGCTTTGGCCACCCTAATTCCGAACAGGATGTCGACGCGTTGGTCAAGAAGGCAGCAGAGAATTTTCGCAAGCTCGGTGCCGTGGTGCAGGACGTCTCGATCCCAATGCATCTTGCTGGCGGGGCCATCTGGTCTGCGATCGCCCATGAGGGCGCCACCGTACAGATGATGCATGGCAATGGGTTTGGGTTCAACTGGAAGGGACTCTACGTTACGAGCTTGATGCGCGCGCACGACGCGTGGCGGACACGGGCCGACAGTCTGTCGGATACGCTGAAAGTCACGATCATGATGGGCCAGTATATGCTGGAGAAGCATCGTGGCAACTATTACGCCAAAGCGCAGAATCTATCGCGTCGGCTTCGCGCTGCTTACGACGACGCGTTGGCTTCCTGCGATCTGCTGTTGATGCCGACTTTGCCGCTGAAGGCGACGAGGCTGCCGGGTCCCGACGCGCCGCTGGCGGAAGTTCTGCAGCGCGCGTTCGAGATGCTCGGCAATACCGCGCCGTTCGACGTCACCGGTCACCCCGCCATGTCCGTGCCATGCGGTATGAGCGAAGGGTTACCTGCAGGCATGATGCTGATCGGCAAGCATTGCGACGAAGCGACGATTTACCGTGCCGCCCATGCATTCGAAAAGTCGATCGACTGGAAATCGGTCCATCCCTGACACAAGTGACGATTGTGATTGTTTTGGACTTGATTCCTACAGTCATTCCCACGGGAACCAGGTCCATGGCGACAACTGTGGCAAGATCGGTCCTTCCGGCAAAAATCACCATTCACCCCTTGCCGTCGACCGCAGCCCTAACTCGGTGGATCAATTGAGCCCAGGCCCTAGTTCGCCGTCGGCGGGGCAGCCGCGGCGGGCTGAGCGGCGGCTTGTGGGGCGCGGCCGACGATCACGGTGAGCAGGCCCTGTCCCCACAGGCGCCTGGCGGCGCTCCTGGCGTCATCGAGCGTCACGGCGTCGACGATGGCGTTGCGCTTCTCGATGTAGTCGATGGGAAGCTTGTCCAGCTGGTATTGCAGCAATCCCGACGCCAGCTTCGAGGAGGTGTCGAGCGCCAGCATTTGCGAGCCCTTGAGGTAGGACTTGGCCTCGTCCAGTTCCTGCTGGGTCGGGCCGTCCTCGGCCATGCCGCGGACTTCCTTGTTGATGGCCTCGACCGTCTCGCCGGCGCGGTCGGCGCGGGTTCCGGTATTTCCGACGAACAGCGCGGAGTGGTCCATCCACAACAGCGATTCAAATACCGAATAGACCAGGCCGCGCTTCTCGCGGACCTCGTGGTAGAGCCGCGACGACAGCGATCCGCCGCCGAGAATGTGGCTCACGATATAGCCGGCCATGAAATTCGGATCGTCGCGCTTGAAACCGGGGCCGCCGAAGGTGACCACGGTCTGCGGCACGTCGAGCGGAATGAACGCGCGCTGCGGCGGCTTGGCGGCTTCGACGTCCGCGACCGGCGTGAGACTAGCCTTGGACGGCAATCCGCCGAAGGTCCGATCCAGCAACTGGCCGAGCGTGGCGGCGTCGATATCGCCGACCACGGCGATCTTGAGCGTATCCTTGGCCAGCACGCGGCGGACATAGTCCTTCAGGTCGGCGACATCGATTTTGGGAACGCCTTCCAGGGTGCCGTCGGGGGCCCGGCCATAGGGGTGGTTGCCGAAGGCGATTTCGAGGAACTTGCGGCTGGCCAGCGAGCCCGGGTTGGATGTCTCGCTGCGCAGGTTGGAAATCACCTGGGCGCGAATGCGCTCGACATCGGTGCTGTCGAAATGCGGCGATGTCAGCGACATCCGAAGCAGGTCGAAGGCCTCGTCGCGGGTGTCCTTGAGCATGCGCAGCGAGCCGTGGAAATAATCCCGCGTCGAACTGAAGCTCAACTCGATGGCGCGGCGGTCCAGCCGTTCATGAAAGGTCTTGGAATCCAGATCGCCCGAGCCCTCGTCGAGCAGGCCGGAAACCAGATTGCTGACGCCGGGCTTGTCGGCCGGGTCCTGTGCCGCGCCGCCACCGAAGGCATATTCCATCGCGATCAGCGGCACGGTGGCGTCCTGCACGAACCAGGCCTCGATGCCGCCGGGCGAAACCAGATGCTGGATTTTGGTCGCGGCATGCGACGGCGAGGAGGCGATCGGCATCAGCACGAAGCCAACAGCGGCGACCCATGCCAGGTGCCGCGCGCAAGTCTTTAAAAAAGAAGTCTTGAAAAAAGAAGTCTTGAAAGCAGCCATCAGGGCGGTCTTTGGAGAAGTCATGGAGTGGATCACGAAAGAATGGATCACGAACGCTTCTCCTCGCGTTTCGGCGCGTTGTCTTTGATCAGATAGCCGGTCACCGAACGGTTCTTGTCGAGCCATTTTTGCGCGGCGGCGCGGACCTGTTCGGAGGTGACGGCGCGAATGCGATCCGGCCAGCTTCTGATATCCTCGATGCTCAGGCCGGTGGTAAGCGCCCCGCCATACCAGCGTGCCAATGTCGCCTGGTTGTCCTGGGCGTAGATGGCGCCTGCGATCAGCTGGGTCTTGACGCGATCGAGATCCTCGGCGCGAACCGGGTTTTCGGCGATGTCGGCGATCACCTGGTCGATTACCTGCTCGACTTGCGCGAAATCGACGCCGGGTTTCGGCGAGGCCGAGATCGTGAATTGCGTTGGGTCGAGCGAGGTGCCCTGGTAGCCGGCATTGGCGCTGACCGCGAGTGGCCGGTCGATCACCAGCGCGCGATAAAGATAGGAGTTGCTGCCGCCGCCCATCAACTGCGCCAGCACGTCGAGCGCCGGGCTTTCCCCGGCCGTCGCGGTGGTGGCGGAAGGAACGAGATAATAGCGGCGCACGCCGGGTTGTTCGACGCGGGGGTCGGACAGCGTCACGGTACGCGGGGCGACCGGCATCGGCTCCTGCGGGCGAATCCGCTGCGCGGGTATCGCAGGCTGTGGCGGCACGTCGCCGAATGCCCGTTCCACCATCGGGCGGATATCCTTGGCATGGACGTCGCCGGCGATCACCAGCGTCGCGTTGTTCGGCGCATAGAAGCGCCTGTAGAACGCCAGCGCGTCCTCGCGGTCGAGCTTCTCGATTTCGTGACGCCAGCCGATGATGGGTCGACCGTAGGGATGATTGAGGTACAGCGCCGCCATGATCTGCTCGGTCAGCCGCGCCTCCGGATTGTTGGCGACCCGCATGTTGTATTCTTCGAGCACGACGTCGCGCTCCGGCAGCACGTTTTCATCCTTCAGGATCAGGCCGGTCATGCGATCGGCCTCGAACTCCATCATCCTGGGCAGTTGCTCGCGCGGCACGCGCTGGAAATAGCCGGTGTAATCGGTGGAGGTGAAGGCGTTCTCGTTGCCGCCGACCCGCAGCACGGTCTGGGAAAACTCGCCGGCCGGATGCTTGCTGGTGCCTTTGAACATCAGATGTTCGAGAAAGTGCGCGAGGCCCGATTTGCCGGGGGTCTCGTCGGCGGAGCCGACCTTGTACCAGATCATCTGCGTAACCACCGGCGTGCGGTGGTCCGGGATCACCACGACCTTCAATCCGTTGCCGAGGCTAAAGCTGGCGGGCGGCTCGGAGGTTACCGTGGTCTGGGCGCGAACGCCGTCGGCGGAGATCGTAAGCGCCGAGAGCAGCGCGGCGAATAGGGGGACGGCGCAGCGGTGTAAGAACATTATGACCTGTCTGGCGCGTAGTCCGCAAAAGTGGGCGCCGGTTTTGCGAAAGGATACGCGCATATTTCGAATAAGTGCTGCCGAACCGAAATGTTCGGGATCAAGCCGTGGCACAGTACACCGTGGGTCTGCCGTTGAGCGTCACGAAACCGAGAGACAGAATTAACTAATCGCCATGTGTGCCGGCAGCCGCATTTTACTGCTTGCTGGAAGTCTCTTTGCTGTCCTTGTTGTCGGCGTCCTTGTTGAGCGATCCCTTTTGCCCGACGCCGTAGGCATAATTCGGCGACGGGATCTGGTAGCCCGGAGGGGGCTGGGTCAGGGTTTCGCGCGTCGGCTCACCCTTGAATTCTCCGACCTCGGGCTTGGTGCCGCCGAGATAATTGTTCATCTTCTCGGTAATGCTCTGTTGCGGCTGGGGTTGCCCGCTCGCGGCAACGGAGGCCCTGGCCGCCTCGGCCTCAGCCGGCGTCAGCTCGTGGCTGGAATTCGTCAAGGTTTTCTTCCGGGCCGCAAGGGCTGCCTTGCGTCGTTTTTCATCCGGATCTTTCGGCCAGTTCGGCGCATTCACCTGGCTGGCGGCGGCCGGCGGCGGCAGATCGAGCTGTGGGGGCACGACCAGCGGAGATCGCTCGCGATAATCGATGCCCTTGCTGTCCATGTTGGTGGTGGAAAATCCCGACTTGATGGTGTCGACGAATTTTTCGCTGAAGGACCGGTTATCCTCATCGTCGCTACCCGCGCGCGCGGCGCTGACGGTCATCACGAGACCAATTCCAAGGGCGACTGCGGCGAGCCGCGGGGCGCGCGCCAGCGTGGTCGACAAGTTTTGATCCATCAGGTTCTGCACCAACAGGCCGGTGGCTCTGGTCTCGCGCATCGCGCTCTTCCTGTTCAAAGTTGTCGGCAGCCGTCGCCCAAGGCGCAGTTCCGCTCCCGCTATCATGGCTCAGCTGAACACGCTCATATCAGCCGGGATCAGGGCGCTTTTGCGGCGGGTACCCCCAGGAACGAGTCATACAGCAGGGCCGCTACCCCGGCAACAATCGCTGCGTCGGCAAGGTTAAACACGTACCAATTGTAGGTTTTCTCCCCGAACTGGACGTGGAACAGAGCGAAATCGACCACCGCGCCATAGGCGAGGCGGTCGATGGCGTTGCCGACGGCACCGCCGATGATCAGGCCGAGCGCGACCGTGGCGATCAGGGTCCGCGACCACGCCATCCAGACGCCCAGAACGACCACCGCCACCGCCTTGATCACCATCAGGCTGATCTGGGCGACCGGGCTTTCATTCTGAAACCAGCCGAAGCTGATCCCGACATTCCATGCCAGCACCAGATCGAAGAACGGCGTGAGCTTTACCGCGCCGCGATGGGCGATATCGAACACATTGAGCAGCCAGAGCTTCGATGCCTGATCCAGCGCCAGCACCACGATGGCCGCGATGATGCCGGGGCGAAGGTGAGGGCTCAAACCGTCACTCCCAGCGCCTTCCATTCGCGCAGCGCCTTTGCATCGCGCGGCGACACATCGGGATACTCAGCGTCTTCGCCCACGGTCGGGAGGATTTTCCACGACCGCGCGCATTTGGTGCCGACGGCTTTCTCGACCACGACCGCCACGCCCGGAACGTTATCCAAACGGAACGCAAGGGCTGGTCCTTCGCCTTCTTCGATCTCATAATTCGAGGTGATGCAGACCTCGGCCAGGTCGATATCGAACAGCGTTTCGAAAATCTTGCGGTCCGAGACATAGACCAGCGGCGAGGCTTCCAGCGAGGAGCCGATATTTTTCGCGGCGCGTTCGACCTCCAGTGCGCCGGTCACGACGCGGCGGACATTGCGGATGATCTCCCACTTTGCCGCCAACCTCTCGTCGCGGAATCTTTCAAACCCTTCCGGAAACAGCGTGAGATGCACCGAGGGCTCGGCGGCGGGCCGGTAGAGCCGCCACGCCTCCTCCGAGGTGAATGACAGGACCGGCGCCAGCCATTTCAGGATCGCGTCGCAAATCATGTCGATGGCGGTGAGCGCGGCCTTGCGTGCGATCGACGACGGCGGGTCGCAATACAGCGTGTCCTTGCGGATATCGAAATAGAAGGCCGACAGTTCGGTATTCATGAACGCCGACAGGCTGGCGACCACGGTCTTGTAGTCGAACTCCGCATAGGCCTGGCGCACGATGGCGGCCTGCTCGGCGAGCTGGTGCAGCATCAGCCGCTCCAGTTCGGGCATCTCATGAGGATCGATCGCGTCGCCGGGCCTGAAATGGTGCAGGGTGCCCAGCATCCAGCGGATCGAGTTGCGCAGCTTGCGGTAGGTCTCGATGGTGTTCTTGAGGATTTCCGGACCGATGCGCTGGTCGTCGGCATAGTCGGTGGCGCAAACCCAGAGTCTTAAGATATCCGCGCCGGATTGCGCGATGACCTTTTGCGGCTCGACGGTGTTGCCGATCGATTTCGACATCTTGCGGCCGTTCTCGTCGAGCGTGAAGCCGTGGGTAAGCACGATGTCGAACGGCGCGCGGCCGCGGGTGCCGCAGCTTTCCAGCAGCGACGACTGGAACCAGCCGCGGTGTTGGTCCGAGCCCTCGAGATACATCACGGTGTCGCGGCCGCCGTCGACCTTGCGCTTGATGCCGGCAAGGCCCGGAAAATGTTCGGGGTCTTCCAGCACGAAGGCGTGGGTCGAACCGGAATCGAACCAGACGTCGCAGATGTCGTCGACCTTCTTCCAGGCTTCATTGGCGTGGGACCCCAGAAAGCGCTCGCGGGCGCCGTCCACGTACCAGGCATCGGCGCCTTCCTGCTCAAAGGCATCGGCGATGCGCCGGTTGACGGCCTCGTCCTGCAGGATCTCAGCCGAGCCGTCGCCTTTCTCGCGCACGAACACCGCGATCGGCACGCCCCAGGCGCGCTGGCGCGAGATCACCCAGTCCGGCTTGCTCCTGATCATGCCATTGATGCGATTTTCGCCGGACTGCGGCACCCATTGCGTCACCGAGATCGCATGCAGCGCGCGATTCCTCAGGGTATCGCCGGATTTTGCGTTGCCGTCGTCGGCAATATCCTTGTCCATCGCGATGAACCATTGCGGCGTATTGCGGAAGATCACCGGCTTCTTCGAGCGCCAGGAATGCGGGTATTGGTGCTTGAGGCGGCCGCGAGCCAGCAGCATGCCGGTCTCAATCAGCGCCTTGATCACCGCCTCGTTGGCGTCGCCCTTTTCGCCCTTGTCGTTGATGACGCGTTTTCCCGTGAAGCCCGGCGCCTGATCGGTCAAGGCGCCGTTCTCGTCGACGGTATAGGGAATGATGGTGTTGATGCCGCGCGCCTCCAGCTCGCGCGCATTCGCCATCCAGACTTCGAAGTCCTCTCGGCCATGACCGGGCGCGGTGTGGACGAAGCCGGTACCGGTATCGTCGGTGACGTGATCGCCTTCCAGCAGCGGAACGCGGAAATCGTAGCCGCCGGCTATGCCCTTTAACGGGTGCGCGCATTCCATGGCGGCGAGCGCGGCTGCCGACACGGTGTCGACCCGCTCATAAGCGGTCACGCGCGCCTGCTTGAACACGGATTCGGCGAGCGTGTCGGCGAGGATCAACAGATCGCCGGCTTTCGCCCAGTTGTCCGCGGGCGACTCGGTGACGCGATAGAGACCGTATGCAATCCGCGGCGAAAAACTGATGGCGCGATTGCCCGGCAGCGTCCAGGGCGTGGTGGTCCAGATCACGATGCTGGCATCGTTCACGGCCTGAACCAGCGCCGCTGATACGTCCTTGCCGGATGCGAGTTCGACCTCTGCAACCGGAAACTTCACCCACACCGTATCGGACGTGTAATCCTCGTATTCGACCTCGGCTTCGGCGAGGGCGGTTTTTTCCACCACACTCCACATCACCGGCTTGGAGCCGCGATACAGCGTGCCGTTGGCGACGAACTTCATCAGCTCGCGCGCGATCTGGGCCTCGGCGAAATAATCCATGGTGGCGTAGCGGTGATCCCAGTCACCGATGATGCCGAGCCGCTTGAATTCCTCGCGCTGGACGTTGAGCCAGTGGTCGGCATAGGCGCGGCATTCTTTCCGGAACGCCACCATGGCAGCCGAATCCCGAAAGTCCGGCTTCGGCTTGCCTTTGGAGCGGTAGTTCTCTTCCTCGATCTTCCATTCGATCGGCAGGCCATGGCAGTCCCAGCCCGGCACGTAGTTGGAATCGAAGCCGAGCATCTGCTGGCTCTTGGTCACCACGTCCTTGAGGATCTTGTTCAGCGAATGGCCGATATGGATGTTGCCGTTGGCGTANGGCGGGCCGTCATGCAGCACGAATTTCGCCCGCNCGGCGGCGGTTTCGCGCAGGCGACGGTAGAGGTCGATCTCGTTCCAGCGCTTGAGGATTTCCGGCTCGCGCTGCGGCAGGCCCGCGCGCATCGGGAATTCCGTCTGCGGCAGGAACAGGGTCTTGGAATAGTCTGATGCGTCGGACTTTTGCGGCTTTTCGGACATGAATGCTCTGGTTGGCTCGAAGGGCGCTGAAACGCGATGGATCGCGGATGAATGAAGCAGGTCCCGGTTTTCCGCCGAGCCGAAGCTCAGGCAGAAGCCGGGCCGCTAATGCTGATGGTGCGCCGCGCAAACATGGGCTTTCCATAGCAGCCAGCCGCCGGATCGCAAAGCCCCGCTGGCTCCTTAAGCTATGGTCCCAAGCTTCGGGAAAGCCCCGGGTGCGGCCGCCAGCGCCGCGCGGGCGCGCGCGCTGTCGTCATCCATCTGGCGCACCAGCGCATCGATGCTGTCGAACTTCAATTCCTCGCGGATGAAGGCGATGAAGGCGACATCGAGCGCTGTTCCGTAAAGATCGCCCTTGAAATCGAACAGGAACACTTCCAGCAGCGGCGCGCCATTGTCGAAGGTCGGGCGGCGGCCGAAGCTTGCGACCCCGTCGAGGCGCACGTGATCCTTGCCTTG
>JGI24140J50213_10000078_pt1 | contig 38791 bp, 40 predicted proteins | sample BarGraIncu00222A_FD_50213 | JGI IMG/M metagenome (IMG submission 50213)
GCGTACGACCCGTCGACGGGCCGCCTCTACTACACCCTCGCCAGTGACCCGACGCTGTACTACCGGGCGTTCTCGCCGGACAGCGGAGTCCTGTTCCCGGTGGCTTCCTCGATGACCGGGGTAGCCATGGACCAGACGGCCGGCATGTTCGTCTCAGGCGGCGAGCTGTACTTCGTCAACGGGACCACCGGCGTACTGAGCTCGGTGGGCCTGGGGGCTACGGGGTTCAGCGGGCCGGCCTCGGCGGTGAGCGGCCCCGGCATCGACGGTGCCGACTGGACGGCGACGTCGATGTTCGCCGGTCCCTTGACCAGCCCCTGACCGACGTCCGGATCCACCCCGTTCGTACACCTGTTCGAATCTTGTGCCAGACTGCCCCGATGGCGGCAGGTGGCATGGGCAGGTCCTCGGACCGGCTGCGGGCACCGCTGTCCGAGCGCGGGCACCGGCCGCCCGCCTCCGCCGAGGCTGCGTCCCAGGCGTCCCAGGCGTCCCAGGCCTCCCAGGCGTCCCTGGCGCACCCTGGCGACGGGCGACCCTGCTGGGTCCGGCTCGGCGAGGCGCGGATCGAAGGCGTCGTCCATGGCTGGCACCGCGACGAGGCAAGCGGCCAGTGGCACGCCCTGGTCGTCGCGTGGCTCCCCGCTGCCGCCGTCGCCCCTCGCGACGGCTAGCCTGCGCGGTGAACCCGACAGCCACTTCTACCGTTTACCCCACGGACTGCGCGTGCGCGACGTCGCGCTGGCCAGCGCCGCCAGCGCCCTGATGTTGTTCGGCCTGTGGTCCACGATCATCAACCAGCTGCCCAGCTGATCTGCGAGCGGGTCGCGAACGCTCAAGGGGTCCCGAACCCGGTCGATGATCGACGCATACCCGCCGTTCGTCAGACCAGTGATGCGTTGGCCGGCCGGGACTGCAGGGACTGGACTAGCCCGATGGACGGCCGCTCGTGGAGGGCGGCTGTCGTTCAGGGGGAGTCTTGTCCGTCTCTGCTGCGCCCACGGTGCGCCCGGTGCGCCCGGTGGTGCTGTCCATGGCAGTCGTAGCCACGATCGTCGTGTGCGTCCTGCCCGTGCCGTCCGAGCCAGGCACCAGTTGGCCTGCTGAGGCACAGGGGTCGGCGGAAGGATCACCAGTTCGTGGCTGCGCCACCGTACCTGGGGGGAGCGGAGCGAGTCACGGGTCTTGGACGCATGCAGGTGCCAGTCCGTTCCCCCGGTTCGCTTCGCAACGCCACGCGGACCGACTAACGCACCGTGGTGAATCTGCGCTCCTCGCCGGGTCGAGGGACCGACACGGTGCGCACGTCTCACGCAAACCTGCGGTCGGGGCGGCTCTCGGCGCGGCGCTCCAGCGCACCCGTACCAGACGATCCGCGCAGATGTCGGCCACTGGGTAGCGTTGGATACGCACGGTCTTTCGCCTGCCGAGATTGTCTGGAGACAGCCATGAAGTGGGTCACTAGGGAACGCCCTAAGACGGACCGGATCGCTTGCCCGTGGCTGATCCGCACGTTCATCGACCCCGACGCCGAGTTCATCTACGCCCCCGCGGATCAGGTGGCATCGATGGCCACCGGTGAGGGCGTGCGCTCCTTCGACGCTCCCGGGGCGACCTACAGCCACCGCGGACGTTCGTGCACGTTCCAGACGTTGATCGAGGACTTCGACCTGGCGGGTGATCCGGCGCTGGTGCGCCTGGCCCGGATCGTGCATGCCGCGGACATCGCCGACGACGTGGACAGCGACCCGCTCGGTCCTGGACTGCTCGCGATCGGCATCGGCGGCCTCTCCGTGGAGTCCGATGACATGCGGCTCCTCGAACGTGGCAGCTTCGTCTACGACGCGCTGTACGCCTGGTGCCGACTCGAGGTGCAAGCAGCAGCCCCGTGACGGACACCCTTGGCGAGCCGCTCCTCTATCCCCGACCCCGACTTCCGGGGACATAGATGGCGTTGTCCACGGCCCAATCGTCCATCGTCTCGGTGGCGGGGGCNTCAGTCGAGTCTGAGTCTTGGATGAGAATCATCTNGCTTTGCAATGCTTGAGCCCAACAGCACCGAACCAAGACGGACACCGAGCCGACACCGAAGACTGTCGGCACCATCGCCCAAAATCACCAACCACGATCCGAGTCGGTCGTCATTTGCTCCGCACCTTGATCTGGTCACCAAACGGCCGGGATGATTCTTCGGCGAACACGACGACGGTACGCCAGATAATCCTTGTTGTTTGCAAGCAAGCGCTCCTCAGCAAGTGCCCGACCGCCGTTGCAGACTGTGCCAACCACTAGAATGGCTGCGTTCCGCACGGACAGGCTCTGCAGCAGGAGGCCCGACTCGAGCAAGAGATACGACGCGTACATCGGGTGTCGAACGACACGGTAGGGACCGCGCGTCACCACACCTCGATCCGCAGCGGCGAAGCCAAAGGAACGCCCAAGGGTCAGGATGCATGTCGCCACGATGGCGACGGCGACCAGCTGCAAGACGGTCCCGGTCCAAATCCCCCACGCCGGATGTTCACCTTCTGGCCGGAAGAGGACACCGATGAACGTTCCGGCGAACGCCAGCAGCCAGTCGTCCAGACGGCGGGTCACCAGTCGCGCAGGCCGCCGGACCAGATAGGCAACGGCCACGAGCGTCTGCTGCGTAAAGAAGACGATGCCGATCGGGCGGTGTGTTTCGAGGTAGAAGTGCAAGAACGAGTACGAGAACACCGCGGCGCTTCCCGCTCCAACGAGATTGGCGCACACCCTGACAAGCCGCTGGGTGGGCGCCGTCTGCGCAGCGGTGGACGAGATCACCGCGGCCTTCGATCTCCCCGTATCGCAGGGCCGACCGTCTGCAGATCAGCTCTTCCTCTCCGACCGAGAGTGCGGGCGATGAGGGCGTCGAAGCTGAGTCGGCCGGCGCCGGTAAGCGTCGCTGCGAGTGCCAAGGCGGCCAAGGCTAGGTTCAGCTGGTAGCCGGGAGGGGAGATTATCGAACTGATTCCTGTGGCCCAAGTGACGGTGATCGTCGCCAGCACCATGTCGCCGAACAATGCCAACCCGGCCAGGCGTGTGCAGAGGCCGAGAGCCATCGCGATTCCCCCGCTGAACTCGGTCAAGCCGGCGGCAAGAGCAAAGAACTCTCCGGGTCGAAGATGCGCCGTCTGCGACATGTAGAGCGCTGTCTGATGAATACCGTGAGGGCCGGCGCCCGGGAACGCCCCGAACAGCTTCGCGGCACCGTAGTAGATGAAGACCCAGGCGAGTGCAATCCGCACGACGAGGAGCGCGACGTCCACCGGAAGCCCAGCTGATGTCGTCTCGAACAGGAGGCGTAGCCACTCAGTGGGACGGCGCCGAGGTGCCGCCATGCTCATCATTCTGGGGCCAGCGACTCGCTCGGCGCCGTCGGTGTCTTCGATTTCGATTCCGTATGGCGGGTCTGCGTGGCCTTTCCCTGGTCAGATTGAAGGGATCGAGAGGGCTCCCTGATGGATGGCAGCGCGACGGGTTCGTTCAGCGGGCGAAATGGTCCTGCGAGTTGCGCGGCGAGGACGGTGACGTGATGTGGACGAGATCCCTGTTGCTCGACCCTGAGGGGTCGTTGCGGCAACCCAGTATCGGCCCTGACCGTCTCCGGTGTAGGAAACACTGCACGATGGGAAAACTCGTCCCAGATCGTCAGCATGAACCCGAGGTTCACGTCTTGGGGACCGACCACTCTGTGGTGGATTCGGTGGTAGTTCGGACTGACAAACACTCGTCCAAGCGGTCCGAAGCTCAAGTTGGTGTTGGAGTGAGCGAAAGCGACCGCGCCGCCGTAGACAACAAGCAGCAGTGTCGGCAGTTCCCCGTTGGCGAGCAGCACCAACGCGGGGACCACGGCCAGCACGTAGGAGACATGAATGAGTGGATGGGTTCGGAACACCGTCAGGACATTCATGTCTTCTTGCGAGTGGTGAAGCTCATGGAATCGCCACAACATTCGCACCCGATGATTAGCCAGGTGCACCAACCAGTTGCAGCCGTCCATCGCCACCAGGATCAAGATGATCGCACCCCAACGTGGAACCGCCCCAATCCTGGGAAGGACTACCCACGGCGCTACTCGTCGCACCACGTCGGAGAGCGAAAGGGTAAGTGCGGTCACCAGGGGCAGGGCGACGACGACGTTGATGACGGCGAAGAGCACGTCATGTCGGTGGCCACGGGCCACGAGTGGTCGCAGCTGCGCAGGACGCACCCGCTCCACGACGAGGAATACACCGATCATCGCAACAGCTAGCGGACCGACCGTCACGAAGCGCAAGCTAGTGAGCGAACCGGCGAAGTCCACCCCACCCCACCGAGTCGCCCAGCCGGCCCCGACCAGAAGCAGGGCGAGCGCCGGGACCAGCAAGGCCGGGAGATAGATGAGGGACGAGACCTTAGACAAGACCTTCCGACCGGCCGCACGGAGGGATGCGCCAGGGGTCGCCATGGTCATCGTCGGCGTGGCGGCGCCGAGGGTCCTCTGCACCATTGTTGACTCCCCTCTGTACCCAAGTTGACTCCTCGGCAACGGCACCCCGCGCGTCTGCCGCTAAAACGCTACGCCCCCGCCACCGGGAGCCGTGGTCTTCGCCGCGGGGGCACCAATGGGGTTGCCGCTGGCATCGAGGGCCACCCACTTGCCCCATTGATCCGTCACGTTCTGCCCCTTGGTCTGTCCCGCTGAGGTGTCGCTTGCAAAGGTGAACGCGGGATGGCCGTTCACGATCACTTGGCTGCCGTTCGCCATCACGGGTGGCCAGATCGCCAGGCAGCCACCAGTGCAGGATTGCTTGGCTGCGGAGTCCCCGACGAGTTCGTACACCGTGTGCCCTGAGCCGTCGACGAGCACCGTGCCGATGGATGTCGACATGGACCTCAGGGAGCTGGCTGATCCACTCACCGCCGGCTGGCTCTGCGGGGTACCGGATCCGCCGCCGGCTGCCGGCGTACCGGAGGATGTGCTGCCGCACCCGGCTACGAGCACCACGAGGGCGGTGGCGCCCGCGGCACCCAGGCCCAACTTACCGATAGTGAAGGCGGACATCTGCTACCTCAGCTCTGGTCGGAAGCACCCGAACGGGCGCCTCTATGCATGACACGTACGTGGCCCGCCCGCGGTTCATCCGCAGCTAGAAGCCAACTGCCTGTCAGTCCGGATCCACCGTTGAGGTAGGGGTCGGGGGCGGGTCTTAGCCCGGCGATGCCCGGGTGCGCCAGGAACCCAACAGGACAGTCCTCGGCCGTTGTGCAGGCACTCGACCTGGCGCTGCTTCCTCGGTGTGCAGTGTGCCGCCCGCACCCGTCGACGGCTACGGTGCGCGCATGCGGCTCTACTACTTGACTGGCTGCACTCAGCGCAGCGGCATCGCTCAGGAAGGCTTTGAGGACGGCAGGAGCTAGGTACAGCCAGGAGCCGACCCGTGTGCCACGGGGCATCTGTCGCGGCACGTCAAGATCCTGACGCTACGGTCGAGAGCGCCTCGTGCAACCTCACGACGGCATCCACACGCACATCATGCCCGACCAAGATCCGCACCGAGCGGCACGTCTGTGTGCCTAGCTAGTAGCTCCGGACGGAGACCAGCCCTCCCCACAACCGATGTCCGGCCTGGTCGAGTTGGTACTGAGCGAACCAATGCTGCACCTGGGTCGGCGAAGGCAGCACGTGGCCCCCGACGCAGAGGATCACCGCTGCCGGCACCCCACGCGCGTACAGCCCGCGTCCTTCATCCTGGATCGTTTCCTGGCCCAGGCGGGTGAGCCACGCGTTCTCCTGCTCGTCGTAGACACGGTGGCCCAGAGCGAAGGTCACGACTCCCGCGTCCCCGCGCAGCGACAAGCGGGGAGCAGTGCCCGCGTCGTCGATCCACACCTTGTCCTCGGGCGGCCGCAGCGGGATGGACAGATCCTTTCGGACGACACCCAGGCCCAGCGCCCGAAAGAAGCGGCGCGGCTCCACACCCCCGGTCAGCGCTCCCGCATGCTCTGAGTCAACCTGGATCGTGAAGCTCNGGTACGTCTCATACCGGCAGGGCAGACGCTCGCCGGAGGGAACCGTGAACGTGCCGACACCGCTGTTCGCGATCCGCAACTTGTCGCTGACGACCGATCCGTTACTCACCACGCGAACAACACAACCGACAGCCGCGCCTGGGGCGCCACCGTGCGAATCGTCCGGAACGTCAGACAGGAAGGTCGCCAAGCAGTCAACCGGCTCGCCGGACCGCAGTCGCTGCTCATCCGGCTCACGCAGCCTCAGGGCCAAGAACCCCGGTGTGCCAAGGCGATCACCGAGGTCCACGACCCATGGCAGGTCAGCGTCAGCAATCCCGGCGCGCCGCGTGGCGAGCACAGCGTGGAAACGGCGAAGACCTGCGAGACCGAACGCTTCCCACGGCTCCCTCATCCACACATCCAGCGACAGAACCTCATCCGATCTTTCGCTCACCCGCACATAGTGCCGGATCGAGCGCCTCGGCTTGCGCACCGATCGGCACATCTGCGCGTCCAGAGCGGCGACAAACAAGCGTGTGCGTGCGGCCAGTGTCCCGACGGAATCGCGCTTAGGAGCTGTCGGGCGGCTCTGCTGGCATCGCCCGGACTGGAATCGGTGGCTCCGCGAATGGATAGGGGTCGCAGCCGTGGGAAGCGCACCAGGCTAGGTACTCCAGACGTGGACCGAATAGGCCCACGTAGCCGGGGGCCGTCGTTTCGGTGCCAGCATCCACGGCTTGAACTGCTTGCTCGCGGAAGCGGATGAACAGGCTTGCGGTCTGTTTCGCCGTCCGGAAGTGGACCACCAGGAGCGCCAGCCCCAGAACGGCAATGACGACGGCAATCCACACGCTGAGTGTCATGGCCACAGTCGCGGCTAGCAGCACAGCTATCCCCGCGAGCCGCAACCGCCGGCTCAACAGGGCCAAAGGCCGCACCGGCAAGAGCGCCTCGACCGCGCCCGATCCGAACCGAGCCAACCACTCTTTGCCCAGGAGTTCGCGCGCCAACTCGAGAGTCGGGATCGTCTCCGGAGTGGCGCCAGCGAGGATTGCCCCCATCAACGTGAGCGCGCGGGTGGATCGCCAGAAATAGCTGAAGGAAGTCAGTGCGCAGGCCGCAAGGACTAGAACCCACCACGGCGGAGGGTCCGACTTGCCAGCAACGAGACTGCCGTAGGCCAGCAGCCAGGTGGCAATGAACCATAAGCGGCCGCCGCGGTCCAGGGGGACGCGGAGGACCCTGTCCCGCGAAACGACTACCTTGGCCTCGGCGGGCGGAGGCCGCACCTGCTCCATGGCCAACCGCGCCGAGGCGATTCGGGCGTCCCTCGCCCTGAGCCAGTCCCAGCCCCCCACCTCGATGCCCCCCCATCCGCTTGATCTCCATGGTGCCCTAAATGCGAGCGACGACGAGTCCCGCGTGGGGGCTAACCCTAGCTTTGTCAGGCGCACCTAATGCCGGTTCGCGAGCTCCTAGGCGCACAGAGCGGCACTTCTAGAGCGTGGCTACGGGTGCGGTTCGACTCCGAGGAACTCGCCCCCGTGGGTCTCTGCTAGTGCCGAGAGCGCGGCATCGGACTCGGACTCAACCGGAACAGAGCCATCGTGGCGATCCAGCAACAGCAGCCATCCCCGGTCAGCCGATCCGCGACGCTCAACCCGCCACCCCACGGCTTCGGCGTCCGCACGGGACTGGTCAGCCTGCCGCCGCGTGTCGAATGACAGGCGGAGGCGACCCACGGAATGCTTCAGCGGCGTGGGCTGCGGGCCCTCGCCCATCTCATAAAGAGCCTGCCGCACCTCCCAGTCGTCTAGCGCCCACTCGGTAGACAGCCGGAGCTGGTTGGCGATGTCGGCGGCGTTCAGGAGAATGTCGTTGGTGGGCAAGGTGCGCCGGTCGTCCGCACTCGGCTCATAAGGACGCCACACGCCACCGTCTTGGACCTGCCAAAGCCCAGGCAGGCCATCTCGCCCGATGGTCCGCCCGATGGTCCGCCCACTCCATGCGTGCACTGGAACCGGCGCAGTCCCCAAGAGTACGGCTCGCCCCGCCCGGAGCAGCGGGGCCACGTCGATCTTGGTGACGAACTGCTGAGAGTCCCCACCCCAGTCCGCCTGATCCGGCAGAGCGTCGAAGCGTCCAAGGACTCGCGAGACATGGGCCATCCACACGGCCTGCACCAGTTGGAGCACGACCCAACTGTCACCGACATCGACCGTGTATACCCCTCCCGCCGACGGGTTCGCCTTTGTTGCCACGGGCAGATCATGCCGGATGGACCCACCCTCTAATGCACCCCTCTGTTGTCAAGACGCCTTGGCGGCAGCGGGAGTAGCCTCTGGTTGGGACCCGGGCTGTGGCTTGATCGAAGAGTCGACCGTCGGGGTTNGGTTGGCCGCGCTGATCTTCGTAGTCGCCCCCATGTGCCCTCCCGGGTCCCGCTGAAACCAGCTGCCCAGCTGATCTGCGAGCGGGTCGCGAACGCTCAAGGGGTACCCGTACCCGGTCGATGATCGACGCATACCCGCCGTTCGTCGGACGGGTGATGCGTTGGCCAGCCAGGACTGCAGGGACTGGACTAGCCCGATGGACGGCCGCTCGTGGAGGGCGGCTGTCGTTCAGGGGGAGTCTTGTCCGTCGCTGCTGCGCGCACGGTGCGCCCGGTGCTGCTGTCCATGGCGGTCGTAGCCACGATCGTCGTGTGCGTCCTGCCCGTGAGCGGGATCGCGGTGGGCGGCCGACCCAGCTTCGTCTCGGCCTCGCTGGCTTTCGTCGGCAGCGTGAACCTGCTCTCCACCGTCCTGCTGCTGCGACACTTCCTCGACACCGGCAGTCGTCGGGCCCTCGTCCTCGCCTCGGCCTTCATGTTCTCCCTGGTCGTCATGACCAGCTACGGGTTCGCCTTTCGCGGTGTCATGGCTGATGGCGCACCGCTGGGCGGATGGGCGACGACTTCACCGTGCCTGTGGGTCGCGTGGCACACCGGCTTCCCGATCCTGCTGGCGGCGGCCGTCTGGCCCTGGCCTCGTCGCTGGTTCGATCCAGCGCCCCCGAGCGCTCGTCGAAGGGCCATGTGGGCGACGATCGTCTTCACCACGGGGACGGCGGGACTCGTGGTCGCGGGCGCAGTCTCGGGTCGCAGCTGGTTGCCGTCGGCGATCGACGGGATGAACACCAGCGAGCTGGCCCGGTTCACCGGCCCAGTTCTCGTCCCGGTGGCCGCACTGGCCAGCGGCGTGGCCATCGTCGGAGCAGTACGACTCACGGGGCCGATGCGGTGGGCGGCGCTAGCCGCGGCGGCATCGTTCGGCGACGTCGTGATCGCGCTGTTCTCGCACGACACGTACAGAGTCGGCTGGTACGTCGGCCGCTTGCTGTCCGCGCTCGCCTGCGCGGTCGTGGTCGTGGCGATCCTCGCCGAGTTCGGACGACTCAAGCACCTGCTCGCCGTCGAGGCCGACCGGCTCCGCGCCGTCCTCGGCAGGACCGAGGAGCTCGAGGTGCTGCACTCGACTCTGCTGGACCACATGGCCGACGGGGTGCTCCTGCAGGGCTCCGACGGGCAGGTGGTGACGATGAACCCGGCGGCCGAGCTGCTGCTGGGTCTGGACACCGACGAGCTTCGTGGCACGGCGCCTCGCGACTGGCGGTTCCTGCGCCCGGACGGTACGGAATGGCCGCTGGCCCAGACTCCACCGATGGTCACGCTCGCCACGGGCGAGTCGCAACGCGACCAGATGGTGGGCGTCGACCTGACCGGCGGGCGCCGCCGCTGGCTGCGGGTGAACACCTCGGCCGAGCGGGCAACGCCGGACGGGCCGATCCGCTACGTGATGTCGTCGATGACCGACGAGACCCAGCGACACGACGACTACCTGGCCGGCCGTCGGGACAGGGACGGCAAGCGCGACCGCGTGGAGACCGTGATCAGGGCCGGCGGCCCGCAGATCGTGGTCCAGCCCATCGTGGACCTGCGCTCGGACTCCGTGATCGGCGGCGAGGCGTTGTCGCGCTTCACCGGTCCCCTGATCCAGGGCCCGGACCGGTGGTTCGCCGACGCGGCCGACGTCGGGCTCGGCGCCGAGCTCGAGATGCTCGCGGTGCGCAGCGCACTCGAGGAGATGACGCTGATGCCGTCCGGTACGTACCTGTCGGTCAACGTGTCGGTGGCCACCGCGGTCGACCAGCCTCTGCTCGAGCTGCTCACCAGCGCTGGGGTGGCCGCGGACCGGATCGTCGTCGAGCTCACCGAGCACTCCGACGTCGCCGACTACCCCCTCCTGCACCTGGCACTGGCCAGGCTTCGAGCACTGGGCGTCAAGATCGCGATCGACGACACCGGCTCCGGCTTCGCCAGCCTCAGCCACATCCTGAACCTGCGCCCGGACATCATCAAGCTCGACCTCGAGCTGGTTCGCGGCATCCACCTCGACCCTGCGCGACGGGCGCTGGCCACCGGGCTGCTGGCGTTCGCGCAGCAGATCGGCGCGGCTCTGGTCGCCGAAGGGATCGAGACCGAGCACGAGCTCTCGGCACTTCGCAGCATCGGCGTGACGCACGGCCAGGGGTACTTCTTGGGTCGCCCCGCACCGCTGCCCTGGCCACTGACCTCGCCCGCCTACGGCGAGCCTGCCCTCAGTCTCAGCCCCGGGCCACCCTCTCGCGCCAGCCGTGGGCGGGCTCTCGAACGAGGCGCCGGCTAGCCCAGATGATCGCCGCGCGGCCGCTCGCGAACGCCGTGCTCGGAGCCGTTTCCGCAGGTCAGGCGTGCTCCCGCCACTGGACTCGAACCATGTCGTGCGATGGCAGCTCACGCCGTCCTTGGCTGACATGGAACCGCTGGGCCCCAGCTGACGTCGAACCACCGCACCGGTTCATCGACGCTGGAGGCTCGCCGTGCGCACTCGATCCGTCTTCATCACGACGACGCTCATCTCGAGCTTGCTGGTTGCCGCCTGCGGCAGCGAAAAGGTGTCGGACGCGGGCAGCGGCACACTCCCGGTACTGCGTATCGGTTCTGGATCTGGCGCGCCCGTCGCCGCGTCCGCAGACCTTGCCGGCTACGGGTCGACGTCGGGCTACGGCGGCTACCGGATCGCCGGCACTCTCCCCAGCGGCCCGTCGCACGCGTCGACGTACGTGACGCGACGCGCCACCCAAGCCGACGTCGTCCGGGTCGCGGCCGCCTTGGGGCTCAGCTCGAGCCCGGTCCGGCACCGGCATGGCTGGGTCGTGGCAACCTCAGCCGGCCGGCTGGCCGTGGCGGACACAGGCCAGTGGGCTTTCCAGGACGCCGCCAGCACCTGCCCGCGGTTCTTCGTCGACGTCGACTCGTCGGACGGCTCGACTGGAGTCGCCTGCGCCACCCCCGGAGCCGTCCCAGCACCGGGCATNGCTGCACCGAGCACCACGACCGAAGTGGCTCCGGCACNACCCTCGGCCGCGACGCTCCGAACCGTCGCCGGCCCACTGCTCGCAGCGCTCGGCCTCGACCCGACGCGCTCCGTCGTCTACGGCTCCGACCAGGTGTCCGTGGACCCCGAGGTCGCCGGCTTCCCCACGTCCGGGTACGAGACCGANGTCGTGGTCGATGGCCACCAGGTAACGGCAGCCGACGGCTGGGTCTACCCGGCGACCCCGGCGACCGGCCATACGTACCCGTTGATCAGCGCGTCAGCCGCCCTCAAGCTGATGGCCATCGCTCCCGAGCCGATGATGGGCCAGCCCGCCATCGCCTGCGCGGACGCCGCGCGCGTCCCCGCGCCTTCCCCGACGTCGGGAGCTGACCCGTCACCGGCGATGCCCTGCGGGGGGCCCTCGACCGTGACCGGCGGGCGGCTGGGCCTTGTGCTGCAGTGGGACGGCGGGTACGGCAGGACGCCGATTCTCGTACCCGCGTGGTTCCTGACCCTGCGCGGAGGCGGCGGCCCGCTCGTGCTGGTGGCTGTCAGCCCGAAGTACGTGGCCGCGCCAGCCCCGTTGACGACCCTGCCGAACCCGGCGGGATCAGTGGGCGGCGCCCCCGGAAGCACCGGGTCAGGAGGCCTCAGCACCGGGTCGTCAGTCGGGCCTCCGGAGTCGGCGAGCCCGGGTAGTCCGAGCGGCGCTGGCAGCTGAAACCTGGGGACTNAGTGCGCTTCCGTCCACATCAACACGGACGTGCTCGCAGTCGCGCAGGCAGCGAGCNGCCTCAGGGGCTCATCTCTGNGTCGATACGGACCTATCGCGTGAGAAGTCCAAACGCACCAACAAGTTCTGCGGCTCCCGCCACTGGACTCGAACCAGTAACCTGCCGGTTAACAGCCGGCTGCTCTGCCAATTGAGCTAGGCGGGATCAGGTGCCCCTCGAGGCTACCAGTGCGGCCGAGGCCCTCCGAATCACCCGTCCCGGCCCTCCCCTTTCGCGACGGTCAGAGGCCGGTGGAGGACCTGAGCTGGGCGATGGCGGCGTCGGCACGCGCACGCAGCGCTGGGTCCGACGCGTCGAGGCCCGGGTCGAAGACGACGTTCCAGGTGAGGCCGTCCTCACCGGGTACCCGCCGGGCGGTGATCCGCGCCCCGCCTCCCCCGCCGAGGTCGATGTGCTCGCTGAGCGCGATGCTCGCCGTCACTCGTTCGCGTACGACGGGTGGGATCTCGCCGGGCTCGTCGAGGCGGACGAGATGGCGCAGGCGGCTGCGGCCGACCAGCGTCAGCTCCAAGGTCGGGTCGGCCCACACCGCAGCGGCGATGGTCTCGTAGGGCAACCGTTCGTGGTCGCCGGACCGTCCGGGGACGTACAGCGCCACCGTGGTCGCGACGACGGGTTGCCCGAGCCCGTCGCGGCCCCACGCGATGACCCGCTCGCCGTGAGCGGCGACCTGACGTGCCTGCGCGGGTGGACCCGGGCGCCGGAACACCGGCACGCTACGCCCCTCCGCCGGCCCGGTCGCGCAGCTGCCGGTGCTGGCTCTCCAGCACGATGAGCTCGCCGAACACCCGTCCGTACTCGTCGGAGTCACTCGGGTCGATGCGCTGCAGCCGGGACTTCAGGTCGATCACCTGCCGCTGGACGAGCCGCTCCTGCAGCCTGCTGACCAGCTCGTCGACGTAGCGGGCGTCCGGATCCCCCTGCCAGCGCGCCGGCTCGACAGCGAGCTCGGTGACGATCGAACGGACGGCGTCGTTGGCCGAGGCCGCGAGCACCCGCTCGACCCAGGGCGCGCCGTCCGTCGCACTGACCACTCCACCGGCCGCGTCGAGCGCGCGCTTGGCCGCGACGTAGGCCGGGTGCGCGAACCCTTCGGCCGGGAGCCCGTCGAAGGCCTGGCCCGCAAGCGCCGGGAACTGCAGCGCCGCCTTGAGCGCCTCACGGTCGACCATCAGCTCGCGGTCGTCGGGGCGCGGCCGCTGCGCGACCGGCTCGTCGACGCCGGCCGCCGAACGGGACGGCTGGGCCGGCTGGGGCCCCGTCGGCCCCGTCGGCCCCGCCGGCCCCGCCGGCCGCGCCGGGGCCGGGGTCCGGGACCCGGCTCGCGACGCTTGGGCGACCACGTCGAGCACCGGCCCCGGCTCCATGCCGAGCCAGCCCGAGAGGGACACCGCGTAGGCGTGCGCCAGCGAGCGGTCCTTCGTACGGGCCACGACGGGAGCCGCCGCCCGCAGCGCCGCGACGCGTCCCTCCGGCGTGTCCAGGTCGTAGCGCGCAAGGATGCCCTTGACCACGAACTCGGAGAGAGGTACCCGCCGCGCCACCAGCTCGCGCACGGCATCGGCCCCTCGGGTCTGCCACAGCTCGCACGGGTCCAGCCCGGTCGGCTCGACCGCGACGAAGAGCTGCGTCACGAACTTGCGGTCCTCGGTGAACGCCCGGACCGCGGCCTTCTGCCCGGCCTCGTCGCCGTCGAAGGTGAAGACCACCTCCCCGCGGAACTCGTCCTGGTCCATGAGCAACCGGCGCAGGATGCGTACGTGGTCGTCGCCGAACGACGTGCCGCAGGTGGCCACCGCGGTCTCGACCCCGGCGAGGTGGCAGGCCATCACGTCGGTGTAGCCCTCGACGACGACCGCCTGCTGCCGCTTGGCGATCTCCTTCTTGGCCAGGTCGATCCCGAAGAGCACCTCGCTCTTGTGGTAGATCGGCGTCTCGGGGGTGTTCAGGTACTTGGGTCCGTCGTCGTCGTCGTGCAGCTTGCGCGCGCCGAACCCGATGACGTCGCTGGCGGCGGAGTGGATCGGCCAGATCAGCCGGCCGCGGAACCGGTCGTAGATCCCGCGCTGTCCCTGGCTGAGCAGGCCGCCGGTGAGCAGCTCGGCATCGGTGTAGCCCTTGCCGCGCAGGTGCCGGTTCAGGCCGTCCCATCCCTTCGGCGCATAGCCCACCCCGAACTTCTCGGCGGCCGCGCGGTCGAAACCGCGCTCCTCGAGGAAGGCCCGGCCGATCGCCGCCTCGGGCGACGACGCCAGCTGCTCGGCGAAGAAGGCCTGTGCGGCCCGGTTGGCCTCGACGAACCTGGTCTTGGGTGCCCGGTCGCGGCCGGCCGCGGAGCCGCCCTCCTCGTAGCGCAGCTGCACGCCGTAGCGCCCGGCGAGCCGCTCGACCGACTCGGCGAACGTCAGGTGGTCGACCTTCTGCAGGAAGCTGAAGACGTCGCCGCCCTCGGAGCAGCCGAAGCAGTGGTAGTAGCCCTTGCTGGGGTTGACGTTGAACGACGGCGACTTCTCGTCGTGGAACGGGCAGAGGCCCTTGAGGGATCCCCCGCCGGCGGCCCGCAGCTGGACGTACTCCCCCACGACCTCGTCGATGCGGGACCGCTCGCGGACCAGCGCCACGTCGTCGTCGCGGATCCGGCCTGCCACGGGCGGAGTCTACGTCTCCCCGCCGACTGCTATCGCGCGGGCACGGGGCACCACATCACGTAGTGAGGGATGCCGAAGGCGGTCACGAACTCCTCGCCGACCGGCTCGAACCCGTACCGGCGGTAGAACCCGAGGGCGACCGTACGAGCGTTGCACCAGGCGAAGTCGACCCGNGCGGCNTGNGCCTCGGCCAGCCCGCGTTCGAGGAGGGCGCCGCCGACGCCCGAGCCGCGTACCGAGGGAGCGGTAGCCATGCCGCGGAGCCGCCACGCCGGCCGGCCCTGCCACGGCTCGGCGAACCACGTCGAGCAGCCGACCACGACCCCCGCCTCGTCGATCGCGGCGAGGTGCAAGGTGGTGGGGTCGTCGTCGACGGAGTAGACCGACTCGGCCAGTGCGAGGCCCGGTCGCAAGATCGCCGCCCGCAGCGGNAGCACCTCCGAGCCGGGTACGACCTCGACGGTGATCACGAGAGCCGGCCCAGCATCTCCACCGCCGAGCTGTCGGTGAGGCCGGCGACCCGGTCCACCACGACCCGCAGCCGGGCGCCGTCGTCGGTCGCAGCCTCGAACTCGGGGGCCAGCTCGGGGCCAAGAGACGCCGGCGCTGCCTCCAGGACGGCCTTGGCGAGCTCTCGTACGAGATCGCGCTGGCGGGCGTACTCGTCCTGCGCACCGGCACGGTTCATGACGTAGACGCCGGCCACCGCCTTGAGCACCGCGCACTCCAGGCGGGCCGGCCGGGGGACCACGAGGTCGGCGCCGTAGCGGGCGAGCGGCGCCGGCCCGTAGACCTCGCGCGTGGCGTCCTCTGCGGCTCGTGCGAGGCGCCCGATCAGCTGGCTGGTGAGGTTCTTCAGCGCGGCGAGCGCCCGGATGGACCCGTCGAACGACTCCGGCCAGAACGGCTCGGCCTGCAGTCCCGAGAGCGCCGTGTCGAGCTCGGCGGCGTCCGCGCCGGGGGCACCTTCGGCGTAGCGGGCACCGGCCACCGAGACCACCTCGGCCCGCTCGGCCGGGGCACCCAGCTGCGCCAGCTGCAGGTGCCCGGCCTGCACCGCGTCCTCGACGTCGTGGACGCAGTAGGCGATGTCGTCGGCCCAGTCCATGACCTGGGCCTCCAGGCAGCGTCGCCGCCCTGGGGCCCCGTCGCGCAGCCACGCGAAGACATCGGCGTCGTCGGCGTACACCCCGAACTTGGGGCCGTCCGAACGCGGCCACGGGTACTTCGTCGCCGCGTCGAGGCTCGCCCGCGTGAGGTTGAGGCCCACGCTGCGTTCCGGCCGCGGACCGTACGACGGCCCGAAGGTCTTGGCCTCGAGCCTGGTCAGCACGCGGAGAGTCTGGGCGTTTCCCTCGAACCCGCCGCAGTCCTGCGCCACGTCGTCGAGGGCTTGCTCGCCGTTGTGACCGAAGGGCGGGTGGCCGAGGTCGTGCGCGAGGCACGCCACCTCGACGACGTCCGGGTCGCAGCCGAGCACCTGCCCCAGCTCACGCCCGATCTGCGCGACCTCGAGCGAGTGCGTCAGCCGGGTACGCGGGAAGTCCGACTCCCCCGCCACCACGACCTGCGTCTTCCCGGCGAGCCGGCGCAGGGCCGCGCTGTGCAGCACCCGCCCCCGGTCCCGGGCGAAGGCGGTGCGCCCAGGCCGCTTGGCCGGCTCGCGCACCCAACGTTCCGCGGCGTGCTCGTCGTACGGATCGCTCACGCGCCCGAACCTACCCGGCTGCGCGTCGCCCTTCGGCGATCAGGGCCCGCAGCACCTCGATCTCCTGCGCGCCCTGGACGGCGACCCAACCCGCCACGACGTAGGTCGGTGCCGCCGTCACGCCCACCACCCGCGCCTCCACCAGATCGGTGGCGAGCTCTGCCTCGCACTCGCCCGCGACGAGCCGCTGCCGCACCCGGTCCGGCTGGTCGCCGCTCGCCTGCGCCGCCTCGGCCACGACGGTGTCCAGCCGGCTGATGTCGAGGCCGCGCTCGAAGTGCGCCGCATACAGGGCCGAGACGACCGCCCGCTGGCGCGGCTGCCCGTCGTACAGCAGCACCGCGCGGTGCGCGAGGCCCGTGTCGCGTACCCGGTCGAGCGCCTCCGGCCGGAAGGCGATCCCGACCTCGCGGCCGATCGCGTCGATGCGCTCTCGAGCCTCCGCCGGGAGCGGCTCGTGCGCGTCGCTCTGCCCGGGGTGCCCGTCGACGGGTACCCCGGGACGCAGCTGGAAGGCCCGCCAGCGGGTCGCGACCGAGCCATCAGGCTCGTGCGCCACGGCGAGGGCCAGCCGGCGGCTACCGATGTAGCACCAGGGGCAGCCGAGGTCGGCCCAGAAGTCCAGGGTCACGAGCGTGGTCGGGTTCGCGATGTTGAGCACCGAGCCATCCTTCCCGCGGCCTCGCCCCGGACAAACCGGCAGGACCACTTGACTTCTACGACGCCAAGGTGGCACAGGCGGTTCCACGACACACCGGGATCGGGCTGCTAACCACCTGAGAGTGCGAGCTCGGCGCCGACGGGGACCGCGTCGGCCTCCGGATCGTCCAGCCAGCGCTCGGGGAGGCTGACCTTCCGCAGGCCGGTCGTCCGCCCACGCGGGGCCCCGAGGACGTCGTCGGGGTAGGGCTGGTCGAGGTCGAGCGCCTGCAGGCGATCCGCCAGCTCGGCCAGCGAGCCGACCAGCCCGAGCGCGCAACGCGCCGCCGAGCCGACGCGGAAGCCCTTCAGGTACCACGCGACATGCTTGCGGAAGTCGCGGCAGCCGCGCCCCTCGTCGCCCAGCTCCTCGCCCAGCAGCTCTGCGTGCCGGAGCATCACGCGGGCGACCTCGGCAAGCCCCGGCCGGGCCACGGGAGGCGCCCCAGCGGGCGACCCGGCGAGCTGCCCGTCGAACGCTGCGGCGAGGTCGCCGAACAGCCACGGCCGGCCGAGGCACCCGCGGCCGACGACGACGCCGTCGCAGCCGGTCTGCTCCACCATGCGCACGGCGTCCGCGGCCTCCCAGACGTCACCGTTGCCCAGCACCGGGACATCGAGATCGGCCTTGAGCTCGGCGATCGCGGTCCAGTCGGCCTCGCCCGAGTACATCTGCGCCGCCGTACGGCCGTGCAGAGCCACCCACGCGGCACCGGCGTCCTGCGCGATCCGGCCCGCGTCCCGGTAGGTCAGGTGGTCGTCGTCGATCCCCTTGCGCATCTTGACCGTCACCGGGACCCGCCCGCCGCTCGCCTCGACAGCAGCCGAGACGATCGCGCCGAACAGCCGGCGCTTGTACGGCAGCGCGCTCCCGCCGCCCTTGCGCGTCACCTTGGGGACCGGGCAGCCGAAGTTCAGGTCGACGTGNTCGGCCAGGTCCTCGTCGACCACNATGCGTACGGCCGCCCCCACGACGCCCGGGTCGACGCCGTACAGCTGCAGCGACCTCGGTGACTCGTCGGCCGCGAACGTGACCATGCGCATCGTCTCGGCATCGCGCTCGACCAGGGCCCGAGACGTCACCATCTCGCTCACGTACAAGCCGGCACCGTAGTTGCGGCACAGCTGGCGGAACGCGACGCCGGTGATCCCGGCCATCGGCGCCAGCACGACCGGCGGCCAGATCGGCCGGTCGTCGAGCAGCAGGGGGCGCACGGTCACGCCCCATCGTCCCATCCCCGCGGGTCAGGCGAGCCGGACTCCTCCGTGCCGAGCGAGCACCTGGAAGTCACGGTCCTGATGCAGGACGGGCAGGTCGTTGCGCAGGGCCACCGCGCCGACGAGGCAGTCAGCCAGCGCTCGCGGAGTGTCCCCTGCCCGGCGGCACGCACGGTAGAGCTCGGCAGCCAGCTCGGCGTCGGCCGGGGCGTCCTGCGGCCGGAAGTCCAGAGCGCCCACCAGTCGTTTCAGCCGCTGGAGGTCGAGGTCGTCTCGAGCACCTGCCAGCAGCTCAAGGATGACCTGGTCGGTCGTCGCGGCCTCACCCGCTCTGATCGCGATGCGCAACGCCGGAGTGGTCGAGGCTTCGTCGCCGCGGAGGAAGGCGATCCATGCGGACGTGTCGATGAGGACGCTCATCGCACTGGCTGACCTTCGCCCCGCATCGCCGCGAGGTCACCCTCCCAACCGGTGCCCTCGAGCGCGAGGATCTCGTCGACGGACATCGGCTCGACCCGAAGTCGACGGAGGGCATAGTCCACGGCGGCACGCTTCGTCGGCAGGTGGTAGCGGTGCATCACCCAGCCGACGAGCTCCTCGTCGATCTCGATGTTGGTGCGACTCATACACCAACCATACACATCACCGGGTCGGTCAGGGTCAGCAGCCGGGGAGGCGCTGGGCGAGCCAGCCGCGCACGGCGTCGAGGCCGATGCGCTCCTGCGTCATGGTGTCGCGCTCGCGAATGGTCACCGCCTGGTCGTCGAGGGTCTCGAAGTCGACCGTGATGCAGTACGGGGTGCCGATCTCGTCCTGCCGCCGGTAGCGGCGGCCGATGGCGCCAGCGTCGTCGAAGTCGACGTTCCAGGTGCCCCGCAGCTGCGCGGCGAGGTCACGTGCCTTGGGCGAGAGGTCGGCGTTGCGCGACAGCGGCAGCACGGCCGCCTTCACCGGTGCCAGCCGCGGGTCGAACCGCAGCACGGTGCGCTTGTCGACGCCGCCCTTGGCGTTGGGCGCCTCGTCCTCGGCGTAGGCGTCCATGAGGAACGCCAGCACGGCGCGAGTCAGCCCGGCCGCCGGCTCGATGACGTACGGGAAGTAGCGCTCGCCCTTGTCGGCATCGAGGTAGGAGAGGTTGGCCCCGGACTTCTCCGAGTGGGTACGCAGGTCGAAGTCCGTACGGTTGGCCACGCCCTCCAGCTCGGAGAACTCCTGCCCGCCGAACAGGAAGCGGTACTCGATGTCGACCGTGCGCTTGGAGTAGTGCGAGAGCTTCTCCTTGGGGTGCTCGTAGAAGCGCATGTTCTCGGCCTTGATGCCGAGGTCGACGTACCAGTCCCAGCGCGCCTGCAGCCAGTACTCGTGCCAGTCCTCGTCGGTGCCCGGCTCGACGAAGTACTCCATCTCCATCTGCTCGAACTCGCGCGTACGGAAGATGAAGTTGCCCGGCGTGATCTCGTTGCGGAACGACTTGCCGGTCTGTGCGATGCCGAACGGCGGCTTGCGCCGCGCAGCCGTCATCACGTTGAGGAAGTTGACGAAGATGCCCTGCGCGGTCTCGGGACGCAGGTAGTGCAGCCCCTCGTCGGACTCCACCGGACCGAGGTAGGTCTTGAGCAGCCCGTTGAACATCCGCGGCTCGGTCCACGCGCCTCGCGTCCCGCAGTTGGCGCACGCGACGTCGGCGAGGTCGTCCTGCGGCGGCCGCCCGTTCTTGGCCTCGAACGCCTCGGCGAGGTGGTCGGCGCGGTAGCGCTTGTGGCAGGACTGGCACTCCACCAGCGGGTCGACGAACGCCTCGACGTGACCGGAGGCGACCCATACCTCGCGCGGGAGGATGACCGCCGAGTCGAGGCCGACGACGTCGTCGCGGCTGCGGACCATGGCTTGCCACCACTGCTTGCGTACGTTGTCCTTGAGCTCGACGCCGAGCGGACCGTAGTCCCACGCGGAGCGGGTGCCGCCGTAGATCTCGCCGCTGGGGAACACGAACCCCCGGCGCTTGGCGAGACTGACGATGGTGTCGACGAGGTCGGCGGCCACAGGAGGTACTCCATCCGGCTGGTTGTCGGAGCGGACGTCCAGGCTACCTGGCGATCAACGGGTCGCCCGACCGGCCAAGGCGCGGAAGACCTGCTCCGGGCTCGGCGGCGCGAACTGGGCGTAGGCCCAGCCGACCGCGCGGAACAGCAGGGGTCGCTCGAGGCAGACGACCTGGTCGGCCTCGCGCTCCAGCACCGCGAGGGTCTCCCTCGGTGCCACCGGGAGGGCGACCACGACGCGCCTCGCGCCCGCAAGCCGCACGGCGACGATGGCTGCCCGCATCGTCGCCCCGGTGGCGGCGCCGTCGTCGACGAGGACGACCACCCGACCGGTCGCGTCGAGGGGACCGCGTCCCGGGCGGTAGCGGGCCTCGTCGGCACGGACTCCCTCGACGGCCGCGGCGACCAGCACGTCGAGGTCGGCGGGCCGCAGCTCCTCGGCACGCACGACGGACTCGTTGAGCACCGGCTCGCCACCGGCCGCATACGCGCCGACCGCGACCTCCGGGTTGCGCGGCAGCCCGATCTTGCGCACCGGCAACGCGTCCACCGGCAGGCCCATGACTTTCGCCGCGGCGGCCGCGACGATCACGCCACCTCGAGGCAGCCCGAGCACCAGCGCCGCCGCCCTCTCGGTCTCGGACAGCGCCGACGGGATCTCGGCGCCGAGCCGGCGACCGGCGTCGTCACGGTCGACGAAGGCGCGGGCCCCACGCCCCAGGACGCGCGACGGGCTCATGCGAGCCCCGACGGACCGGCCAGGCCCTTGGCGCCCTGCCCCTCGGCGACGAGCACCTCGAAAGCGGTCGGCTCGTCGATCGCGAGGCTCAGCAACGGGACGGCGTGGACCTTCACGTCGTACGCGGAGAGGGCCCGGCGATAGCTGCCGACGGAGTCCCACTCGGTGGTCAGCACCCAAAGGGTCGCGTCCTCGGTGGCGCGACCGATCCGACCCGACCGCCAGCCCGGCCGCTGGGCGAGCGCGTCGAGCGCTGCGCCGGCGCGTTCCTGGAAGGTCGCGGCGTCGGCGGTGTCGCCGGAGTCGACGGAGTACCTCGTCACCACGAGCACGGCCGCACCTCCCGCCGTCGAACGCCCCGGAGTACGAGACGATGGCTCCCCATCGTCCCATTCCCCCCTGTCGTGTCGACGCCCACCTCGGGTCGACGCCCATCCCCGTTGGAGCCTCGCATGCCGCAGCCGGACGCGCCGCCGCCGGAGCCGGGCCCGCGCTCTCCCGGCGCGAGCCGCAGCCAGGTCCTGCTGGTGCTGCTCTCCCGGCTCCCCCGCATCGTGGTGCTGCTCGCAGTCGTTGCCGTGGTGGTCGCCGGGCTGGCCCTTCCCGGTGCCGGCGGCGCGCTGCTGCTGGTCCTCATCGGCGGCGCGCTCGCCTGGCTGCTGCAGATGGCGTGGCCGGTGCTGTCCCCACAGGCGCGAGGGCTGCGGGTGGCCACGATCGTGCTGCTGCTCGCCTACGCCGGCTACAAGGCACGCTGAGCCTGTGGTGCATACGCACCAGATCGCCTAGGCATTCACCCGAACGGCCGTCACTGCGCCCCTCGAAGACGCCGATCTTGCATGCGAGGCGGTTCGCTCGCTGTGGGGGTCGCCTCGTCGGTGTTATTCATCCCTGAGGGGGGACACATGAAGGACAAGCTGACCAAGGAGGTCGTCGTCCGCGCTTCTGGCGTGGCGGTGACCCTCGCGGCGCTGGCATCGATCGTCGGTGCCGGAACCAAGTGGTGGTGACAGATGGACGCTCTGAAGTCACGCCTCGTGGCAAGGATCATCATCTCCGGCGGGACGTTCGTCACGCTTGTCAGCGTGGTGGGCGCCGGACGTAAGTGGACGTGACCCATCCGTCACCAGGGGCTGCCGGGCAACCGGCAGCCCCTGCTCACTCTCGGCAGCTGACGGCGTTCGTACTCGCCGTCAGCGCCGCGGGTGCCCTCGCCGCTGGAGTGGTCTGGGCTCGCCAGCCACCCTGGGCGGGCTGGGAGGGACAACGCTTCATCCTCATCGTGGTGGCGATCGCGCTCGTCCTCGGCGAGGTTCGCCCGATCCCCATCTCGAGGGGCGACGACAGCACCGACCAGATCACGATCTCGACGACGTCGGCGCTGATGCTGCTCATCACCGGGCCGCTCGGTTTCGCGCTGGCTGTCCAGTGCGCCGCGGTGCTGTTCGACGACATCAAGGCGCGGCGGAGCCCGCTCAAGATCGCGTTCAACTTCAGCCAGTACGTGCTCACCCTCGTGACGGCTCGGGCGGTGTACTCGCTGCTCTCCGGCGACCCGTTCGTGGCCGGCTACCAGTCCTTCAGCACCAAGCACCTCGTCGCGGCCCTTGCCGCGGGCGGTGCCTTCTTCGTCGTCAACCTGTGGTTGATCTCCGCGGTCGTAGCCGTGGCGTCCGAGCAGCCGGTCCTGGACATCCTGCGGGAAGACCTCCGCTTCCAGGCCACCACCTCCGGTGTGCTCGTCGCGCTCGCTCCCGTCGGCGTGATCGCCGTCCAGGCCTCCCCGCTGCTGCTGCCCCTGCTGGCCATGCCCTTGCTCGCCGTGCACCGCAGCGCGGCGCTCGCGATCAAGCACGAGCAGGAGTCGCTGCACGACCCGCTCAGCGGGCTCGCCAACCGCATCCTGTTCCGGGAACGGGCCGAGCGCTCCCTCGCCGAGTCGTCGCGCAGCGGGTCCATGACGGCGGTCATGATCATCGACCTCGACCACTTCAAGGAGATCAACGACACGCTGGGGCACCAGGTCGGGGACGAGCTGCTCATCGAGGTGGCACGCCTGCTCGAGCAGAGCATGCCGACGCACGCCACTGTGGCCCGGCTCGGCGGCGACGAGTTCGCCGTGCTCCTCGCGGACGTCGAGTCCCAGGCGGAGGCCGAGTCGCTCGCGGCAGGCATGCTGGCCGCCCTCGCCACGCCCTTCCACGTCGGGGACATCCGGCTGAGCATCCAGGCCAGCGCGGGCATCGCCCTGTCGCCCGAGCACGGCACCGATGTCTTCACGATCATGAAGCGCGCGGACGTCGCGATGTACGACGCGAAGCGGGAACGGGCCCGCGTCCGTACGTACGTCCCGGAGACCGACACGCACACGCCGCGGCGCCTGGAGCTGCTGAGCGACCTGCGCAGCGCCGTCGACCACGGGCAGATGTTCCTGGTCTACCAGCCCAAGCTCGACCTCGGCACCGGCGCCGTGACGGCCGCCGAGGCCCTGGTGCGCTGGTCGCACCCGACCCGCGGGCTGATCTGCCCCGACGAGTTCATCTCGCTCGCGGAGAACACCGGCATGATCGGCGTGATCACCCAGTTCGTGCTCGGCAGCGCCCTCGAACAGATGCGTACCTGGACGGCGAACGGCCTCGACGTGGACGTGTCGGTCAACATCTCGGTGCGCGACCTCGGCGACGCGCGGCTGCCCGCGCTGGTCGCCGCAGCGCTGGCGGAGTCCGGGGTGGATCCCGCCCGCCTCACGCTCGAGGTCACCGAGAGCGGCGTCATGACCGATCCCCGGCGCGCGATCCAGGTGCTCGAGCGGCTGCGTGCCATCGGTGTCCGCCTCGCCGTCGACGACTTCGGGACCGGTCACGCCTCGCTGACCTACCTCAAGCGGCTGGCCATCGACGAGCTGAAGATCGACAAGTCCTTCATCACCAACTACGCCCTCGACCACAACGACGGGATCATCGTCCGCTCGACCGTCGACCTCGCGCACAACCTGGGGCTCTGGGTCGTCGCCGAGGGGGTCGAGGACCAGGTCACCCTCGAAGGGCTGCGCCTCATCGGCTGCGACACGGCCCAGGGCTACCACCTGAGCCGACCGATGCCCGCGCGGGAGTTCGAACGCTGGCTGCGCGCCCGGCCGAGCCGGTCCCTCCTGCGCGCAGGGGTGGCTCATCTCACCCCGCACCTGGCCTACGAGAGCGCCTAGGCACGCCATGCTCGTACTCGTCGCCTCGGTGCTCGCCGCGCTCACCGCCGTGCTCCTCGGGGGCAAGTTGTCCCGGCTGTTCCAGGTCAAGCTGCGCGGCAGCTGGCTGCCGGTCGCGGCGTTGGGCCTGCAGCTGCTGATCCTGCAGGTCCTCGAGGGCGGACCACGGCCGGTCCTCGTGTCCGTCCACCTCGCGACGTACGTGATGGCCGTCGCCTTCATCTGGCTCAACCGGACGGTCCCAGGGCTCCTGGTCGTGGCGGCCGGCGCGGCCTCGAACGGCGTGACGATCGCCCTCAACCACGGGACGCTCCCGGCGAGCGCGGCGGCGATGGCCGCCGCGCACATCGCCAAGGACCCGAAGCTCTTCCTCAACTCCGGCACGGTCGCCCACCCAGTCCTCGGGTTCCTCGGCGACGTCTTCGCATGGCCCGCTCCCCTGCCGTTCGCCAACGTCTTCAGCGTCGGCGACCTCCTGATCGTCCTGGGTGCCGGCTACGGCGCCCACCGGATCTCCGGGTCCCGGCTGCCTCACCTGCGCAGGCGCACCTCGGCCGTACCGGCCGCCGACGGTGTCACCGAGCAGGCCACCGAGGCATCTGTCGCCTAGCGATCCGGCCGGGACGCGGGCTGGACTCGAACCAGCCCCCCTCGTGAGGGATGATCGAGGCCGGGCTGCGCTGGGCGGCCCGAGCGCGCGGACAGGAGCCGAGGTGACCGACCGGCACGGGCACGACCACGTCAGTGCGGCGTCGAGCCACCGCGGCCGGCTGGTGGCCGTCCTCGCCATCACCGTCGCCGTCCTGGTCGCCGAGGTCGTGGGCGGGCTGCTCAGCGGCTCCTTGGCCCTGCTCGCGGACGCCGGGCACCTGCTCACCGACGCGGTGGGTATCGGCATCGCGCTCGGCGCCGTCACCCTGGCACACCGCCCGGCGCCCGCTTCCCGCTCGTACGGGAACTTCCGCGTGGAGATCCTCGCCGCGCTCGTCAACGGCGTCCTGCTGCTCGTCGTCTGCGCCGCCGTGCTCGTCGAGGTCGCCCGTCGCCTCGGGCACCCCGGTCACGTGGAGCCGGTGCCGATGCTCGTGCTCGGCCTCCTCGGTCTCGTCGCCAACGGCGTGGCGATCATGATGCTGCGCGAAGGCCAGGGGGTCAGCCTCAACGTGCGCGGGGCCTACCTCGAGGTCCTGGGCGACTTCATCGGCTCCGTCGCCGTGCTCGCCGCTGCGGTCGTCATCTGGGCGAGCGGCTGGGACCGCGCCGACGTCGCCGCGTCGCTGGTCATCGCCGTCCTCATCGTCCCGAGGGCCATCGGCCTGCTGCGCGAAGCGGTCCACGTGCTGTTCGAGTCGACCCCGCCGGGCGTCGACCTGGACGACCTGCGCGCGCACCTGGCCGCGGTTCCGGGTGTCGTCGACGTCCATGACCTCCACGTCTGGACGATCACGAGCGGCATGCCGGTGCTCTCGGCGCACGTGGTGGTCGACCCGACCGCCATGGTCGAGGCCTGCGGCGGCGCGGGCGTGCTGGACCAGCTCTGCGCGTGCGTCGGCGACCATTTCGACGTGGCGCACAGCACGTTCCAGCTCGAGCCGGCGGGTCACGACGCGCACGAGCACGCCGCCCACGACTGACGTCCCAGCCCCCCGGCCCGGCCCCCCGGGGCTAGGAGGTGCTGCCGGGGAGCGTGACGTAGGGCAGGTCCGCAGCGGCGATCGCCAGCTCGCCCGCCGCGCTCGGGTGGAACGGCGCCGGGTCGGCCATCCCCTGGACCCACGGCTGCGCGGAGCAGAGTGCGTGGCCGACGAAGCTGGGGCTGACGAGCGTGAACCCGAAGGCCGACGCCCCCTGCGCGAGCACGGCGTTCATCCGAGCCAGCTCGGACCGGAGCGGAACGATCTTCTGCTGGATCTTCACGTCCTGGTTCTTTCGCCCCGGGTCGGCCGCGAACCCGTACCCCGGCGGAGCACCGACCGCCGCCCTCGGGTCGATGAGCGACGGACAGCCGAAGGACGTACCGAACGGGTCGTAGTACTCGTTGACGATCACCCGCGGATGGCTGGGCAGGTCGCCGAGCTCCTGCAGCAGCTGGGCGTACTGGATCTTGAAGGCGTCCAGTCGGCTCTGGAACAGGCTGTCGCTCGCCTGGTCGTCGCACCGCGGGAGGCCATAGCAGTACGTGAGGAAGTCCGACCAGCCGACGTCGTTGGCGCCCACGCTGACCACGACGAGCGACGCCGACGAGATGGACTGGAGCACCCCGACCTGCGGTGCCAGCGTGATGCCGCCGGTCGTCTGCGGTCCGAGCAGGCCGCTGTCGATCGTGGCCGAGCTGCAGGCCAGGTTGACGACGGTCGTGCCGGCAGCGGACTGCAGGGTCCGCGCGTAGGCGTCGGCCGAGCGCCGGCAGGCGGTGTCCTGCTTGGTCGGCTTGGCCAGCGGCGCGTTGCCGATTCCGGCCGCAGTCGAGTCGCCGATGACGACGACGGCCACGTCGGTGCGCTTGGTCCCGACGGACACCGGTACGGGAGCCACGTTGGCGGTCCCCACCAGGTCCGACAGGGACTTGATGTCGCCGAGCTGCTGGACCGCGGTGACCACCGTGAGAGCTGTGAACGCACCGGTGACGAGCACCGACGAGACGGCGGCCGTGACCAGCAGCGCCGCGTGATGGCGCCGGCTTCGGCGCCGGTGGCCGTGGCCGGACAGCAAGGCAGCGCCGCCCACGCCGAGCAGGTACAGCCCGGCACCGACGAGGCCCGAGGCGACGATCAGCCGGCGGAAGTACGCCTTCCACCCGTCCGCGAGCGCGGCCCCCACCTGCTGCGACCCGGTACGCACGACCCGGCGGCCGCCCGAGGACGTCGACTGGATGAAGGCACTGGCGTCGTCGTTGCGGTTGAACCGTTCCCAGACGATGCGCGGCCGGATCGGCCCGTCGAAGTGCTGCACCGTCTCGACGGTGCCCTCGCCGAACAGGTCGGCCTCGCCAGGACCGGAGAGCCCCAGGTGGAGGCTCGGCTGGACGGCGCCCACCTGCACCGTCTGGCCGAACGCCGAGACGGTCACCTTGGGCGTGATAGCCAGCGCCACGACCATCGCGACCAGGGCAAGCAGGACGAAGGACAGCGGCCGGAACACCCAGACCGCTCTCCGCGAATCCCCCGTCGACGGCTCGCTCACTCCGTCCAGCATGCCTCACGTGGCTGCGACTGCCTGCCACGCGGTCAGCGGGCGACCCCGTAGCGACGGTCGCGGTCGGCGTACTGCTCGATGGCCCGCCACAGGTCGCGTCGGTCGAAGTCGGGCCAGAGGACGTCGAGGAAGACGAGCTCGGCGTAGGCGGCCTGCCAGAGCAGGAAGTTGGAGATCCGCTGCTCCCCCGAGGATCGGACGAAGAGGTCGACGTCGGGCATGTCCGGCTCGTCGAGGTAGCGGGCGAAGGCCTTCTCGTCGATCTTCGCCGGGTCGACGCGGCCCTCACGGGCGGCCCGCGCGATGGCTGCAGCGGCGTCGGCGATCTCGGCCCGGCCGCCGTAGTTGACGCACATCGTGAGCGTCAGCACGGTGTTGTGACGGGTCAGCTCCTCGGCGACCTCGAGCTCGTCGATGACGCTCTTCCAGAGTCTCGGCCTGCGGCCGGCCCACCGGACGCGNACGCCCATCGCATGCATCTCGTCGCGACGCCGCCGGATGACGTCACGGTTGAAGCCCATCAAGAAGCGCACCTCGTCGGGCGACCGCTTCCAGTTCTCGGTCGAGAACGCGTAGGCGGACACCCATCCGACGCCGGCCTCGATCGCCCCCTCGACCACGTCGAAGAGCGCCGCCTCGCCAGCCTGGTGCCCCGCGGTACGGGGCAGGCCGCGTCCCTTGGCCCAGCGGCCGTTGCCGTCCATGACGATCGCGACATGCCGGGGAACAGCGTCCTTGGGCAGCTGCGGCGGCCGGGCACCGCTCGGATGCGGGGTGGGGAGCTTGACCGGGGCTCGTCGCACGACCCGACCCTAGCTGCGCTCGACCAGCGGCAGGGATCGAAGTCCGCGTTCGAGGTGCCACTGCAGATAGGCGGACACGAGGCCGTTGCCCTCGCGACGGTGCCGCTGCTCGCTCGCGTCGGCCACCCCCCAGTCGCCGGTGAGCAGGGCAGCCAGCAGCACGAGCGTCTCCGGAGCCGGCGAGGCGCTTCCCGGCGGCCGGCAGCCGGGGCAGACCGCTCCTCCGCCGGCTACCGAGAACGCGCGGTGCGGACCCGCCGCGCCGCACCTGGCACAAGCGTCGAAGGACGGCGCGTAGCCGGCGACCGACAGCGAGCGCAGCAGGTAGGCGTCGAGGACGAGGCCGGCGTCGTGCACCCCCTCGACGAGGGCCCGGAGGCCGCCGACCAGCAGGAGGTACTGCTGCACCGCGGGCTCGCGCTCCTCGGCGGTGAGCCGCTCGGCCGTCTCGAGCATGGCCGTGCCCGCCGTGTAGCGCGGGTAGTCGTGGACCAGCGTCGACCCGAACGAGGTCAGCGTCTCGACCTGGGTCACCACGTCGAGGCTGCGGCCGACGTACAGCTGGACGTCGACGTGCCCGAACGGTTCCAGCCTCGACCCGAACTTCGACTTCGTCCGGCGTACCCCCTTGCCGACTGCTCGGACCCGACCGTGCTCGCGGGTGAGGATCGACACGATGCGGTCGGCCTCGCCGAGCTTCTGGGTACGCAGGACGACGCCCTCGTCCCGGTAGAGGTTCACCCGCTCATCCTCCGCCCGGGAACCGACATGGGCCTACGCGGACGCGCGGTTGACGGCGCTCACGACGGCCTTGAGGGACGCGGTGACGATGTTGGGGTCGATGCCCACGCCCCACAGCACCCGCTCGCCGACGGCGCACTCGAGGTAGGCCGCAGCGCTCGCGTCGCCTCCGGACGACAGCGCGTGCTCGTGGTAGTCGAGGACGCGGATGTCATGACCCACCGTCGCCAGGGCGTCGACGAACGCGGCGATCGGCCCGTTGCCGCGGCCGTCCAGCTCGGTACGCGTGCCGTCGACGTACAACCCGACGTGCAGCGCATCCTGCTCGCCGGCCGCCGACGACGTGTGCACCGCGTTGAGCTGGAGGGGCCGCGTCGGCTCGAGGTACTCCGCCGAGAAGACCGACCACATCTCGTCGGGCGACACCTCGCCGCCCTCGGAGTCGGTCTTGGCCTGGATCACCTGCGAGAACTCGATCTGCAGCCGGCGGGGCAGCTCGAGGGAGTGCTCGCTCTTCATGATGTACGCGACGCCGCCCTTGCCGGACTGGCTGTTGACGCGGATCACCGCCTCGTACGAGCGGCCGACGTCCTTGGGGTCGATCGGCAGGTACGGGACCGCCCACTGCAGCTGGGCCAGCTCGCGCCCGCTGGCCGCCGCGTCGGCGTCCATGGCGTCGAAGCCCTTCTTGATCGCGTCCTGGTGCGACCCGGAGAAGGCCGTGTAGACGAGGTCGCCGCCGTAGGGGTGCCGCTCGTGCACCGGCAGCTGGTTGCAGTACTCGACGGTACGGCGGATCTCGTCGATGTCGGAGAAGTCGATCTCCGGGTCGACGCCCTGCGAGAACAGGTTCAGGCCCAGGGTGACCAGGTCGACGTTGCCGGTGCGCTCGCCGTTGCCGAACAGGGTGCCCTCGATGCGGTCGGCGCCGGCCAGGTAGCCGAGCTCGGCCGCGGCCACGGCCGTACCCCGGTCGTTGTGCGGGTGCAGCGACAAGATGACGTCGTCGCGGTAGGCCAGGTGCCGGTGCATCCACTCGATCGAGTCGGCGTAGACGTTGGGTGAGGCCATCTCGACCGTGGCGGGCAGGTTGATGACCGTCTTGCGGTCTGGCGAGGGCCGCCACACGTCGTTGACGGCATTGCAGACCTCGACGGCGTAGTCGAGCTCGGTGCCGGTGTAGGACTCGGGCGAGTACTCGAACCGGATCTCCGTCTCGGGCACGGTGTCGACCAGCTTGCGGCACAGCTTGGCGGCGTCGACCGCGATGGCGGTGATGCCCTCGCGGTCCAGCCCGAACACCACGCGCCGCTGGAGCGTGGACGTCGAGTTGTACAGGTGCACGATCGCCGAGCGGGCCCCACGGATCGACTCGTACGTGCGCTCGATCAGGTGGTCGCGGGCCTGCGTCAGGACCTGGATCGTCACGTCGTCGGGGACGAGGTCCTCCTCCACCAGCTGGCGGACGAAGTCGAAGTCGGTCTGCGACGCCGACGGGAAGCCGACCTCGATCTCCTTGTAGCCCAGGCGGACCAGCAGGTCGAACATCTTGCGCTTGCGGCCCGGCGTCATGGGGTCGATCAGGGCCTGGTTGCCGTCACGGAGGTCGACGCTGCACCACAGCGGGGCTCGCGTGGCGACCTTGGTCGGCCAGGTGCGGTCGGGCAGGTCGATCGGCGTGAACGCGGGATAGCGGTGGATCGGCATGCGGCCGGGCTGCTGCGGGCTGCCATGCGTCGTGCGGGCGGTCGTGTCGTTCATTGCTGCTCCCTCTGGGTCGCTGCTTCGCGGCCGACGCGGAACGTCGGGACGTGCGACGAGTCACCGCGACGAGGGAGCCGGCCGGTTAGAGGCCCTCGCCGCGGCGGCTAAGAAGGAGCAGCGCGCGCATAGTGAGAACTAGCGTAGCCGATCCGCAGCGCTGTGCGGCTGCTCTGCACGCCAACATGGCCGATACCGGGGCTGGTTGGCCGGCGTACGGGCCAACCGGCCCCATTCTCGGCCAGGTGGGACAACCGGACCCGACCCGCTTCACCCGCCCTGTGGGGGTCGCCAAGGCCCTCACCCCGGGCCACGGGGACCGCGCCGCACCCACACCCCGGGTGAAGCCGCGACCACCCCCGCCGGCCGATACCGGGGCTGGTTGGCCGGCGTACGGGCCAACTGGCCCCATTCTCGGCCAGGTGGGACAGCTAGAAGCCGAGCTTGCGCAGCTGCTTGGGATCGCGCTGCCAGTCCTTGGCCACCTTGACGTGCAGGTCGAGGAACACCGGCGTGCCCAGCAGTGCCTCGATGGAGCCCCGCGCCTGGGTACCGACCTGGCGCAGCCGCTCGCCGCCGCGCCCGATGATGATTGCCTTCTGGCTCGACCGCTCGACGTACAGCTCGACCCGTACGTCGAGCAACGGGCGGTCGGCGGGACGTCCCTCGCGCGGCAGCATCTCGTCGACCACGACGGCCAGGGAGTGCGGCAGCTCGTCGCGCACGCCCTCNAGNGCNGCCTCGCGCACCAGCTCGGCCACCATGACCGCCTCGGGCTCGTCGGTCAGCTCGCCCCCGGGGTAGAGCTCGGGACCTTCTGGGAGCAGGCCGACGAACAGGTCGCCCAGCAGCTCGACCTGGTCGCCGCCGGTCGCCGAGACCGGCACGATCTCGGCGAACTCGCCCAGGGTGGAGACCTTCAGCAGGTGGGCCGCCAGCTGCTCGCGACGGACCAGGTCGGTCTTGGTCACGATCGCCACCTTGGGGGTACGCGTGATGGCGGCGAGCTCGGCCGCGATGAACTTGTCGCCAGGGCCGATCGGCTGGTCGGCGGGTACGCAGAAGCCGATGACGTCGACCTCCGCGAGCGTCTCGCGCACCAGGTCGTTGAGCCGTTGCCCGAGCAGCGTGCGTGGCCGGTGCAGGCCCGGGGTGTCGACGAGCACCAGCTGGGCGTCCGGCCGGTTGACGATGCCTCGGATGGTGTGCCGCGTCGTCTGCGGGCGCGACGACGTGATCGCCACCTTCTCGCCGACGAGGGCGTTGGTGAGCGTCGACTTCCCGACGTTGGGCCGCCCCACCAGGCAGGCGAAACCGGAGCGGAACGTCATGTCTGGGTCGTCGACAGGACGGTGCCGGCCGGCGAGGCCAGGAAGATCGGCGTCCACGGTCCCCCGAGGTCGCGGACCGCGGCGACGTCGGGGTCGCGCAGCGGGTGACCGTCGTCCTCACGTACGACCGCTGCAGCGGCGAGGGTCGCGGCACCGCTGGACGCGGCCATGGCCACCGCTGTCTGCAGCGCGGACAGGGCGAGGGACGGCAGCGTGACGGTGGCGGCGGTGTAGGTGCGCCCGGTGTCGTCGCGCACGGCCGCTCCCTCGGCTGCACCGGAGCGGGCCCGGCTGGCCCTGGCCAGCGTCACCAGCTTGGCGTCCTCGGGATCCAGGGGCTCTGACCGCTCCGGGGTGGTGGGGGGCTCAGACATCGGCCGGCTCCGAGGGCTCGTCGCTCGTGGTCCCGCTCGTGGTCCCGCTGGTGGTCCCGCCGGTGCCACCCGGGTCCGCCGGGGCTTCACCGGCCGGCTGCCGCGTCGTCCGGTGGACGAGCAACGTCCCGATGCGGTTGCGCCGGCCGGCGAGGGACTCCGCGGTGAGCCGGAGCCCGTGGAACTCGGCGGACGACCCCGCGATGGGGACCTTGCCGAGCAGGGCGCCGAGCAGCCCGCCGACGCTGTCGACGTCCTCGAACTCGGACTCGTCGGCGTCGATGTCGAAGTGCTCGACGAAGTCGTCGACGTTCAACCGTGCACTGACCCGGGCGTCGCCGCCGTCGAGCTCCTCGATCTCCGGGCGTCCGGTGTCGTACTCGTCGGAGATCTCGCCGACGATCTCCTCGAGGATGTCCTCGATCGTCACGAGCCCGGCCGTTCCGCCGTACTCGTCGACGACCACTGCGGCGTGGATGCGCTGCGCCTGCATCGCCCGCAGCAGCTCGTCGACCGGCTTGCTGTCGGGGACGAACGTCGCCGGGCGCATCACGTCCTCGACCCTCTCGTTCTGCTCCGCGTCGCGGTACTCGTACACGCGCCGGGTGATGTCCTTGAGGTAGACGATGCCCACGACGTCGTCGACGTTCTCGCCGATCACTGGGATGCGCGAGAAACCGCTGCGTAGGGCCAACGACTGGGCCTGCCGAAGGGTACGACCGCGCTCGACGACTACCATGTCCGGCCGCGGCACCATGACCTCGCGGACGATCGTGTCGCCGAGCTCGAAGACGGAGTGGATCATCTGCCGCTCGTCGTCCTCGATCAGCCGGTCGCGCTCGGCGAGGTCGACCAGCTCGCGCAGCTCGGCCTCGGACGTGAACGGTCCGTGCCGGAAGCCGTGTCCCGGGGTGAGCGCGTTGCCGATGAGGATGAGCAGCCGGGTGATCGGGCCGAGAACTGTTGCCAGCAAAGAGATCGGGCCGGCGGCCACGAGCGCGACCTTGGGCGCGTTCTGCCGCGCGAGGGTACGAGGGGCCACCCCGATGGCGACGTAGGAGACCACGACCATCACGCCGGCGGCGACGACGACTGCGACCAGCGTCGACGAGAAGCGGTTCAGGCAGACCACGGCCACGAGGACGGTGGCCAGCGCCTCGCACAAGACCCGCAGGAACAGCGCGACGTTCAGGTAGCGGGCCGGGTCGGCCACCACGCGCAGCAGCGTCGCTGCACCCCTGCGACGCTCGCGCGCCAGCTCCTCGACGGTGATGCGCGAGACGCGGGCCAGCGCGGTGTCGGCGGCCGCGAACAGTGCCGCCAGCACGACGAGCAGCAGGGCGAGGACGAGCGTGCGTAAGTCGCCGGCGGTCACGGCTTGACCTTGCGGCCAGGACGCCCGGGCGGTGCTGCTCCCGGCTTCCGCCGGGCCCGCCACTCGGTGACGATCTCGTCCTGGAGCCCGAACATCTCGCGCTCCTCGGCGGCGTCGGCATGGTCGTAGCCCAGCAGGTGCAAGATGCCGTGGGTCGCCAGCAGGTGCAGCTCGTCCTCGGCGCTGTGACCGGCGGCGACCGCCTGCTGCGCCGCGACCGTCGGGCAGAGCACGACGTCGCCGAGCAGCCCGGGCACCGGCGGCTCGTCGTCACGCGGTGGCCGCAGCTCGTCCATGGGGAACGAGAGGACGTCGGTCGGCCCTGGCTCGTCCATCCACTTGACGTGCAGCTCGGTCATCGCCGGCTCGTCGACGAGAAGGACCGAGAGCTCGGCCTGCGGATGGATCCGCAGGCGGTCGAGGACGAAGCGGGCCAGCAGCGACAGCGCCTCCTCGTCGACCGGGGTGCCGCTCTCGTTGGCCACCTCGACGCTCATCGGCGACTCGACGACGGCGTCATCGGCGGCTGGACGGCCGCCCGCCGCCCTTGTGCCCTTGTCCCTGCTGGGACGCCGGCGCGAGCCGTTCGGAGTCGTGCTTCGCGTACGCGTCGACGATGTCGCTGACGAGCCGGTGGCGTACGACGTCGCTGGACGTCAGCCGCAGGAACGCGACGTCGTCCATGTCGCCCAGGATGTCCTGCACCTCGTTGAGCCCGCTGCGCGTACCGCCCGGGAGGTCGGTCTGCGTCACGTCGCCGGTGACGACCATCTTCGAGCTGAACCCGAGGCGGGTCAGGAACATCTTCATCTGCTCGGCCGTGGTGTTCTGCGCCTCGTCGAGGATGATGAAGGCGTCGTTGAGGGTGCGGCCGCGCATGTAGGCCAGCGGGGCCACCTCGATGGTGCCGGCCGTCATCAGCCGCGGGATCGACTCCGGGTCGATCATGTCGTGCAGCGCGTCGTACAGCGGCCGGAGGTAAGGGTCGATCTTGTCGTAGAGGGTGCCGGGCAGGAAGCCCAGCCGCTCCCCCGCTTCGACCGCGGGCCGCGTCAGGATGATCCGGGTGACCTTCTTGGACTGCAGGGCCTGCACGGCCTTGGCCACGGCGAGGTAGGTCTTGCCGGTGCCCGCCGGCCCGATCCCGAAGACGATCGTGTGCTGGTCGATCGCGTCGACGTAGCGCTTCTGGTTCAACGTCTTCGGCCGGATCGTGCGGCCACGGTTGCTGAGGATGTTGAAGGTGAGCACGTCAGCGGGTCCGGCGCTGAAGCCGGTCGACCGCAGCATGCCGATGCTCCGCTCGATCGCCTCGACCGTCAGCGGCTGACCGGTACGCAGGACGACGACCAGCTCGTCGACCAGCCGCTCCACCAGCGCGACCTCGCCCGCCGGGCCGACGACGCGCATCTCGTTGCCACGCACGTGGATCTCGGTGTCGGGGAACGCCGCCTCGACGACTCGGAGGAACTCGTCGGCCGTGCCCAGCAGGCCGACCATGGAGACACCCACGGGCACGACGATCCGATGCTCGGTCGCGGCCACCCCACGCGTGCTCTCGGTCATCGGTCCCATGCTACGGCGTCGAGGGACGCTGCTCAGGCGTCCGGGCCGCCGAAGACCCGTGGATCGCGCGTGAACGCGTAGGTCGCCCAGTGCATCCGGACGACCCCGCCCGAGGCGTCGCGGACGACGCGCAGGATCTCACCGGCCTCGCGCCCCGACTCCGTACGCCACACGTCGGGACCCTCGGCCGCGAACACGGCGGTACGAGCCGGGTTGGCCGCGATGCGCGCCTCGAGGCGCCCGCCCTTCCAGACGAAGACGAACTCGGTGCCCTCGGACCACCAGCGGCCGAGCAGCGGCTCGACCTCGGCGTCGACCGGCGGCCCCGGTGCCCAGGGGACGGGAGCGGTCGGCTCCGCGTCGAGGACGGCCGTCACCAGCTCGGCGGCGAGCTGCCCCGGGTCGCCCCCGGAGGTCACGTTGGTGAGGGCGACCGCACCCACGCCGTCGGCCCGCCGGGTGAACACGCCGGCGAGGAAGCCGGGCATCGCGCCCTCGTGCCCGACGAGGATGCGGTCGCCGGACCGCAGCAGCATGAAGCCGAGGCCCCACGCGAGGTTCCAGCCGTCGACGTCCCACATCACGTGCGGGTGGCACATCTCCTCGAGGGTGTCCGCCGCCAGCACCTCGGCCGGCGGGTCCGCGATGAACGTCGCCCACCGGCCCAGGTCGCTGGCGGTCGACCACAGCTGTGCTGCCGGTGCCAGGGCCTTCACCGGGAAATCCGGCTCGGCGCGGACCCGGTCGGCATACGGGTCGGTGAGGTAGCCGACGGCCCGCGAAGACACCGGGTCGATCGTGGTACGAGACATGCCCAGCGGCTCGAGGATGCGGGCCCGCAGCGCCTCCTCCCAGGGCCGGCCGTCGACGCGGGCCACGACCTCGCCGAGGATCGAGAACGCGAGGTTGGAGTAGTGCAGCCGGCGGTGCGGCGGGGACACCGCCTCGGCGAGCTCGAAGCCGTCGAGCAGCGCCGCCCGGTCGGGGACCTCGAGGGTGTACCAGATGTCGCCGACCGGCTCTCGCTGGAGGCCGGACAGGTGCGTGACGAGCTGGCGCAACGTGACGTCGCCGTGCCTGGTCCCCGGCAGGTGCCGGTCGAGCGGATCCTCGAGACCCAGCCGGCCCTCGTCGCGCAGGGCCAGCAGCAGCACCGCGGTGAACGTCTTGGTGATGGACCCCATCCGGTACTGGGTGTCGTCGGTGGGCGCCGTCCCGGTGGACACGTCGGCGAGGCCCACGGCGTGGGCGAAGACCTGCTCGCCCTTGCGTACGACCGCCGTGGAGATCGACGGGGAGCGCCAGTCCAGCTGCGCCTGACCGACACGCCGGCGCAGCGCCGCCGCGGTGGTGTCGAGGATCATCCGGGCGGCCAGTCGAACGGACGGCCACCGAGGACGTGGGCGTGGACGTGGAACACCGTCTGGCCGGCCGCCACCCCCGTGTTGAGGACGATGCGGTAGCCGGCGTCGGTGAGGCCCTCCTGCACGGCCACCTCAGCCGCGTCGGCCAGCAAGATCCCGGCCAGGTCGACGTCGGACGCGGCGAGGTCGGCCGCGTCGGAGTAGTGGTCCTTGGTGACGACCAGGACATGCGTCGGCGCCTTGGGCGCGATGTCGCGGAAGGCGAGCGTGCGCTCGCTGTCGCGCACCACGTCGGCAGCGATCTCGCCGCTCACGATCCGGCAGAACAGGCAGTCGTCCACCGGGCGAGCCTACTGGTGACGGTGCGGAGGCACGGTCCGTCGAGGGTCCGCATCCCGCGTGCTGGTCCGGATGTCGTCGATGATGGCGGCGTGGCACACGACGAGGCTGCCCCCGCGCAGGTTCCGCTGCGCGGGCTCTGGCCGTGGTCACGGCGGGCGCTCCTCGTGATCGACCCGTCGTCGATCACCGTGCGGGTGCCAGGTGTCTTCGGCTCGGACCGGCCGTGGCGGATCGCCCTCGGCGACGCCGCCGTCGTCGACCTCGGCGTGGTCGACCTCGGCGTGGTCGACCTCGGCATGGTCGACCTCGATGGCCAGCGCGGCGACGAGGAGCCGCCCGGGCTCCCGCTCGCGTTCGTGTCGCCCGTCACCGTCGCCTACCTCGCCAACGGCGCGAAGCCGGACCTGCTGCTGCTGTTCCGGGTACCGCAGCGACTGCCGCGGGTCGGGCTCGTCGGGGGGACGGGTCTGCGCCTGCCGGTGAGGGCCGCCCGCACGCCCGGGGGTGCGTGGGTTGACGGTGTCGCCCTACGGACGACCGACCCCGCCGGCGCGTTCGCGCACCTCGTGAACGTCGGGGTGGAGTGCACGAGCGACCCGACCGGCTGGCTGGTCGCCCGGCGGGAGACCACGCACGACGGCGAGCTCGTGCACGCGGCGTCGCAAGAGGACCGGCGGAACCGGCGGCTGCGCCTCGCGACCGGCGGGCTGTCGGGAGTCCTCAAAGGCCGCAGATGACGCACCGGTTCTGGCCCGTACTCGACATCCGGCTGGCCACGCCACTGGTCCAGCTCCGGCCGATGACGGAGGCGGACCAGGACGAGCTCGCCGTGCTGCTCCCGGACGACGTGGAGCTCGACCCCGCGGCCACCAGCTACCCGGGCCGCGACGGGCGTGCGGGTCGCGGGACCGTGCTGCACCAGGGGTACTGGAAGAGCTACGGCACCTGGTCGCCGGAGGCGTGGCGGCTCAGCTTCGTCGTGACGTCCGGCGGAGCGGTCGTGGGCGTCCAGGAGCTCGAGGGCAACGACTTCGCGCGACTGGGCACCCTCGACTCGTCCTCGTTCCTCGTGGAGCGAGCCCGCGGCCACGGGCTCGGCAAGGAGATGCGCCGCGCCGTGCTTGCGCTCGGCTTCGGGCCGCTCGCGGCCGAGGTCGCGGTGACCGAGGCGTGGCAGGACAACGCCGCGTCGCTCGGGGTCTCGCGCTCGCTCGGGTACCGGCCCAACGGCGAGGCCCTGCACCGACGCGGCGACGGCGTCGACACGATGGTGCACCTGCGGCTGACCCGCGCCGACTGGCTGGCCGGCGACCTGGCGGCGGGTGTCGAGGTGGCCGGCTACGAGGCGGCGCTGCCGTTCTTCGGCGTCTGACGGCGACACGGTTGGCACGCAATCGCCCCGCCGTTGCCGGCGTGGTGCCCGGTCTGCCCCGCTATGTTCGACATATCCCGGTGTCCCACGCGTGATC
>JGI24140J50213_10000079_pt1 | contig 38686 bp, 39 predicted proteins | sample BarGraIncu00222A_FD_50213 | JGI IMG/M metagenome (IMG submission 50213)
CGCTGCGCTCGGCCAGGTGCACGTCGCCTTCGACGTGGATGATCGTGCGCAGCCGCTCGGGCGAGGCGTACCAGAGCAGGCCGCGTTCGAGGAGGCTGCGGCCGAGCCAGCGGAAGTGCTCCTTCGCGAGGCGCTCGCGCTCGGCGCTCGACACCTCCGGAAAGCACAGCTCGAGGTTGCGCAGCGCGACGCGGCGCCGCGAAGCGACGAGATGGAAACCGAGACGGCCGATCGCGTTGCCGACGCGTGCCTGCAGCGCGAGCGGCAACCGCTGGAAGATCCACAGGAATGCGAGGAGCAGGCGAACGCCCAAGAACCCTCCGCCAAAGTATCGATCGTCGATTTTCTATAATCGCGCGGTCGCCGAGTTATCGAACTACTTGCGGGGCGACGAAAAAAGGAATTCCGCTAAAGCGTTCGCCGCTCGTCCAGAAGGCGAGACCGGCAACGCAAGTTTGCGGGCCGGCCCTTACAGCACTGGAGCAGCAGCGTGTCGAACGATTTCCTCTTCACTTCCGAATCGGTCTCCGAGGGCCACCCGGACAAGGTCGCCGACCAGATCTCCGACGCGATCCTCGACGCCGTCCTGGCCGGCGATCCGCGCTCGCGCGTCGCCGCCGAGACGTTGTGCAACACGGGCCTGGTCGTTCTCGCCGGCGAAATCACGACGAACACGCACGTCGACTACATCCAGGTCGCGCGCGACACGCTCAAGCGCATCGGCTACGACAACACCGAGTACGGCATCGACTACAAGGGGTGCGCCGTCCTGGTCGCCTACGACAAGCAGAGCAACGACATCGCGCAAGGCGTCGACCACGCCAGCGACGACCATCTCAACACCGGCGCCGGCGACCAGGGGCTGATGTTCGGCTACGCCTGCGACGAGACGCCGGAGCTGATGCCGGCGCCGATCTACTTCGCGCACCGCCTCGTCGAGCGCCAGGCGCAGCTGCGCAGGGACGGCCGGATGCCCTACCTGCGCCCCGACGCGAAGAGCCAGGTGACGATGCGCTACGTCGACGGCAAGCCGCACTCGATCGACACCGTCGTCCTGTCGACCCAGCACGACCCGAGCCAGAGCGAAACGCACACGAAGATGAAGGCCTCGTTCATCGAAGCCGTGATCGAGGAGATCATCAAGCCGGTGCTGCCCAAGGAGTGGCTGAAGGAGACGCGCTATCTCGTCAACCCGACCGGGCGCTTCGTCATCGGTGGCCCGCAGGGCGACTGCGGCCTGACGGGGCGCAAGATCATCGTCGATACCTACGGCGGCGCGTGCCCGCACGGCGGCGGCGCGTTCTCGGGCAAGGACCCGTCGAAGGTCGACCGATCGGCCGCCTACGCGGCCCGCTACGTCGCCAAGAACATCGTCGCCGCCGGAATCGCGCGGCAATGCCAGATCCAGGTCGCGTACGCGATCGGCGTCGCCAAGCCGATGAACGTGACGGTCTACACCGAGGGCACGGGCAAGATTTCTGACGACCGGATCGCCGCCCTGGTCCACGAGTTTTTCGACCTGCGTCCGAAGGGCATCGTCCAGATGCTCGATCTGCTGCGTCCGATCTACCAGAAGACCGCGGCGTACGGACACTTCGGGCGAGACGAGCCGGAGTTCACCTGGGAGCAGACTGACAAGGCCCAGGCGCTGCGAGCAGCCGCTGGACTGTAGGCGTCACAACGCCCGCCTCGGGAGGAGACCGATGCGTTTGCACTCTCCCGCGGCGGCATGGAGTGCCGTGCTGCTGTTCGCAACCGCTTGCGCCGTATCGGCGCAGGAGGCGCGCCCCGATCCGCACGTCGCCACGGCCGAGCGCCTGGTCGAGCAACTCGACCTTGCCAACACCGACTACGCGCACGGACGCGGCAGCATCACCTGGACCGGAACGGTCGCGTCGCACACCGATTGCTCGGGCTTCATCGACCACCTGCTGATGCACGACGACGGCCTCACCGCCGACGACTTCAAGCGCTGGTTCGGCAAGGCGAGGCCGACCGCCGACCGCTATCACGACGCGATCGTCGAAGGGCGCGGCTTCACCCAGCTTCGCTCGGTCTCCGAGCTTCGACCCGGCGACCTGATCGCGCTCAAGTACTTGACGAGGCACGACAACACCGGCCACATCATGCTGGTCATCGAAGCGCCGCGGCGCATGAGCCCGACGCCGCCGTATGTCGACAACACCCAGCAGTGGTCGGTGCCGGTGATCGACAGCTCCGAGTCGGGTCACGGGCCGACCGACACGCGGCACAAGCGCGGCGAAGGCGGCCGCGATCACGACGGGCTCGGGCGCGGCGTGTTTCGCCTCTACGCCGGCGCGCAGGGGCAGGTCGCGGGCTTCAGCTGGAGCACGGCCAAGGTCTCGCACTTCGTCGCACCCGAAGACGAGCATCTCGTTCTCGGCCGGCTGATACCGGGCTTTCGCCCCTAATCCGGCGCTCGTGACGGCGCGCCGCCTGCGTCGCGGCATCATCGGTGCATGACGAAGCCGCCGACCCTCGACGACCTGCGCCGCTACGCGGTCGCGCGCACCTTGTTCCCGCCGACGACGCTGGGCCGTGCCATCGACAGGCTCGGCTTCGTCCAGGCCGATCCGATCCGCGCGCCGGCACGGGCCCAGGACCTGACCCTGCGCCATCGCGTCGTCGGCTATCTCGCCGGCGACCTCGAGCGCCGCTACGCGCGCCTCGCGGTCGAGGAAGACTGCCTCGTCAACTACGGCTTCCTGCCGCGCCGCCACCTCGCGCTGATGCACCCGCGAACGCCTTCGCGTGCCTGGGACGCGGCGACGAAAAAGCGAGCCGCCGACGTGCTCGCCTTCATCCGCGAGCGCGGAGCGACGCATCCGCGTCTCGTCGACGAACACTTCGCGCACGGCCGCAGAACGAACGCCTGGGGCGGATCGGGCAACGCGACGACGCATCTGCTCGACGCCATGCACTACCGCGGCATGCTGCGCATCGCCCGGCGCGAGAACGGAACGCGCATCTACGAAGCCGTCGAGCATGCGCCGGCCGATCCGAGCTCCGAGGCGCGCGCAGCGCGGGCGACCGCCCTGCTCGAGCTCGTCGTCGCCAAGTACGCGCCGCTACCCGCCTCGAGCCTCGTCTATCTCACCCGACTGCTCGATTACGGCGCACCGCACCTCGCCGCCGAGACGCGCGCGGCGCTGGCAACCGCGCGCGAACGCCTGGCGAGCACGCGCATCGACGGCGTCGCCTGGTACTGGCCCGTCGGCGAGAACCCACGCTCGACGCGCCATGCGCTCGACGAGCGCGTGCGCCTGCTTGCTCCGTTCGACCCGATCGTCTGGGACCGGCGCCGCTTCGAGCTCCTGTGGGGCTGGACCTATCGCTTCGAGGCGTACACGCCGCCCGACAAGCGCAAGCTCGGCTACTACGCGCTGCCGCTGCTCTGGCGCGAGCGCGTCGTCGGCTGGAGCAACGCAAGCGTGCGCGACGGGCGATTGCGCGTCGTCACCGGCTACGCCGGCGAGCGCGTTCGCGATCCCGCGTTTCGCAAAGGACTCGACGAAGAGCGAGTGCGCCTGTTGGAGTTTCTCGGTCTTTGAGTGCGCCGGCCGACGCGCCGAGGGTTCAGGCCGGCCGAGCGGGCAGCGGCTTCTGGCGCCACGCCACGAGCGCCGCGAGCGCCAGCACCGCCGCCGAGCACGCGAGGCCGGCGCGCAGGCCGCCGAAGCGGTCGGCGATGAAGCCGACCCCGCTCGGGCCGACGATCTGCCCGGCGGCGAAGACGATCGTGAATGCGGCGATCCCGCCCGGCCACGCAGCCTGCGCGAGGTTGTGGCGGACCAGCGAGGTCGTCGCTGCGACCAGTGAAAGAAAGACGCTGCCGAAGAGCAGGCCCGACGCGAACACCGCAAGCGGCTGCGTGCTCAGCACCGGCAGCAGCGTCGCCAGCGCGAGAAGCGCGTTGAGCCCGGCGAGCGCGCCGCCGCCTCGCGCGCGTTGCAGCACGCCGGCCCAGATCCAGGACGAAGCGACCACCGCCAGGCCGAGCACGGCGAAGAAGGCGGTGACGAGCTCACCCGCGAGTTGCTGTTCGCGCAGCAGCGTGACGACGAAGGTCATGTAGCCGATGTAGCCAAGGCCGAAGAGCAGATACGCGACGAGCGCCGGAGCGAAGGACCGCCACGCGAATCGCTGCGGATTCGCGCCTGCAGCGGCGGACGTCGAACGCGGCTCGCGCAGCGCTCGCGTCGCCGCCGCAGCGATCGTCGTGGCGACGAGCGCGAGCCCGGCCAGTCCGATCCACGCGCCCTGCCAGGCGTGCGCGACGGCGCGACCGGCGAGCTCGGGAACGAGCAGCGCCGAAGCGACGATGCCGAGCCCGGTGCCGCCGTAGTAGATGCCGAGAACCAGCCCGGCATGGGCCCCGCGCCGGCGCGAATCCGTGGTCGGCGCGACGACCAGGCGCGCCGCGAGCAGACCGCCGGATATGAAGGTCGCGGCGCTGCCGATGCCGGTGCAAAAGCGCAGGACGAAGAGCGCGCCTTCGCCGAGCACGATGCCGTGCCCGAGGAGGGCGACAACAGTCGCCGCGCCGCCGCCGAGAAAGACCGCGCGCGCCCCGAAACGGCGCAACGCCGCCGGCGCGAGGAGGGCGCTGGCGAGATAGCCGGCGGCGTTGACGGTGTTCATCGCCCCGGCGACGAGGTAGCTCCAGCCGAGGTCGGCGCGCATCGGCGGCAGCAGCAAGGCGTAGGAGAAGCGGGCCAGGCCGAGCGACACCGCCGGCCCCAGCGCGAGCGCGGCAGCGACGGCGAGCGTGGGCAGCGGGCGCCGCGTCGTCATCGGCCGCGCGCCGCGAGCAAGGCCTCGGCGACCTCGACGAAGCCGCGCCCGCGCTCGAGCTTCGTGATGTACGCCGGCCACTGCTTCAGCCGGTCGGCAAAGGCAACGAGATTGGCGACGCCGACCGAGAGCGGGAAGCTCGCGAACATCAGCTCGTCGTTGCTCGAATCGCCGACGTAGAGCCACTCGGCCCGCTCGGCATCGAGGTCGCGGCCGAACAGGCGACGCAGCAGCCACGTCGCGCCGCTCAGCTTGCTGTGCGCGCCGAACCAGCCATTGATGTGGATCGAGCTCACCGTCGCGTGCAGTCCTTCTTCGCGCATCAACGCGACGACCCGCTCGATCTGCGCCGTGTCGAGATAGCTGAACTCGGAATGGTCGATGGCGATGTCGGTGACGCGTCCGACGCTGTCGCGCGACACCATTGCGCCGGGGACCTCGCGAACGATCCGTGCCTCTGCGGCGCGCAGGCGCGGCGCGTATACGGCGCGCACGGCCTCGCTGTCGGCGTATTCGACGCGCACGCCACCGACAGCGTTGGCGTCGGGGATCAGGGCGACGGCGCCGTCCTCGGCGGCGATGGCCGAAAGCGGCGTCGTTTCGGCGATCTCGCGGCTCCAGCCGAGCGGCCGCCCGGTGACGGCGATGACGGGAACAGCGACGGCGCGCAACGCCGCCAGCGCCGCGACGACGCCTATGGGAATGACACCGTCGGTGCTGAGCGTGTCGTCGATGTCGGTGAAGACCCCGCGGACCTCGCGCAGGCGGCGCGGATCGCAACGCGCCCACTCCTCGACGGAAGACGGAATCACCCGACGATGATAGGCAACCCCGGAGCAAGGTGGCGGCGCCGGCGATAGAATGGCGCCTCCTTCCGAGGAGCGTTGCAAGGCGCGGCCGAAATGGCTGCGCCCCAGGCTTGGAATGGTGCCTGTTGCAACCGCGCTCACCCGCACGATCTGACCTCGTGGGTGAGTTCTCCCTCCCTTCGGCGCAGCGTACGGGTCCCTCATTCGAGACTGGAGCCACGCCATGAATGCCGTCCTGAAGCCGCACCCCACCGCGCCCCACGCCATCGCCGACATCAAGCTCGCCGATTGGGGCAAGAGAGAGATCCGGATCGCCGAGACCGAGATGCCCGGCCTGATGGCGATCCGCGAGGAGTTCGCGAAGGCCCAGCCGCTCAAGGGCGCGCGCATCGCCGGCAGCCTGCACATGACGATCCAGACCGCCGTTCTGGTCGAGACGCTGCAGGCGCTCGGCGCCGACGTGCGCTGGGCTTCGTGCAACATCTTCTCGACGCAGGACCACGCCGCCGCCGCGCTCGCCGCGCAAGGCACGCCGGTGTTCGCCTACAAGGGCGAGAGCCTCGCCGACTACTGGGACTTCACGCACCGCATCTTCGAATTCGGCGGCAAGGGGACGCAAGGCGAAGGCCCGAACATGATCCTCGACGACGGCGGCGACGCGACGCTGCTGATGCACCTGGGCAAGCGCGCCGAGCAGGATCCTTCCGCGATCGCGAAGCCGACGAGCGAGGAGGAGACGTGCCTCTACGCGAGCATCAAGGCCCGCCTCGCCGACGATCCGACCTGGTACTCGAGGAAGGCGGCCGAGATCATCGGCGTGACCGAGGAGACGACGACCGGCGTGCATCGCCTGAAGGAGATGGCGGCGCGCGGCACGCTGCTGTTCAGCGCCATCAACGTCAACGATTCGGTCACGAAGAGCAAGTTCGACAACCTCTACGGCTGCCGCGAGTCGCTGGTCGACGGGATCAAGCGCGCCACCGACGTGATGATCGCCGGCAAGGTCGCCTGCGTCGCCGGCTACGGCGACGTCGGCAAGGGCTGCGCGCAGGCGCTGCGCGCGCTCTCGGCGCAGGTCTGGGTGACCGAGATCGACCCGATCAACGCCCTGCAGGCGGCGATGGAAGGCTACAAGGTCGTGACGATGGAGTACGCCGCCGACAAGGCCGACATCTTCGTGACGGCGACCGGCAACAAGGGCGTGATCCGACACGAGCACATGGCGAAGATGAAGGACCAGGCGATCGTCTGCAACATCGGCCACTTCGACAACGAGATCGACATCGCGTCGATCGAGAAGTACGAGTGGGAGGAGATCAAGCCGCAGGTCGACCACGTCGTCTTCCCTGACGGCAAGCGCATCATCCTGCTCGCCAAGGGGCGCCTGGTGAACCTCGGCTGCGGCACTGGCCATCCGAGCTTCGTCATGTCGTCGAGCTTCGCCAACCAGACGATCGCGCAGATCGAACTCTTCACGCGGCGCGAGCACTACCAGAGCGGCCACGTCTACGTGCTGCCCAAGCACCTCGACGAGAAGGTCGCGCGCCTGCACCTGAAGAAGGTCGGCGCCATGCTGACCGAGCTGAGCGACGAGCAGGCCGCCTACATCGGCGTCAAGAAGGAAGGACCGTACAAGCCGGACTCCTATCGCTATTGACTTGACGCCTTGGGCGAAATGGCTCCAAAATGGAACCACTCCTTCCCGTGGAGGCGAAATGGCTGTGAATCTGTCGATCAAGGGCGTTCCGGACCAACTTGCCGAGCGCCTGCGGGCGCGTGCCGAACGCAATCACCGCTCGTTGCAGGGCGAACTGATGGCGATCGTCAGCGAAGCGGCGCGCGAGGTCGAGCCGGCGCCGCCCTTGGCGCAACGCAGCGGCCCTGGGGGCGGCACGCGCGTCGGCTGGCGGACGACCGAGGACATCGTGGCCGAGCTGAGGCGGCGTTTTCCGAAGCCGATTGAGGGCGGCCCGCTCGGCGTCGACATCATTCGCGCCGACCGCGATTCGCGATGAGGGCGAAGGGAACGGCTCTCTATGTCGCCGAGCCGCCTGCCTCCTACCTCGTGCGGCCGCCCACCGTCGTCGACTGCTCGGTCCTCGTCGCGCTGCTGTTCGACGAGCCCTGGCGCGACGCGGCGGCGCAGCTCGTCGACGGCCGGGCCTTGCATGCGCCGTGGCTGCTCGACCACGAGATCGCGAGCGTGGCCGAGAAGAAGCGCCGCGCCGGTGTCGACAACGACGTGACTGCGGCCGCAGTCGCTGCGTACATGCAATTCGACATCACGATGCACCGCACGGCGCCCGATGCGGTGCTGTCGCTGGCGGCCACCTACATGCTTTCGGCCTACGACGCTGCCTATCTCGCCCTCGCCTCGCAGCTGCGGGCACCGCTGGTGACCTTCGACCACAAGCTGGGCAAGGCGGCGGTCCGCCACCTCGGCTCGCTCGAATGACGCGCGCCGATCTCCTCGCCGTGCAGCGCGGCCTGGCGCCGACGCGTTCGGCCGCGGCGCGCCTGATCGCGCGTGGCGGCTTGCGCGTGCAGCACGGCGACACATGGCGTGTGGCGCGCAAGTCGGGCGAGCCGGTCGACGACGACTGCGTCCTCGAGGTCACGGACGATGCGGAGCTGCGCTTCGTCTCGCGCGGCGGCTTGAAGCTCGAGGCAGCGATCACGCGTTGCGGCATCGACGTGACCGGCATGACCTGCCTCGACATCGGCCAGGGCACGGGCGGCTTCACCGACGTGCTGCTGCAAGCCGGCGCGGCGCGCGTCGTCGGTGTCGAGGTCGGACATGGGCAGGTGCACGTGCGCATCGCGACCGACGAGCGGGTGACCGTGCTCGAAGGCGTCAACGCACGCCATCTCGAAGCGTCGCAATTGCCGGTCGGCCGCCTCGATCTCATCGTCGGCGACCTGTCGTTCATCTCGCTTGCGCTCGTGCTGCCGGCCTTGCTGCCGCTCATGGCAGGCGACCTGATGCTCCTCGTCAAGCCACAGTTCGAATTGCAGCGCGTCGATATCGGCAAGGGCGGGCTCGTGAAATCGCCCGCCGCCTACGCTCATGTCGAAACAAAGCTGCGCAAGGCCTGCGCGAGACACGGGCTGATCGTGCGCGACTGGTTCGCGAGCGCGATCAACGGCGGCGACGGCAACCGCGAGTTCTTTCTCCGCGCCGCGCGCGAGGCCTACGACGGATCGCCGCAATGAGCGAAGAACTGCACATGCCGGTGCCGGTGAGCTTCGAGTTCTTCCCGCCGAACACGCCGGTCGGCAGCGAGAAGCTGAAGACCGTCGTGCACGAGCTCGCCGCGGCGCGGCCGGAATTCTTCAGCGTCACCTACGGCGCCGGCGGAGCGACGCGCGACAAGACGCTCGCCACCGTCGCCGATATCGCCGCCCTGGGCCAGGAAGCGGCGCCGCACATCTCGTGCGTCGGCTCGACGCGCGAAGGCATCGCGCAGACGCTGGCCACTTATCGGCAACAGCGGATCCGCCGCCTCGTCGCCTTGCGCGGCGACCTGCCGAGCGGGACGGCGACGGCGGGCGAATTCCGCTACGCCAGCGAGCTGATCTCCTTCATCCGCGAGAAGGAAGGCAAGGACTGGCACATCGAGGTCGCCGGCTATCCGGAATACCACCCGCAACAGCGCTATGCGAAGCGCGACCTGGAGCACTTCGCCGCCAAGGTGAAGGCCGGCGCCGATTCGGCGATCACGCAGTTCTTCTACAACGCCGACGCGTACTTCCACTTTGTCGACGAGGTGCGCGCCCTCGGCGTCGAGGTGCCGATCGTCGCCGGCGTCATGCCCTTCCACAACTACGCGAAGATCGCCCAGTTCGCGGCGCGCGACGGCATCGAGATCCCGCGCTGGGTCGCGCTGAAGATGGAAGGCTTCCTCGACGACACGGCGTCGATCCGCGCCTTCGGGCTCGACGTCGTCGAGCGCTTGTGCCGCCGCCTGGTCGAAGGCGGAGCACCGGGGATCCACTTCTACACGCTGAACCAGTCGGGGCTCGCGCTCGAGATCTGCAGGCGCCTCGCGACCTGATCCCGGTCCGCGAGCAGGTCCGGGCCGCGGCTTCAGCCGCGCTGCCACATGACGCCGTCTTCGGTCAGCATCGCTTCGAGCGGCAGCTCGCCCGGCACGGCGCGCAGGAACGGCAGGAAGCCGTGCGTGAAGCTTACGCCGACGGTCACCGGCCGCGGCGTCAGAGCGCCCAGCGCTCGATCGAAGAAGCCGCCGCCGTAGCCCAGGCGAACCCCGCCGGGCCCGAAGCCGAGGCAGGGCACGACCAGCATCTGCGGAACGAATTCGTCGGTATCCTTGGGCTTCGGAATGTCGAAGGCGTCGAGCTCCATCTCGCAGCCTGGATACCAGAGGCGAAAACGGAGCGACGCGGTCGCGCGGTCGGCCACGGGCAAGCCGATCCGGCGCATCTCGCCGTCGGGATCGCCCTCGCTCCAGCGATAGAGCGCGGGCAGCGGATCGAACTCGCCCTTGATCGGCCAGTAGGCGCCGATCGAGATCTCGCGCCGGCCGACTAGCCAGACGCGCAAGACGTTCTGCAGCTCGACGGCGCGCTCGAGCCGGTCAGGCAGCGCCTGGCGCGCCGCGATGAGCTTCTCGCGCAGCAGGTCGCGGTCCGTCCCGGGTATCGATGCCATCGGCGGAGCCTCCTCGCGTCTCGGTCGCGCCTGCGGCGGCCCTGTCCGCATTGTGCAAGACGGCGGCGTTCGTCGGCGGGGCGGCGAGCGAGCGGACCCGCGCATCGGCGACCGGCCCGAAGAGCGTGCCGGCGAAGAGGAGCGCCGCCAGCGCCGCCACGCTGCCGATGCCTACGCGTCCGGCCGGATGCATCAGCTCCCAGCAGCGGTCGCAGGTGCCGAGCACGGCGTCGCGGAGGTGCTCGAGGGCGCTGCGCGGGCGCCAGGCGATCAGGGCCGGGCCGCGGCCCCAGGACTCGACCAGCGTTCCGCGCGATCTGGGAAGGCTCAGCGTCTGGCCGGGGCCCAGGAGGTGGTCTTCGGGATCGCCGTCGCGCGTCAGCCAGACGCGCCCGGCAAGTACCGATACCCTTCCGCCATGGCCGTCGAGAGCGACGACCCGGCCTTCGGGCAAGCGGCTGACGACCCCTTCGACAGCTTCTGCGGGGTAGGCGGATTGTTGCGTCTTCATCATGATCTCCTGGAACGATCAGTGCCGCCATGATGGCGACATCCAGGAGGTAAATCCAATGATAATGGGGACATCGATTGATGCCAGATTGATATGAGTATCCGATCCCGCCGGCCTCTCTCGCTGAGCAATCTGCGCGCCTTCGAGGCGGTCGCCCGGCTGCTCAGCTTCGGGGCCGCGGCCGAGGAGTTGCATGTCACCCAGTCGGCGATCAGCCGGCAGATCAAGAGCCTCGAAGACGAGCTCGGCGCGTCACTCTTCCTGCGCGGCACGCGCCACGTGCAGGTCGCCCCGGACGGGCAGACCTTGCTGCGCGCCGTCGAGCCGTGGCTGGCCAAGCTCGACGCCAGCGTGCAGCAGATCCGCCGCTCGCGCAGCCGGCGCCGCGTCAGCGTCACGACCTTCGCCTCGTTCGGCTCGTTGTGGCTGCTGCCGCGCATCGAAGCCTTCCAGCGCGAGCATCCCGACATCGACATCCGCGTCTCGGCGCACGACGCGATCGCCGACCTCGACGATCCGGAGCTCGATCTCGCGCTTCGCTACTGCAGCCCGGCCCAGGTTCCCGCAGGCGGCGTGCATCTCTTCGACGAGACGCTGACGCCGGTCGTCAGCCGGGCTCTCTGGGAAAAAATACGGGAGGGCAAGGCGCCGCCGCTGGCGAGCGCCGTCGACCTGGGGCATCACACGCTGGCCGAGGAAGACGACGATCGCGCCAGCACCGAATTTCTCAGCTGGCGGCACTGGCTCGACGCGCACGGCGTGCCCGGCCTGCAGCCGCGCCGCTGGCTGTACCTCAACTTCACCTACCAGCAGGTGCAGGCGGCGCTCGCCGGCCACGGCGTGGCGCTGGCCCGCGTCCCGCTCGTCTTCGAGGCACTGCAGCGCGGCGAGCTGGTCGAACCGTTCGGCGTCGCCGGGCGCATCGGCAGCCCGTTTTCGTACTGGATGCTGGTCGGGCCGACGAGCCGCAGCCGGCCCGAGGTGGAGAAGTTCTGCGCCTGGGTCGAGGCCGAAGCGGCGGCGACCTGCGCCGCGGTGAAGGCGATCAGGTCCACGCCGTGAGTCGCACCGCGACGCGGCCTCAGCGAACGCCGCGCTCGGTGACGATCAGCGTGAGCGGCACGTCGTGCGGCCGTGCCGCGAAGGTCGTCAGGTCGATCTCGGCAAACGACCAGGCCAGACCGACCGCCGTGACGTGGCGATGCGCCGCAAGCCAGCGATCGTAGTAGCCGCCGCCGAAGCCGAGGCGGTGCCCGGGCTCGGTGAAGCCGACGCAGGGGACGACGACGACGTCGGGCAAGACGGCCTCGCCCTGGCTCGAGCCGATGCCGCACTCGTCGGCATAGCCGGAGACGACGCCGTCCCAGCGCCGGAACTCCATCGTCCGCGGCGAACGGCGTGCATATGGCAGGGCCAGCGGCAATTCCGCGAATCGCGCGTCGGCGGCAAGCGCCCGTGCTGCGTTAAATTCCGAGCCGAGCGCACAGTAGAGGCCGAGGCATTCGGGTTCCAGGTCGGCGACGACGGTGCCCAGCGCGGCGGCCAGTGCCGCGCCGGCGGCCGGAGCGGCCGGCGATGCGGCGAAGGCCTCGCGTTCGGAGAGCAGACGGGCGCGCAGGGCACGGCGCGCGGCACGCTCGGGTTGCTGGGAGGCGTCGTCCGGCGCTTCGTTCACGGTGAGAAGAAGCGATTGATGCGAGCGACGGCGGAAACGGGGTTCGATCCAGTATATGAGCAGGCGCGGCGGCGTCGCCTCGTCCTGGTCGGGGCGTTCCTCGTCCTGGCGCTCGTCGCGGCGGGCGCGCTCGCCGCGCCGCGCATCGCGGCGGCGCCGGGCCCCGACAGCACGCTCCTCGATGCCCGCGACGCCGTGAAGAGGAAGGACCGCGTCCGCCTCGCGGCGTTGCGTGCGCAGGCTGCCGCCGAGCGCAATCCGCTCGCGATGTGGGTCGACTACTGGGAGCTCACAAACCGCATCAGCGAAGCGCAGCAGCCCGAGCTGACCGCTTTCGCCGAGCGCTGGAGTGGCACCTACGTCGAGGATCGCCTGCGCAACGACTGGCTGCTCGAGCTCGGGCGGCGCCGCGACTGGGCGAACTTCGCCGCCGAGCATCCGCGCTTTCGCATGAACGACGACCGCGAAGTCGGCTGCTACGCGCTCCTCGTCGACATGATCGCGGGCAAGGACGTGAAGGAAGCGGGGCTTGCCGCCTGGATGGCGCAAAAGGACGCCGACGACGGCTGCGCCTTGCTCGCCACGACGCTCTTCGACGCGAAGAAGCTGAGCGTCGCCGAGGTCTGGAAGAAAGTGCGGCTGTCGATCGAAGCGAACCGGCTGCGCGCCGCGCGCCAGGCCGCCGTCCTGCTCGGCTCGGGAGTCGCCACGAGCGTCGGCGAGATCATCGACGCCCCGGCGCGCTACTTCGTCAAGACCGCGACGGCGGCGACCCGGACCGACGCCGAGCTGACGACGCTGGCGCTGATGCGCCTGGCGACCAGCGACAGCGAATCGGCGGCGTATCTCCTCGGGCAACGCTGGGAGCGTGCCCTTCCCGCCGACCTCGCGGCGTGGACGTGGGCCAGCGTGGCGCGACAGACGGCGCTGAAGCTGCAGCCCGAGGCGGCCGAGCAGTTCCTCCGCGCCGAACGCGCCGACCGCAAGGGCACACACGAGATCGATATGACCGATCGCATGCTTGCCTGGAAGGTTCGCTCCGCCCTGCGGGGCGACAACGGCCGCCCGCGCTGGCAACAGGTCGTGCAGGCGATCAATGCGATGCCGATCACCGAGCAGGAAGAACCGGCCTGGATCTACTGGAAGGCGCGGGCCCTGCTTGCCCTGGCCTCGAGCTCGCAGGACGGGGACGCCTTGCGCGCGACGGGACACGAGCTGCTCGCCCGAATCGCCGGCCAGCTGAGCTTCTATGGCCAGCTTGCCGCCGAAGACCTCGGCCAGCCGCAGGCGTTGCCACCGCGTCCTGCGTCGCTGACGCCGGCCGAGCGCGACGCCGCGGTGGCGCAGCCCGGGCTGACTCGCGCCTTGATGCTGATCGGCATCGGCTTGCGCAGCGAAGGCGTGCGCGAATGGAATTTCTCGATCCGCGGGCTGAGCGACCGCGAGCTGCTCGCCGCCGCGCAACTGGCGTGCGAGCATGAAGTCTGGGACCGCTGCATCAACACGAGCGACAAGACCAAGGACGAGATCGACATCGAGCAACGCTTTCCGACGCCACTGCGCAACGAGGTTGCCGCGCACGCTCGCGAGATCGGCCTCGACCCGGCCTTCATCTACGGGCTGATCCGCCAGGAATCGCGCTTCGTCATGGACGCACGCTCTGGCGTCGGCGCCGCTGGGCTGATGCAGCTCATGCCCGGCACCGCGAAGTGGACGGCGAAGAAGATCGGCCTGGCCTACACACCGGCCCTGATCGCCGACCGGGATACGAACCTGCGGCTCGGCAGCGCCTACCTGAAGCTCGTCCTCGACGACGCGAGCGGCTCGCAGGCGATGGCCGCCGCGGCCTACAACGCCGGCCCGGGCCGGCCTCGCCAGTGGCGGATCGGGCCGGTGCTGGACGCCGCCGTCTGGGCCGAGTCCATCCCGTTCCCGGAGACGCGCGACTACGTGAAGAAGGTGCTCAGCAACGCCGCCTACTACGCCGCCCTCCTCGGCGGCAAAGGAACGACGATCCGCTCGCGCCTGGGTCGCCCGATCGGCCCGCCCGACCCGAACGCGCCGGCGATCGACAAGGACCTGCCCTGATCGAGGCCACCCGGCACGAAGCCTGCCCGTGCGTTTACGAGTCCCTGGGCGAGAATCGACGCTCCGCCCGCCGTACGCCAGCTCCCGCGCCATGCTTCGCAAATTCCTGATCCTCGGCGGCACCGGCTTCGTCGGCCGCAGCATCTGCGAGAAGCTCGTCGAGCGCTCCGGCGGCGCCGAAGGCCGGATCCGCGTCGCGACGCGGCGCTTTCCCCGCGCCCGCCACCTGCAGCTGCTGCCGACGCTCGAGATCGCTTGCGGCGACGTGCACGACGAAGCGGCGCTGGCGCGCATGCTGCGCGACACCGACGCCGTCATCAACCTCGTCGCCATCCTGCACGGAAGCGCGGCCGATTTCGAGCGCGTCCACGTCCGCCTGCCGGCCCGCCTCGCGGCGGCGTGCCAGGCGGCCGGGGTGCGCCGCGTCGTCCATGTCAGCGCGCTCGGCACGGCCGTCGACGCGCCGAGCCGCTACCTGCGCTCGAAGGCGCGCGGCGAAGAAGCGCTGAAGGCCGTGGCCGCCCTCGACCTGACGATCCTGCGCCCCTCCGTGATCTTCGGCGAGCGCGATCGCTTCCTCAATCTCTTCGCGTTGCTGCAGTCGATCTTTCCCGTGATGCCGCTGGCGGGCGCGCAGGCGCGCTTCCAGCCGGTGTGGGTCGACGACGTGGCGAGCGCGGTCGTCCGCTCGCTCGACGACCCGACCACGACCGGCACGACGATCGAGTGCTGCGGCCCGCGCGTCTATACGCTCGAGGCACTGGTCCGCCTGGCCGGCGAATGGTCGGGGTCGCGGCGGCCGGTGCTCGCGCTGCCCGCCGCGCTCGGACGGCTGCAGGCGCTTGCCATGGAGCTGTTGCCCGGAACACCGCTGATGTCGCGCGACAACATCGACTCGATGCGCGTCGCCAACGTCGCCAGCGGCAAGCTGCCCGGACTCGAGCGGCTCGGCATCGAGCCGACGCCGCTCGAGGCGATCGCACCGCGCTACCTGGGTCACGTGTCGGGAGAAAAGCGCCTCGAGGCGTGGCGGGCGCGGGCGCGGCGCATCTGAGTCCGCCCGGCATTGATGCGCGCGGCGCATCGCCGCGGTGCGCGATCCTCACCGCGCGCAAGGTCCGGCGCCGCTAGCATCGTCGCGGGCTCGAGGAAAGGTCGACCATGCAGCTCTACATCGGCAACAAGAACTACTCGTCGTGGTCGATGCGGCCATGGCTCCTCATGAAGCACACGGGAATCGCCTTCGAAGAGAAGCGCCTGCGCCTCGGCTGGGAGGACGAGTCGGATTTCAAGAAGACGCTGCTCGCGATTGCGCCCTCGGGCCGCGTACCGCTGCTCGTCGACGAAGGCTTTGCCGTCTGGGACAGCCTGGCGATCGCCGAGTACCTGGCCGAGCGCTTCGCCGGCAAGCAGCTGTGGCCGCGCGATGCGAAGGAACGGGCGCGCGCGCGCAGCATCTGCGCCGACATGCATTCCGGTTTTTCCGACCTGCGCAGCGTCTTCGGCATGAACATCGAGGCGTCGCTGCGCGAAGTCGGCGAACGCATGCTGCGCGAGAGCACGGGCGCGGCGCGCGACCTGAAGCGCATCGACGCGATGTGGAGCGAAACGCTGCAGGGCAGCGGCGGCCCGTTCCTGTTCGGCGAGTTCAGCATCGCCGACGCCTATTTCGCGCCGGTCTGCACGCGCATCCGCACCTACCTGCTGCCGGTCGGCGGTCGCGCCCAGGCGTACATCCGGCAGATCCTCGCCCTGCCGGCGTTTCGCGAATGGGAAGCGGCGGCGCTCGCGGAGCACGACTTCATCGTCGAGGACGAGCCTTACCGCAGCCAGGCCTGACCGACTCGTCGCGGTCGGCGCCGCGACGACGTGGACCGCCGGCAATCGGCCTGCGCTACGCTCGGGCCATGGACGCGTACATCGTCGGCGGCGCGGTACGCGACCGCCTGCTCGGCCTGCCGGTTCAGGACCGCGACTGGGTCGTCGTCGGCGCGACGCCCGACGACTTGCGCGCGCTCGGCTACATCGCCGTCGGCGCCGACTTCCCCGTCTTCCTGCACCCCGAGACGCGCGAGGAGCACGCGCTGGCGCGCACCGAGCGCAAGACCGCGCCCGGCTACCGCGGCTTCGCCTTTCACGCCGCGCCCGACGTCACGCTCGAAGAGGACCTGCAACGCCGCGACCTGACGATCAACGCGATGGCCGAGGCCGCCGACGGCACGCTGATCGACCCGTGGGGCGGCGCACGCGACCTCGAGGCGCATCTGCTTCGTCACGTTTCGCCGGCCTTTGCCGAAGACCCGGTGCGCATCCTACGTGTCGCTCGCTTCGCAGCGCGCTTCGAAGGCTTCCAGGTCGCGACGGAGACCGAAGCGCTGATGCGCCGCATGGTCGAGAGCGGCGAAGTCGACGCGCTGGTGCCCGAGCGCGTCTGGCGCGAGCTCTCGCGCGGTCTCATGGAGCGCCGCCCTTCGCGCATGTTCGACGTGCTGCGCAGCTGCGGCGCGCTCGAGCGCGTGCTTCCGGAAGTGGCACGCCTCTTCGGCGTGCCGCAGCGCCCCGAATACCACCCCGAGATCGACACCGGGATGCACCTGATGATGGTCCTCGACATGGCGGCGCGCCTCGAGACGAGCCTGGCGGTGCGCTACGCCTGCCTCGGCCACGACCTCGGCAAGGGGACGACGCCGGCCGGGATCCTGCCGCGCCATCTCGGCCACGAGGAGCGCAGCGTCGCGCTCGTCCACCTGGTGAGCGATCGATTGCGCGTCGACAACGCCTGCCGCGCGCTCGCCGAAGTCATGGCGCGCGAGCACGGCAACGTGCACCGCAGCGGCGAGCTGAAGGCGGCGGCGCTGGTTCGCCTGCTCGAGCGCTGCGATGCCTTGCGCCGGCCCGATCGTTTCGCCGAGCTGCTGCTCGCCTGCGAGTGCGACGCGCGCGGCCGGCTCGGCCTCGAGGAGTCGGCCTATCCGCCGCGAGCGCGTCTGCTCGACGCGTTGGGCCGCGTGCAGGCCGTCGACACCAGCGCCGTCGCCAACGCCGCGACCGAGCGCGGGTCGAGCGGGCCAGCGATCGGCGAGGCGATCCACGCTGCGCGCGTGGACGCGCTGCGCGCCGCGCTACCCCCGACTTAGACGAAGCTCGCGCAGACTCTGATCTTCATGGAGAAGCAGCGCCTGAACGAGCGCTCCGCCCCTTGAGCTCGGCATGGCCAATCACGAGAGATCGGCTTCGGCCTTCACGGACGGCCGGAGCCCGCGACGCGCTACAGGCGATGCCGGCGGTCGCCGGCGGCGAATCCCATCGGCGCGAAATCGACGTCGCGGGCGAACGCGATCACCTTGAAGAGCTCGCCCATCTCGTGCTCGTTGAGGAGCTTTTGCGCGTCGATGCGCTCGCGCAGGCTCGCCTGCTCGAGGAGCGCGCCGATGCCGCAATTGAGCAGGAAGCGCGCCTGCGAGGCATAGCCGATCACGTCGAGCCCAGCGCTCTGCGCCGCCAGAGCGATGCCGGTGAAATCGACGTGCGCCGTGATGTCCTTGTCGCCGAGATCGGATAGCGGATCGGTATCGGCGCGATGCGCGCGGTGGCACATCAGCGTCCCGCCCGAGCGTTGCGGGTGGTAGTACTCGGCTTCGGGAAATCCGTAGTCGATGAAGAACGCGACGCCGCGCTGCAGCCGCCCGGCGAGGCTGGTGACGAAGGCTTCGGCTTGCGCGTGGATCTCGGTCGTCGCGCCGGCCGGAAAACCGGGGTCGAGCGGCGGCCGCCTTGCGCTCGGCCGGTCGCCCCAGCCGAACGCGGCGCGGCCCGGACTGCCGGCAGCGCGAACCACGCCGCGCTCGAGCCACTGCGCGCCGTCGTAGTGAAGCAGGTCGACCGGCATCGCATCGAGCACTTCGTTGCCGACGACGACGCCGTTCATGCGCCCGGGCCAGGCGTCGAGCCATTGCACGAGGTCGCCGAACTCGCGCGTCGCCTCCCGTTGCCGCTCGCGCAGCGGCGCCGCGAGCTCGACGATCGAATAGCGGCGCAGGCATGGGCCGAGCGAGCGCAGCAGCTCGGCGGCCAGGGCTCCCGAGCCGGCGCCGAACTCCCAGACCTCCTCGCCGCCGCTCGCGTCGAGCGCCTCGCCGACCTGGCGCGCCAGGGTGCGGCCGAACAGCGGCGAGAGCTCGGGAGCGGTGACGAAATCGCTGCCGCCTTCGGGCATGCGGCCGACGATGCGGCGGCCGCTCGCGTAGTAGCCGAGTCCCGGCTCGTACAGCGCCATCGCCATGAAGCGGCTGAACGGCAGCCAGCCACCCGCCGCGTCGATGGCCGCACCGACGCGTGCCGTGAGCCGCGCCGATACACTGCGCGGGTCGTCAACGTCGGCGTGCATCCGGCCATTGTAGAAATCGTGTCCTCCCGCGTCGCTCCGCTCGATGCCGTCGGCGCAGCGCGCGCCGCACCACCGGTCGAGATCGCCAAGCTCGGGAAGCGCCTGCACCGCCAAGTCGGCCAGGCGATCGCCGACTTCGCGATGATCGAGGCCGGCGACCGCGTCATGGTCTGCGTCTCGGGCGGCAAGGACAGCTATTCGCTGCTCGACATCCTCGTCGAGCAGCGCCGCCGCGCACCAGTCCCGTTCGACATCGTCGCCGTCAACCTCGACCAGAAGCAGCCGGGCTTTCCGGCGCACGTGCTGCCCGGCTACCTCGAGGCGCGCGGCGTCGAGTTCCGCATCGTCGAGCAGGACACCTATTCGATCGTCAAGCGGCTCGTCCCCGAGGGCAGGACGATGTGCAGCCTGTGCTCGCGCCTCAGGCGCGGCGTGCTCTATCGCGTTGCCACCGAGATCGGCGCGACGAAGATCGCGCTCGGCCACCATCGCGACGACATGGTGCAGACGCTGTTCATGAACATGTTCTTCGGCGGCCGCATGAAGAGCATGCCGCCCAAGCTCGTCAGCGACGACGGCCGCCACGTCGTCGTCCGGCCCCTCGCCTACGTCGCCGAAGCCGACCTGGCGCGCTGGGCCGCGCACCGCGAGTTTCCGATCATCCCGTGCAACCTGTGCGGCAGCCAGGCCAACCTGCAGCGCGTCAAGATCGCGCGGATGCTGCGCGACTGGGAGCGTGAGCAACCCGGCCGCATCGATCGCATCTTCCGGGCGATGGGCCACGTCGACGCCTCGCACATGATGGACCGGAACCTGTACCCCTTCGTCTCGCTCCAACCCGGTGGCGTGGCCGATCCGGCGGGTGACCGCGCCTTCGACGACGACAGTGATGCGGCCGAGCCGTGCGCCACCGTCGCGCCCACCGGGAGGGCGAGCGACGAAGTTCCCGTCCGATCGCCGTGGGTCGAGCTGTCGCCGCCGGAAGACGAGCCCTGATGAAACGGATCGCATGCCTGGCCGCGCTTTCGGCCCTCACCGCTTGCGCATCGATCGACGGCGTCGACAGCGACGTCTCGAGCTACAGCCGCTGGCCGGCCGGACGCGCCCCGGCGAGCTACGTCTTCGAGCGGCTGCCTTCGCAGCAGGCGCATCCGCAACAGGCGCAGCTGCTCGAGGATGCGGCGCGGCGCGCCGTCGAACGCGCCGGCTTCGTTCCCGTGGCCGAAGGCGCCACGCCCGACGTCAGCATCCAGCTCGGCGCGCGCGTCACCGAGACCGATCGCTCGCCCTTCGACGATCCGCTCTGGTACGGCCCGCCGGGCGCGTTCCATCGACCCTTCGTCACCTACGGTCGCTTCGGCCGGCCGTTCTGGGGCGCGAGCTGGCGCTACGGCTACTGGGGACCGGGCTATGACTTCCCTTACTACGAGCGCGAGGCGGCGGTTCTTATCCGCGACAGGCGCTCCGGCGAAGCGCTCTACGAGGCCCGTGCCAGCAGCGACGGCACGTCGGCAGCGGTCACGACCGTGCTGCCCGCGATGTTCGGTGCCGCGCTCCAGGATTTCCCGAACGGCAGCGCCGTCAATCCGCATCGCGTTCGCGTTGCGACGACGGGCTAGAGCAGGCCCGGGCCTTCGCCCGCGGCGCCTCAGCTCGCCGCTTCGGCGGCCAGGGCGCGCAGGTCCATCTCGTAGTCGCGCAGCCTCGCCGCCGCGGTGCGACGCTGCTCGCTCGAGGTGGCGTTGTGCAGTGCCGCGGCGAAGGCGCAGTTGTAGTCGAGCAGCCCCTCGGCGTGGCGCCGATAGTCGTAACGCGGGGAACGGTCCAGGCGCTCCAGATAGGCCTGGATCTCCGCTTCGGTGTCGGCGCGCGCCGGGCGCGCGGCAACGAGCCGGCGCAGCAGCGCCAGCGCGTCCTGTTGCCGGCGCAGCCGCTCGGCGTTGGCGAGGTCGGCATCGAACGGCGAATTCGCGACCCAGCGGCCGACCATCTCGCGCTGCGTCGCATCGAGCGTGCCGTAGAGCCTTTCGGCCAGCTCGATGTCGCGCCTGACGGCGGCCTCGCGCCGCTTCGCGTGGTCGCGTTGCAGGAAATCGTCGCGCCAGATCGCATTGCGCTCGGCGTTCTTCCTTTCGACGTTGCCGATCTGCTGCGGCGTCATCGTCACGATCACGTCGGCCAACGCGGGCCGGGCGTGCTCGAGCCCGGCGTCGATGCGGCCGCGGATCTCCTCGGTCCAGCCGCACACGCGCTTGGGCGTCGTGTCGGCGAGCAGCTCGACTTCGGCGCGGGCGAGCCGATCGGCATAGTCGGCAAGCTGGGTCCGCCGATTCCACGCGAACCATTCGTCGAGGGCGGCGCGGGCGCGCAGCGACTGGGCATCGTCGAAGTCGACAAAGCCATCGAGCCAGCGAAAGGCGATCGAGCTCGCCTGGTTGTAGCTGAGCCTGACGACCATGCCGCAGGCGCCGAGCGCCAGCGTCAGCGACAGCAGCAGCGCCGCGATAATCGTCGGTCGGGAATGCTCCCGGCGCGACACAGGCAGCGGCATGGTGCTGAACATCGTGATCATGGCAGCGGGCAAGGGGACGAGGATGCATTCGGCGCGCCCGAAGGTGCTGCACACTCTCGCCGGCCGGCACTTATTGCAGCATGTTCTCGGCGCCGCCGCCGGACTGGGGGCGTCGCGGATCATTGTCGTGACCGGTTATGGCGCGCCCGAAGTCGAGCGCGCCGCAGGCGCTCCGGGGCTCGCATTCGTTCGCCAGGAGCCGCAACTGGGGACCGGCCACGCCGTGCAGCAGGCGGCGCCACTGCTCGACGACAGCGGCACGACATTGATCCTCAACGGCGACGTGCCGCTGATCGAGACCGAGACGCTGCAGGCGCTCGTCGCGGCGAGCGCCGGCGAGCGCCTTGCCTTGCTGACGATCGCCCTCGCCGATGCCCGGGGCTATGGACGGATCGTGCGGCGCGGCGCCGATGCGAGCGGCGGTGCAACGATCGAGGCGATCGTCGAGGACAAGGACGCGACCCCCGAGCAGCGCCGCATCGCCGAGATCTATACCGGCGTCATGGCGGCGCCGACGCACGCGCTCAAGCGCTGGCTCTCGGCGCTGCGCAACGACAACGCAGCCGGCGAGTACTACCTGACCGACGTCGTCGCCCTCGCCGTCGCCGAGGCGGTGCCGGTCGTCGGCGTCGCCGCGTCGAACGAGATCGAGGTGCTCGGCGTGAACAGCGCGAGCCAGCTTGCCGATCTCGAGCGGCGCTACCAGCAGGCCGCCGCGGCGCGGCTGATGGCACGCGGCGTTCGCCTGTCCGACCCGGCCCGCTTCGACCTGCGCGGCGAGCTCGAATGCGGCAGCGACGTCGAGATCGACGTCGGCTGTATCTTCGAAGGCAAGGTCGAGCTCGGCGAGGGCGTGCGCGTCGGCGCGCACTGCGTGATCCGCAACGTCCGGATCGCCGCCGGCGCGACGATCCTGCCGTACTCGCACATCGACGGCGAAGCGCTCGGTGCGGCCGTCGGCGCCAATGCCAGGGTCGGCCCGTTCGCGCGCCTGCGTGGAGGTGCGACGCTCGAAGCGGACGTCCACGTCGGCAACTTCGTCGAGATCAAGAACTCGACGCTCGGCCGCGGCGCCAAGGCCAACCATCTCGCCTACATCGGCGACGCCAGCGTCGGCGAGCGCGTCAACTACGGCGCTGGCAGCATCACGGCCAACTACGACGGCGCAAACAAGCATCGAACGACGATCGGCGCCGACGCGCACATCGGCAGCAACAGCGTTCTCGTCGCGCCGGTCTCGATCGGCGCGGGAGCGACGATCGGCGGCGGCTCGACGATCACGCGCGACGCGCCGGCGGGGCAACTCACCGTCGCACGCGCTCGCCAATCGAGCTTTGCCGACTGGAAGCGGCCGACGAAGAAGAAGAAGTAGCTGCGCCTAGGCGGGGCTCGTCTCGAGGGCCGCGACCGCCAGGCACAGGTCGGCCCACGCCTTCGCTTTTTCGGTCGGATTGCGCAACAGATAGGCGAGCGGGAAGCTGACGACGACGCACAGGTCTGCGCGCTGGTACACGCGTCCGCGCGAGCGGCCGATCGGCGCGTCGATGCCGAGCAGCGCCTGCGCGGCGGCGCGGCCCAGAGCGAGCGCGCAACGCGGCCGGACGCGCTCGAGCGTCTCGCCGAGCGCCGCGGCCGCGCCCTCGGCCAACGCGACGTGACAGGCGCGGGCGGCGCGCGTCAGCGCGCTGCGCGAGACACCGATCGACTGCAGCATGTTGTCGAGCAGACGTTCCTGCTCGCCTGCCGCGCCGTCGCCGACGTCGAACGGCTCGCCGACGACGAGCCAGTCGCACGGCGACGGCTTCGTCGGCACGGCGGCCGCCGGCGCGGACATCGCCGCGGCCCGCGCCACGTCGGTCGGCGCTGCTACGGTCGTCGCCGCCGCGAGCACCGGCGCAACGCCCTTGCCCGAGCCGCGCCCGGCCCCGGCGCCCGCTCGCTCGTCAGGAGCCGCGACCACCCCGTCCGGTGCGGCGGGCCGGGTCCACATGCGCACGCCCATCTCGCGCAGCATCGCGCGCTGCCGCTCAGTCCAGCGCATCGCCGCGCTCCTTACCGGCAACGATCAGGCTCATCACGACCGCGTCTTCGCGCCGTCCTTCGGGAGCCGGGTAGTAGCCCTTGCGAACTCCGGCGTCAACGAAGCCGAGCCGGAGATAGGTCGCACGCGCCTCGGCGTTGCTCTCGCGCACTTCGAGCCACAGGCGCCGCGCACCCTCCCTGCGGCACAGCCGCGCCATCTCGTCGAGCAGGCGGCGCGCATGGCCGAGCCGGCGCAGCGGCGGCGCGACCGTGATGTTGAGCAGGTGCATTTCCTCGACGCCGCGCATCGCGATGCAGTAGGCGATCAGCTCTCCGCCCGCGCCGTTGAGGGTCCAGGCCACGTAGCCGGCGGCGAGCGAATCGACGAAGTTGCCGCGGCTCCAGGGGAACGGATAGACCAGGGTCTCGAGCGCGACGACGCCGTCGAGCGCGGCCACCGTCATCGGCCGGACGACGGCGGCTTGGACGTCCGTCGTCGCGGTGCTGGCGAAGCGCGCGCTCATCGCTTCGCCTCGCGCTCGAGCGTCGTCTCGGCGACCTTGTCGCGAACGTAGAGCGGCAAGGCCTGCGCGGCGTCGACACCGGCACCGTCGCGCCAGGCCTGCGCCGCCAGCGCGAGCAGCGCGGCCGCGCTGGCGCTCGCGTCGGGCAGCGCGATCGCCGTCCCGGTCTCGAGCCGCCCGGCAAAGGCGCGGATCGCATTGCCGGCGACGACCTGCGCCGGCGCGCCTCGCCAGTGCGCGGCCAGCTGCGCGCAATCGCCGAGCATCGGCGCGTGCAACGTCGCCCAGCGCCCGCCGGCGTAGGCGTACTCGGCGGCGTAGATCTGGTCCATGCGAGCGTCGATCGTGACCCAGACGCGAAACTCCGGCGCGCCACCGCGCGCGTCCTCGGCGACGACGAGCAGGCTGTCGATCGGCAGCACCGGCTTGGCGGCGCCGAACGCCAGCCCCTGGGCGACCGAGCACGCCGTGCGCAGGCCCGTGAACGCTCCCGGGCCGCGCCCGAAGGCGATCGCGTCAAGGTCGCGCAGGGCCAGGCCGGCTTCGTCGAGGAGTCCGAAGATCGAGGCGATCAGCGTCGACGAAGCCCGCGCACCGCCGGCGCCGCTGAGCGAGCGGACGCGGCCGGCGTTCGCCACCGCGATCGTCATCGTCTCGCCTGCGGTGTCGAAGGCGAGCAGCGCCGGGTCGCCCGAAACTGTCTGCTGCGGCGGCGCCATCGGACGAGTTTAGCGTCCGGCGCAGGGCTCCCCCTCGTGCGATGATCCTGCCGCATGAGGCTGGGCGCGTTCCGATGTTCAGGGCTCGCCGCGCTGGTTCTCGTCGCCGTCGTCGCCGCGTCGACCGCGGCCGCCGCGCCGCGGCGCGCGGGCAGCGCGGCCGGCTCGCGGGAGCTGCCGGCCGGCGTCACGGCGGCGCTGGGGCGCGGCGCCGTGCCTGGCGATGCGCTCGTCGCCTGGGTCGCCGAAGTCGACGCGGACAAGCCCCGTCTCGCCTGGCAAGCCGATCGCCCGGTCAATCCGGCGTCGCTGATGAAGCTGGTGACGACTTTCGCCGGGCTCGAGCTGCTCGGCCCGGCGTTCACCTGGTCGACTCCGGTGTGGCTGCAGGGCCCCGTCGCCGCCGGGGTCCTGAACGGCGCCCTCGTCATCAAGGGCAACGGCGACCCGAAGCTCGTCCTGGAACGGATCTGGCTGCTGCTGCGCCGCGTCCAGCAGGCGGGCGTGCGCGAGATCCGCGGCGACATCGTCGTCGACCGCAGCGCCTTCGCTCCCGGCGAGACGAACCCGGCGGATTTCGACGGCGAGCCGCTGCGCCCGTACAACGCGAACGCCGACGCGCTGCTTCTCAACTACCGGGCGGTGCTGCTCACCTTCACGCCCGACCCGGCCCGCGGCGTCGCCACGGTGAGCGTCGATCCGCCGCTCGCCGGCGTTCGCGCCGATACGAGCGTTGCGCTCGTCGCCGGGCCGTGCGACGACTGGCGCGGCAGCCTGAGGGCCGATTTCACCGATCCGNCGCGCCTGACGCTGCGCGGCGCNTTCCAGGCAGCGTGCGGCGAGAAGGTCTGGCCGATCGCCTACGCCGATCCGAAGAGCTACAACGAGCGCGCGCTCGTCGGCATGTGGCAGGAGTCGGGCGGCAAGCTCGGCGGCGGCTTTCGTGAAGGGCCTGCGCCGCTCACGCCGCCGAGCTTCGAGTTGCGCTCGCCGGCCCTGGCCGAGGTGATCCGCGACGTCAACAAGCTCAGCAACAACGTGATGGCGCAGCAGCTGTTCCTCACGCTGGGTGCAACGCAGCGCGGCGCGGGAACGCCGGAGGCGGCGCGCGAGGTCGTCCAGCAGTGGCTGCACGGGCGGATCGGCGCCGCCGCCCGCGGCAGCGTCGTCGTCAACGGCTCCGGGCTCTCGCGCGACTCGCGCCTCAGCGCTCTCGCCCTGGGCCGGCTGCTGCAGGCCGCATGGGCGAGCCCGGTGATGCCCGAGCTCGTGAGCTCGTTGCCGATCGCCGGAATCGACGGAACGCTGCGCAAGTCGAAGGGCTCTCCGGGCCGCGCGCACCTGAAGACCGGGTCGCTGCGCGACGTCGTCGGCATCGCCGGCTACGTGCTCGCCGACTCGGGGCGACGCTACGTTGTCGTCGCGATCGTCAATCACGCCAACGCGAACGCGGCCCGCCCGGCGCTCGAAGCGCTCGTCGACTGGGTCGCCGACGACGCGACGGTCGCCGCGCCGCCGGGCCGATCGCACTGAGAACCTGTCCGCCAACAAGGCGGCCCTCCTGCGCAAGACTCAGAACGGATTGTTCCTCGCCCGGGTCGCGGCAAGATTNCCGAGCGAGAGCTGGCCGCCGGCCGACAGGTGCCTGTCGTCGGCCCACAGATAGCTCGTTGCGTTGCCGTTGGAGATGAGCGTGAGGTTGGTGCAGTCGAGGACCGAAGGCGGGCTGAGCATCGATTGGCCCAGGTCGCAGACGCCGTCGGTCGTGTCGTTGAAGCCGTCGAGGCCCGGATTGACGGCGACCGACTCGACCAGCTCGTCCATCGTCACCAGGCCGATCTTGTGCCCGTCGTTCGTGATGTTCGAGCGCAATGCCGTATTGAAGGTCGACACGAGGCGAATGATCAGAGCCTGGCGGTCGATGTCGATGTGCGCCATCTTCTCCGTGTAGGCGTAGGGCGAATAGCCGACGTCGGGAATCGTCGAGATGACGACCTTGGCGCCGGCATCGGCCAGGCGATTGACCTGGCGGGCGACCTCCGTGCCGGCGGCCTGGACGTTCGCCGTCAGGACCGGCTCGCTGACCGACGGGTACTGGACGTACTGCTCGAGCACGTCGTTGACGCCGACCAGCACGGTGACCATGTCGCCGGCCTGGATCGGGCTTTCTGCGCTTTGCGCGTCGATCTGCGCCGCGATGTCGGCCGCCTTCGCCCCGAAGGTGGCGCGTATGCGGCTGGGCGGCGAGTCGACCGGCGTCGGACCCGGGTTGCACTGCGGAAAGACGATGCCGCCGAAGGCTCTGCCGACGGTCTGGATCCAGAGCGGAAAGCCAAAACAGTCGATCGTCGAATCGAGCGCCGTCGCGTTGACGCTGTACTTGCTTCCGTTGCCCGGGCTGTTGGTATCGTCGATGACGTTCGTCTCGTCGCCGAAAGCGATGATGCGCGTCGGCGTGAAAGAGTTCGCCTGCCCGCCGCCGCCGCACGAGGCAAGGAGCAGCGCTGCAGCCAGCAGGCTGCAGCCGCTGACCGCGCGGCGGACTTCACTGACATTCAATCTCATTCATCACTCCAGGATCGGGGAAGGCGCGCCGCGGGCGATTCAGGTCGCAGCGGCGCGAACGAGCCGGTCGCGCACGCCCTCCCATTCGGGGCCCGGCGGCGGTTCTTCGACCCAGATGAGATGCACGCCCTCGCGATCGAGTTCGCGCAGCACCGAAAACAATTCGTGCGCAGCCTGTTCGGGCCGCGCCGGCATGCGCCGGTGCTTGACGCCGGTCGCGACGCCGGACGGCACCGAACGCGAATATACCGCCAGGCTGATCGGCTCCGATCCGAGCAGGTCGAGCGCCGTCTTCAGCATCGGCGTCGACATCAGTCGCAGCGTCGCTTGCGGCGCGTAGTGCGCCGCCAGCGTGCCGGGGGCGCGCGGCGAGGCGGCGTCCGGCTCGGCCAGCGGCTGTCCCGCCGCAGCCTCGATCCGCTCGCGCGTCAACACGCCCGGACGCAGCAGCACCGGCCGCTCCCCCGAGCAATCGACGATCGCCGATTCGATCCCGAGCCGCGCCGGCCCGCCGTCGAGCACGACGAGCTCGGGGCCGAATTCGTCGACGACGTGCGCTGCGGTCGTCGGGCTGACGCGTCCGAAGCGGTTCGCGCTCGGGGCGGCGACGCCGGGAACGCCGCGCTCGCGCGCCGCGACGAGCAGCGAATGCGCGATCGCGTGCGCCGGGCTGCGCAAGCCGATCGTCGCCTGGCCCGCTGCGGCGACCTCGGCGACCCCGTCCCTGCGCCGCACGACGACGGTCAGCGGCCCCGGCCAGAACGCCGCGACGAGCCGCTCGGCAAGCGCCGGCAACTCGGCGAAGACCTCGGCGCCGGCCCGATCGGCGACGTGGACGATCAGCGGGTGGCCCGAGGGGCGACCCTTGCGAGCGAAGATCCGCGCGACCGCGGCATCGTCGTCGGCGCGCGCGCCGAGGCCGTACACGGTCTCCGTAGGGAAGGCGACGAGCTCGCCGGCGGCAAGCTCGTCTGCGGCTGTGCCGATCGCGGCGGCGTCGTGTGCGTCGAGAAGCACGGTCTCAAGGGCTCTCGATACCGAGGATGACGGCGGCCGACCGTGCCGCCGCGTCGGCGTCGTCCGGGCTCGCGGCGGTGAACGTCAGGTGGCCCATCTTGCGGCCGGCGCGCGCCTCGCGCTTGCCGTAGAGACGCAGATGCGCGCCGGGCAAGGCAAGCACGCGCAGCCAGTCGGGCTCGATGGCGCGGGCCGCGGCGTCGCGCAACCACAGCTCGCCGAGCAGGTTGAGCATGACCGCCGCCGAGTGCAGGCGCGGCGCGACGAGCGGCGCGCCCGTCATCGCCCGCACCTGCAGGTCGAACTGCGAGACGTCGCAGGCGTCGATGCTGTAGTGGCCAGAGTTGTGCGGCCGCGGCGCCATCTCGTTGGCGACGAGCGAGCCGTCGGCCAGGACGAAGAACTCGACGCACAGGACGCCGACGTAGTCGAGCGACTCGGTGACGCGACGCGCCAGGGCGCCGGCCCGGGCTTGCGTCGCCGCGCCGATTCCCTGCGCCGGGACGCGCGTCAGGGCGAGGATGCCGCGACGGTGGACGTTCTCCTGCAACGGCAGCTGCACGACCTCGCCGCGGCCGTTGCGGGCGACGATGACGCTGACCTCGGCGTGCAACGGCAACTTCCTTTCCAGTACGCAGGCGACGCCGCCGAGGTCCCGGAAGGCGCTCGCGAGCTCACTGCGATCGGCGACGCTGCGCTGGCCCTTGCCGTCGTAGCCGAGGCGTGCCGTCTTCAGCAGACCCGGGAACAGCCCGGCGTCGACGTCGTCGAGGTCGCTCGCGGCGGCGATCGCGGCGTGCGGCGCGCACGGCACGTCGCAAGCGACGAAGGCGGCCTTCTCGAGCCTGCGATCCTGGCACCGGGCGACGCTGCGCCCGGCCGGCGCGACGGGCCGGCGCGCCGCGAGCAGGTCTAGCGCTTCGGCGGGGACGTTCTCGAATTCGGTCGTGATGGCGGCGCTGACGTCGGCCAGGCGCGCCAGCCCGCCGCGATCGAGGTAGGCGGTGCGGATGTGCTCGTCGGCGACGCGCCCGGCCGGGCTGTCGGGGTCGGGGTCGAGCACGGCGACGGCGTAGCCGCTTGCCTGCGCCGCATGCGCGAACATGCGCCCGAGCTGGCCGCCGCCGATCACGCCGAGGGTCGCGCCCGGCGCGATGAACGCCGGCGCCGCTTCGCCCGAGGAGCTCACTTCAGCTCGGCCGACATCGCCCGGGCCGCATCGGTCTGACGAGCCCGATACGCGTCCAGGCGGGCGCGCAGCGACGCGTCGTCGCTCGCCAGCATGGCGACGGCGAACAGGGCAGCGTTGCCCGCGCCGGCGCTGCCGATGGCGAAGGTCGCGACCGGAATGCCGCGCGGCATCTGCACGATCGAGTAGAGCGAATCGAGTCCCTGCAGATGCCGGCTCGCCACCGGAACGCCGAGCACCGGAACCGTCGTCTTCGCAGCGAGCATTCCGGGCAGATGCGCAGCGCCGCCGGCACCGGCGATGATCGCCTTCAGGCCACGCCCCGCCGCCGCCTCGGCGTAGGCGTACATGTCGTCGGGCATGCGGTGCGCGGAGACGACGCGTGCCTCGTAAGCGATGCCGAACTCGGCGAGAATCTCGGTGGCGGCGCGCAGGGTTTCCCAGTCGCTGCTGGAGCCCATGACCACGCCGACGACCGGGGGGGCGCTGCTCACAGGCTTCGCTTCCGGTTGCTCGGGGAGCCTTGAATTGTAGGCGGCACGGCTTCATTTCCCGCTCGCGAGGTCGCGCGGGCGCGAAGACCGGGCCCACCATCCGCAGCGGCGAAAGCCGACCGCGCCACGAACACCGCTGAATCCTTTCCCGCGACGCCGACACCATGCAGGACATCACGCACCAGAACTTCGAAGCCGAGCTCGTCAACGCCTCGGTCGCACAGCCCGTCCTGCTCGACATGTGGGCGCCGTGGTGCGGCCCGTGCAAGGCGCTCGGCCCTCTGCTCGAAAAGCTCGAGGTCCAATACGCCGGCCGCTTCAAGCTCGTCAAGCTCAACACCGACGAAGAGCCCGAGATCGCGGCACAGCTGTCGCAGATGTTCGGCGTGCGCAGCATTCCGTTCTGCGTCCTCTTCAAGGGCGGCCAGCCGGTCGACGGCTTCGTCGGCGCGCTGCCCGAGGCCGAGGTGAAGAAGTTCCTCGACAAGCACGTGCCGAGCGCTGAGGAGCAGGCCGCGGCCGACGATATGCAGGAAGCCGAGGAGCTGCTCGCCGAGGGCGACAGCGAGACGGCGATCGACAAGCTGCAGGCGGCCGTCGCGACCAACCCCGCGAACGACGCGGCGCGCTACGACTACCTGCGCGCGCTGCTCACGGCCGGCCGCGTCGCCGATGCGCGCAAGGCCTTCGAGCCGGTCGCCGGCAACGTCGTCCACGACGCGCGACTCGCCGCCGCCGGCCACTGGCTCGCCGCGATGGAGGCGGCGCCACAGGCGCGTTCGCGCGAGGCGCTGCAAGCGGCGATCGCCGCCGACAAGCGCAACTTCGACGCCCGCTTCGAGCTGGCGCAAACGCACTTCGCGCGCAGCGAGTTCAGCGCGGCGATGGACGAGCTGCTCGAGATCATCATGCGCGACAAGGCCTGGAAGGACGGGCTGGCGCGCAAGACCTACGTCGCGATCCTGGAAGTGATGAGCAAGGCGACGACGGCCGCAGCCAAGGCGGACGCGGCGGCGCCGAAGAAAGGCACGCTCGAGGTGGCGGGCCGCCTCGCCGCGGCGCCGAGCGATCCGGTGATCGACGCGTATCGGCGCAAGCTCAGCATGGCGTTGTTCTGAACGCCACCGCGGCGCCGGCCCTCATTCCATGAGGATCGCGGCGACCTTGCGGTAGGTGCTTGCGGTCTTGCGCATCACCTCCGCCGGCAGCGCCGGCGCGGGGGCCCGCTTGTTCCAGGGCGCGCCGTCGAGGCGCACGCTCTCCAGCCAATCCCTGACGAACTGCTTGTCGAAGCTCGGCGGGTTCGCCCCCTCGACGTAGCGTTCGGCCGGCCAGAAGCGCGACGAGTCCGGCGTCAGCACTTCGTCCATCAGCGTCAGCGCTCCGGCGTCGTCGAGGCCGAACTCGAACTTGGTGTCGGCGATGATGATGCCCCTGGCCCGGGCGATGCTCGCCGCTTCGCTGTAGAGGCGGATCGCCGTGTCGCGAACCCTGACGGCGAGCTCGGCGCCGACGCGGTCGCTCATCTGCTCGAAGTCGATGTTCTCGTCGTGGTCGCCCATCTCGGCCTTGGTTGCCGGAGTGAAGATCGGCGCCGGCAGCCTTGCCGCGTTCTTCAGTCCCGGCGGCAACGGCACGCCGCAGACGCTGCCGGTCTGCTGGTATTCCTTCCAGCCGCTACCGGCCAGATAGCCGCGAACGACCGCCTCGATCGGCAGCGGCTGCAGCCGCTTGACCAGCATCGATCGGCCGCGGACCTGGTCGCGCTCGTCCGCGGCGACGACGCTCAGCGGATCGGCGCCGGTCAGGTGATTCGGGACGATGTGCGCGAGCCTGGCGAACCAGTAGAGCGCCATCTGCGTCAGGACGCGGCCCTTGCCGGGAATCGGCTCGCCCATGACGACGTCGAAGGCGCTCAGCCGGTCGCTTGCGACCATCAGGATGCGGTCGCTGCCGACGGCGTAGTTGTCGCGCACCTTGCCGCGCGCGATCAGCGGCAGCGAGTGCAGGTGGCTTTCGAAGAGCGGCGGTCCGGCGTCGACGAAGTCTGCGGCGCCGGGGTCGGCCTTCGAACCGGTGGTCATGCGCCCCTCCTTGCCGGTGCGGCGCTTCAGACGACCGTTTGCGTTAGCTCGCCCTGCGCGTAGCGCCGCGCCACCTGCGCCAGCGGCTGCGCCACGATCTTCGCCGCCTGGCCTTCGCAGCCGAATTGCAGATAGCGCTCGCGGCAGATCTTCTTCGCCGCCTCGCGCGCGGGTTTGAGGAAATCGCGCGGGTCGAATTTCTCCGGGTTCTCGGCCAGGTACCTGCGCACCGCCCCGGTCATCGCCAGGCGGATGTCGGTGTCGATGTTGATCTTGCGAACGCCGTGCTTGATCGCCTCCTGGATCTCCTCGACCGGAACGCCGTAGGTCTCCTTCAGGCTGCCGCCGTACTGGCGGATCTCCGCGAGCAGGTCCTGCGGCACGCTGGAGGAGCCGTGCATCACGAGGTGCGTGTTCGGAATGCGGCGATGGATCTCCTTGATGCGGTCGATGGCGAGAATGTCGCCGGTCGGCTTCCTCGTGAACTTGTAGGCGCCGTGGCTCGTTCCGATGGCGATCGCCAGCGCGTCGAGCTGCGTGCGCTTGACGAAATCGGCGGCCTGCTCGGGATCGGTCAGGAGCTGCTCGCGCGTCATCGTCGCTTCGGTTCCGTGCCCGTCTTCCTTGTCGCCGCGCATCGTCTCGAGAGAGCCGAGGCAGCCGAGCTCGCCTTCGACCGTCACGCCGCGCCCGTGCGCCATGTCGACGACCTTTCTCGTGACGTCGACGTTGTAGTCGTACGACGCGATCGACTTGCCGTCGGCCTGCAGCGAGCCGTCCATCATCACCGAGCTGAAGCCGAGATCGATCGCGCTCTTGCAGACATCGGGGCTTTGCCCGTGGTCCTGGTGCATGACCAGCGGCACCTTCGGCCACGATTCGATCGCCGCCAGGATCAGGTGCTTGATGAAGGGCTCGCCCGCGTACTTGCGCGCCCCGGCGCTCGCCTGCAGGATGACCGGCGCGCCGACCTCGTCGGCCGCGCTCATCACCGCCTGCACCTGCTCGAGGTTGTTGACGTTGAAGGCAGGAATGCCGTAACCGTGCTCGGCGGAGTGGTCGAGCAGCTGACGCATGGAGACGAGGGGCATGGCGGATTCTCGGGAAGGTGGTCGCAGCGCCGGAGGCGACGAGCGGAGACACGCATTTTACGGATCCGGTCCCGCGAGCTGATCCGACCCCGGATCTTCATCATGACGATGGTCCCTTCCTCAACGCGATGGCGGCCGCGCCGAACATGAGCACGGCACCCAGCGCTTCCGCCGCGCCGAAACGCTCGTTCAACACGACGACGCCGACCCCGACCGCGATCGCCGGGCTGACGAACGCGTACAGCCCCGCGCGAAAAGCGCCCCAGTCGCGCAGCAACCGCATGTAGATGGTGAAGCCCGCGAGCGAGCCGGCTACGACGAGAAACGCGAGGGCCGGAAGGGTGGGCCAGGTCGCGAGCTCGCGAAAGTGTCCGGCCGCCACCGGCTCGAGCGCCAGCGACAGGATGCTCAAGCCGACGCCGCCGATCAGCGTCTGCCAGCCCGCGAGCGTGAGGACCGGCATCGTCGTGGCGATCGGACGCGACAGGACGGCGCCGACACAGTAGAGCAACGTCCCGAGCGCGATAGCGGCCAGCCCCCACAGCTCGGCGGGACCCGCGGGCGCGCTGCCGGGCGGGCCCCACGCCCGTGTGGCGAAGAGCAGCGCGAGCCCCAGCGTCCCGAGCGCGATCGCGGCAACGTGGCGCCTGGCGATCGGCTCGCCCTCGAGCCAGCGGCTGGCCAGGAGCGAGAAGACGGGAATCGTCGCGAAATTGACGATGGCCGAAAGGCCCGTCGGTGCGCGGGCGATGCCCCAGAACAGTAGCGCGTAGTTGCCGGTGTTGACGAGCAAACCGGTCGCGACGAGGCGCGGTCGAGCCGATCGCGGAACGTTCGCCGCATCGCGCCCGGCCCAGGCCAGCATCAGCGCACCGGCCAGGATGAATCGCGCAGCCGCGAGAAAGATCGGCGGCACGTGCGCCACTCCGACCTTGACCGGCCACCACGTCAGTCCCCAGACCAGGCACATCACCAGGAAGAGGGCGGCGTTTCTGCTCATGCCGGCCATTTTCACGGCGCTAGCTAGCCGTGATGGCGACCTCAGCGGCGCCCATTCGTTGGCAAGCGAGAGTGATGAAGATCAGCGCCGCGGCCGCGGTCTTGCTGGCGCTCCTTCTCCGGGCGGTGCTGCTGCGATGACGCCTCGCGGATGTCGGGTCCTTCGGCGTCATCGACGTCGCCTTGTGCCTCTCCCTGTGGGCCATGGGCTTGCTGTTGCTGCGAGACAAGTTCCAGTGGCTGCCACCGGCGCTGTCCCTTCTCGGCGCGGGCATCCTCACCGTTCCTGATCGTCGCCTATCTCGTCTCGTTGATCGCATGGGCTCGCTCGGCGAAGGCCGATCGCGCTGCACGCCGCCTGCGCCGCCGCGCTCTTCGCCGTTCGTCTAGCGTTGCCTCAACCACACTTCCGGCGTAGCGATCAACACACCGAAGCGGCGGGCTCGGGAGGCGAGGCGAAGCACCGCGCGGTCACGCGTCAGCAGCGCATGCGCGCGTCGAGCGATCGCAAGGTCGACGAAGGGCTGGTCGTCCGGATCGGCACATCGCAGACGTTCGGCGGCGTCGGGCTGCGGCGGGCTGCCCACGTCCACCCCGAGCGCATCGAAGACGGTCAGGACTGCGCCTGCATCGATCGCCCAGCGCCGCAGAGATTCGCGCGCGATCACATGAGCGAATTCATCGCGCATCGCGCGCGTGCGGAGCCATCGGTATTGCCTCGACGTCAATGCTTCTCCCAGCGGCGTTCCGACTGGATGACGAAAGGCGAGCCAGTCGAGGACGACGTTGGTTTCGATCACCAGATCCAGCGTCGGTCGCGGCGCGGCGGCGGCGATTCGCGGACGAGGCTCTTGACTCTTGTCGTTCAAGCGCCCCTACCCGCCTTGATTCAAGGCCGCATCCAGGCGCAGCAGCGTCGCCGCGTAGCCGGGTGCGGTCGGCTCATGCATGAAGTACACGTGGGTCTCCTGCCAATGCGTCGCCACGAGCCGGCGAACCCATTGTGCGAGGTCGTCCTCCGAGTAGTTGTCGAGGCGTAACCGCAGATAGCCCCAGGGCGCCGTCTCCACGAGCGGCGGCGGCGCGTTGTCTTCGCGTTCCGACAGGCAAAGCGCCGCGCCGGCGGCCTGGAGTGCGGAGTACACCTCGTCGTCGAACCAGCTGTCGTTCCGGAACTCGAACGCCGCACGGTGGCCTTCGGGCAGCAACTGCAGGAACTCGCTCAGGCGAGGCAGGTCCTTCTTGAAAAAGGGCGGCAGCTGGAAGAGCACCGGCCCGCGCTTGCTGCCGAGCGTCTCGAGATTCTTGTAGAGGTAGGCGACCGACTCGGCCGCGGCATCGGCCTTGAGCCGCGCATCGTGCGTGATGCGGCGTGACGCCTTGATGGCGAAGCGGAAGGCCGCGGGAGTCGCTTCGACCCAGTGCGCCAGCACGGCGACCTTGGGCATCTGATAGAAGGTGTTGTTGATCTCCACGGCAGGCAGCCGCTCGGCGTACCACGCCAGCATGGACTCGGGCGCGATCTTCTCGGGATAAAAGCTCCCCTTCCATTCCTTGAAGGCGTAGCCGCTTGCACCTGCCCAGAGCTTCGACATTCCCATACGATCCCCTCGACCACGGCGCTCCGCTTCAACAGCTTGACCCCACTTCGCATCGCCCTCGGCGGCCTCTGCGCCCTCGCCGTCGCCATGGGCATCGGCCGCTTCGCCTTCACGCCGATCATGCCGATGATGCTGCACGACGGCGTCGTCGACCTGCAGCGGGCGAGCTGGCTCGCGAGCACGAACTACATCGGCTACCTCATCGGTGCCGTCCTCTGCACCGTCGACCCCTGGCTGCGCCGCCGCCTCGGCATCCGCCGCCCGGCCGACGGCCCGGCGCTCGTGCGCCTCGGCCTCGCCGGCACCGCCCTGCTCACGCTGGCGATGGCGCTGCCCTGGCCCGCGGCGTGGCCCGCCCTGCGCTTCGCCGCCGGCGTCGTCAGCGCTTACGTGCTCCTGCAGTCGTCGGCCTGGTGCCTGGCGCAGCTCGCAGGGCGCGGCGCTTCGGCGCTCGGCGGCGTGATGTTCGCCGGGCCCGGCGCGGGCATCGTCGCCAGCGGCTTGCTCGGCAGCGCGATGGTCGCGTGGCAGTGGCGCGCGAGCACGGCGTGGATCGTGTTCGCGCTGCTCGCGGCAGTGCTGAGCGCGGCGGTGTGGAACGTGTTCCAGCACGAGGACACGGTCGTTCCCGTGGGCGAAGCGGCGCCGCGCGCCGAGACCGCGGCGGCGCTTGCGCCTGCCATGCCCGAGACAGCGCACGAACGGCACGGCTCCTTCGAGGTCGGCGTGCTCGCCGTCGGCTACGGCGTCGCCGGCTTCGGCTACATCGTCACCGCCACCTTCCTGCCGGTGATCGCCCGCGAGGCGATCGCCGGCTCGCCGCTCATCGACCTGTTCTGGCCGATCTTCGGCGCCGGCATCGTCTGCGGCGCACTGCTCTCGTCGCGCCTGCGCGCGCCGATCGACCGGCGCCGGCTGCTCGCCGCCGCTTACATGATGCAGGCGGCGGGCATCGGCCTCGGCGTCGCCTGGCCGACGCAGACGGGCTTCGCTCTCGGCAGCGTCATGCTCGGTTTCCCGTTCACCGCGATCACCCTCTTCACCCTGCAGGAGGCGCGGCGCCTGCGCCCGCACGCGGCGGCGAGCGCGATGGGCCTCGTGACCACGCTCTGGGCGCTCGGCCAGTCGCTCGGCCCGCCGCTGGTCGCGGCCCTGCTGCTGCACAGCGGCGGCGATGCGCACGCGGCGTTCCAGCGCTCGCTGATCGTGGCGGCATTGGCGCTTCTGGTCGGGGCGTCGATGTTTGCCGCCTCGGCGTGGGCGTGGCCTGCGAGCGCGCGCCGGCACACGTGATGTCGTGCAACGTTGCGGTCGATGGAGCAGCCTCGTGAACTAGTTGGCTCACCCGCTCGAGGCTCGTGCCGATATCGAGCCGTGACCCCCACCACGCTCTTGCCGGGCAGCCGCTCGGACCGATCGCCGCTTCTGACCTGCAACAAGTGCAAGCGGCTGCGCGAGAAGAGCGGCGGAGTGTTCTTCGGCGTCGCGTTCGTCTGCCGCTCCTGCTTTCAGCAGGGCGCCTCGAAGGCCTTTCCCGCGCGTCTGCGCTAGCAGCCCGGAGGTGCGGTGTAGGTCCAGGCTCCGGCCGGCTCAGGCGAGCAGCTTCTCCTTGCGCAGGGTCGCGACCATCTCCTTGCCCGTCGTCTTCAGCTTCAGCTCCTTCGCCAGGCCGTCCAGCGCCTTCTCGGGCGCGCCCGGCTGCGCACCGTCCCAGGCCTTCTTCAGCTTTGCCTCGGCAACGCCGAGCACGCCGGCCGCCTTGTGGACGTCGAGCTTGGCCGAGGTGGCGGCCGGCATCTTCATCTTCTGGATCGTCGCGAGCAGCGCGTCGAGCCGGTCGTTCAGCTCGGCCATCTCGGTGACCATGCGCGCGAACTTCTGGAAGTCGCGCTGGAGCTCGCTCTGCAGGTCCTTGCCGAGCGCGGCCTTGCAGTTGTTGCAGAACTTCATGTAGTGGTCGCCGACCTCGAGCTGCGTCGGTTTCCATGTGAGGCGCACCTTGGCCTTCTCCTGCGCCTGGGCGAACGACTTCGCGTCGCCGTCGGCGGCGGAGCTCTTGGCGAGCTCCAGCAAGGTCTGCATCTGCTTCAGGCGGATGCGCAGCACGTCGCGCTGCGTCGTCATCCACGACTCCATCCCGGCCCATTCGGTCAGCGCCTTGGCGATCGCCGGGTCCCTGCCCTTCTGATGCGCCATGTCGAGGAGCTTCTTGAGCTGCTCGTAGTTGCGCAGGATCTTCCCTTCCGCGGCGCTCGCCCGTTTGGTCAGCGCCTCGATGCGTTTCAGCGCCTCGGGGTCTTTCGTGTCGATTGCACCCAGCTCGGCCACAAGCTTGCGGACGCGGGCCACCAGGCCGGCGTAGACCGCCGCCTGACCCTCGAGCGTCTTGGCGTGGCGCAGGATCAGCGGCTGGTCGACCGCGCGCAGCGCGTCGGACAGCTTGTTGATCACCGCCTGCATCTCGGGCTTCTGCGCCTCGTTGTCCTTCTCGATCGCATCGACACGCGGGGCGAAGTCGCCGTCGAGGCGTTGCAACAGTTGAGGGTCGCTCATGGTTGGACTCCTTCGGGGACGGATCGCTGTCGAGGGCAGAGGATGGCACGCAGCGGCCCGCGGCGCCAGCCACCCAAAGGGACGACTGCTGATCGACGATCTCCCGCGCGCGCACCCATCGCTGCCGGGCCTCAAATCACCTGATTCCTGGACGGTGAGGCCCTGACGAACTAAGCTTCAGTGCGCCAAGCAGAGGGGGTACGACAGCGGCGGCAGCCAGGTCGAGCAAGGCATCAGCAAGGCCGGCAACAAGCGAGCGCGGGCGTTGCTGGTCGAGCTCGCGTGGGGCTGGCTGCGAT
>JGI24140J50213_10000080_pt1 | contig 38671 bp, 45 predicted proteins | sample BarGraIncu00222A_FD_50213 | JGI IMG/M metagenome (IMG submission 50213)
TCGGCTCCGGCGAATGGCGCGGCAAGGCCGGTGGTTACGCGGTGCAGGGCATCGCCGGATCGTTCGTGGTCAAGATGGTCGGCTCCTACACCAATATCGTGGGCTTGCCGTTGTACGAATCGATCGCGCTGCTTGGCGGCGAAGGTTTCCCGATTCGCTTTGGCTGGTTGAATGCCAGCTAAGCCACCAGCCGATGCCGGACCCGGCAAGGCGACCGGCAAGGAAAAGCCTTGTCCGATCTGCGGCAAGCCGGCCGTCGAGGCCTCGCGCCCGTTTTGTTCCGAGCGCTGCCGGGACGTCGATCTGAACCGCTGGCTGTCGAACTCCTACGCCATTCCCGCCGCCAAGGATGACGACGAAGACGCCGATTGAACATTATTCGTGCGTTTTCGTGCAGTTAGCGCCTCTTTTGCAGAGCAGCCCGTCGTCGCCCTGCGGGCTACACCGGGCACGCTTCGCCATCGGCAAATACGTGGCTGCGCCACGCGAAGCCGAAGGCGAAGCGTGGTGGACAGGGCTGCCCGGCCTGACTATAAACCGGCGCTCCCGACGCCTGCGCCGGGACCTGCCCAGGTAGCTCAGTTGGTAGAGCATGCGACTGAAAATCGCAGTGTCGGTGGTTCGATCCCGCCCCTGGGCACCATAGGATTTTATTCCTACATAATGATCTTTTCATTTTTCCGTGGCGTGCGGTACTTTCCGCGAGCACGTGCGGTCCTCCGAGGACTGCCGGTCTGACATTCAACAGATCAATTCATCGGGTCGGGAATGATTTGGAATAGCTGGCGGCCACGCCTGACCTATTTGGTGATGTCGGCATTCGTCGCCTGGCACACCCTTGCCATGGTGATCGCACCCGCCCCGGACTCAGTGTTGGTGGGGACGTTGCGTGCCGCTGTGCAACCCTACCTGACCTTGTTCGGGTTGGATAACCGGTGGAATTTCTTCGCGCCGACCATCAACGGCGGGTCTCAGCTTCATTACTCCGTCGAGGATGCCGCCGGGGCGCGCCATAGCTTTACGCCGACGGAGCAGGTGAGCTGGTTCCATCCAGCTCATATTTGGTTGCGTGACTGGCATTACGGCATCATCGACGATCCGCAGCTCTACGCTGATCGTGCCGGCGCGTTACTGTGCCATGAGCACGCCGCGCTGCATCCGGTTTCAATCACCTTTGTGGAATACGAGCAGGGGGAATTCACAGCCGCGGACCTGTCGAGCGGGAAGCATCCCACGGATCCCGAGTTCATCACGGTGAAGACCGTGAAGACCGTCGAATGTGCGGCCCCGTGACGCTCACCCGCTTCGCCCACGACAAGTTTGGAGCCCTTAGCCGGGCCTGGTCGCAGGTCTGGTTTCAAGATAGTCCCACGTCACCGCTGGAACTCGCCCGCATCGGCATCGGCGCGGCGATACTGCTCCACTACGCCCTGGCATTTCCCTATATTTTCGATCTGTGGGGCGATGCCGGCTGGATGCCGCGCGACGTCGTTCTGCAGATCCGCGATCCGTGGATGCAATCGGTCTTCTACTATTTCGGCGCCCCGTGGGAATGGGTCGCTTTCCACGGTCTTTTTCTGCTGTGCTGCGCCGCCTTCATGGTGGGCTGGCGGACGTCCTTGGTGAAATGGATCGTGCTGGTCGGGCAGATATCCTACGTTTACCGCAACCCGATGCTCAGCTACGGAGTCGATTGGATTGTCGCCAGCCTGCTCTTCATTCTGTGTGCCGCGCCGGTCGGGCGCGCGTTGAGTCTGGACAGGGTGCGCGCCGTGCGCGCCGCAAAGGTCGGGAATATCGAGGCACGGTTGCCGCCCTACGGCAGTGTCTGGACCGGCGCCTGCACGCGGCTGATGCAGATCCAGATGGCGGTGCTTTTCTTCTACAGCGCCATCAGCAAACTGAAAGCGGACATCTGGTTGAACGGCGACGCCGTATGGATCGTCTTCACTACCAGCGACTACTATACCAGGATCATCCTGGACTTGCTGGCATCGCACTATTGGCTGGTCAACCTCGCGACCTATGGCACGATTCTTATCGAGATCGCATTTCCTTTCCTGATCTGGCAGCGGAGCACGCGCCCGTATCTGCTGGCTGCGGCCATATTCCTCCATCTGCAGTTCGGGCTGCTCATGGGTCTGTTCTATTTCTCCTTCGTAATGATCATGGGCCACATGAGCTTCGTGCGCCCGGAGTGGCTGGCGCGCCTGGGCGCGGCGTGGAAACGCGCAATGGGCGAAATGGAAATGATCTACGACGGCAGATGCGGATTCTGCGTGCGGTCGATGGCGTGGTTTCTGGCCTTCGACGGCCTCGGGCAGATCAAGGTACGTAACTTCCGCACCGATCCTTCCGCCATCGTCAGTGACGCGCAAATGGAAAAGGCGATCTACCTCGTGCTTCCCGACGGTCGGGCGTTGCCGGGCTTCGAGGCTTATCGATACGTCGTGCCGCGCGTACCGGGATTGTGGTGGCAGGTTCCGTTGTTCTATGTGCCGGTTCTCAGCCGCCTTGTTGGCCATCCGCTATACGATTGGATCGCCTCGCACCGAAGCCAGCTCTCGTCGATAGGAAGTCGCGCCGTGGCCGGGGCGTCCCGACAACAGGAAGGGTAACCGCGAGACCCGGCGGGATCAGTCAAAGGCCGCGGTTGCTTCACGCGCGATCTCGAACAGGTCGAGCCCGGGATGGTTCGACAGCAGGAAGATGCTGAGCGGCCTGTCGAGAAAGCGACCGATATACGAGTAGAACCCGTCCCATTCACCTTCGTGCTCGGCGAGACGCCCGCCCTGGTCAGTTCCCACGTACCAGCCAAATCCGTAATTCGTGGTGCCATCGTTGGTTCGGCCGCTGGTGAAGATCTGCCGCATGCCGGCCTCACTGAGAAGGCTGTTCGTCGCCAAAGCGCGGTCGTAGAGGCAAAGATCGGACACCGTCGTGTAGAACGACCCCGATCCCACCACCTCGTCGATCCCGGTGCGGCCGTGCTCGACGTAGGCGCCCCGATCGTCGCGGATGTATCCGGTCGCGCGGCGACGATCGCCTACCCGGCGGTCCGGAACCGAGAACGTNTCCTTCATGCCCACCCGGTCGAACACNCGTATCTGGAAGAAGTCATGGTATGACTGGCCTGATACGCGCTCGATCACCGCGCCGAGCAGGTCGTAGCCGGAATTGCTGTAGCAGAANTCGTCGCCCGGCCGGCTTCCGTCTTCGGCCATCGGACAGCCAAGATCGACATAGGTGCGGATCATATCGGCATTGGTCTCGATACCGTCCTCGTCATAGAGATTGCGAATCCCCGAGGTGTGATGCAGCAACCGGCGAAGCGTGACCTGCGGGCCGAAGGCGGCGAGCAGGGGAAGGTGCTTGGCCACCGGATCGTCGAGATGGAGTTTTCCCTCCTCGGCGAGCATCGCAATTCCCAGGCCGGTAAACTGTTTCCCGCAACTGGCCAGGTGAAATATCGTTTCCGCTGTAATCGGGGGCCCGCGCTTGTCGGCCAGTCCATAGCCGGCTGCGTGGACGACGGACCCGGCCTTGACGACGGCGAGAGCGAGCCCAGGGCCGTCCGGCTGGATCTTGCCGGCGACATAACCGTCGATCCGTGCCGACGGCGTTGTTTCGGCACGCATCGCCTTGGGCAGGATGCGATTCCAAATCCACGCCATGGCTCCATTCCTTTCCCCATCTCGCCGATCAATCCGGCGAGCAGCATCGAGGGTCGCATCGCTCTCACGGCGCCTCGTAGGACGCGATCTTCTTGATCTGCGGCGCGAGCACGTCTTCGGCCGTTTCGAGATCGAAGCGTGCCTGAATGTTCATCCAGAACGTAGCGCCGGTCTTGAAGAATTTGCCGAGCCGCAGCGCGGTGTCGGCCGTAACGGGCTTTTCTTCGCGCGCGATGCGTTCGATCCGGGTGCGCGGCACGTTCAGCGCGGCCGCGACCGCGTAAGGTGTCAGCTTGAGCGGAACGAGAAATTCTTCCCGCAGGATTTCGCCGGGATGAGCCGGCGGAAGTTTCTTTGCCATGTGCGAACTCCTATTCGGTGGCCACATTCGGCCAGTCTGGCTAGTGATAGTCGATTATCTCCACGTCCTCGGGACCGGCATCGGTCCACCTGAACACGACCCGCCATTGATCGTTGATGCGAATCGAGTGCATACCCGCCAAATCGCCCTTAAGAGCTTCAAGGCGGTTTCCGGGAGGCGAGTTCAAGGCCTCAAGAAAGGTGGCGGCGTCCACCATAATCAGTTTTCGGCGAGCTGCTTTAGCGAGATTTGCCGGGAAACCCTTCGGAACCCTGCGGCCCTGAAGAATCAGCTCGGCAAATTTCCCCTTGAAGTTCCTGATCATGAGCAATACGTATCTCGTCAGGATACTGTATTGCAAGGCCTTGGTATCTCGATGAGATACCTTCGGTGAGCGCTGCGCTTCGCTGCGTCAGCGCGCTCCGGTTGATCGTCGGCATCCAACCCGGGCAGCGGCCTGAGGTCCGCATGCGGCCACGCGCTGAGCAATATCACGGACCACGGCCGCGGCCCTGCCGCGTGAGTCGATTCTGCAATACGCTGGTCCCGCGGTAGGCGGCTGCTTTTCATCATAATGTGGACTGCTCAACGGGTTGTGCGGAACTGGCACTATGGGCGCGTGGGGTCCTTCAGCCGAAGGGGGGACTCGGCGATCGAGGTGACGTATCGGACCCATTGGATTTCGCGAGCGCTTTCCCAGATTCTCGGCATCGAGATCGATCCGCTTGGCGGCCATCCGCTCGAGATCGATTTGACGCTGCGCGCGCTGCCGGACTTCGCGATGGCGACAGGGTCGCTGTCGCCGATGCACAACCGGCATACCTCCGCCTTGATCGACAATGACCACGTCGTTCTGCTGGTGATGCAAAGCAGCGCCGGCGAAGTTAGTCAGCACGGCCGCACCGCCACGGTCGGCGAGGGCGAGGCGGTGTTGACGGCAAACGGCACGGTCGCCTGCCAATCTCGATGATCTGGTGGCACGACCGATCCCGAAGGACGACCGCGTGCTGCAGCTTCTGGTCGGATAGGCCACCATGCTCAATGGTCAGTGCGAACTCGCGACCGCACCGCCGCTATGGCATGACGCCGTCGGAAGTGCGGGAAGCTGCGCAACGCCCGAAGTGACGGCAACGAGCGCATCCTGAGGGGACGGCTCGTTCCCTGATCATTAACGCGGCGGACGAAAATCGATCGCGCGCAGGATCACCCCGGGAGGGTTGCCTTCCAGTTCGACATCGCTGAATTTCCGCGCGGCGCGTGCCTCGATGCGGTCGCGCAGTCTCAGGAATTGTTGTTCGCGCTGCGCCGGCGGCGTTCGCGACGAGCCTTCAAGCTGATCCATCGCATCGGTGGAGATCGCGCAGGCGATGTCGGCCTGGTCGTTCTTCATGGTAAANCGCACCACCATCCGGTTGAAGTCGTAATCCTGAAAATTACCTTGGGTGAGGGCCATGTCGAAGTCTCCTTGATGGAACGGNTTGCCAGTCCCGACTGTCAGAATTTCTTTCTGGCCGGCGGCGGATTGAGCTCGGCGATTTTCGAAAGGCAATCTGCCTGCGTAGCGTGAGGGCCGGTGACGAAGGTACCGCTGACCTTGGTGCTGTACCAGCCCGATACGACGCCGAGACGCCGCGACTCTTCGGTTTCGACATGACGCGCGGAAAGAATTTGCATGGAGGTTCCTTGACTGTGAGGCGTTGGTGTTGCTGCCGAACGCTGAGGGGTGGTTTCGATGATGACCTGATGCCTGTTCATAGCGATGCGACCGCATCGGCCTGCTGCGCATCGGCAAGATCGACCGAACTGATGGAAATCATCTCGATCGAGGAATTTTGCGGCGGCGCGCCAGGAATCATGATCATGGTGGCGACGCGGCGAAAGCACGGAAATGACAGGCCTTCGATCCTCTCTTCATCGGTCACGACTTCGTAAGCTCCGGCCTGCAACTGGCGGTCGATGCCCTTGATCCGGAACGGATGCCTGAATGTCACCGTTTCGCGTCGCGACCTTATCAAGATCAGCTTCCTGCATCTGCGCGCGGTCCGGGCGGTTCAATGAAAATTGAACCGCTTCGCGCTACCTGGCCAGCTCTGTTGTAGATCGCCTGTTCGCAGCTTTCCGAAAGACACCCTGGATCCGGCGTCTGAGGCGAACACCACTCAACGATGCGCCTTTTAAGCCCGAAAAGCCATGGTTTTCTTTCGCCGGGCTTCTGAGCGCATCGCCAAATGCGCAAGCGCGCTCAGCTGCTCTTCAAGACCTTGAACACCCCGTTGGCCATCGCGATACAGCGGTTATCGGTGGTCACCTCGGTGATGGCAGTTACCTCGGTGACGGCAGTCACCTCGGTGGTCAGGAAGATCAGGCTGCGGGTGTTGCGGACCACGCGCGGCTTCGACAGCAGGATCTCGCCGATTTTCGCGCTATCGACGAAATGGGTATCCATCTGCACCGTGGCGAGGCTTGGCCGGCCCGATACGAACCGCGCCGTCATGCCGCAGGTGCGGTCCGCGAACGTCATCAGGAGCCCGCCCTGCACCAGGCCGTTGCGGTTATGGTGCTTGTCCTGCGCGACCAGCGCATATTCGTGCTCACCGTTCACGATCCGCTGCCACAGCGGCCCGACCAGGCTGAGGAACCCGGTGGTCTCGACAATGGTCCAGCCGGAGGATTTGAGTTTCTCCGCGGCCATGTCGCTCATGTCAGGTCTTTCCCGTCATTCGGTGAGGTTTGCGGAGAGGTATTTTGCGATTTGCGGTCATTTCATCAATCGCTGACGTGTTGTAGTCAAGCGGGATGATCCGGCCATTCGACCATGCCACACGACGGAATATTGCCGAGCATTGCGCGGCCTTCGCGCGCCTGCCCGCCGGTGAACCGGCGCCTGGGCTGAAGCGGGCCGCGGTCGCCGTCGCCCTCGTCGCGGCCGGCGATGCCTCTGGCGCAACGGCGCTGCTATTGACCCGGCGCGCGGCGGACCTGCGCGCCCACGGCAGCCAGTGGGCGCTGCCGGGCGGGCGCTGCGACGCGGGCGAGACGCCGGCGGAAGCAGCACTGCGCGAGCTTCACGAAGAGGTTGGCCTTGGGCTTGCGCCCGATGCGGTGCTGGGCTTGCTCGACGATTATCCGACCCGGTCCGGCTACCTGATTACCCCGGTCGTGGTCTGGGCGGCGACAAATGCGGCACTGTCGCCCAACCCGGCGGAGGTGGCCTCGGTACATCGCATCGCGCTTTCCGATATTGAACGGGCCGATGCGTTCGACTTCACCGCTATACCGGAAAGCGATCGCCGCGTGATCCGCCTTCATCTTGGCGGCCAGCAGATCCACGCGCCGACGGCAGCATTGATCTATCAGTTCCGCGAAGTGCTCGCCGGTCGCGATACCCGTGTTGCCGAACTGGAACAGCCGGTATTTGCCTGGAAGTAGGCGCCCCGGCGATACGGCCCTTCGGCGCGGGATAATCTCGTCGTTTCGGGGCTGACTTGCGCGGCGCGCTTGCTACAACAACACCATGCGCCCTCAAGCGATTCGTCTTTGGTCTGGAAGTATTGGGTTTGGATACCTCGCGCTCGCGCTGCTGCTGACTGCGCCGCAGGGCAGCGCCATGGAGACGCGCGCGCTGCCCGCCGCGGCGTCGGACGCGATGGCGCAGATGGCCTCGGAGCCGGCGATCGCCGAATACCGCCGCCTGCTGAAGCAATATCTCGAAGCGCGGGGCGCATTCGAGCAGGAAGCCGGCGCCTATTGGAGCGCGATTTCCGAGAAACGGCGTGGCCGCAATGCCAAGCGCCGCGATCATCAAACCATCGCGCTCGATGATTATGTGCTGACGCAGCCGCCGGTTTATACCGGGCCGAAGCGGCCGGTCAATCCGGCGCCGGAGCCCGAGCCGGAACGTCCGCCGCGCGAGCACAAGGCCATTCCGGTCGTCGCCGATCTCCTGAAGGCCGCAGCCGAGCAATTCCGCTTTGCGCCGCAGCGGCCCAGTAGCGAAATCGAGTTCAAGCGCGCCTATGCGCAGATCGCCTCCGCGGCGGGGCTGACCCGCGAGCAGGCGGTGCGGGTCTATTCGTTCGAGACCGGCGGCACCGGCAATTACGATGTGCAATCGGGCATCGAGCACGGCGGCAAGCGCGCCATTTCCACCGCGATCGGTTACAACCAGTTGCTCACCACCAATACCGTCGAGCTGTTGGCCGAGCAGGGACCCGAATTCGTCAGGACGCTGACGCAAAAGGCCGCGCAACTGTCCGGCGCGGCGCGCCAGGCGATGGACCGCAAGATTGCGGTGCTAAAGCAGATGGTGGCTGCGGCGCGCGCGGTGCCGGACGAGTGGGCGCAGCACGAGAAGATCGCCGATACACCGCAGGGCTGGGCGATGCATGCCATGGTGCTGGACATCGACGTTGGTCCGCTGCTGCAGACCCACAAGCTCGTGACCTCTGTCATCTTCGCCCGCGCCAAGGGATACAATCGCCCGCTCAGCGCCGCCGAGCTCGAGATGATGAACCTCACCGGCGACGGCACCGGTCTCGACATGGTGACGATGCCGCAGGCGATGCGCGAGCAGGTCCCGACCTCGAATTTTTTCCAGCGCGGCGGCTACGAACGCAATCCGGTGGCGATCCGCCACAACACGGTGGCGAAACTGCTTGGCGTCACCGATGCGCGGATGGACAGCAACAGCAATTTGCCGGGCGCCAGGGATCTCGCGGCGGCGTTTTAGTTCGTCGTCGTCCGGTCCAGCGTGGCCGGCGCTCAGTTAGGCCCGAACATGAATTTGCCGTCGCCTTCAAGATACGGGCCGGTCCGCATGTAGAGTTGTCCGTTTTCGCCGATGAAAAACAGGGTGCCCTTGGGGACCTTCTTCGCACCCTTCAACAACACCTTGGCGTTGTCCGTGCCCATCTTGTAGGAAAACGTCTTGCCGTCCTTGCCGTAGCCATAGCCCATGTCCGGCGCCAGCACCCAGGGTGTCGGCGCGGCGGCTTGCGCGAATGCCGTGGTCGTCATCGCTGTCAGCGCGGCTGCGATCGAAAGCGTCTTTTTTGAAAACAGTCCCCGTGTCGAGAAAAGCCTGGGTGAAGAAAGCGTGGGTGTCGAAGATTGGGTCATGATGCATGCTCCCGGCGACTGTTGCAATTTTCTGAACAAACCACGAACATCATTCGCCCGTCAATACGCGGCGTCCGTTCGCCGCCGGACGTTTCGCCGCGACTTTGTGATTTTCCGGCTTCCGCTTCGCGACTATGTTGCCGTTTCAGTCTAGAACCGCTGTTTGCAAAATAGGTCACAGGGATGATTCGGATGCACCACGTCATGAAGATTTGCCTGGGCGCAGCATCGCTGTTGGTGACGCTGGTCCTCGTTGCCCATGCCGATGATTTCCAGCTCAACCACAACCAGCGAATTTCCTGCAGCCGCGGCCTCAGCCCCGGAAAGCTCAACACCGCGACCTGCAAATCCTACGCCTACATCTTCAACGTCAAGACCTCGGAATATTTCAGGTGCTCGGTCAGCCTGGCGCTGACGCGCGACAACAAGGAAGTGATCAACGTCCAGACCGATGGCAGTTGCACCAAAAAGCCGCGCATTTTCGAGACCGACTCGCACTACTCGTTCGACGCCACCGAAACCGAGGCGGTCAATACCAATTCGTTTTTCGGTCCCGGCGGCTATGCGGTGTGGGCCGCCGACACGACAGCGCAAAAGGTCCGCGGCTGCATCACCATCAGTTCCGGCCTCGGCACCGACATTTCGAAATGCCTCGACATGACGTTTCAGTAGGGGCGCCGATGCAGCTCTACCGGCTCATGCGCGCCGAGGCCGGATGCCCCGGCACCTTGAAGCGCTTGCCGGTGTCGGTGACCCTGGTGCCGTCGACTTTCAGGATCGAGAAATCCTGGTCCAGGTAGTTTCCGACCAGAATGTATTTGCCGTCGGGCGTGAACTGCGCGGCTTCGGGCAGGCCGCCGACCTCGATGTCCTGGGTCTTGGTCACCTTCTTGCCGTCGATTTTCAGCACCGAGACGCTGCCGTTCTTCTGGTAGTAAAACGCGTTCTTGTTGTTGGAGCCGCGCAGGATGATGGCGGCCGCGAGATCGCCCTTCGGCGACATCGCGAGGCCCTCGGGGCCGTCGCCGACCACCACCCGATCGATGATGCGCGGCGGCGTGGCGTCGAGATCGATCACGCTGGAGGTATCGACGCTGCCGTCGGACGAGCCGGCGCCGCCATTGTCCGAGGTGAGCGCTAGTCTGCTGTCGGGCGTGATCACGACATTATAGGGCCACTGGCCGGTCGGCAGGTCGACCTTGTTGTAGGTCACCTTGTCGCCCGCAATATCGAGCACCGACACTTTGTGCGCCGGAAACCGCACCGCCAGCGCCCGCTTGCCGTCCGGCGTGAACATCACATGCGCGACGCTGTCGGGCATGGCGACGGTGTCGATGATCTTGACATCGGTGCCGTCGATCGAAAGCACGCTGATCGAATTATCGCCGCGGTTGGCCACCAGCGCCATCTTGCCGGACGGGCTGATGTTCAGCCCCGACGGCTGCTTGCCCCCGGTGAGGGTCGCCGCGAGTTTGGGCGGGTTCGCCTTGAGATCGATCACGTAGATCTTGTTGTCCGGCACCTGTTTCAGCGCGTCGCCGTCCTTGACGATATCGACCGAGTCCGCGACCAGCGCGATCGATCCGGTCGGGTCGATGTCGACATTGACCGGCGGGCCGACCACCGAATTCTTCAGCGGCAGCGAAGCTGCGATTTTGGGAGTTTCGGGATTGGCGAGATCGACGATCAGCACCGCGTCCTTGCCGTCGGGCGCGAGAACGGGCTTTCCATCGGCGTCCCACAGGATCTTTTCGTCGAGACCGACGATCATGAACGGCTTGGCGTCGACGGGATGGAGACCGAAGCCGGCGAGCAGGATCGCCGCCCCCAAGCACGATCCAAAGGACAATCTAACGGATAATCCAGCGGCACGATGGACAGGCATTACAGCGTTCTCCCGGATAGACCGGCCTCTCGCGGGCCGGTTGTTGCAGTCCCATCGTAGGCGTTCACGCCCCATGCTGCCAGCGCCAAGCCATCGCGCGGATTGCAAGACGGCANTGCAGCTATCGCACGACAAGCCCTACAACCAGACAAGCCCTGCAAGACGCCGTCTTGGTCGCGGGATTGCACTTCGCGGCATCCGGGCTACGATAACACATCATAAAAGGGAGAAGTCGATGGAGCGGCTCAAGGGAAAGACAGCGCTGGTGGTCGGAGCCGGCTCGATCGGGCCAGGCTGGGGCAATGGCAAGGCGACCGCCGTGACCTTCGCGCGCCAGGGTGCCCGGGTGTTCTGCGTCGATCGCAACGCGGCTGCCGCGAAGGAGACCGTCAAGATCATCGCCGCCGAAGGCGGCAACGCGGCCGCGTTCACCGCCGATGTATCGCGCGCCGGCGAGGTCGAGGCCATGGTGGCGGCCTGCCTGAAGGCCTTTGGCCGCATCGACGTGCTCGACAACAATGTCGGCATCGCCGAAATGGGAAACGTCGTCGAGGTGTCGGAGGCGGATTGGGACCGCGTGTTCGCGGTCAATCTCAAAAGCGCCTACCTCGCCATGAAGCACGTCATTCCGGTGATGATACGGCAGGGCGGCGGCTCGATCATCAATATCTCGTCGGTCGCCTCGATTCGTCATCTCGGGGTGTCCTACGTCACCTATGCCACGACCAAGGCCGCGATGAACCAGATGACGCGCACCACCGCGGTCGAATTCGCGCCGAACCATATCCGGGTCAATGCCATTCTTCCGGGCCTGATGAAAACACCGATGGTCGAACACTCCGCTGGCCTCGCGGCTACTTATGCCAAGGGCGACGTCGAGGCGATGTGGCGCGCGCGCGACGCGCAGGTGCCGATGGGGCATATGGGGGAGGCCTGGGACGTCGCCAACGCGGCGCTGTTTCTCGCTTCCGACGAGTCGAGATACATCACCGGCATCGAGCTGGTGGTGGACGGCGGGATTACGTTGAAGACGAGTTGATCCTCGCTCGCAGGGACGACGTGGGAACGCTTCGATGCGAGTTGCTCTCTCCATCCTGATCCGGTGCGCAGCGGTCGCTTGCGTTCTTTGGTCGCACTGCGCGGCCAAAGAAGGCACGGAGCCCGTCACCGCGCCGCCGATCGACCCCGCGCCTTGTTTTGCCGCCGCCGAAGCCAGTGACGACGACAGGATCATCGCCACATGCGGCCTGTTGATTGACGGCGAAAAAACCTCGAAGGCCGACCGCATCAAGGCGCTGATCGCGCGCGCCGGCGCCTATGATCGCAAGGATCAGATCGACCGCGCCATCGGCGATGATGACGCGGTGTTGCGGTTCGATCCGACGCTGGCCGACACCTTCAATGCCCGCGGCGAACTCTGGCGCAAGAAGGGCGACCGGCCGCGCGCGCTGGCCGATTTCGCCGCGGCGATCAAGCTGAACCCGGATCACTCCGCGGCAAAAAGCAATTACAAATCGCTGGCGCTGGAGCTGGAGCGCATCGGCGCCCAGATGGCGGTCAACAACCGGCCGAGCTTTGATTGCGCCAGCGCCCGCCGCGCGGTCGAGAAGGCGATCTGCGCCAACCCCGATCTGGCCAATCTCGACCGCCAGATCAGTGTGGCGAACGCCAAGGCGGTCCGCGAAGCCGGCAGCGGCAATCCCGGCGCCGGCCGCGCCCTGCAGCGCGAGCAGGATGATTTCATCGCCCGCCGCAATGCCGCGTTCGGCCGGCCGGACTACGATCTGCAGCAGGCCATGAAAGAACGGCTGGACCATCTGTTGGCGATGGATCGGCATTAGGGCGCGGAAATAAATGCTATATGATGCTACCCATTGCCCTCCACCTTTAGAGGCAGAAACCCGATGGCCGAGTCGACCCATTCCGAACTCATCCAGGACCAGTTCACGCGCCAGGCGGGCGTGTTCAATGCCGCAGGAACGATCACGAACGAACAAGCCTTGAAGATGATCGTGGAGGCCGGTCAAACAGGATCAAAGGATACCGTTCTCGATGTCGCTTGTGGCGGTGGTATTGTTGTTTGCGCGTTTGCGCCGCATGTCAGGCACGCCACCGGCATCGATATGACGCCGGCGATGCTGGATCAGTCGCGCAAGCTGGCTGCCCGGAAACAGCTAACCAATGTAACGTGGATGAACGGCGACGTAACCACGCTGCCATTTCCCGATGCTTCGTTTTCCATTGTGACCACGCGTTTCTCTTTTCATCATTTCCTCGATCCGTTTGCGGTCATGAAGGAGATGGTCCGGGTATGTGCACCCGGCGGTCGCATCGTCGTTGTCGACATGTTCTGTTCGGAGGATGCGGCCAAGGCGGCTCGATGGAATTTGCTCGAGAAACTGCGCGATCCAAGTCACGTGCGTTGCCTGGCGCTGAGCGAGCTCAAAGCCATGTTTTCGCGGGCCGGGCTTGGCGCGCCAAAAGCGGCCTTTTACGACCTTCGCGACACCGTAAAGGCTCTGCTTGGCCGGTCATTTCCCAATGCCGGAGACGACGTGAAGATCACGCAGATGTTTTCGGCTTCGGTCAAGGACGACAGCCTTGGGCTCGATGTCAAGTCTAGGGATGGTGAAATACACTATGCCTATCCGACCGCTATTCTATCGGCGGCGCGGTAGTGCAACCTCGCAATATCAGGATTCAGGCGATGTACGTTCCCCCCGCGTTCAAGGAAACCGAGCTGACACTCATCCATGAGACGATGCGCAGCGCCCGTCTCGGCAATTTTGTCACCTGTACGGCAAACGGGCTGATCTGCACGCCGATGCCGATGTTCCTGGACGAACGCGAAGGCGAACAGGGCGTGATCTACGGCCATGTGGCGAAGGCCAACCCGCAGTGGAGGGAAACGCCGACTTGCGATGCGCTGGCGATCTTTACCGGGCCAGATGCCTATGTGACTCCTTCCTGGTATGCTTCGAAGAAGGAGCATGGCAAGGTCGTTCCGACCTGGAATTATACCGCCGTCCACGCCTACGGCGTTGTCGAATTTTTCGAGGATGCGGACAGGCTGTATCAAATCGTCACGCGGCTGACGGATATCTACGAACGGCCTCGCGCCGAATCATGGGCCGTCACTGACGCCCCGGCTGACTTCATCAAAGCGCAGCTTGGTGGAATCGTCGGACTTCGGATGCCCATCTCGCGCCTCGACGCGAAGCGAAAGATGAGCCAGAACCGCAGCGAAGCCGATCGGGCTGGCGTCGCCGCCGGATTGGCCGAAAGCGACCGGCCATCGGACCGCGCTGTCGCCACAATGATCCCGGTCTAGCGGCCGACGCCGGTAGCGTACCGCTGGCAGATCCGCTGTTGGGCACATTTCGCGATGTCGGGCTCGAGCCCGTTATCCGCACCCAAGCCGAGGTTCGTGAACGCCCCCGGTTTAGGAGTTCGCCCCTGGGTCAACGCTGCGTTAGCCGAAATATGCAATGTTTTCGCCTTGAACTGCCGCCGCATCCCGTGACAATGGCGGACCAACAGATTGACTGTCGCCCGCGTCGCCATGCCCGGACATGACGATGGTGCGAGGTGGCTGCCGGGGAGTGACGCCATGAACATCCAGGACAACAGCCGCTATCGCGAGGTCCACGCCCGCTCGCTCGCCGATCCTGAGGGGTTCTGGCGCGAGGCGGCGGCCGAAATCGACTGGATCGAGCCGGCAAAAAAGATCTTCGATCCCGCCTTGGGGCTTTACGGCCGCTGGTTCGCCGGCGCCGTGGTCAACACCTGCTACAACGCGCTCGACCGCCATGTCGCGGGCGGCCGCGCCGATCAACTGGCGCTGATCCACGATTCGCCGCTCTCGGGCAGCGTCACCCGGTTCACCTATGCGCAGATGCTGCATGAGGTGAAGACGCTCGCCGCCATCATGCAGGATTTCGGCGTCGCCAAGGGCGACCGCGTCATCCTCTATATGCCGATGGTGCCGGAAGCCATGGTGGCGATGCTGGCCTGCGCGCGGATCGGCGCGGTGCACAGCGTGGTGTTCGGCGGCTTCGCGGCCAAGGAGCTGGCGACGCGGATCGAGGATGCGAGGCCGAAGCTGATCTTCTCGGCGAGTTGCGGGCTCGAGCCCGGCCGCATCGTGCACTACAAGCCGCTGCTCGACGAGGCGATCCGGCTGTCCAGCGCCAAGCCGCAGGCCTGCATCATCCTGCAGCGCCCGCAGCAGGGTTGCGATCTCACAGCCTCGCGCGACCATGATTGGGCCGAGCTGCGCGTCAAGGCGATCGCCGCGAANAAGTCCGCGCCTTGCGTGCCGGTCGAGGCGACCGATCCGCTCTACATCCTCTACACCTCGGGCACCACCGGCGTTCCCAAGGGCGTGGTGCGCGACAATGGCGGGCACCTGGTTGCGCTGAAATGGTCGATGTTCAATCTCTACGGCGTCAAACCCGGCGAAGTCTGGTGGTGCGGCTCCGACATCGGCTGGGTGGTCGGCCACAGTTACATCGTCTACGGGCCGCTGTTCCATGGTGCGACCTCGATCATGTATGAGGGCAAGCCGATAGGCACGCCGGACGCCGGCGCCTTCTGGCGGGTGATTTCGGAACACGGAGCGGTCGCGCTGTTCACCGCGCCGACCGCGTTCCGCGCCATCCGCAAGGAAGACCCGGACGGCATATTCATCCGCCAGTACGATCTTTCGAAATTCCGCGCGCTGTTTCTGGCCGGCGAGCGCGCCGATCCGCCGACGGTGGAGTGGGCGGAAGCGCAATTGAAGGTGCCTGTCATCGATCACTGGTGGCAGACCGAAACCGGCTGGTGCATCGCCGGCAATCCGGTCGGGCTCGGCATGTTGCCGGTGAAGCACGGCTCGCCGACGGTGCCGATGCCGGGCTATCAGGTCGACGTGGTCGACGAGGCCGCTCACCCGCTGCCGGCGGGCACCATGGGTTCGATCGTGATCAAGCTGCCGATGCCGCCGGGCTGCCTGCCGACCCTGTGGCAGCAGGACGAGCGCTGCAGGGAAGCCTACTTCCATGAGTTTCCCGGCTACTATAAAACCTCCGATGCCGGTTACAAGGACGAGGACGGCTATGTCTATGTGATGGGCCGCACCGACGACATCATCAACGTCGCCGGCCACCGGCTCTCCACCGGCGGCATGGAGGAGATTCTCGCTGCGCATCCCGACGTCGCCGAATGCGCGGTGCTCGGCATCAGCGACGCGATCAAGGGCGAGGTGCCCTGCGGCTTCGTGGTGCTCAAGGCCGGTGTCACGCGCAGCCATGCCGAGATCGAGAAGGAGATCGTGGCGCTGGTGCGCGACAAACTCGGCCCCGTCGCGGCGTTCAAGCTCGCAATCACGGTGGGCCGGCTGCCGAAGACCCGGTCGGGCAAAATCCTGCGCGGAACCATCAAGAAGATCGCCGACGGCGAGCCCTGGACGATGCCCGCCACCATCGAGGACCCCAAGGTGCTGGACGAAATCGGCGAGGCGTTGAAGGGGCGGGTATGAGTTGGTGTTCTTGAATAGGCCGCATTGTTCTGGATTTTGTCCGGGCAGCCTGATTGAAAACGCCGACAAGTTCGTCATTGCGAGGAGCGAAGCGACGAAGCAATCCACTCTTCGGCATACCAAGGTGGATTGCTTCGCTTCGCTCGCAATGACGGCGATATCTCATTGTTTGAGGCGCGGAAGATAAACGCATGAAATCAAGATTTCTCGTCGCCTTGACACTGGCCGCCCTGGCGCTTTCGGCCTGCTCGCACCGCGGCGACACGTCGGTCTCTCTCGGTGATGATGACGCGTTCTGCCGCGCCAACAACGTTCAGGCCGGCTCGCCCGAATATGTCGCCTGCCGCAAGGACCGCGACGTTCAGCGCGCCCACGCCGCAGAGCGCGCCGACCAGAAGCAGCGCNNNCTCGNCGAATACATGCTGAACAATCCGGTTCGTCCGTAACGTCAGGAGGCTCTCATGAACGAAGACGTTTTCAACACCAGCCTGCGCGGATTTCTCAAGAAGGTCGGGATCACCTCGCAGCGCGAAATCGAAAAGGCGGTGCGCGACGCGGTCGCTGACGGCCGTCTCAAGGGCCATGAGAAGTTGCCGGCCAGGATGGTCTTGACCCTTGGCGGCGTCAGCCTCTCGCATGAAGTTACCGACGAGATCGAACTGGGCTGAAACTCCCCTCTCCCCTTGTGGGAGAGGGTGCCTTCGCGTAGCGAAGGCGGGTGAGGGGTTGTCTCCGCGGTGAAGGACCCTTCATCCGGCACGGACCTTCGCATAGCCGATGCAATGCATCGGCGTCCTATTACAGAACGGCGACCGAAGGCCGCCTATGGCCGCCTTCTCCCACAAGGGGAGAAGGAAGGAACGGCTCTCTACTTTCTCTCCTCCGCAAGGATATCACCACATGGACATCAAGGTCAGGGACTCGAACGGCGCGCTTCTCGCCGAGGGCGACAGCGTTACGCTGATCAAGGACCTCAAGCTGAAAGGCTCCTCCACGGTGCTCAAGCGCGGCACCGTGATCAAGAACATCCACCTCACCGACGACCCTGACGAGATCGAAGGCCGCACCGACAAGGTCAAGGGCCTGGTGCTGCGCACGGAGTTTTTGAAGAAGTCGTGAGGGTGCGAGTGATTCAATGAAACACCAGCGGCATCATTTTCGCTTTGACGGGACCGGCGCTGCCTGAGGTTTCGACCACCCTATATTGGAGGCCTTTCCAGGCGACAAAACACCAGCACGCGCAGCTTCGTGCTGCATTTAAGCGCTACGGCGAAAGCTCATTCCGCCACAGCCAGATCGGGAGCGAGCCGGAACGGCCCCGTATCCACGTTTCGTAAGGCCCCGTAAGAACACCCGATTTGAATACGGCACACTCGCCTCCCGCGGTGCGGAGCAATTGATTGCTCAACGCAAGCTGCACGCCATGATTGGCCGCCACTTCCATCAAGCGACTCGCCACGTTTACCGTATCGCCGGTCGCCGTAATATGGTGGTAGCTTTTTCCGCCGAGCCTGGAGGCAACAATGATCCCGAAATGCGCGCCGACCTTGAATCCCAGGTTTGACGCGATCGATGAGGGTAGAGAGCTCAACCATAGCTCGGCGTTTATGCAGAGCCCAACCGAGCATTCCGCCGCTCGATACGCATCGTCCGTCGCGGGTCTCGGTAGACCGAACAGGATCATGGCGCCGTCACCCAGGAAGCTCGTAATCACCCCACCGCAGGTGACTGCTTCTTTATCAACCAGGGCATGAAAGTCCTTCAGCAACTCTCGTGTCCTGTCCGGCCCAAGCCGCTCACTGAGGGATGTGAAGCCGGACAGATCGATGAAGACGATTGCCGCATTCTGGCTTACAGGCTCGGCAAGAAAGTTGGGATCCTGGGTCAACCATTGCTGGACTCCCGGTGCTTGAAATTGTTCGAGCAACTCATTCCTCGAGGCGAAATACGTTGCCTCGCGCCTGCCTGACCAGAGTTGAAAGGCTGCGAACAAAACGGCCGGGGGCGCGGCGGCAGCGATCGGCACGGCCGCGCTCAACCATATCCCGGACGAGAACGCGAAGAAGATTGCCCCCGTCCAGATCAGAGCGACCGCCGCAACCGCAACAAGGCCCAGCGCGCTTCGATGCCACGCCAGCAAACCTATAAGGACCATAGGCAGCATCACGGTAACGATGCCATCGGCAACGCGCACGGACCGGTCCCGCAACAGGCCATCTCCTGCCATCAGCTGCGTGATGGCAGTGGAAAGAACCTCGACGCCCGGCATCACCGGCTCGAATGGGGTGGGGAAAAAATCCCCGCCGCCGGTGACGGTCGCACCGACGACAACAATTCGATTTCGAATTGCGTCGGGATCTGCCTCGCCGGCAAGCACCGCGGCGGCGCTAATCGTTCGGATCGTCCGGCGGGGACCATAATATGTTATCGAAAGAGCGTGATCGACGTCGGTGGGGATCGATCGTTGATCGAGCATCAGACGGTTTGGCTCTATTGCAGGCTCCTTTCCGATCGCCAATGCCGCGACGCGGAGCGGAAACGACATCTCGATCCTGTCGCTCGTCCGAAACAGCATCGGAATTGCGCGCGGGGTGCCGGTTTGGTCGGTCGTCACATTGGCGACGCCGATTTGCGCATGGTCGGCGAATCTCTTCAGAGGCAAAAGGAACTTCTCGGCCCTCGGCAGCAAAGCGAGCGGGCCTTCATCATTCTCTGCAAAGACCGACTGACTGGCCTCCGGGAACACTGCAGCGGCCGCTACTACAGTGGGACGCTCCGCCAGCGATTTCGCCAAAGCTTCATCACCGTCGTCGGTTCCCTTGTCGACCAGCAGAAGATCGACCGCGATGACTTTCGGTTCCAGCCGTGCAATCGCTCCGACGAGCGTGGCGAGATCGATGCGGGCGAGCGGGTAGCTGCCCTTCTGCGTTACGATAGCATCGTCGATCGCGACAATGGTCAGAAGATCAGGCGGGACTCTTGTGCCACGAACAAATGTTCGAAGATCGACCATTGCAGATTCGGCGCGATCGAGAAATCGCAGGTGGCCATGGGAGTGAGCAAGGTAGACTCCAAACCCCCAAAGCCCGGCCAGAACGAGGGTAATCATGGTTTGGAGATGGCGGTCGCTCATTCCCTGCTTTACCGTCCGAGACGCGCCATCAACGCCGCCACACGGGCCGGAGGCCACCGCTTTACCGTCAAAGGGCCTGCCGCTTCGACATCGACTCCTTCACCAGGGCCCAGGGTAACGCTGTTGCTACCAGCTCTCCGACCAACGGCGACCCGCCCATGGACCACAAAAACGGAAGTCTGGTTTTCGACGGCATCAACCGCCCAGATCGTGCCGCGCACCGCCGCTATTGCTTGCGGCGTAATGACCTTAAATTCATTTCTGCCCTTTGGGACCTCGAGCAGCAAAGCCTTGCTGCTAAGCTCAACCGAATCCACACGGCCGTTTCCATCGCGATCACGCAGGGTATATCGGGCACCATTTTCGACGACGATGGTCACGCCTGCTTTGCATCGGATCGTTTGCGTGGTGAAAGTCGAACTCTCCGCGGTGCATCCTCCGGTGGCGGATTGCGCGCCCGCCGTCGCGATGGGGGGAAGCGAACATGCGAGTGCAACCAATATCGCCCGGATAGTCGCTTTCATGACCATGCCTCCCAACCTTGATTGAACTGCCCGATGTCGCCTGTAACGTGAGGCGATGAGCCGCTGAGAAATTCCGATCACCGGTAGCCGCTGCGCGCAGGCAACAAGCAGCAAGGTCGCGGCAAGCCCGGAAGGTAATGAAGCCGCAACGTTGCATGCGCACGCCTGAGATCAGGTGTTGTGCGATCCGTTAGAGACTACCACTTTGCGATCGGTAATCGGGCCGACGCCCGAGTTGGATCGATGCGTCTAAAAGTCGCGTTTTTTCAACCGGGATGCGTTCCAGGGCCAGCCGCATGGCCACGTCTTGAACGCCACTTGCTGCTTACACGAACGGTACCGCGGATGTATGCTTCGCGCCGTATGAGATCGGGCCTCGGAGAAGTGAACCTGATTTTCCAGGCTAATGCGCCTGACTCTGGCCGGATGCGGAGGCGGTTCCTCGTGGTCGAGCACCGCGCGCGGCGGCGCCGACTTATTTGGAAGCGAAGGTGCTCAGACCATGCTGTTGCGAGTAATATCCCGAGTTGCGATTTGCACGTTCGCGATATCTACCGTCGTCTTGCCCGCTCATGGCCTGACCAGGGGGGAGGTTCTTGCCAAGGTCGAGGCAGCTGGATATTCGCAGATCCGCGAAATGACAGCCGGAAAGATCATGACCTACAAGGCGGTCAGGGCGGGGAAGGAGGTTTCCCTCGTAATTGACAGCTTCGGCAAGATCAAAGAGCTGCCGTAGAAAGCCATCTGGTCGACTAATTTCCCCTTCCTCAGTTTCCGTTCCCACACCGGCTGCCTTCGGCGTCACGCGCCGCTTGATGACGGGATATGTCGCGAGTGCCCGGCGGGCAAATCACCCAACTGCCTGTCCAGCCCCCTTTGCAAAAATATTCCGGTTCACTTTTGACGCAAATCACCTCTTCATCCTCGCCATCCCGGCCCACACAGAGGGGCGTTTCGCGATCGTCACGGACGTAGGGCACGGGATGCGGTGGACGCGGCATGTCAAAAGACGAATGACGTTGCGCGCGGACGGCGAAGTCGTGTGGTCCTGACGCCCCGACGCTGGCGTCAAGTTCTTGAGAAGCAAGCTTCTTGGGGGCGACGGTGGCAACAAAGCCCGGTCACCGGGGAGAGCGCGAAGTAACCGTTAAAACCATTGCGCGGGGAATGCCGGGCGACCCGGCGTGACCGTGGTGACTAACTCGCGTGTTTTTTTCTACACGCGAGGCTGCGGGCGCATCGGGCGCCCGGCATTCCCTGCGCCCTCTGATCGAGGAGGCGGGATGTTTTCAGCGAAACTCGCGCGCATCGCGCGGCGAGATCGCGGCGCTGCGTTTTATCGTCTTTGCGAGCGAAGCGAAGCAATCCATGAGGCAACAAGGAAGCAAGAGTGGATTGCTTCGCTTCGCTCGCAATGACGGCTTATTGCGGAGCGGAGCCACAGTGCGCGACACGATGCGTCGCGCCTCCCTTCGCGGGGGGAGTCTGGTCTCTAATGCGCGAGGCTGCCGAGCTTGGCGCCGATGGCGATGATCAACATCACGCCGCCGGCATAGGCGAGATATTCCGGATGATGGCAAAACATCTGCGACGTCGAGCAGACATCGGAAGCCCAGGATGTCCCGATCGAGATCTGGGCCGCCGCCTCCTTAAACAGGAAGGCTGCTCCGCCGAGCAGAAGCGCGATCAGAAAGCAAATTCCGGCCATCTCAAGCCCTCGCTGATTCGGCCGAATGATGCGCCTTCAGCCGCGGAAAGTAACGCTCGATGATGCAGGATTTCGCGGAAACCCTATTCGTCCTCCGGCTTCTTGCCGCCGATGGTCTTCAGCTTGGCGAATACCGCGTCGACGTTGAGATCGTCGCGCTGCTTCTCGGACGGCTCGAATTCCGGTTCCTTGCGGGTGGTCTCGGAAGCCGGCAGCAGGGTCGCGCCGCCATAGGCGGCATCGATCGGCTTCTCCTTGGCGGCCCGCTGCACCTCGAAGTCGAGCTCGATCTGCGAGCACAGGCCGAGCGTCACCGGGTCCATCGGCGTCAGGGTCGAGGCGTTCCAGTGGGTGCGGTCGCGCACGCTGGCGATGGTGGTCTTGGTGGTGCCGACCAGCCGCATGATCTGGGCGTCCTTCAATTCCGGATGGTTGCGCACCAGCCACAGGATCGCGCTCGGCCGCTCGTGGCGGCGCGACACCGGCGTATAGCGCGGGCCCTTCTTCTTGGCCTGCGGCGGCAGCGCCACCTTGCTCTCGCCGAGCTTGAGGCGGTAATTCGAGTCCTTCTCGCCCTTTTCGATCTCGTCGCGGGAGAGCTGGCCGGTCGAAATCGGGTCCATGCCCTTGATGCCCTGGGCGGCGTCGCCGTCGGCAATGGCGCGGACCTCGAGCGGGTGCATTTTGGTGAAATCCGCCACCTGATCGAAGGTCAGGGCGGTATTGTCGACCAGCCACACGGCAGTCGCCTTTGGCATCAGCGGTGCATTGCTCATGGCAAATCTCCTTTGCGCTTCGCCCACCTCGGGGAGGCGAAGCCGTGGTCATCAGCGATGACGGGAATTAGGCCCTATATAAGCCGTCCGGGGCCTGCGGCGCAATGGTTTGGTGAACGGCCTTGACAGCGCCCGAAAGCAGTCCCAAGTCGTGATCTGGAAAGTCCTTTGAATCGACCGTTCCCTGCCCACCGGCGAGGGTTTCATCGGTCCGAGATCGTCCCATGCAGGCCAAACCGCCGCTGAAAATCGTGCTTTGCTCGCCGCGGGGGTTCTGCGCCGGGGTGGTCCGGGCCATCGACACCGTGGAGCGGGCGCTCGCCATCTATGGCGCCCCGGTCTATGTCCGCCACGAAATCGTCCACAACCGCTATGTCGTCGACAGCCTGCGGACCAAGGGCGCGATTTTCGTCGAGGAACTGGCCGAGATCCCCGACAACACCAATGCGCCGGTGGTGTTTTCGGCCCACGGGGTGCCGAAATCGGTGCCCGCGGATGCTCGCGCCCGCAATTTCTTTTCACTCGATGCCACCTGTCCGCTGGTCACCAAGGTGCACCGCGAGGCGGCGATCCATTTCAAGCGCGGCCGCGAAATCCTGTTGATCGGGCATTCGCATCATCCGGAAGTCGTCGGCACGCTCGGGCAACTGCCGCCGGGCACGGTGACGCTGATCGAGACCGCGCATGATGCCGCGACCTTCATGCCGAAGGATCCCGACAATCTCGCCTTCGTGACCCAGACCACGCTGTCGATCGACGACACCGCCGAGATCGTGGCAATGCTGAAGGAGCGGTTTCCGAACATCTCCGGCCCGCACAAGGAAGACATCTGCTACGCCACCACCAACCGCCAGCTCGCGGTCAAGAAGGTGGCGCCGGTGGTCGACGCCCTGATCGTGGTCGGCGCGCCGAACTCGTCGAATTCGCAGCGGCTGCGCGAAGTCGCCGAACGCGAAGGCTGCCCGGTCTCGGTGCTGGCGCAGCGGGCCGGCGATCTCGACTGGCGCATGTTCGACGGCATCAAGAGCCTCGGCATCACCGCCGGCGCATCGGCGCCGGAAGTGATCGTCGAAGAGATCATGGGTGCGTTCGCCGAGCGCTTTGAGCTACATGTGGAGACGGTCTCGGCCGCGGAAGAGAACGAGTTCTTTCCGTTGCCGCGTTCGCTGCGGCCCGACGCGGCGTAAGCCCGATGGCGGTCTATACCGACGTCGCCGCCGACGAGCTCGCGGAGTTTTTAGCGCATTACGACATCGGCGAATTGCTGTCCTACAAGGGCATCGCCGAGGGGGTCGAGAATTCCAACTTCCTGCTGCACACCAGTGCGGGCTATTTCATCCTGACGCTGTATGAGAAGCGGGTCGCCAAGGGCGACCTGCCGTTCTTCCTTGGCCTGATGACGCATCTGGCCGCGCATGGCATCAACTGCCCGCAACCGGTGCAGAACAGAAACGGCGAAGCGCTGAGCATGCTGGCCGGGCGGCCCGCGGCGATCATCAATTTCCTGGAGGGCATCTGGCCGCGCAAGCCCAACGCCGCGCATTGCGCCGGCGTCGGCCAGGCGCTGGCGAAAATGCATCTGGCGGGACGCGATTTTCCGATGTCGCGCGCCAACGCGCTGTCGGTGTCGGGCTGGCGTCCGCTGTTCGAGCAGGCCGCATCCCGCGCCGATGAAGTGCAGCACGGCCTGCGCGCCTTTATCTGCGCCGAGCTCGATCATCTGGAGGCGGCCAATGTCTGGCCGAAGAACCTGCCGCAAGGCGTGATCCACGCCGACCTGTTTCCCGACAATGTCTTCTTTCTCGGCGAGCGGCTGTCCGGCATCATCGATTTTACCTTCGCCTGCAACGACATGCTCGCCTATGACGTCGCGATCTGCCTCAACGCCTGGTGTTTCGAGAGCGATTATTCCTTCAACGTCACCAAGGCGCGGGCCTTTCTCAACGCCTACAGCCGCGAGCGCGAATTGTCCGAGGCCGAGCAGCATGCGCTGCCGCTGCTGGCGCGTGGCGCGGCGTTGCGGTTTTTGCTGACGCGGCTGGTCGATTGTCTCAACGTCCCATCGGGCGCGCTGGTGCGGCCAAAGGACCCGCTCGAATATGTCCGCAAGCTGCGATTCCAGCAGAGCGTGGCCAGCATGCGCGATTACGGCGTCGCCGCCTCGGGGCTGGTGGCGTGAGTTCACTCCCGTCGGTCACCATTCACACCGATGGCGCCTGCTCGGGCAATCCGGGTCCCGGCGGCTGGGGCGCGATCCTGAAATTCGGCACGATCGAAAAGGAACTGAAGGGCGGCGAGGCGCACACCACCAACAACCGCATGGAACTGATGGCTGCGATCTCGGCGCTGGAAACGCTGAAGAAGCCGTGCACGGTCGATCTCTACACCGACAGCCAGTATGTCCGTCAGGGCATCACCGGCTGGATCCATGGCTGGAAGAAGAACGGCTGGCGCACCTCAGACAAGAAGCCGGTCAAGAATGTCGATCTGTGGCAGCGGTTGGACGCGGCGCTGCAGCAGCACCAGGTGCGCTGGCACTGGGTCAAGGGTCACGCCGGCCATGACGAGAACGAGCGCGCCGATCAACTGGCGCGCGAGGGCGTTGCGATGGCGCGGTTGAAAACGAGGCTGGAAGGCTGAAGGCGCTCGCTACCGTACCCACCGTCGTCATCGCCCGCTTGCGTGGGCGACGACAATTGTGATGGAGGTGAAGTGTTTGGATTTACAACTGCCCCAGCAGCGTGTCGCCGCCGGAGACTTCGACCTTGCCGGGGTTCGGCTCAAGGTTGAGCTTCTTGACCACGCCGTCATCCACCAGCATCGAGTAACGGTGCGAGCGGATGCCAAGGCCGTTGCCGGAGGCGTCGAGCTCCATGCCGATCGCCTTGGTGAATTCGGCGCTGCCGTCGGCGAGGAATACCGCTTCGTCGCGCTGGTCGGTGTCGCGCTTCCAGGCGTTCATGACGAAGGCGTCATTGACCGAGACGATCGCGATGGTGTTGACGCCCTTGTCCTTGATGGCATAGGCGTTCAGGAAAATGCTCGGTACATGCATCTTGTGGCAGGTGCCAGTATAGGCGCCGGGCACCGCGAACAGCGCGACCTTCTTGCCCTTGAAGATATCGTCGGTGGTCTTGACCTGCGGACCCTCCGCCGTCATCACGCGAAATTTGGCTTCCGGCAGCTTGTCGCCAACTTTGATGGTCATCGTCAATTCTCCCTGCAGTGTGCCGGAGTGTCTTAGACCGGGCAGGCGGCGGGCACAATATTGGGTCGCCCGGAAATGGTCAGGGAAACGGCAATGGGCCGGGCGAGTTCAGCGTTCCGTCGTCAGCCGGAAAATCCGCCCCAGGTCGGCATCGAAGGCGTCGTCGCGCTTGTACCAGCGGTCGATTCCGGCCGCGAGCCAGAAGGCGAGGAGGACGGCCGGCGAAACATCGTCGCGAATGTCAGTCATGGAACGGGCATTCGCCACACGCGTGGTTCAGGCCGCGGCCTTCTTTTCGTCGCGCAATTCGCGGCGCAGGATCTTTCCGACATTGGTCTTCGGCAGGCCGGTCCTAAACTCGATCTGCTTTGGCACCTTGTAGTTCGTCAGCTGCGTGCTGCAGAACTTGATCACATCCTCNGCGGTGAGGCTCTGGTCCTTCCTGACGATGAATGCCTTGACGGCCTCGCCCGACCGCGGATCGTCGACGCCGATCACGGCGCATTCCAGCACGCCGGGATGGCTCGCGATCACTTCCTCGATCTCGTTGGGATAGACGTTGAAGCCCGACACTAGGATCATGTCCTTCTTGCGATCCACGATCTTGGTATAGCCATCCGGAGTCATCACGCCGATATCGCCGGTGCGGAAATAGCCATCTGATGTCATCACCTTGGCGGTCTCGTCGGGCCGGTTCCAGTATCCGGCCATCACCTGGGGGCCCTTGGCGCAGATTTCGCCGGGCTGACCGAGCGGCACTTCGTTGCCATCATCGTCGCGGATCGACAGATAGGTCGACGGAACGGGAAGACCGATCGAACCCGAGAACTTGTCGATATTGGCCGGGTTGCAGGTCAGCGTCGGCGAGGTTTCCGACAGGCCGTAACCTTCCGACAGCGCGCATCCCGTGGTCTTCAACCAGTCTTCCGCAACGGCTTTCTGGGTGGCCATGCCGCCGCCGTTCGAAACCTTGAGCTTGGAGAAATCCACCTTGTCGAAGCCGGGCGTATTCAGCAGGCCGTTGTAAAGCGTGTTGACCCCCGGGAAGAAGTTGATCTGGTATTTCATCAATTCCTTGACGAAGCCCGCCATGTCGCGCGGATTGGGAATCAGCAGATTGGTGCCGCCGGCGCGCGTCCCCAGCAGGAAACACGCCGTCAGCGCGAAGATATGATAGAGCGGAAGCGCGCAGACGATCAAAAGCTGGTCGACATGCGGCGGCTTCTCCAGCGCCGGCTGCAACCAGGCGTCATTCTGCAGCACGTTGGCCAGGATGTTGCGATGAAGCAGCGTCGCTCCCTTGGAGACGCCGGTGGTGCCGCCGGTATATTGCAGGAAGGCGACGTCATCGGGCGTGAGCTTGGGCTTGTCGAGCTTCATGCCGCGGCCGGCCGCCACCGCGTCGTTGAAGGCGACGGCGCGCGGTATGGAATAGGGCGGCACCATCTTCTTCACGCGCCGCACCACCAGGTTGACGATCACGCCCTTGAGGCCGAGCAGGTCGCCCATGCTGCCGACGATGACGTGTTTGAGCGAGGTCTTGCCCATCACCTGCTGCACGGTGGTCGCGAAGTTCTCCAGCACGATGATGGCCTCGGCGCCGGAATCCTTGAGCTGATGCTCGAGCTCGCGCGGGGTGTAGAGCGGATTGACGTTGACGACCGCATAGCCCGCACGCAGCACGGCCGCGGTCGATACCGGATATTGCAGGACGTTCGGCATCATCAGCGCGACGCGGGCGCCCTTTTGCAGGCCCTTGCTCTGCAGATAGGCCGCGAGCGCCAGCGACATTTCGTCGAGGTCGCGATAGCTGATCGACTTGTCCATACAGATGAAGGCCTTGCGATCGCGAAACTTCGCAAAGCTCTCTTCCAGCAACTCGACGAGAGATGCGTATTGGGTCACATCGATATCGGCGGGCACGCCGGCTGGATATTGCTTGAGCCAGATGCGCTCCATGCTCATTCCCCTCTGGTTTATTTCCCGCTTGCCGGGACGGGCCGCCTCGTTTCGGGCTGTATTGGTTTTGTGCAGTATTGAGCAATGCGCCGCCCGCTGGCAAGCGGCTGCGCATGGCGGGTGCAATGCTGACCGAGAAAACCGGTCCCGCCGGCCCCGGAAACAGCTCGGCTGTGGGGTGCGGCGCCGGTGGTTTAGCCTGCAGGCTTGGCCGCGCCGGCCTTAGGAGCGGGTTTGGTCGAACGCTTGGCGGTCGTCTTCGGTTTGGTCGTCTTCGCGGCAGGCTTGTCGGTCGTAGCCGCAGGCTTTTGGTTGGCTTTCGGAGCCGCATCCGGCTTGGCATCAGCATGTTTGGCGGGTTTGGTGCCGTTGCCGGCATCCTTGGATTCGGCGTTCGACTGAGCCGCGGCGTCCGGCTTTTTCGACGCGATCCGGGACTTCTTTCCGTGACGCCGCGGCGTCTGTTGCTCGACATCCGCGGCCACGGCGGCAATCAATGCGGCTCCGGTTCGGGTCGGGCCGGTATAGACCGGGATTGGCTCGGAGGCCGCAGGCGCTCCCGCCAGCAACTCCGACGGCTTCACGATCGGCGGCTGAAGCCCGGCGGCGAAAAATGTAATGGCGGATTCGCCGGCGCTTGAGCCGCTGGCGATAGTTTCCTCATCCTCGTCGCTGGCGGGCCGCTTGTGCTTGGGACCGCACATCTCGTCGTGAAGGTTCGGTGGCGAGGCGTCGATCGGTACCAGGTTGTCGACCATGCCGAGCGAAGGGCGCAGCCATGACAGCGAGTCGTTGGAAAAGCCGCGTTCCAGCAATTGCGCGGCTCTTACCGCGCGCATCTGGCCTGATGACGAGCCCAGCACCACCGCGATCAGCCGCCTGCCGTTGCGGGTGGCCGACGCCACTAGGTTGTAACCGGACGCACAGATGAAGCCGGTCTTGAACCCGTCGGCGCCGGGATAGCGTCCGATCAGCTTGTTGAAATTCTGCGTGACCTTGCGGCCGAACCGGATCGAGGGAATGTGGACGAAATATTCGTATTCCGGCAGATCGCGAATGATCGCGCGGGCCAGGATCGCCAGATCGCGCGCCGAAGTGATCTGACCGTCGGCGGGCAGACCGTTCGGGTTGACGTAGCTCGTCTGGGTCATGCCGAGCCGCTGCGCGGCCTGATTCATCTGCGCCGAAAAACCGTCGATCGAACCTCCGACGCCCTCGGCGAGCACCACGGCCATGTCGTTGGCCGACTTCACCAGCATCATCTTGAGCGCGTTATCGACGGTGACCTGAGTCCCTGGCCGGAAACCCATTTTCGATGGCGACTGCGAGGCTGCGACCGGCGACACCGTAAACAGGGTATCTAGCGAAATCCGCCTTTCCTTGACCGCCTTGAGCGTGACATAGGCCGTCATCAGCTTGGTCACCGAAGCCGGATACCAGGGGTAGGTCGCGTTTTCGGCCTGCAGCACCTTCCCAGTATCGGCCTCGACCACCAGCAGCGCTTCGGCATGCGCAAGGCGCGGCGCGGCAAGGACGAGTGCCGTGACAAGGACGATCCAGTTCAACCATGACTTGCGAAGCAACGGGCGAAGAAAGAGCACTATCCGATTCCGGTCCTTTGCGACCCGCCTTGGGGCGGAGGTCCTGGCGTGTGACGTTGGGCCTTCAAGCGTGTCCGGCACCGTCGCTTGAGGCGGAGCGAACCTATACCGGCTTGCCGGCCCGGAACAGAGGCTGCGAGATTAAATCATGATGAGGAAATAGGCCGAAGTTCGGCCATGCCTAAATCTTGACAGCATTGCTGCTGACCTCCTGTGGGGCCATAGTGGCCCGCGTATTCTCCTGGACCATGAACTGGGCCCTCGCCAGTTCGGCAAAACGGCCGCCTTTCGCTACCAGTTCATCGAAAGTTCCGGTTTCGATCACCCGTCCGTTGTCGAACACCAGGATACGCGTGGCATTACGGATGGTCGAGAGCCGGTGCGCGATCACGAAGGTGGTGCGTCCCTTCATCACTTCGTCGAGTGCGGCGTTGACCTTGGCCTCGGTGACGGCATCGAGTGCGCTGGTGGCCTCGTCGAGGATCAGGATCGGCGGGTCTTTCAGCATGGCCCGCGCGATCGACAGCCGCTGCCGCTCGCCTCCGGACAGCATGCGCCCGCGCTCGCCGGCGTTGGTGTCGAATTTCTGCTCGCTGCGCTCGATAAACTCCAGCGCCTGCGCGCGCGCCGCGGCGACCCGCATTTCCTCCAGGGTGGCGTCCGGTTTGCCGACGCGCAGATTGTCGGCGATCGAGCGGTTGAACAGCAGCGCTTCCTGAAATACCACGCCGATATTTCGCCGCAGCGCCGTCAGCGTCAGGCCGCGGACATCCATGCCGTCGATCTTGATGAAGCCGGACTGCGGATCGAAAGCGCGGTGCAGCAGCGCGATGGCGGTCGATTTGCCCGCCCCGGTTGGGCCGACCAGCGCGATGGTCTGGCCGGGCAGCGCGACGAGCGAGAGATCCTCGACCGCCGACCGCTTGCCGTCATAGGAGAACGAGACGTCGTTGAATTCGATCAGGCCCGATAGCCGCCCGGGATCGATCGCGTCGGGCCGGTCGCGAACCGCGGGCATCGCATCCAGCACGTTGAAGAATTCCTGTAAGCGCGGCGCTTCCATGAAGACGCTGTTGATGAAGCTCACCACCTGTTCGAGCTTGTGGATCAGCATGGTGGCGAAACTCACGAACATCACGATCTCGCCGACCGTGGTGAGACCCTGGTCGTGCAGCGCGATGCCGACGGTGAAGATCGCCAGCACGGTGATGGTGGTTGATGCCCTGGTGATGACGGTAACCAGCGCCCACCATGACAGCACCGGCATCTGCACTGCCAGCAACTTGTCGGCGACGAAGCGCAGCCCCTGCACCTCGGCATCGATGCGCACGAAGCTCTGCACCAGCGCCACATTGCCGAGCGCGTCGGAGGCACGCGCGGAGAGGTCGCTGTAATGCGACTCGACTTCGCTTTGCATGCCGTAGGTCTTGCGCACCACCATCGTGGTCAGCACCGTGAACACCACGCACAGCACGAACAGCAGAATCGCCAGCCGCCAGTTGATGTAGAACGCCAGCGGCAGCAGCACCACCAGCGACATGATAGCGGCGAAATGCTCGCGGAAAAATCCGAGCCACAGCCGCCACAGCGAATCGGTGCCGTTCAACATCACCTTCATCAGGCGACCGGAATGGGTGCCGGTGTGGAAGGTCAGCGGCAATTGCATGATGTGCTCGAAATAGCTCGTCAGCACCGCCTGGCGCTGGCGGTGTGCCAGCCGATCCGCGTGCAGCGCGACCGCGGCGCTGCATCCGATGGTAAACAGGCCGAACGCGGCCCAGGCCGCCAGCAGCGGCCACGCCGACGATGACGCGCCCGGAGCCGTGGACGGCTTGCCGGAAAGGACGTCGACGATGCGGCCGAACAGCACGGGTTCGGCGAATTGGGCGCCGGCCAGCAATAGATTGGCGCCAGCGAGAATCCAGCCCAGCCGCGCCTCATTGCCGAGCAGTTCAAGGACGCGGGTATAGAGGCGAAGCATGGACATGCCATGGGCTCTGGGTCGGCGGGACGAACGATCGTTTGAACCGGTATTCTAATCAGGGATTGTCACGGAGATACAGCGTCCGCCGGCTTTTTACTCAATTGATCAGGCGGCCGCCGAGCGGGGGCAGGAAACTCTCGTCGAAAATATCCGTGGCGGAGGGCCGCTTCCGGAATTTGAAGCCTTCGGAGATCTGATCGATCGAGCGCTCCATGCGGGCCGGATCGATGCCGCCGATCCCGTCGCGTTGCACCTCGCCGGTGAGGATGTTGTCGTGAATCACGGTGCGCAGGCGCTCCAGCTCGAGCTCGGGCGATCCGCCGTCCATCCGGCTGACCACTTCGTCCACCGCGCGCTTCGGCTGCTGGATCGCCAGATGGGCGCCGGCCACCACCGCGCGCAGGAAGCCTTTCACCGCCTCGGGGCGGGCGGCAGCGAATGCCGGATTGACGATCACCGCGAACCCATAGGCCTCGCAGCCATAGTCGGCGTATCGAAACACCGCAAGATCGTCGGCAGGAACGCCGCGATCCCTGAGATTGACGGCTGACAGATAGGAGAATCCGCTCACCGCATCGACCTGACCTGCCGACAGCATCGGCTCACGCACCGCGGCGCCGAAGTGCTCCTGCTTGACGCTGGCGACCTTGATTCCGTTCTGCCGCGCCAGTGCCGGCCATAGCCGGATCGAAAGGTCGCCCTCGGCGACGCCAAGCGTCTTGCCTTCGATATCGGACAGCGCGTGGATGCCCCGGCTCTTGCGGGCAATGACGGCGTAGGACGATTTGTTGAACAGCACGAACACCGCCTTGACGGGTGGCGCGTCCGACCTGTCGCGAAAGCGGATCAGCGCGTTGATGTCGACCAGCGCCAAATCGATGGTGCCGGCCGCGACGCGCGCAATCGCGTCTGGCGATCCGTTGGCGATATGGGTGGTGACCGCGAGACCTTCCGAACCAAACAAGCCGTCGGCCGCCGCCAGCACGAAGGGAGCAGCACTCGCGTCGATCGGACGGTCGAATGAAAACTGGATCGCTGTCGGTTGCCGGACCGGATCCGCGGCCAGGCTTTCCGCCGCGCCAAAGCACGCAAAAAACGCCAAGCCTGTCAGCAAAGCGATAAGCGAGCGGGCTGCCGAGTGAACTGCAATGGCCTGACTTGCGCGCATGGATGACTCCGGAAGGCCGGACACCAGTTGCCGCGCCGGGTGTGTTTGTTTCGTGACGCCCGGCGTCGGTCGCCGATACTCTGCCGGATCAAACCTGAATGGCCGATGACCGTCTCGATTTCGTCATCTATCGTTCACCATGTTCCAGACCGTGAAACCGGCAGGGGGCCGGTGGGTCGCGTGGCGGGCCTACAGGCACAGGCTCCAGGCAAGGTATCATCCGGCGGCCGGCCCACGCAGCCGCTGAATTCTTCGAAATAGCGGCATAGAGAGCAAGCCCGTTAACACGCTGACGATGGGTTTCGGCTAATTTCCGGGGATGAGTGATTCGCTTGAGCGGCTCTATCTGGCGGTGATCGCGGCCAAGGATCTCGATCCGGCAACGTCGCGAACCGCACGGCTGTTTCAGCGCGGCCCAGCCAAGATGGCCAAGAAACTGGCCGAAGAAGCCATCGAGGTCGTGATCGACGCCGTCACTGGCGATTCCGATGCCGTGGTTCGCGAGAGTGCCGACCTGCTCTATAACCTCACCGTGTTGTGGGCGTCGGCCGGCGTGCAGCCCGAGGATGTCTGGCGCGAAATGGAGCGGCGCGAGCACATGCTCGGAATTGCCGAGAAGCTGCCGAAAACCGCCGTCAAAATGGCCAAGGGACTGCACAAGGCAGCGTCGCCCCGGATCGGACGGCGACCAATTGTCGCGCTTGCGAGCCGCAATTTGAGCAAGCGCGGCTAGGGCTTCCCGGATTTTTTCAAATTCCTGCAAATTCCCGCGAATTCCCGGCATGGACAAATCCGTCCCATGGTGGTTCATCGCGCCATGCTGAGACGGATTTACGATTGGTGTATCGACGCCGCGCACAAGCCACATGCGCTCTGGATTCTGGGAGCCGTGGCGTTCGCGGAGAGTTCATTCTTCCCGATACCGCCCGATGTGATGCTGCTTCCGATGTCGGTGGCTCGGCCGCGTCGAGCGTGGCTCTTCGCCACGGTATGCACGGTTGCTTCGGTGGCTGGCGGAGTGCTCGGTTACGCCATCGGTGCGCTGCTGTACGATTCAGTCGGGCAATGGCTGATCAATCTCTACGGCCTTGGCAGCAAGGTCGAAACATTCCGCGAGTCCTATGCCCAATGGGGAGCCTTGATCATCATCGGCAAGGGCCTGACGCCGATTCCGTACAAGCTCGTGACCATCACTTCGGGTTTTGCCGGCTACAATATCTGGTTGTTCATTCTATGCTCGATAATCGGTCGCGGGATGCGCTTTTTCATCGGTGCAATCCTCTTCAACCGCTATGGAGACGTCATCCGCGCAGAACTCGAGAGACGTCTCGGAATCTGGGTTTCGCTGGGTGCCGCACTGCTGCTGCTCGGCTTTGTCGTTGCCTATAGGCTGCTCTGAAAGCGGCCGTGAATTACCTTGCCGGTTCGCTGCTTGGGGTTACGGTTGATGTCATGCTTGACCGATCCGGCAACCACTTCGCGCTCTCCAGGATACGGGTCGCGGCTCTGGGCATGGCGATGTTGATGCTCGCGGCGGATGTCGCCTGGCCGCAAGCGGCGTCGCCGCCGTCCGCGCCGCCAGCCTCCGTGGTCCAGGCGCCGGATCCTGCGGCGCCGCAGGGCGAGCCGGTGCCGTCACCTCCGCCGCCGCTGCGCCAGGACAATCCAGGCCTGATCAACGAAATCGGCAAACTGTTCGAGAAATCCCTGTCGACGCTGCCATCGATGAAAAGCCCCAAAGAGACCTTCGACGATTTGAACGCACGTGCCAAGGATGCAGGCGAAACCTTGTTGCGCATGAGGCCAGGCTCGATGGTGACGGGACGCGCGATATGTCCGGTCTCGGCCAACGGCGCGCCGGACTGCAAGATGGCGTCGGATACATTGTGCAAGGCCAAGGGTTTCAAGGAAGGCAGGAGCCTGAACAGCGATTCGGCGGAAACCTGTTCTGCGAAAATCCTGATTCCCGGCCGCACCCGGAAGCCCGACGATTGCCGGACCGATCATTATGTCACCCGCGCACTGTGCCAGTAGCGCCGGGATTTAATGCGATGTCGGACTTGCCAACGGCGCGATTGCGTTGTTTGCATGATGTCTGGCATCTTTCGGGCCAATCCATCACACCTTCGCATCCCGTTCTCCCTGAGTGACGAAAAGGATTTCATGAATGTCCATGCCTGCCTTGTTCAAGGGCCGTCTGTCGATACCGGTGATCGGAGCGCCGCTGTTCATCATTTCCGTGCCCGATCTGGTGATCGCGCAGTGCAAAGCGGGAATCGTGGGATCGTTTCCGGCGCTGAACGCACGGCCGCCGGCGCTGCTCGACGAGTGGCTGGCNCGGATCAAGGAAGAACTGGCCGCGCACGACAAGGCCAATCCCGNCCGGCTCGCAGCACCGTTCGCGGTNAACCAGATCGTGCATCGGTCGAACAACCGGCTCGATCATGATCTGGCGCTTTGCGAAAAGCACAAGGTGCCGNTGATCATCACATCGCTCGGCGCGCGCGAGGAACTCAATCAGGCCGCGCATGGCTGGGGCGGCATCGTTTTTCATGACGTCATCAACCAGAAATTCGCGCACAAGGCGGTCGAGAAGGGCGCCGATGGCCTGATTCTGGTGTCCGCCGGCGCCGGCGGCCATGCCGGCGAGATATCGCCCTTCGCGTTCGTGGCGGAAACCCGGCAATGGTTCGATGGGCCGATTGCGCTGTCGGGAGCGATCGGCAATGGCCGCGCGATCCGCGCGGTGCGGATCCTCGGCGCCGACTTTGCCTATATCGGCTCCGCCTTCATCGCTACCTCCGAAGCCAATGCGGTGGAGGGTTACAAGCAGATGATCACCACTTCAACGGCGGAGGATATCGTCTATTCGAATCTGTTCACCGGCGTGCACGGCAACTATCTTAAGCCATCGATCGTCGCGGCCGGAATGGATCCGGATAATCTTCCCGAGTCGGACCCGTCGAAGATGAGTTTCGGTACCGACGAAGCCGGCGAGCGCGCCAAGCCAAAGGCCTGGAAGGAAATCTGGGGCAGCGGCCAGGGCGTCGGCAGCGTCGGCAAGATCCTGCCCGCCGCCGAATTGATCGCACGGTTCAAACGAGAATACGACGAAGCCGTCGATCCGCCGCTGTGATGGATGCCATCTACCGCGTTGAGGGTGATCGCGTCGTCACGAGTCCCGACGCCGCCGGCCCCTGGGATGCCCAGATGCAGCACGGCTCCGCGCCGGCGGCTTTGGCGGTATGGGCCGCCGAAGCGATTCCCACGCCAGAGCCGATGCGGATCGCGCGCGTGACCATCGATCTGATGCGTCCGGTGCCGGTGGCGCCGTTGACGTTCGAGACCGAAGTGTTGCGGGAGGGGCGCAAGATCCAGTTATGCGCCGTCAGGCTGCGCGCCGGGAATGTCGTCGTTGTCACCGCGACCGTGCTCAGGATCAAGACCCAGGCATTGACCCTGCCGCCGGATGTCGCCGACGTGGCCGTCACGCTTCCCGGGCCGGATCAGGCCCGCGAGGAGTTGCCGGATTTTTCCGGAAGCCCTTTTGTGAAGGGCATCTCGATGCGCGCCGCTCGCGGCAGGTTCGGCGTGCCCGGTCCCGGCGCGATCTGGTACCGGGTCGACCGGCCGGTGGTTGAAGGCTCGTCGGTTTCGCAAGCCATGCGCGGCGTTGTCGCCGCGGATTTCTGCAACGGCACCTCCGCGGCGCTGGATTTTCGGCAATGGACCTTCATCAATGCCGACCTCACCGTCAGCTTTGCCCGGCAACCGGTCGGCGAATGGATCTTGCTCGATGCGGAATCCTGGATCGGACCGGATGGCGCGGGCCTCGCCGCGGCGCGGCTGGCGGACAGCCGCGGCTATTTCGGCCGCGCCGTCCAGAGCCTCGTGATCGAGAAGCGATGAAGCCGCCAGAGTGGAATGGCTTTGCGTCGAATCGGACATGTTTCCTCCAGCGGGTTTTGTCATCAGCCTTCGGTCGTGCCAATGTTGCCAAGCGCTAGCGCGGAACGACAAACGCCATCCAATCAGGGAAACCGCATTTTGAATTCCGCCGACCCACTCGCGCGCTTTCGCAACCGCCTGAGCCTGCCGCTGATCGCAGCACCGATGTTTCTCGTCTCCGGCGTCGACCTCGTCGTGGCGGCTTGCCGCAACGGGGTGATCGGCGCGTTTCCGACCGTGAATTGCCGCAGCTCCGAACAGCTCGATGTCTGGCTCTCCGACATTGAAGAGCGGTTGCAGCGCCATTCCGACCAGAATGGAAAACCTTCGGCGCCGATCTGCCCGAACCTGATCGTGCATCGTTCCAACCCGCGGCTGGCGCAGGACCTGCAAGTGCTGCTGCGGCACAAGCCCGAGATCGTCATCACGTCAGTCGGATCGCCGGCGCCGGTGCTGGCGGCGCTGCATGATTCCGGCGCGCTGGTGTTTGCGGACGTCGCCAGCATCCGCCACGCCGAGCGCGCCATAGCTGCCGGCGCCGATGGACTCGTGCTGCTGACCGCGGGGGCCGGCGGCCAGACCGGCTGGCTCAACCCGTTCGTGTTTGTCCGCGCGGTGCGGACGTTGTTCGACGGACCGATCGTGCTGGCGGGAGGCATCGGCGATGGTCATGCGCTGCGTGCGGCGCAGGTGCTCGGCTGCGATCTGGCCTATATGGGCACCAAGTTCATCGCCACCCGCGAAAGCATGGCCGACGCCAGATACAAGGAGATGCTGGTCGCCAGCAGCGCCGACGATATCCTGCTGACGACGGCCTTCACCGGCCTGCAGACCAACATGCTGCGGCCTTCCATCACCGCCGCGGGCCTCGATCCCGACGACCTGCCGCAACGCGGCGCCATCGACATCGGCCAGGACATCGACATCGGCGCGCGTGAGGCGAGCCCCACCCGCTGGCGCGATATCTGGAGCGCCGGGCATTCCACCTCCGGCGTGACAGGGGTGCTGGCGGTCGACGATCTCGTCGCGCGCACCACCGCGGAATACCGTTCCGCCGATGCGCGGCCGCAATTCCGGTCTTAACGCGCCGTTAACCAAACTCGCCCCAACAATCAGGTCCGAGGTCGCCCCCCGCCCCCTGCGGAAGGCTGCGCCCGAAACCGCTGCTGAAGGGGATAGGATATGGATTTCGAGACATTCTTTGCGAAGACCCCGGCGACCCTCGACGAGATCCGGACCCGTGTCGCTTACGCGCTCGAGCGGCATCCGCTTTGCCGCAGCGTGCAATTCGACATTGTCAGCATGCCCCGTACCAGCAAGGGCAACTGGACCATCAGCCTGCAATCGGTCACGCCCGATGCGCTGTGGGAGGCTTCCGATATTGTCGCCGACATTCAAGAAGCCTACGATCTGGCCGTCGCCGCCTGACTTTTGGGGCCGCTTCGCCGTTGGTGCTGCGCCGTCGGATCCGCCGATGCCGCGGCGCCGGCACGGTTAAGCCTTAATTACCGCCCAGTTCTGGGCAGAGTCACCGGGGTCGTCGATACAAACGGAGAACGGCTTGACGCGAGCCCTGACGATCATGGCGCTGATAGGTTTGCTGGTCGTCGGCGCGGCCGCCGCCAGCATTCTCGGGCGCGTCGATATACCAGCGCCCCGGTCGGAACAGGCTTCGCCCGTGGTGCAGGGCCCGGTCGCCAACCGGGGAGGCAAGACCAACAAACTCACGGTCGCCGGACTTTCGCCGGCGCCGGCCGCGCCGCCGCCAGCGGCCGCCCCGGCAAGCGAACAGCTGCGGCTGGCTTTTGCATCCACCACGGCCGACGTCGACCCGCAGAGCATGGTTACGCCACCGCCGACGTCTCTGCTGCCGCTTGCGCCGCCAAAGGCGAAGCTTGCTGGCAAGCCGTCGCCGCAGAAGTCCTACGCGCTGCTCAGCGACGCGCAGATCGCCGGCATCAAGGAGCGCCTNAAGCTTTCGAGTTCGCAAGAGCCGTACTGGCCGGCNGTGGAAAGCGCGCTGCGCGTCGTGGCCCGGAAGATTCACGAGNCACGGCGAGCCGATCCGCACGCGACCGGCGCGCCGATCGATCCGGATTCGGC